>RCUP01000796.1_pt1 | contig 21665 bp, 16 predicted proteins | sample 2166341 | NCBI WGS metagenome assembly RCUP01 (sample SAMN09932325, study PRJNA488358) | compost metagenome | isolation source: compost soil in succinonitrile-enriched | place: Germany: Experimental Botanical Garden | reverse complement strand
ACCGCAGGGTCCTGGGAGAGTAGGACGCCGCCAAGCAAAGAGTAAGAGCACTACCTTAGGGTAGTGCTCTTTTATCATGTCTGTTTTTTATAGAGGCCAGTTGGTTTAATAAAAACTACTCCAGCCCAGTAAATACCAACCTAATAACTATAACAATTTGTCGGTAAATATAGTTGTTCTACGAATACGGAGAATATTTTTGTCTAGTTGTGAATTCTCTTTAATTGTGAAAAGTAGGGTGGTCATAACAAAGAAGCACTGTGTATCTCAGTGCTTCTTTGTTATCACATTCTATTAAATTGAGGAGGGGATCCAAATGAGCACTGCCTGAAGCATTAAGAAATGATTACGAAGGCAGCATTATCCTCAGGTACAGTGGTTACAGTAAATAGTGTGCCATTGCTGGAGAAAGTCCGTACGATGAGGTCTCGATTGGTAGGTGTGGAAACTCGGGAAAAGACGACAACGCCAAAGCCGTCAAATCTAGCAGTCTGGATCAATCTACCGGAGGTAGTGCTTACGGTAGCGAAGAAGCCAGATGTGTTATAAGGATTACCTAAAGAATTAGTCCATACGATCGTTAATCGGCGCAATCTTTGTGTAGGTTTTAAGAGTTTGCTGTACTTGGAAACATCAAGTTTCCGACCCGTTCCCTTACGGACTGCACGTACAGGGCGTTTAGCCATTATAATTCACTCCTCTAAGTTTGTATTTCCAGAAGTTCAAGGATCTTGACCGAGATTGAGTATTAAGAAATGATTACGTAGGCAGCATTATCCCGAGGTACAGTGGTCACAGTAAATAGTGTGCCATTGCTGGAGAAAGTCCGTACGATGAGGTCTCGATTGGTAGGTGTGGAAACTCGGGAAAAGACGACAACGCCAAAGCCGTCAAATCTAGCAGTCTGGATCAATCTACCGGAGGTAGTGCTTACGGTAGCGAAGAAGCCAGATGTGTTATAAGGATTACCTAAAGAATTAGTCCATACGATCGTTAATCGGCGCAATCTTTGTGTAGGTTTTAAGAGTTTGCTGTACTTGGAAACATCAAGTTTCCGACCCGTTCCTTTACGGACTGCACGAGTAGGGCGTTTAGCCATTTGAAAGTCACCTCCTCAGTTCCAATTAATATATTAAATGCAATTTGAAGTTTATTAGATTGTGCGATGTTACTTGTTTCTGAAAATTGGTCTTTTCGACTGCGTATACAAGAGACTTTTTCACATGATCGTAGATGTTGAATAGCAAGTGGGGTAGAATATAAACACAAACGGATGAAGCCGGTCCACTGGAGTCGGCGGAGGGAGTACATACAATATGAATAACTTGAGTGTATTGCGGAGTTCGAAACATCGGAAGCTGTTGTTCAGTGCGGGACTCAGCTGGATGTTCGATGCGATGGATGTCGGGATTCTATCCTTCATTATCGCTGCATTGAAAGTGGAATGGAACTTGTCACCCGGACAAGTTGGACTTCTTGGAAGTATCAACTCGATCGGCATGGTGCTGGGGGCTGCTCTGGCTGGATATTTTGCTGATCGCTATGGCCGGAAGAATATCCTGTTGTGGACGCTTCTTATTTTCTCGGCAGCCAGCGGACTGTCTGCACTTGCCATAAGCTTCACCATGCTTTGTGTGCTTAGGTTTGTGTCGGGAGTAGGCTTGGGTGGAGAACTGCCGGTTGCTTCTACATTGGTCTCTGAAACGATGCCGGTTCAGGAGAGAGGAAGAGCGGTGGTACTGCTCGAAAGTTTCTGGGCAGCGGGATGGTTACTCTCTGCGCTCATTTCTTATTTTGTGATTCCTCATTACGGTTGGCAGGCCGCTTTTGTTATCGGAGCCCTACCGGCTCTATATGCGATATATCTTCGCCGGGCTATTGACGATTCACCGCGGTTTGAGAAGATGAAGTCCGAGAGAAGACTGGGATTCAGTGAGAAGTTGAAGCTGGTCTGGTCGGCGGGTAACCGGAGATCTACGATTATGTTGTGGGTACTGTGGTTCACGGTGGTGCTGTCTTACTATGGCATGTTCCTCTGGTTGCCAAATGTTATGATGCTGAAGGGTTTCAGCTTAATCAAGAGTTTTGAATACGTATTGATCATGACGATTGCACAGCTTCCGGGTTATTTCACGGCAGCATATTTTATTGAGAAATTTGGACGAAAATTCGTCCTTGTAGGTTATTTGGTCCTAACTGCTCTTAGCGCTATCTGGTTCGGATACTCTACGTCGGAAGGCATGCTTATGGCAGCGGGAATCTGCTTGTCATTCTTCAATCTTGGAGCATGGGGCGGACTGTATGCCTATACTCCAGAGCTGTATCCAACCCGGATTCGCTCCACTGGAGTAGGCCTAGCTACTTCTATAGGACGCATTGGCGGAGTAATTGGGCCGCTGTTAGTTGGCCATTGGATCGGAGCCAAAGTTGGCATTGACAGCATCTTTGCCTTTTTCTTTGTGACGATTGTTGTGGGAGCTGCAGCAGTGTTGTTCCTTGGCAAAGAAACTAAGGGACTTGAGCTGCAGGATTAAGCCTAGTCAGCACATTTTAGAAAGCGGGCACGCTGAGATCAGCGGTGCTCGTTTTTTTTGTGTGATGCTAAGGTCCTTATTAGGATGATGTAGAAGAATGTCGAGCTTTTACGTATATTATTACTTTAGTATTGAAAGTGTCAGGCAACCTAAGGAGCAAGAAAATTCAAACAATGACAGCGTATCCTACTTCATAGTAAAATATGATAGACCATGTCTACATATTAATTTTCGAGAAAAACAAAAAAATGTCGGAGAGGAAATTCGATCATGTCAGAACATGAAGAACCCAAACAATCATCCCATGACCAGGTAAATACCGGAGAGTTGTTAAATGCATTAATGGCTTTAAAAAAGGGAGATTTCTCATACCGTATGCCTTACGATTACACAGGCATCGCCGGCAAAGTGGCAGATACTTTCAATGAAATTATGGATATGCAGGAAAGCCTCGTCACCGAGGTTCAAACTGTAGCCAAGGTAGTGGGCAAGGAAGGTAAGTCAACACGGCGGTTCACGCATAAAAATACAGGAGGCCAGTGGGAAATCGTATCCGAATCGATCAATGGTCTCGTCGCTGATCTGATTCAGCCTACGAGTGAAATGGTGCGAGTTATCAATGCAGTTGCTCAGGGGGATCTCTCTCAGAAAGTGGATCTTGAATTTGAAGGCAGACCGCTCACAGGTGAGTTCCAGCGGACAGCTACCAACATCAACATGATGGTGACCCAGCTCAGCACATTTGCATCTGAGGTTACCCGTGTAGCGCGTGAAGTAGGTACAGAAGGTATCCTCGGTGGACAAGCGGATGTGAAAGGCGTCTCAGGTACCTGGAAAGACCTCACAGACAGCGTTAATAACATGGCGACGAACTTGACGGATCAGGTGCGTAATATCGCAGCTGTGACCACAGCCGTTGCGAAAGGGGATCTGTCGAAGCAGATTACCGTTAACGCCAAGGGTGAAATCCTGGAGCTTAAGGACACGATTAATACGATGGTGGATCAGCTCTCGACTTTTGCCTCTGAGGTAACACGTATGGCTCGTGAGGTAGGAACCGAAGGTAAGCTGGGCGGTCAGGCGAACGTTAAGGATGTCTCGGGAACATGGCGAGATCTTACCGAAAGTGTTAATGATATGGCTTCGAACCTTACCGATCAGGTACGTAACATCGCTGTTGTAACTACTGCGGTTGCGAACGGGGATTTATCGAAGAAAATTACAGCGGATGTTCAAGGTGAGATCCTTGAGCTCAAAATTACGATTAATACGATGGTGGACCAGCTCTCTACCTTCGCATCAGAAGTAACCCGTATGGCCCGTGAAGTAGGCACCGAGGGAATATTGGGCGGTCAGGCCGAGGTTAGCGGGGTTGCTGGTACATGGCGGGATTTGACGGAAAGCGTTAACTACATGGCGAGCAATCTGACGAATCAGGTGCGTAACATCGCGGAGGTAACGACTGCGGTAGCCCAAGGTAATTTGTCCAAGAAGATTACGGTTGATGCCAAAGGAGAAATCCTGCAGCTGAAGAGTACGATCAACATCATGGTGGATCAGCTCAGCAACTTCGCTTCCGAGGTTACACGTGTTGCTAGAGAGGTATCGACAGAGGGTAAGTTAGGTGGCCAAGCGGATGTTAAGGACGTATCGGGAACCTGGAAGGACTTAACGGACAGCGTTAATTTCATGGCGGGTACACTTACGGATCAGGTGCGTAATATAGCAGAGGTAACTACGGCAGTTGCGAAGGGGGATCTATCCAAGCATATTACTGTAAATGCCAAAGGCGAGATATTGGAGCTGAAGAATACCATTAATACGATGGTGGATCAGCTGAGTACTTTTGCGTCCGAGGTAACCCGCGTAGCCCGTGAGGTAGGAACGCTCGGGATGCTGGGGGGTCAGGCTCAGGTAAAAGGTGTAGCTGGGACGTGGCGCGACCTTACGGAGAGCGTTAACTATATGGCGAGCAACCTGACGAACCAGGTGCGTAACATCGCCGTTGTTACCACTGCGGTGGCAAACGGGGATTTGTCCAAAAAAATTACAGCCGATGTTCAAGGGGAAATTCTTGAGCTTAAAATCACGATTAACACGATGGTGGACCAGCTCTCTACCTTCGCTTCCGAGGTAACGCGCGTAGCCAACGAGGTAGGTACGGAAGGTAAACTGGGCGGACAGGCTCAGGTTAAGGGCGTAGGCGGAACCTGGAAGGATCTGACTGAAGGGGTTAACAGCATGGCCCGGAATCTGACCGACCAGGTACGTAACATTGCGGATGTAACAACCGCGGTCGCCAAAGGAGATCTCTCGAAGAAGATCACCGTTGACGTTAAGGGTGAAATTCTTGAGCTGAAGAACACCATGAATACGATGGTGGATCAGCTCAGTAACTTTGCCTCCGAGGTAACTCGTGTAGCGCGTGAAGTTGGAACTGAAGGGAAGCTGGGCGCCCAGGCGGAAGTGAAGGATGTATCGGGGACCTGGAAAGACTTAACGGATACGGTTAACTACATGGCGAGCAACCTGACGATTCAGATGCGTAATATTGCCGGTGTAACGACGGCTGTTGCGAACGGAGATCTGTCCAAGAAGATCACGGTGGACGTAAAAGGGGAGCTTCTAGAGCTGAAGAACACGATCAACACGATGGTGGATCAGCTCAACTCTTTTGCCTCCGAGGTAACCCGTGTGGCTTCTGAGGTAGGTACGGATGGCAAGCTGGGCGGACAGGCTCAAGTTCGTGGTGTAGGCGGAATCTGGAAAGACCTAACGGATAACGTTAATATCATGGCGACGAATTTGACCGATCAGGTACGAGGAATCGCCAAAGTCGTTACGGCTGTCGCGAACGGGAATTTGAAGCAAAAGCTGAACGTGGAAGCTAAAGGTGAAATTGCCGAGCTGACCGACACGATTAATAATATGATCGATACCCTGGCTACATTTGCCGATCAGGTCACCACGGTGGCAAGAGAGGTAGGAGCGGAAGGTAAGCTGGGCGGACAAGCGAGTGTACCGGGTGCGGCAGGAACCTGGCGTGATCTTACCGATAACGTTAACTATATGGCGAGCACGCTCACGACACAGGTACGTGCGATTACGAACGTAGCAACAGCCGTAACCAAAGGGGATCTATCTCGTACCATTGATGTAGCCGCGGCCGGTGAAGTCGCCGCACTTAAAGATAATGTGAACGAGATGATTCGTAACTTGAAAGAGACTACGCGGATTAATACGGAGCAGGATTGGCTGAAGACCAACCTGGCGAAGTTCTCCCGTCTCCTTCAAGGTCAGCGTGACTTGTATGCGGTCAGCCGGATGATTCTGTCCGAGCTTGCACCGCTAGTGTCGATGCAGCATGGTGTATTCTACATTAACGAGCCGGTAAATGGAGAACCAGTGCTTGAGCTGTTCGCAAGCTATGCTTATCAGCAGCGCAAGCATCTTTCGAATGAATTCCGTGCCGGGCAGGGCTTAGTGGGACAATGTCTTATTGAGAAACAGCGGATTCTACTGACCAATGTACCGGGCGATTATGTGATGATCTCCTCAGGGCTTGGTGAGGCTACTCCACTGAACATTGTGCTTCTGCCGATTATTTTTGAAGATCAGGTCCTGGCTGTACTCGAGCTTGCCTCATTCCGGCAGTTCAATGAAATTGACCTTGCCTTCCTGGATCAATTGACAGAGTCTATCGGTATCGTTATTAATACCATGCAGGCGAATCAGCGTACGGAAGAACTGCTAATGCAGTCACAATCCCTCACGGAAGAACTGCAGAAGCAGCAAATGGAGCTTCAGAATACGAATGAAGAGCTTGAGGACAAAGCCAAGCTTCTAGTCATTCAGAAGGCTGAGGTTGAGAGCAAGAATAATGAAGTCGAAGTCGCTAAGCGCTTCTTGGAAGAGAAAGCGGAGCAGCTGGCGCTGACTTCACGTTACAAATCCGAGTTCCTGGCCAACATGTCACACGAGCTTCGCACACCACTGAATTCACTTCTGCTGCTCGCAGAGCAGCTTGCTGAGAATCCGGATGAGAACCTCTCAGATAACCAGGTGAAATATGCGAAGACGATTCAGGACTCGGGACTTGATCTTCTGAACCTGATTAATGACATTCTTGACTTGTCCAAAATCGAGTCGGGAACGGCTTCAGCGGATCTTAGCGAGATATCACTTGTCGATCTGCTGGAGGGGCTGAACCGTGCCTTCCGCCCTTTAATTGGGGATAAGGAGCTTGATTTCACACTCAAAACTGATTCGGATGTTCCACAGAGAATTGTTACGGATCAAAAGAGATTGCAGCAAATACTCAAAAACTTGTTGTCGAACGCCTTCAAGTTCACCGAAAAGGGTCAAATTTCACTTCACCTGCGTAAGGCACTGGATGGCTGGAGCGAAGATAACGAGACGCTGAACGAAGCCAGGATGGTTCTGTGCTTCTCGGTTAGTGATACCGGAATCGGGATTGCGGACGATAAGCAAAGTATTATTTTTGAAGCCTTCCAGCAGGCTGACGGAAGTACGAACCGTGAATATGGCGGAACTGGACTTGGCCTTGCGATCTCCCGTGAAATCGCTGCGATGCTTGGCGGGGAGATCACGCTGTACAGTGTGCTGAATAAAGGAAGTATCTTTAATTTATATCTCCCTGTAGATGCGGATGCTCCGGAATCAGACAATACACCGAAATACGTGCCTGAGGTTATTGATGTAGCCCCTCCAGAGGCCCATCGCTTCATCTCACGTAGTGAGGTGAAGGATGACCGCGATAATATTGGGCCAGATGACCGGGTATTCCTGATTATTGAGGATGATCTCAAGTTCAATGAGATCCTGCTTGATGCCCTTCACCGAAAAGGAATTAAGGCGGTGATCACAACCAAGGGTTCGAACGCGCTGGAGCTTGCCCGGAAGTATAAGCCTGCTGCAATTACCTTGGATCTGCGTCTAAAAGACACAGACGGCTGGCTTGTGATTGAACATCTGAAGAATGATATGGATGTCCGGCATATTCCAGTATGTGTAATTACCGTGGAGGAAGACGAATTTGACTTGAAGCAGAAGGGTGTTCACGACTATCTGTGCAAACCGGTTACTAATGAGGAGCTGGATAGTACACTCGATAAACTTAATGCCTTTGCTGATAAGAAAGTTCATACGCTTCTGGTTGTTGTTCATGAAGAGCAGCAGCGCAAAGAATTCGTGGAGATGATTAACAGCAAGGATCTGAAGATTACTGCTGTGGATACTTCGAGAAAAGCACTGAATCAGCTCAAAACCAAGGAATTCGATTGTGTGCTGATCGATAATGACATGGCTGATATGGACGCCCTAGCTCTAATTCGGGAAATGTACAAGAACCTGCAGAACAAACATGTTCCAATCGTTCTGCATCGAAGCAAGAAGTGGACAAATGAGGAAGAGAACGAATTGGAAGAACTCATCAAGACCGCGGTGATCAAAGAAGTGAAGACTTCCAATCAGGTCATGGATGAGACGAGTCTGTTCCTTCACCGCCGGACGGAAGATCTGCCGACTGGTGCCCGAGAGAAGCTCGTTAAGCTTCATCAATCTGACGAAATGATCAAGTACAAGAAGGTGCTCGTCGTTGATGATGATGTGCGTAATATATTTGCACTCATGACTATTCTGGAACGGCATAATATGAAGGTTATTCCGGCTGAGAACGGTCAGGAAGCTATCCGAATTCTGGAGGAAACTCCGGATATTGAGATCGTCCTGATGGATATCATGATGCCGGTAATGGACGGTTATGAGACCACAAGGGCCATTCGCAAGAAAGAAGAGTTCAAGGATCTCCCGATTATTGCGCTTACTGCGAAAGCCATGAAGGGAGATCGGGAAGAATGTCTGGAGGCAGGAGCATCGGACTACATTACGAAGCCAGTGAATAGCGCACAGCTTCTATCCATGATCCGCAGTTGGCTTGACGGAGAACAGAATGCTGTGAATGAAGGATTACTAAGCGAATAATTAACATAGGCTCCCTAGGATGGTAAGTGCCATTTTGGGGAGCCTTGTTATTTCAGGACTAGGTCAATAGTAACCGCAAATAGGAAAAATTTTCCCTCCAAGTAAGTCTTTGTCCGCTTGTTCTTAAGCAGAGTGGCGAAACATAATGAGAATGGGTAGACATATTAACTGAAGGAGGAGAAATAATAATGAACAGTAGTACATTCGCAAATAAAAAATTTCGGATTGTGATCTATTCAGTAATTGCCTTAACCCTCACCCTCTCAGCCGGATCCTTCGTATCAGCAGAGAGTCTAAAACGGGAGGCTCCCCGAGTCGTATGGGATAAAGATGTAGATCTGCCTCAGGACTCGGTTTATGAGCATGGTGAACGTGACATCCTGGCGGCCTCTCTTCAGAATGATCAAATTACAGTGAACTCCATTAACTCTGGAGGAGTCAAGAAGGAGAAGGTGACTTTTCCAAAGTATAATATCAATTACCTAGCTTCCTTTCATCAAACCCAGGGCGGCGGTTATATCTCTACAGGTGGAAATGAAATCCTCAAGGTTAATGAGCAGGGCAACAAGGATTGGGAATATACACTGCCCTTAGCGAACACTTATCTGGTGTCTGTGGATCAACTGGCGGATGGAAGTTATATCGTTGCAGGAACTACTCCTGGCGCCCAAGGACAGGGCTGGGATCCGATCCTACTTAAGCTGTCAGGCAGCGGGACAGTGATCTGGCAGAAAACTCAGAGCAAACCTACGGAAGATTCTGTAACTCTGGTTAAACATACGGAGGATGGCGGCTTTGTTCTACTCGGCGAGGCATCATCTGCAAGCAGTGGTGTCAGTAAGATTTCGCTGGCGAAATTCAGCAGCACCAGCAAGCTGGAATGGGAAAAAGCCCTTGCACCTTCAACAGATAATGAGAATTTATGGAATACCGCTCTTGTTCAAGATCTGGATGGTGGTTATGTGGTTACTGGGTTCTTTAATCATCCGAATCCATTGAACAGTATCCGAAATTTAACGACCGGTTATATTCTTAAAACAGATTCTCAAGGCAACCTTCTGTGGACTCATCCGCTTGAAAGCACCCTTGACCGAAGTTATATTAATGATGTTCAGCTTGCTACAGGCGGAGGATATATTGTCACGGGAAAAGCAAATGAGGATTGGCATGGAACCGTATCTAAAGAATTTGTTCAGCGGCTGAATAACTCAGGTATGGTGCTCTGGACGACAATAATTGAACGTACTGAAAATGTGAATCGCGGAATAGTGGTACAATCTTCACCTGAGGGTTATTTAGTTCTTGGAGAAGCTTTTGATTCGGTTAAGGCAACTAAATTAAGCCCACAGTAGTTGATTTATGAAACCAAGCAAGGTTCTCCTTCGTATACATTCAGATATGGTTTTTAAGACATAACTTAAGGAGAAGATGTTTGTGGAAAGTGACAGGTATGGTTTAAATTTGGCATTAATCGCTTTATTGATTTTTTTAACGGCATTCTTTGTTGCTGTGGAGTTTGCAGTGGTTCGATTACGGAGCAGCAGAGTGGACCAATTAATTGCTGAGGGCCGGAAGAATGCGAAGGCAGTGAAGAAAGTGCTCGATAACCTGGATGGTTATTTATCCGCATGCCAGCTCGGCATTACGATTACTGCGCTGGGATTAGGTTGGCTTGGGGAACCCACCATGGAGGCTATCATGCATCCTTTATTTCACAGCCTTAACATCCCTGAAAGCCTGGGCAGCGTGCTGTCTGTAATTATTGCATTTGCTCTAATCACTTATCTTCATGTTGTCGTTGGTGAATTGGCCCCCAAAACTCTGGCTATTCGTAAAGCAGAATCGATCGCTCTTATTACGGCAAAACCTATAATTTGGTTTAGTAAAATCATGTATCCCTTCATTTGGGCCCTAAATGGATCCGCCAATCAGCTTGTGAGGCTATTTGGAGTTAAGCCCGCTTCGGAACACGAGGAGGCGCACTCTGAAGAGGAGCTTCGGATTATTCTTAGTGAAAGTCTGGAGAGCGGCAAGATCAACCAAACGGAGTTCGGTTATGTGAATCGAATCTTCGCTTTTGATAATCTGATGGCAAAGGATATTATGGTTCCAAGAACGGACATGATCTGTTTATATACAGGCAAGACCAGACAGGAGAACCTAGAAATTATCAAGGAGCAGCAGTACACCAGGTTCCCGGTTGTTCAAGAAAATAAGGATAATGTAATTGGGATCATTAACACAAAGCAGTTCTTCCTTGCTTATGAGGACAATCCCCATCTGGATGTCTCAGACTTAATTCAACCGGTCATGGCCGTTCCAGAATTTATCCATGTGAATACCCTGCTGAAGCGTCTCCAGAAGGACGGTACAAATATGGCTATTCTTATTGATGAATATGGCGGGACTTCAGGTCTCGTAACCATTGAAGACATTCTGGAGCAGATTGTCGGAGAGATTAGGGACGAGTTCGATACCGACGAAGAGGAAGATGTCAAAGTCTGGGCGCCTGGACACTTGACCGTGAACGGTAAGGTATCCGTTATGGAAGTGAGCAGTCATCTCACGAGTGAGCTTGATTCTGGAGAGTGGGACACGATTGGTGGCTGGCTCTTTGCTCAGAACAGTGAACTAGGTGTGGGTGAGAGCTATGTACATGGCGACTATCGTTATACGGTTCGCAAGAGGAAGAAAAACCGATATATAATGATTGAGATCATAGATAAAGAGGCATCACAAATGGAGTAAGAGTAAGACCCGGAAGAAGCTTCCGGGTCTTATTTGTACTTCAGTTGGAATCATCAGTAATGGGATCGCTCGGAGAAGGTTCTAATTCTTGCGGCTGCGATTCCGGATTCTCTATAAGTTCTTGATCAAGTACGGGTTCTGGACCCGAATTACTATCTTCTGCTTGTAATGATTGCTGCTGTACAGGCCAGACTATGGTAGCAGTATGTGGTGTATCATAAGCAGATGCCCAGTAATAGCCTGGTGCAATGATTCGCTGTGGAGCGAACCCGGCTTCACCCGAAGCAGTAGGAACAGTTTCCGAGTCAGCGGTTACGGTAGTGCCAGGTGTTAGTCTAAGCGTTACGTACTTACCCGCCATATAGGTGAACCGCCCATATACAAGAGCTGATAGCTCTTCGTTTGTATTCAAATCTTTTACCTTGAGCGTAGCTCTGACTTTGCCGGCGTTTAGCGTTACGTTCATGGACCCGATCACCAGAGGCTTCAAATGTGTCTGCCCTGTAGTTGCAGAGGTTATACTGCTATAAGGTCCTACGTTACCGCTAATGTCGACGGCAGCCACTCTGTAATAGTAAGTCGTTTCTGGAAGCAGCCCTTCATCTGTATAATCCAAATTGTAGGATTTTCCGGCATAGTTGGATGCATTGGGTGTGAAATTTGGAGATGTGCTTCTAAAAATACGATATTCCTCAATGTCCGAATTATCAATGGCCCGGCCATAGGTCAGCTTAATGGTCTGATAATCAAAAGTGACAGCTTCAGGCGCTTTATTAATTGGAGTTGGTGGAGTAGTATCTGCAATCTGTGGCTTCCAAAATACCGCATTAGGTCCCCATTCCGTCGGGAGCCATCTAATGGAGTCATAGTGATGCATGGCTATACCACCAAATGCCGGATTACCGCTAAACTTCTGATATACCGAGGCCAGTTGGCTCTCCATGTATGTCCTTCCTTCTTCCCGGAAGGTAATGGACTCTGGATCACCACTGTTCGCGATGTCCAGTGTTTCTACGCCAACGATAACTGAATTTGGCTTATTAATGGAGTTCGCATAATCAATCTCACCTTGGGCGCCGTCAATAATTCCTTTGCTATTATCGGTATAATCCATAATGGATATATAATCCGTAATATCCTGGACATGCTGGGACATCCACTTGGTCTGCCCATGCCATGTGATATCATTAGCCGCATTTGAGGTGTCATACCATCTTGGAATGGCCGGGCCAACAGGGAGATTAAGGCCCGAAAGGTTTCTGCGATCCATCATCGTCTGGAGCAGATCCAGATATTCGAGTTGAAGCTGCGGCTTTGAACTGCCGAACTCCCCAAGAATGTAAGGCTCCACGTCAACATTTACCCCATCAAAGCGTTCATCTGGTTGGGAAGAAAGATTGAAGTTAATGACTTTCTCGATCTCATTGATTGCGTATTTATTGTATCTCTTGTAGCTGCCATAATACGGTGGAATTGTTCCACCGGCTATACAGGCCTGAATTTTCAACCCATGCTCATGAGCCCACTTCAAAAACTTGCGGACTTCTTTTCGCTTATCTTCCAGCATATCTACACCTTCATGAGGGAATACGCCCATATAAATCGTGGTGACAGCACCAGAGTTGAAGGTAGTTGTGTCGCTGGTAAACTGTTCGAGTGCAGTTCTTGAGCCGGGATTCAGAATTAGATTGTAGGCAGCCTTTTCCCATAGCCACATGGCACGATCCTGCTTCTCCACGATTACAGGCTCGTGTATCCCCTGACCGGTATAGACGTAACGAGTCGAGCTTTTGCCGATATTATTATGGTCATCCGTTGCTCTGGCTTCAATGCTTAACGTCTGATCTCCCTTCAACACTGGACTGTAAACGTATTCATAAAGATTTCCTTTTAAAATCGTATTTTTCCATCCGCTCCCATTAATTCTTATTTGTACCGAACTGAGCGGGTTACGTCCGGTTGCCTTGACCTTTATCAGTTGAATTCCATTTAACTGACTTCCGTCTTCGGGGCTGACAATTTCAACGGTAGGTTTGCTCGCTTCGGGATGGTCGACATTGAAGATGACGAATGGGGTGGATATCCCGTAGCGCGTATCCGGCCGCTGACCTCCGGCTGCAATCTCAATTGCACCGTCGTAGACTGAGGTGTCCAAATCATAATACCAGGTGCCGGACTCAGTTCCAGAGGCATCATCTTCCATGTGAACATCCTCTTTGCGAGTTCCATTAATGACCAGACTGATGTTATAGACTTCAGAATAGTGACCGGTTACGTGGACAATAGTGTCAGAGGGAGTGGAGCCATCAGTAGGAGAATCAATTGTAATCGCTGGTTCCGCATAGGTTCTAGGGAGATTAGGCAAGTATATTGGAAGAAGGGAACAGATGAGGGAAAGGACGACAACAAGTTTCATGAGCTGGGGGACTGACAGCAACTTCTTAAACGTCGGTCTGGCCTGCAGCATATAAAGCCGCCTCCTTTTATTTGATATTCAGTTGGGGTTCATAGAAGATGTGTACCGCTATCATAGAGCGATCCTCTACCAACAACAATCTCCGTATATCGTCCTTTTAAGCCAAAAAAAAAACCGAGTCTTTCACTTGGAAAGAACTCGGTTCCTCAGCCTTATATTAAAGTCAAAACGATCAATTCAAAGATGAACTCTCAACTAAAGCCTTCCAGCCATAATAGTCATGAACCGCAATGCCGGCGAACGAAGTATAGCTCGATGTGAGAAGAACAAGCTTATCAAGCTCCTGGTTCATATAGTCGGCACCTTCCTCATAAAAGGAAATGAAATCGCCTTCAGAAGTGTTGTTGGTCTCAACTCCAGTGAAAACTTTCTTACTTAGGGCTGCTCCTTCTTCGAGGATAACTTTAGCAGCGTTGAAAATACCGTCACTTGTATCACGGTAGGACATAAGAGTTACTGAGTTATACTGCTTCAGCATCCAGCTGCTGAGTGTTGAGGTTCCATCAGGAACTTTAATTGTGTACAGCCAGAAAGGAAGATCTGCGGCAATAGGCAATTTAAGGTCGTTGGCTCGTTGGACCATATATTGAACATTACTCTGCCACTGGGTGATAATAGACTGTTGATTCGTATTCCAGTCAGGCAGCAGATAAGGCTCAATATCGACATGAATACCTTTGAACTTCTCATTTACAGCGGCAGTCGCCTGGTAGTTCTCAATCCATTTGAGCAGTGTGGTCAACTGAGTACGCTGAGAAGTAAGTGCCCAAGTAGAGTTTCCATCCAGTGCATGTACTTCAATTCCTTGTGCGGTAGCTTGTCGAATAAAGTTCTTGTAGTACGAGATGTTTATCTTTCGGTTAATCTGTAAATAGATTACGTTCACACCCTGATTCTTATAAAAGGTTAGAACAGTTGAACCAGACTGTTTGATCAGGGTGGTATCCCATAACCAAGACGCTTTCTGGGTTGCAGCAGCACTAACTGGTGTCAATGGGGTACCTCCCAACGTGAAGGTAATAATTAAGGTGGCGATGAGCAAATACATAGGGCGGATGAATTTTAATATCATGATAGCTCACTCCTTAAGATGTGGTAAATCCTGCCTAAGTGTTAGTTTTGGTTATATGCCCACCTTTCAGTTATAATGAATATGATTCTGTACTCCTACCCCTTGATCCAACTTTAGGAAAACCATTAAGTCAAATGAAGTGTATAATTATAATTTCGTCACAAATTCTACCTAGATTCATAGGCCTTTGGAATCAATATATCGTAAAGCTTTATATTTTGATTTAATATATGTCGTATAGTCTAAAAAGTGAGTATAAACATCATAGAAGAGAGGTTATGAATTTTTGAAAAAATCCATTGCATGGGTTACCGACAGCACCTGCACCATAGATCCCATTTATGCCAAGGAGAATCATATATATATTGTTCCACTGCGCTTGATGTTGGGTGATAAGTGTTACAGGGAAACCGTAGATATTACAGCCGAGCAATTTTATGAGCAATTAAGAGATCATGAGAAAGCCGGGAGTTCACAGCCTCCGATTGGAGAATTTGTCGAGCTGTATGAATCTTTAAAAGATAAGTATGATGAGATCATCGCGATCCACTGTTCTTCTGAGCTCAGCGGAACAATGAACACTTCGATGCAGGCTGCAGAAATGGCTGAGGTTAAAGTAACCGGAATTGATTCACAAGCGGGAGCTTTCCCGCTAAGAGAAATGATCCTAAACGGGGTTAAGTGGCATAAACACGGGAAGACGGTTCAGGAAATTAAAGAAAGAATTGAGCAAATGGCTCATAACCTTGCATTCTATGTGATACCCGCTAGCCTGCAAAGGCTGCATCGCAGCGGTAGAGTAACGGGAACTCAGCTGCTCGTAAGCCAGCTTCTCAAGATTCATCTGTTGTTAAAGTTCGAGAAGGGAAAGGTTCTGGTGGAGGACAAAATTAGAACCTTCAAGAAAACAAAGCAAAGAATGATCGAGAATCTGAGAATGGATATCGGGAAAATTAAAGAGGTATGTATCATGCATGTTAATAATCTGGCTGAAGCCCAGGAGCTGGAACGGGAACTCACTAATCTTGATCCTGGACTTAGAACAGAAATTATGACATTTATTCCCGTGGTAGGTATACTTGCCGGTGAAGGCACTGTGGCTATGGCGTGGGTACGCAATCAGCCAGTTATTTAGATAGAGTCCTGCACCTGGATTTACTTGTAGAAGCCTTAGAAATAAGGCTTTTTCTGTATGGATTTAGATCGAATCAAAAACTTTTATAAAGAATACATAAAATCGGGATCTCTCCACATACTTCAAATAACTTTTATGAAAGAATGGAGATTTCATCAACCATGACTAGTCATCAAAATTGGAGATTACCGAAGTGGCTCATTATTGGAACTCTGGTTATCCTTAGTACCTCCTGCAGTTCAGGAAGACAGGATTCAGCAAACGTGAAATCCCAAGCATTACAAAATTCAAAAGCTTCCATCATTAAGAAGAACATGTATAGAGATGCCGGAGGAATGACCTGGATTCCTTTGCGCGAGGCAGCAAATACATTGGGGCTGAAATATAAGGATCTTGGAGATGGTGCCCTAATCGGATTTAGTGATCCAGTCTATGAGGTATATACCGATCAAAACACAGCGATATCCAAGGGGACAAAGATCACTCTTAAAGACCGGCCGGTTCGCAGGGAGAATCAGCTCTGCGTAAGTCTTCCAGATCTCTCCACACTGCTTGGGACAAAGGTAGCCTGGAACAACCAGACAGGGAGACTCGAAATCTCCAAGCTGCCGCCCGTTCAAGGGCCAGCTGGAGCCCCGGGGCATCGGTCTGACGGACTCACAACCTTGAGTACAGTTGACACCCAGGAACTGGTTGCCTATGCCAAGAAGTTTCTTGGTGTTAGATACGAGTTCGGAGCGGATGTGTACACGAATTCGAGGACTTTCGACTGTTCCTCATTCACCCAATATGTGTTCAAGCATTTCAATGTAGATCTGCCAAGGGTGGCCAGTGAACAGGCCAAGGAAGGAACAGCAGTTGGACGAAGCGATCTCAAAGCGGGGGATCTGATCTTCTTTACAGTTCCCGGCCGATTTCAAAATGATCATATCCCAGGACACGTAGGAATCTATATCGGGGATGGAAAGTTTATTCACACCTGGGGTGGCCCGGGTGTTCAGATCAGCCCGCTTGATTCGGGTTATTGGCATGGCGTAATTTTAACGATGCGAAGAGTTCTTTGATAGACCTAGTCCTTTAATGGACCTAGTTAAATAATAATTTTTTTGACGACCGCCCTGAAAAATAGGGCGGTTTTTTTGCTGAAGATAGGCATTGAAAATTATAAGATCATTAGGATACACGTACTAATTGATTGTATAAAAGCAACCTTTTTGTAGGTCTATTTGATCAAAATTTTGAAAAAAACATGATTTATCCGTTGTCGAATAGGTTAATATTGGTATATGCTATCCTTTGTTGTCCTAATTTTGAATTATTTATGAAAGGTAAGGTGCAGTTTTGAAGGGAAGAAGAGGGGTTATACAAAGGCTTGGAGCGGCCATGGTTGCAGTCACAATGCTCATCGGATTAAATCTTCCGCATCACGTTAGTGCAGAAGAAGCAGGGACCACACCAAAGTTTGACTATACTATAGGAAGTGGCCAGAAGATAGATCTTGGGAGCAATCTGGCAGAACTGAAGCTGAATCAAGGTTTTAATTTTTTGGATAAAGAGAATACGCAAAAATTTGTTACTCAAATTGGAGATCTGGTAACTGGCAGGGAAATTGGCTCAATCATTCCTGATGATGAAAGCTGGGTCTTGTATTTCGACTATGAAGAACCGGGACATGTAGCAGATGATGAGAAGGATGAGATCGATGCAGATAGTCTTCTCCAAAGTTACAAGGATGGGAATGAAGAAGCGAACAAGAAGAAGACTCCTGAAAATCAATTATTCGTAGATAAGTGGGAGACCCCGCCGCATTATGATGAAAACTTACATAGCTTAACTTGGTCACTTCTTATGCATACGCCTAAGAATGAACAGCTAGTCAACCAGGAGATTCGGCTGCTGACTCGTGAAGGATACATTTCAGCAATACTGGCTTGTGACCCGAGTGTGCTCTCTGGAGCAAAATCCGTGGTAGAAAGCCAAATCCTTCCTACCTTAACCATGAAACCCGGCCAGCGATACGAAGATTATGATAAATCAACGGATAAGACGGCAGAGTACGGACTTACCGGGCTAGTCCTGGGAGGAGCAGGCATATTCGTCGCCAAGAAGACAGGCCTCCTTGCATTGCTTTTGGTCCTGCTCAAGAAAGGATGGATCATAATTGTTGCCGGTATCGGTTTCCTGTGGAATCTGATTCGTGGTAAGAGAAAGAAAAATAAAGACAGTAACAATATGAATTCCCCACAGGATCCTCCTGACCATGGGATGGAAATAAGATAAGTTAGTTATCCTGACAACACCCGGCAGCAACACAGCCGGGTGTTAAGTATGATAAAGGGGCCTGTTCCAACCCCTCATTGCTTGCATAATGTGAGAGAAAGAACTAACATCAGCAAGCAAATGGAGGGGTCAGATTGATAGATTCACCTTTAAAGGGCGCTTATGATGCTGTATTCAGCTTGGGAGCCAATTGTCAGACCGCTTACCAGTTAAGAAGGCTTGGTCTGCGCCATGCTGCCGGTCCGCTTGATTGGTTCATCTCAAGTTCTCATTCCGGTCTTATTTCAGTATTGCAGAACCGTTTTGTAGACTTTATGAAACTTGAGCATTTGAAGCTCGTAGGACAATTTAAGACTTGTTACTGCATTAAGGATGAGAAGTATGAAATCTTCTCTTATCATGATTTCCCGGTTGAACTGCCCCCGGATCGATGGGCGGATGCATATCCTGGTTTTCTGGACAGACAGGTTCGAAGACAGGAGAGATTCTTACAAGCTGCCAGCATGATGGATCGGATCTTGTTTGTCCGCCTTAATTCAACACCAGAGGAGGCCTTACAGCTTCAACAAATCTTATCTGATCTAACCGTCCATCAATTCACGCTGCTCATTGTGAATACCTGTCAGGAAGCAGTTCAAGAGATTCGCCCTGAGTTCAAACAAGGTAGGGTAACCGCTGAGTTAAGTAAAGGTTCTGATTGGCGCGGAGATGACGGGGGGTGGGAGCAACTGCTGCAGAATATTACAATAAAGAACTAGAGAGGTATGTGATTGCTATCTTATTCTCGCTTAAGTATCAGGAATGGTCTGAAGAAAGCCGGAAAGTCGTTCGTACAGTACAATCCATGGATGTATCCTCCGATGAGTTATTCGTTCACAAGCTGGTGGATGCCACACTGATTCATAATAAATTGTGGGCACATATTTCCAACGAGACGGAAGATAACCAGCTTCATTACGTTTATGTAAGTTCATACAGTAAGAGTTCACTGGATAAGTATGGGCATGCGGTGTCCAAGAGAGCGCTCGAACAGGTTAAAACGACTTCCCTGCTTGCTCCTGAGTTTGTATTTTGGAATGGACATGAATTTGATCCACAGGAGGAGAGTGGTTATCCTTCCATGATCACGATGGAGATCGCAAGAATGCTCCTGGATCATTATTTAGTGAAGAATGAAACCACGTATGAAATCATCTACTCCGTACTGGATATGGATCGGAATAAGGTGGTCTTTTATTTAAAGGAAGAGGTGGACTTGTAATGCAGCAGGAGCACCAACCCATACAACCAGAATCGAAGAAGATGGAAGGCTTCGTCTCCAAGACGAAATTACTGGCTTTCGCCCTCCTACTGACTGTCCCGGCAGTGCTCTCCGGCTGTGGCCAGCAGGATGAATGTGATCCCGATTATGATGCGGGCTGCGAGTATGATTCCGGCAGCGGCCACTATTACTATGGGGGCGGAGGATATTATGGAGGTTCATCGAGAAGCTCCAGTAATACGAGTGATGGCAGCAGTCACAGCGGTTTTGGAAGCGGGAGCTCGCACTCTTCCTTTGGAGGATAGCTGGGGATGAGAGAGATCTATACGCCAAAGGTCGTCTACGAAGAAGTGTTTGATGGGGAGATAGCCAAGGAAATCCCATACTACCGGATGTATGGGAAGCAGTATTGCCTTCCTTCCTTCGTCATGTACAAGGAACATGAGATTAAGGAGCTTAGAGCCGCGTCTGAAGAAGTGAACCGAATATATGGGAAAGTTCTTGGGTTCGCTCAGCAATATTTACCTGATAGTTACTTGATCAAGCAGCTTGGTCTTGAACCGGCAATGATCCCTGCTGCGCGGATTCCCTTTCCTTGGAGTGGGATTGAACGACAGGACTGGATCATCGGGGAACATGGCATGAAATGTATTGAGAATAATACGGAAACTCCAACAGGAATCCCCGAGGCTGCTTATTTGGAGAGAGAGCTCCTTAAACGTTATATGGATGCCTCCGGCCCATCTTCCACTATGGATGAAACTTTAACCCAGACTTTCAAGGATATTGTTACCGATTATTCGGCAAAAGGACTGGGGGATAAAGTGACTTTCACATGCGCCGGTGAGATTCTGGAAGACAGCACAAATACGAAATATCTTCTACACAGATGTGAAAAGGCAGGTATCGAGGTCAATTATGCGCCTCTTGAGGAGTTACGGATTGTTCCGGGAGTAGGGCTGTATCACGGGAATGAGAGAATTATGATCTTATACCGGCTCTACCCGCTCGAATTCTTAATCCATGATCGGGAAGAAAGTAGCGGAGTCCTTGTTGGCGAAGAACTTATGAAGCTGGCAGCCGAAGGAAAGATTGGTCTAATCAATCCCCCGCAAAATATAATTACGCAAAGCAAGGGCTTTATGGCGACAATCTGGTCACTTTATGAAAGAAATGAGCTGACACAAGAATACTTCGGCTTCACGTTGTTTGATTCTGCAGATATGCAGATTATCTCTAAATATTTGCTGCCCACTTATTTCACAAATGAGCCTTTTCTTCTAACAGATGAGCCTTATGCCGCTAAGGGGTACTGGGGGCGTGAAGGGAAGGGAACGGACTTGTTCGAGCCCCTGGGACACGAGGACAGTAGGTTGTCTGGTGAAGCAGATAGTGCTTCTGAGGAGACGGATCCAGAAGAAGCTGAATACTACGGGACGATGCCCAAGATTTATCAGCGTCTCTATCCGATGTCACAAGCAGCGGTTCCGACAGAGCTTGGCGAATATCAAGGGTATGTTCTTACAGGAGTGTACGTATTTAACGGAAAGTCTGCAGGTGTACTTTCCCGTATTGGCGGAAAAGTAACCGGGGATTTAGCTTATTATTGTCCGGCAGCAATTAGTCCCAAGGTGAGGTAACTTGATTACATAACTAGGAGGCGGTACAACGTGAAGGAATTTAGTTGGGATTTGCTAGATATCGGCATTGGAATTTTAATTCTATTTGTTATTCTGCTTGCAGGTTACGGCATATTTAGCCTGATGACCAAGTTCAAAGATAATGAGGAAATAGCCAGGGGCAATGAAGCCGCAGGTATGTATATGGGCAGCAAGATGCTGGGTCTTTGTATTATTGTCGCTATGGTCTCCTTCAGCAGTCATTCATGGATTTCCATGGTGACTTGGTCTGCGGTTGGTATTGTAGCGTTATGTATAGTGTACGTCGTCTTTGATCTGGTAACGCCGAAGACAAAGCTTGGAGATGAGATCGCGAAGGGCAACATGGCGGTCGCGCAGCTGCTCCGTGGAATTGTTATTGGGGTATCTTTGGTAATCGGTACTTTCTTAATGTAAAATGGGCTGGTTTTAAGCAAGCTTGGTCTGTACTAAAAAGACCGCCTCATATAAACAGAGACGGCCCTGAAGATAAAATGC
>RCUP01000795.1_pt1 | contig 21710 bp, 25 predicted proteins | sample 2166341 | NCBI WGS metagenome assembly RCUP01 (sample SAMN09932325, study PRJNA488358) | compost metagenome | isolation source: compost soil in succinonitrile-enriched | place: Germany: Experimental Botanical Garden | reverse complement strand
ATAACCCCAAGAGAGGCCGCCCTTTCGTCACCGGAAGGGCGGCCTTTGGCTTTTAATGACCATGACCGACCGTCAAGCTCCCCTCGTCACCACGTCTCAGCCGGAAGACTTTTTCCAGCTGCTGAAGCCGCGCGTCATGTCGCTGGTGGTCTTCACCGCCGTGACCGGACTGGTGGTCGCGCCGGGGCAGTCTAATTTCCTGCTGGCCGCCATCGCCGTCCTGTGCATCGCTGTGGGGGCAGGAGCCGCCGGCGCCCTGAACATGGCGCTGGAGGGCGAGACCGACGCCCTGATGCGTCGCACGCGCGGTCGTCCCGTCGCAGCGGGGCGCGTCCGGAAGAATGATGCGATGGCCTTCGGCGTCATTCTGTCGATCTTTTCCGTCATGCTGCTGGGCATGACCACCAACTGGCTGGCCGGGGGGCTTCTGGCCCTGACCATCGTCTATTACGCCGGTTTCTACACCCTGTTGCTCAAGCGCCGGACGCCTCAGAACATCGTCATCGGCGGCGCTGCAGGCGCCTTCCCGCCGGTGATCGGCTGGGCGGCGGTGACGGGCCATGCGCCCTGGCAGGCCTGGCTTCTGTTCCTGATCATCTTCCTGTGGACCCCGCCGCACTCCTGGGCCCTGGCTCTCTATTCGGCCGGCGACTACGCCAAGGCGGGCATCCCGATGATGCCGGTGGCGCGCGGGGCCAAGTCGACGCGTCTGCAGATCCTGATCTACACCCTGATCTTCGTGCCCGTGGCCATCGCCCCGGCCTTCCTGGGTCTCGGCGGCGTCGTCTATCTGGCGGTGTCAGTCGCGGGGGGGCTCTTCTTCCTGACCCTGGCGTTTCGCCTGTGGCGCTCGCGTGCGGGCGACCAGCCGGACAAGGCCGAAGCGGTGGGGCGAGAGGCCGCATTGTACGACGTCCGCGCCGAGGCCAAACCGGCCCGGAACCTGTTCGCCTTCTCCATCCTGTATCTGATGGCGCTGTTCTCGGCCTTGCTGGTCGAGCAGCTGCCGGGCCTGGGAGCCTGACCGCGTGACCCGTCCTGACTTCATCAAACTGACCGACGAACAAGTGCGCGCGCGCAAGCGCCGCAACGTGGCCATCGCCCTGGGCCTGGTCGGCTTCATCGTCCTGGTCTTCGTCGTCACCGTGGTGAACCTTCAGCGTAACACCGAGGCGCGCAAGGCGGCCGAGGCGGCGGCCATGGCCACGGTCGAGCGCGCTGATCCCGCTCTGCCCGCCGCTGTGGCAGCCCCGGAGGCGCCGGTCTCGGAGCCGACGCCGTGAAGGACCGCAAGAATCTCGTCGCGCTGATCTGCGCGGCCGTGGTCATGGGCATGACCGGCGCGGCCTTCGCCGCCGTGCCGCTGTATCGCCTCTTCTGTCAGGTGACCGGCTTTGACGGCACGGTGAAGAAGGCCGAGGCGGCGCCGACCGAGATCCTGGACCAGAGCGTCCTGATCCGTTTCGACACCAACGTCCGCAACCTGCCGATGGACTTCAAGGCCGAGCAGGTCAGCCAGCGGGTGCGAATCGGTGAAACCGGCATGGCCTATTTCAAGGTGACCAACACCTCGGACCAGCCGATCCACGCCACGGCGGCCTATAATGTCGTGCCGGAACGCGCCGGTCCCTATTTCCAGAAGCTGCAGTGCTTCTGCTTCGAGGGGCAGGAAATCGGCCCGGGCGAGACCAAGGAATTCCCCGTCCAGTACTTCGTTGCGCCCGAAATGGCGACCGACGCGGAATCGAAGGGCGTCCGGGAAATCACGCTGAGCTACACCTTCTTCCCCACCAAGGGCTTCCAGCAAGCCGCATCTGGTCAATCTGCTACTGGCAAAGCCGGATAGCGGAGGCTATAGCCCCTTCATAAGAACGATCTCTCGCCTTAATTCAGAGACCCTGGAATGGCCGACGCGCACGCAAAACCGCATCACGACTACCACCTTGTGGACCCGAGCCCCTGGCCGCTGGTCTCGTCCCTGGCCAGCGTGCTCATGTTCGTGGGCGCGGTCATGTGGATGAAGGGCCTGTTCGGCCTGCCGGAAGGCACCAAGTGGTTGTTCTTCGTCGGTCTGGCGGGCGTCCTGTTCGCCATGTTCGGCTGGTGGTCTGATGTGATCAAGGAAGGCCAGAAGGGCGACCACACCCCGGTCGTGTCGATCGGCCTGCGCTACGGCATGATCCTGTTCATCGCTTCGGAAGTGATGTTCTTCGTCGCCTTCTTCTGGATGTTCTTCGACATGGCGCTCTTCACCGAGTCGCGCGCCCTGACCCCGGAAGTCGGCAACTGGGCCGACACCGCCGCCTCGTGGACGACCTGGCCGCCCAAGGGCGTCGAGCTGCTGGACCCCTGGGGCCTGCCGCTGCTGAACACGGTCATCCTGCTGCTGTCGGGCACGACCGTCACCTGGGCGCACCACGCGCTGCAAGTGGGGGACCGCAAGGCCGCCAAGCTGGGTCTGCTGATCACCGTCCTTCTCGGCGTGCTGTTCACGGGTGTTCAGGCCTATGAGTATCATCACATCCTGCATGAGGGCTTCTTCTTCAATGAAGCCGCCGCCCAATCGGGCCTCTATGGTTCGGTCTTCTTCCTGACGACCGGCTTCCACGGCTTCCACGTCCTGATCGGCACCATCTTCCTGGCCGTCTGCCTGCTGCGTCTGCAGGCCGGGCAGATGACGCCGCAGAAGCATTTCGGCTTCGAGGCCGCCGCCTGGTACTGGCACTTCGTGGACGTGGTCTGGCTGTTCCTGTTCGCCTTCGTCTACGTCACCTTCGGCTGACGTTGAGCGATCGAGGCTCTGCACTTCAAACGGCGCGGGACGAACAGTCCCGCGCCGATTTGCTTGGAGGGCAGGCGGTCCTGGCCGGCGTTCGCGGACGCTGTCCCAACTGCGGGCAGGGGCCTCTGTTCCAGGGCTTTCTCAAGGTCCGCCCCGCATGCGAAGCCTGTGGTTATGACCTGGCCTCGGTCGAGACCGGCGACGGCGCCGCCACCTTCATCATGCAGATCGCCGGCTTCGTCGTCGGCTTCTCGGCCCTGGCGGTCGAGATCGCCTGGCATCCCCCTATCTGGCTGCATCTGATCGTCTGGCTGCCCCTGGTCGCCGGCCTGGCGCTCGGCCTGATGCGCCCCGGTAAGGGGCTGATGACCGCCTTGCAGATGCTGAGAACCCGAGACACGACATGACGACTGCCGCCCGCCCCCGTTTCCCCATCGTTCTGACCATCCTCGCCGTCGTCCTGTTGGGCGTCCTGCTGGCGCTCGGGACCTGGCAGGTGCAACGGATGCAATGGAAGGAAGGCTTGATTGCTTCGGCGGAGGCCGCCGCCGGCCAGCCGCCCCTGCCGCTGGCTGAGGCGCTCCAGCTCGACAATCCCGAGTTCCGTCGTGTTCTTCTGACCTGCCGCGGTCTGGCGGCGGCGCCCTTTGTCGAGCTGCAATCCATCGAGAACAGCGATGCGGGTGTTCGTCTGGTTTCAGCCTGCCGCCCCGAAGGGACAGAGGGCGCTCCCGTCCTCGTTGATCGGGGCTTCGTCTCCGCCGGCATCTCGGCCCGGCCCACGGTGAACGCCGACGACACCATGCCTGTCGTCATCACCGGCGTCCTGCGCCGCGCCCCGGCCCCCAGCGCCCTGACGCCGCCGCCCGCCGAGGGCCGCTTCTACGGCCGCGACGCCGAGGCCATGGCCCGCGCCTTGAAGGTCGAGGGGCCGATCTCGCCCTTCACCGTCTTCGCCACGACCTCGACCAATCCCGACTGGGCCGCGCTGAGGCCCTCGGCGCCGCCCGCCGCCTTTACGAACAACCACCTGGGGTACGCCCTGACCTGGTTCGGTCTCGCCGTCGCCCTGATCGCCTTCTACGGGGTGCTGTTGCGCCGCCGCATGACCCGCAAGGACACAGAATCCTGACTGCTCGCCTTCACACCCTGTCCAACGGCGTCCGCGTCGTCTGCGATCCCATGCCCGGTCTGCGGACCTTCGCCCTGACCGTCGCTGTGCGCGGCGGGGCGCGGATGGAGGACGAGGCCCGCTCCGGCTGGTCGCACCTGCTGGAGCATCTGGTGTTCAAGGGCGCTGGGGACATGGGGGCGCGCGACATCGTCGAGCGCATCGAGGCCGAGGGCGGCTCGATCAACGCCGCCACCGGCTATGAGCGCACCAGCTTTGAGATCCGCGCCCTGCACGGCTCCCTGCCCCTGGCCATGCAGGTGGTGTCGGATCTGGTCTTCCGTCCCACGCTCGATCCCGTCGAGATCGTCCGCGAGAAGGACGTCGTGGCCCAGGAGATCGCCGAGGCCTTCGACACCCCCGACGACCACGTCTTCGAAATGGCCCAGACGCGCGCCTATGCCGGTCAGGCCCTGGGTCGGCCTATTCTGGGCACCGTCGACAGCCTGAAGGCCGCCGACCGCGCCGCCGTGGCCGACTGGCGCGCCCGGCTCTATTCGCCCGACCGCATGGTCGTCGCCGTGTCCGGCGCGGTGGAAGAGAACGAACTGCTGGCCCTGGCCGAGCGCTGGTTCGGGCAGGAGGCGGCGACGCCGCTGGCCCCGCTCGCTTCCGCCGCCTTCGTCGGCGGCGAGGCCAGGCTGACGCGCAAGATCGAACAGGCCAACCTGGTCTTCCAGTTGCCGACCATGGGGGCGCTGGACCCGCGCCTTCCGGCCCTGCGTCTGTTCACCGAAATCCTCGGCGGCGGCATGGCCTCGCGCCTGTTCCAGAGCGCGCGCGAGGACCGGGGCCTGGCCTACGCCATCGACGCCTATCAGGAAGCCTATGAGGACGCCGGGCTGCTGGGCGTCTACGCCGGGGCCGCCGCGGATCGCGCGGTGGAACTGGCCGAGGTCAGCGCCGCCGAACTGCTGGATCTGGCCGAGAAGGGCCCGACCGATGCCGAACTGTCGCGCGCCAAGGCCGTGCTGAACGCCACCCTGTGGATGGCCGACGAAAGCCCCGCCAGCCGCGCGGGCCGCAACGCCGCCCAGACCCTCATCTTCGGCTCCCCGGTCTCGTCCGAGGACAGCGCCGCGCGCATCCTGGCCCAGTCCAGCGACGACCTGCGGGCCGTGGGCCGGTCCATGGTCGAAGCCGGGCGCTCGGCCACGGCGGTCCTGGGTCCCAAGGCGGCGGCGCCCGCAGGCGCGGCCTTCACCGCGCGTCTGGCCAACCGCTAAGTCGTGGCTGGCGTCGGCGGCGCATCTCGGTAATCTTCCCGCATGGCCCTTTTCGACTGGATGGCCGAGGCGACCGGACCCGTCCTGCGCGGACAGGGTGTCCTGCTGCGTCCGCCGCGTCCGGCGGATCACGCCGAATGGGCCGAGTTGCGCGGCGGGTCGCGAGACTATCTGCAGCCGTGGGAGCCGGCCTGGGCCGAGGACGACCTGACCCGCGCGGCCTTTCGACGGCGTCTCGGCGTCTATGCCCGCGAGATGGAGCTGGGCACGGCCTGGCCGCTGTTCGTCTTCGACCCCGAAGAAGAGCGGCTGATGGGCGCGATCACCCTGTCCAACATCCGGCGCGGCGTGGCCGAGACCGGGACGCTGGGCTACTGGATCGGCCAGCCCTATGCGGGGCAGGGTGTGGGCACGGCGTCGGCGCGCACCATGCTGGACTTCGCCTTCGGCGCGCTGAAGCTGCACCGGGTCGAGGCCGCCTGCGTGCCGACCAACCAGGCCTCGCGCCGCGTCCTTGAAAAGACAGGCTTCCGCCACGAAGGTCTGGCGAAAGCTTATTTGAAAATTAACGGCGCATGGGCAGATCATCTTCTGTTCGGCGTTATCAGGGACGAGTTCGTTCCTGGCCCGTCGGCGTCCAGTTCTTACACCCGGGAAACGCTTTGAACACACGATCCAGAGCGCTGGCCTGGGACCCGACGACGGCGATCGAGGCGCTGGCCGCCGCCGACGCCGCCTTGTGGATCTGGACCCCTGCGGACGACCAGATCCGGTTTACCGGGGCGACCCGCTCGCTGGGTCTCGGGCCCCTGGCGCCGGAGTGCTCGGGCGCCGCCTTCGCCGCCCTGGCCATGCCGCAGGACCGCGCCCTGGCCGATCGCCTGCTCAAGCCGCAGGCTGAAGGCACTGAAATCGCCGTGCGGCTGCGCATGCGCGGCTGCGAGACCTGCCTGTGGCGCGGCGTCTGGCTGGAGGACGGCCTGCGCGCGGCGGGGGTCGTGGCGCTGGAGACCAAGTTCGCCGGGGCCGACCGGGACGCCCTGACCGGCCTGCTGGATCGCCGCACCTTCCTGGTCCGCGTGGCCGAGACCCTGGCCCAGCCGGGTGACTACGAGCTGGTGGTTGCCGATGTGGATCGCCTGCGCCGTCTGAACGAGGCGCTGGGCCACGAGCGTGCGGATCTGGTGTTGTCGGCCCTGGGTTCGCGGCTGGCGGGCGCCTTTTCGCAGGACTGCTCGCCCGCCCGCATCGGCGAGGACGAGTTCGCCGTCCTGACCCGACGCGGCGCGACCGGCGGCAGCGAGCGCGTACGCGAGGCGCTGGAACAGCCGCTGCGCGTGGCGGGCTTCGACATCTATCCGACCGTTTCGATCGGCGCGGTCGCCGCCGAAGGCGGACCGGACGCGCCCGATCCCGCAGAACTGTTGCGCCGGGTCGAACTGGCGGTGGAGCAGGCCAAGACGGCCGGTCGCGGCGGGGCGGCGGCCTATGGTCGGGCGCTGGAATCCGACAGTCTGTCTCGGCTGGCGTTGGAATCCGACCTGCGCAACGCCTTCGTGCGCGGGGAGATCGAGCCCTTCTATCAACCCATCGTCAACCTGAAGACCGGGGCCGTCGCCGGATTTGAAGCTCTGGTCCGCTGGCGTCACCCGCAGCGCGGTCTGGTGCCGCCCGACGAATTCCTGACCCTGGCCGACGAAATGGGCCTGATGAACGAGCTCGGTCTGCTGATGATGACGCAGGCGGCGCGTCAGTTGGCCGAGTGGCTGCATCGCCACCCCGCAGCAGGCAAGCTGTTTTGCAGCGTCAACCTTTCGGTGGGCGAGATCGAGCGGCCGCACCTGGTCGAGGACGTCGCCCGCATCATCAAGGAGACCGGCCTTCCGCGTGGCGCGCTGAAGCTGGAAGTCACCGAGGGGGACATCATGCGCGACACCGCGCACGCCGCCCAGGTCCTGACCCAGTTGCGCGAGGCCGGGGCCAGCCTGGCGCTGGACGATTTCGGCACCGGTTTCTCGTCCCTGTCCTATCTGGCGCGCCTGCCCTTCGACACGCTGAAGATCGACCGCTACTTCGTTCTGACGATGAACAAGGACGAGGGTTCGGCAAAGATCGTCAAATCCGTCGTCAACCTGGGCCGCGACCTGTCGCTGGAAGTCGTGGCCGAGGGCGTTGAGAACGCCGAACTGGCGGGTCTGTTGCTGGACGCCAGCTGCCACTACGGCCAGGGCTTCGGCTATGCGCCAGCGCTTCCGGCCGTGGAGGCCGAAGTCTATCTGAACGAGTCGCTGGCCGACGGGTCTGCGCCGATCAAGGCCCGGTCGGCGTAGGTGTCCGCCTTTCCTCTCCCACCAGGAGAGGGGAGATTACGCCCGCCCGCTCTGGGCCGACAGGCGGGCGGCGTCGACGCCGAGGCCGGCCAGGGCGCGCGCCCACTTGGTCGTGTAGTCGGCGTCGAAGATCAGCGCGGGATCGGCGTCGGCGGTCAGCCAGACGTTTTCGCCGAGTTCCTCCTCCAACTGCCCCTCGCCCCAGCCGGCGTAGCCCAGCAGCAGGATCGACTGGGCCGGACCGTCTTCGGCGTCGCTCATGGCGGTCAGGGCGTCGCGTGTGCCGGTCAGGGCCAGGCCGTCGCCGAAGCTCAGCGTGACGTCGCCATTGGTCCAGTCGTCGGTATGCAGGACAAAACCGCGCTCGCGCTCGACCGGCCCGCCGATCAGCACCGCCCGATCAGACATGGCGTCCGAGACCGGCGTGTCCAGCTTCTTCAGCACCTCGGACAGGGTGACGCCCGGCGCCGGCTGATCCAGCCTCAGGCCCATGGCGTGTTCGTCGTCATGGGCGCAGATCAGGATCACTGCGTGGCGGAAACGGTCGTCGTCTATGCCCGGCATGGCCACCAGAAGACGCCCGCTCAGGGAGGAAAAGGCGGTCATTCTTCTATCATCGGGTGGGGAGCGTCACGACGCAAGGCGCGAGGGAACGAAGGGCGCTTGGCGATCCTTCCTGTCGTCTCTATCTGACATTCGAACGCCGCCCGGATTCCCCGGGCCTTTCAGTCCTCGGAGACATCCATGACCATCAAGATCGGCGACCGCATCCCCGACGCGACCCTGACCACCATGACCGCCGACGGCCCCAAGCCGGTCACCACGGCTGAACTGTTCGGCGGCAAGACGGTCGCCCTGTTCGCCGTCCCCGGCGCCTTCACCCCGACCTGCTCGGCGCGTCACCTGCCGGGCTATGTCGACAACCGCGCTGACCTGGCCGCCAAGGGCGTCGACGCCGTGGCCTGCCTGTCGGTCAACGACGCCTTCGTCATGGGCGCCTGGGCCCAGGCCAACGACCTGAACGGCACGGACGACATCATCATGCTGGCCGACGGCAACGGCGACTTCACCCGCAACGTCGGCCTGGCCCTGGACGCCAAGGGCTTTGGCATGGGCGAGCGTTCGCAGCGCTACTCCATGCTGGTCAAGGACGGCGTGGTCGATCAACTGAACATCGAACAGGGCGGCGAGTTCAAGGTGTCCTCGGCCGAGCACCTGCTGGCCCAGCTCTGATCCTGTCTGTCATGGGCTGATCCATGACCGACGTCTTCACTCCGGAAAAACGCAGCGCGGTCATGCGCCGGGTGAAGGGGCGCGACACCGCGCCCGAATGGAAGGTCCGGCGGATGCTGCGCGCCGCCGGGATCGGCTACCGTCTGGGCGGCTGCGGCCTGCCCGGACGGCCCGACGTGGTGATGAAGGGGCGCAAGGTCGCGGTCTTCGTTCACGGCTGTTTCTGGCACGGCCACGACTGCCCGCGCGGGTCGCGAAAGCCCCAGGCCAACGCCGACTACTGGATCGCCAAGATCGACCGCAACCGCGCTCGCGATGCGCGGGTCGCGGCGGAGCTAACCGCCGGAGGCTGGCGGGTGCTGACGGTATGGGAGTGCCAGTTGCGTCAGTCGGGCTTTGCCGACGAACTGGTCGCGCAGGTTCGCGGTCAGGCCGCTGCGCTCTCCGCCGCCTCGGCCGCCGCCGCTTCCTCCAGCACCTGGGACAGGGCCCCGAGCAAGGCGCCGGGCGTCAGGGGTTTGGAGACGAAATAGTTCATGCCGGCGGCTGTGCAGGCGGCGATGTCCTCCGGGGCCGTATCGGCGGTGACGGCGATGACGGGAACGCTGGCGTTAGGCCCGCCGCCTGCGCGCAAGCGCCGCGTGGTCTCGCGCCCGTCCAGTTCAGGCATGCGCACGTCCATGAAGACGACGTCGAACGGGCTCCCCTCGCAGGCCTCGAGCGCGGCCAGACCGTCCTCGGCCATGGTGATCTCGCAGTCCACTGACTGAAGGATCAACTGGATGGCGCGGCGGTTGATAGCGTGATCGTCGACGACCAGGACTCGCAGGGATGCTTCGGGGGGCGCTTCCTCGAACGATGGCGGCTCGGAAGCGACAGGCGCCGCAGCTTCGTCCGCCTGGACCCCCGGGATATGGGCAGGAACAGCCGCCGCCGGCTGGCGCAGGGGGCGTGTGATCGTAGCGCGGGCTTCGGGCGCCAGGGTTGCGAGCGGGGCGTCCAGCGCCGCGCCGCGCGGCAGGATGAGGGACAGGGTGAAGGTCGAGCCCTGTCCCGGGGTGCTGCGCACCGTCAAGCGCCCGCCCATCAGTTCGATCAGATCGCGGCTGATGCTCAGGCCCAGGCCGGAGCCGCCGAAGCGAGCGGCCACGCCCTCGGCGGTCTGATCGAAGGCGGTGAAGAGGCGGGCCAGCTGGGCCGACGTCATGCCCGCGCCGGTGTCGGCGATGTCGATCAGCAGGACATGGGCGCCGTGTTCGTCGGGCCAGGCGTTCAGACGCAGGGTGATGGCCCCCTGGTCGGTGAACTTCATGGCGTTGGAGATCAGGTTGTTCAGCACCTGACGCAGGCGCATGGCGTCGCCGCGCACCATCTGCGGCAGGGTACGCGCCCCTTCCATGCGCAGTCTTAGCCCCTTGGCGCGGGCGGGCCCCGCCCACAGACGCGCCGTCTGGGACAACAGGGCCCGCAGGTCGAAATCGCGGCTGTCGATGCTCATCCTCCCGGCGTCGAGCCGGGCGTGGTCCAGCAGGTCGTCGAGCAGGTCTTTCATCATCAGGCCGGCGTCGGTGATCAGCGCCACCTGGTGACGAGAGGAACCCGACTTGTCGCTGCGATCCAGCTCGTCGGCGCCGGTCAGGATGGCGCTGATCGGGGTGCGCAGATCATGGGCGACCGCTGCCAGAAAGGCGCCCCGGCTGGCCATGGCGACCTCGGCCTCGACGCGTTTGCGGTCAGCTTCGATGCGGGCGGCGGTCTCGGCGCGGTTGGCGCGAAACAGGTGCTTGCGCGTGTTCAGGCAGAAGACGGTGTAGGACAGGATGGCGACCGACACGGCGGTGACAATATGGGGCGCAGCCCCCATGCGAGCCATGAACAGCGGGGTCAGGGCGAAGATCGCCAGTTGAGGCAGGACGGTGCAGGCGAAGATCCGCATGGACCCGGCCGACATGATGACCGAGTTGATCATGCCGGCGGACAAAAGGACCGAGGCTGCAACCCCGCCCATGGCCCCGCCGACAATCCACAGGGGCACGGCCATGACGCCGAAGAAGCCGGCGTTCAGGATCAGCACCAGATCGCCGTAAACACCGCGCCAACCTGTCGGTTCCGTCACCTTGCCCGCAACGACAGGGGCGAAGACCTCCGCCTCCAGAAACTGGATCAGGGTGTAGAGCACCACCCAGGTCACGCTGAAGCGCCAGCCCAGCATGGGGCTGAACACCAGGGCGGTCGCGCCACCCATGACGATGCGTTGCAGCATCGCCTTGCGGCGTTGCCGAATAGCGGGCGCCCAGATGGTCGAGGCGTCGGCGGCGGGTTGCGTCATGCGACTTTCCGAGCTGGCGATTTCGCCAATCGAGCCCATGATGCAGCCGCTTGCCCTAATGCTCCGTCAACGACCGACGCCGACCGCGTCGGAAAGTGCGGCGAAACCTTCGGCGCGCAAGCGGGCGGCCAGATCGCGCTTGATCGCTCCGACCAGACCCGGCCCCTCATAGATGAGGGCGGAATAGACCTGCACCGCCGAGGCGCCGGCGCGGATGCGCGCCCAGGCGTCGGCACCGCTCTCGATGCCCCCCACCGCGATCAGGGGCAGACGTCCGCCGGCGGCCTCGGCGGCAGCTTCCAGAGCCTTCTGGGCGAAGCGCTTGAGCGGCGCGCCAGACAGGCCGCCGGCCTGGCCTGCGAAGACCGATTTCAGCGTCAAGGGTCGTTCCAGGGTGGTGTTGGACACGATCAGAGCGTCGATGCCGTGGGCCAGCGAGGCCTCGACGATCATGCCGATCTCTTCGCCGATCAGGTCCGGCGCGATCTTCAGGAAGACCGGCGCGCCGTCAGCCGGGCGGGCCTCATGGATGCGGCCCAGCAGGTCGTCCAGCGCCTCGCGGCCCTGAAGCGCGCGCAGGCCCGGCGTATTGGGCGAGGAGATGTTGATGGTGAAATAGTCGGCCAGGCCCGCCAGACGACGCAGACCCGCGACATAGTCCGCCGCCTTGTCCTCGGTGTCCTTGTTGGCCCCCAGATTGGCGCCGATGGCCGTGCGCTTCGGACGATGGGCCAGACGCGCGGCGAAGGGCTCCAGCCCCTCGTTGTTGAAGCCCATGCGGTTGATGATGGCCCGATCTTCGGACAGGCGGAACAGGCGCGGCTTGGGGTTGCCCGGTTGCGCGCGCGGCGTGACCGAGCCGCATTCCACGGCGCCGAAGCCGAGGCGCGACAGGCCGTCCAGCGCCTCGCCGTTCTTGTCGAGGCCCGCCGCCAGGCCGACCGGGTTGGACATCTCAAGCCCGGCGAAACGGGTCTTCAGGATCGGATCATCGGCGCCGGGCGCGGGCAGGGGCGTGACCTGCAGCGCGCGGATAGCCAGACGGTGCGCCGTCTCGGGGTCCATCTGGCGCAGGATGACGGCGCCGAGGTCGGTCAGGCTCATGGAAGCTCGCTCAGGATCATGTCGCCCGCGTCCGTCACCGACAGGGCGCGCGCGCCCCGCGTCGCTGCGACCGGCAGGGGGCCGTAGATATGGGGGAACAGGGCGCCGCCGCGCGACGGCTCCCAGATCAGGGTCTCGCCCAGGGCCTCGAGATCGACCTCGACCAACATCAGGTCGTTCTGGCCCGCATAATGCTTGGCGGCGGTCACGGCCAACTGGTCGGCGGCGGACAGGTGGATGTAGCCGTCGGCGTGGTCGACGGGCGAGCCGTCATAGGCGCCCTCGGCCAGGGTCGCCCGCCAGTCGGCGCGGCTCAGGATCTTGAAGGCGGTGGTCGGCAGGGCGTCGGTCATTTGGCGAGGTCGTGCGGCGTCAGCCAGCCTTCGTAGGAGGGGCGTCCAGCGACATCGACGCTGAAGATGGCCGCCGCCCCGGTGGGGAAGCCGCCGCTCATTTTGTCCATGACGCCGGGCGAGGCGGCGCTCTCTATCAGGTATTCGACCGCCAATTGATGCACGCCCGGATTGTGCGCCACCAGCAGCAGGCAGCCCGCCTGATCCTCGGCGGCCTCGACCGCGCGACGCAGCGCATCCGATGAGGCGTTGTAGAGGGCGGGCGACAGATGCACCTCGACGTCGCCCATGGCTTCGCTGACCTCATCCCAGGTCTGATGCGTGCGCCGGGCGCTGGAGACCAGGGCCGTGTCGGGACGCAGGCCGCGTTCGGCCAGGGCCCGGCCCATGGCCAGGGCGTCGGCGCGGCCGTGTTTGGACAGGGGGCGGTCGATGTCGCCGCCGTCCGCGCTCTTCTCGGCCTGGGCGTGACGCATGATGATCAGTCGCTGCATGGGCTCGCCTTAAGGCCGTTTGCGCTCGACGACCAGAGCATGGGCAGGCGGCCCATGGTCGCGCGAGGCGGGCGAGGGCGTAAGCGCCGGTCGTCCAGCCAGCACCGTTTGCGCCAGACCCTGCGGCCGGATGCGGGCATAAGACTGTCGTGTCGCTTCCAGCATGATCAGGCCCGCCGCTCCCGGAAACACCCAGCGCCCTACCTGTTCGATCCCGTCGGCCATCGGCAGCAGGGGCCGCCACGGCGGGACATAGAGGGTTTGCGACCAGGCCGAGGGCTCCAGCCCGACCTCGCGCACCAGCCGCTCCAGCTGGCCGCGCGTGAAGGGGCGGCCGTGGCCGAAGGGGGTGGTCTCGGCCCGCGCCCACATGCCGCCGCGCGCCGCCGTGGCCAGGATGATGCGGCCGGCGGGCGCCAGAGCCCGCACCGCCTCGGTCAGCAGGGCGCGCGCATCGTCGGCCTCTTCCAGGGCATGGACCAGCAGGATGCGGTCGAAGGTCCCTGCGGCGAAGGGCAGGCGTTGCTCATCGACCAGCAGGGTGCGGTTGCGGCCCCCCGCCGTCCACGGCTCGGCGCCCTGTCCGCCCGGCATGGCGGCGATGACGCGTCGCGCCCCGACGAAATCGTCCAGCCAGGGCGTGGCGTAGCCCAGACCCAGGACATCGCAGTTCTCGGCCTCGCCCCAGGCGTCCTCCAGCCGCCGCGCCAGCATACGCCGCACCAGCGCGCCGGTCGGCTCGCCGTAGAAGGTGCGAAGATCGTCGATGCTGCGGCGCATGGAGGCATTATGGCTGAAAACGCGATGGATGTCGGCCTTTCCCGCGCCCATCCGCTCATCCCCGCGGAGGCGGGGACCCAGTGCTTTGGCCACAAGCGCCTCGACCAAGACAAGCGGCACGCTGAGGATGGCGCTTGAAGTTCTTACTGGGTCCCCGCCTCCGCGGGGATGAGCGGGTGTTGATGGGCGCGCGCCGATCAGCCTGCTAGGATGCGCCTATGACCCTGACCGTGCGCCAGTTCGCCTGCCTGTCCGACAACTACGGCTTCCTGATCCGCGACGAGGCGACCGGGATGGTCGCGACCGTGGACACGCCGGACGCCGAGGCCGTCCTGGCCGAGATCGAGGCCTCCGGCTGGGGGCGGCTGGACCTGATCCTCAACACGCACTGGCACCCTGATCACACCGGCGGCAACGAACGGCTGAAGGCCGAGACCGGCTGCGAGATCGTCGGCCCGGAGGAGGTGGGCCGCGCGGCGCCGCTCGATCGCGTGGTGGGCGACGGCGATGTCGTTCGACTGGGCGAGACAGTGTTCGAGGCGGTGCTGTCGCCGGGCCACACCCTGGGCCATCTGGTCTATCGGTCGATCAAGGATGATCTGGCCTTCGTCGGCGACGTCATCTTCGCCCTGGGCTGCGGCCGTCTGTTCGAGGGGGCGCCCGAACAGATGTGGGACAGCCTCAGCCGCATCGCCGCCTGGCCGGACACGACCACCCTCTATTGCGCTCACGAATACACCGCGTCCAACGCCCGCTTCGCCCTCAGCCTCGATGACCGGCCCGAGATGCAGGCCCATGCCGAGGCCGTCTTCGCCGCCCGCGAACGCGGCCAGCCGACCGTGCCGACCACGGTCGCGGTCGAGCGCCGCTTCAACCCCTTCCTGCGCGCCGCCGACGCCGCCGATTTCGCCGCCCGACGCGCGGCCAAGGACGGGTTCAGGGGCTAGCGACCCTTCGTCTTGCCGTCGATCAGGACGGCCTGCTGCCAGGGACTGGGCGCCTTGTCGGTGCGGTGGATGCAGCCGACCCAGCAGCAGGGGCGCTTCCTGCCCTCCTGCAGTTCCTCCACTGTGCGTTCGATGCGACGCTGACGTGTCTTCGGCTGCCTGGCGTCCTCGACCCAGCAGATGAACTCGTTGCGCCCCAGGGGCGTCAGGCCCTTCCAAAGGTCGAAGACCGCAGGCTCCGCCCGTAAGGCCGACTGCAGGTCCGCGCCCGCTTCATGGACGACGCCATGAGGAAAATCGTTCGCCATTGAAACCTCTCCGTCGAGGAATGCGGAGCTTGGTCGCGAGGCGCCGTCTTGTCCACAGAGGACCGGGAGTCGGGTGTCCGCCAGGGAGGGGGAACGCGAAGTTCGCTCAAGCGTGGCTACCGGCCTTGGGATTCGGCGCCGACAGCGACCGATATCCCATCCAGGCCGCCGACGCGGTGGCGGTTGTCAGCCGCCGGGGCTATAGCGGCGCCGTCGTGGGAGTGTTGCGCGTGCCGGAACTGACGCCTGAAATCATCGCCCTTCTGGGGCTGGCCTCGGTCATCGCCGGCTTCATCGACGCCATTGCGGGGGGCGGGGGGCTGATCTCGCTGCCGGCCCTGCTGTCGGTGGGGCTGAACCCGGTCGCGGCCATTGCGACCAACAAGGTGCAGGGCAGCGTCGGCACGGCCAGCGCCCTATGGAACTTCTGGCGCAAGGGGCGGGTCGATTTCCGCCTGATTCGCTGGCCCCTGGCCCTGGTCGCAATCGGGGCCGGGCTGGGGGCCTTCGCCGTGACCCTGGTGGACTCGCGCTGGCTGATGATCCTGCTGCCGGTGCTGCTGATCGGCATCGCCCTGTATTTCCTGTTCGGACCCAAGGCCTCGGACGAGGACGCCCACGCCCGGCTGACGCCCCTGGCCTATGCCTTTGTGGCGGGCGGGATCGGCTTCTACGACGGCTTCTTCGGGCCGGGGACGGGATCCTTCTTCGCCCTCAGCCTGGTCATGCTGCTGGGCATGGGGCTGACGCGGGCCACCGCCCACACCAAGGCGCTGAACCTGATGAGCAATGTGGTCGGCATCGTGGTGCTGGCGGTCGGGGGACACGTGGTCTGGACCCTGGCCGGGATCATGGCCGTGGGGCAGTTCGTCGGCGGGCGGATGGGCTCGCACGCCGCCATGCGGTTCGGGCCGCGTCTGATCCGGCCGCTGCTGGTGATCATCTCCCTGGCCATCACGGCGCGCCTGTTGTCCGATCCCGGCAATCCGCTGCGGGTCGTCGTCGCGGGCTGGTTCAGCTAGTCCCGCGCTTCCGTTGCATCGGGCGTCAGCATAGCCAGGGCGGCCAGAAGGTCGCGGGCGGTGACGGGCTTGGCCAGGTGCCAATCGGCGCCGGCCTCGCGGGCGGCGTCGCGGTGTTCCGCCATGGCGTTGGCGCTCAGCATCAGGATCGGCGTGCGCGAACCCGCGGCGCGCGCGGCCTCGACGGCGCGGATGGCGCGGGTTGCGGTCAGCCCGTCCATGCCGGGCATCTGCATGTCCATCAGCACGACATCGAAGGCCCCGGATTCAACAGCGGCGACGGCCTGGGCCCCGTCGTCGACGATGACCAGTTCGGCCACATGGTCGGCCAGGATCAATTGAACCACGCGCTGGTTGACGGGGTGATCCTCTGCCAGCAGCACGCGCAGGCGGCGCGACAGGCCGGTCATGGTGCGTGCGTGCGCGTCACAGGCCTGAATGCTTTCAGCGCGGGGCAGGGGCAGGACGACGCTGAACCGGCTGCCGACGCCGGGGGTGGAGGCGCCGTCGATGCGCCCACCCATCATCTCGGTCAGCGAGCGGCAGATCGACAGGCCCAGGCCCGTGCCGCCGAAACGCCGGGTGATGCTGGCGTCGGCCTGGCTGAAGCGCTGGAACAACTGGGCGGCGTGATCGGCGTCAAAGCCGACGCCGGTGTCCTCGATCACGAACGACAGCAGGGTCGGAGCGCCGTCGTCCTCGCTCAGGGCGAAGCGGATGCTGACCGAGCCTTCGGCGGTGAACTTGACGGCGTTGGACAGCAGGTTGCCCAGGATCTGGCCGATACGGACGCTGTCGCCGACGAAGGCTCCGCGCACGTGGGTCGGGCGCTCGACATGGAAGGTCAGCCCCTTGGCCTCGGCACGCAGTCGCAGGGTTTCGAGCGGCGCGGCCAGGACCTCGTCCAGATCGAAGGGGCGCAGTTCCAGCGCCAGCTTGCCCGCCTCGATGCGCGACACGTCGAGCATGTCCGAGACCAGCCGTTCCAGCGTGACGCCCGAGGTGGCGATCAGGCCCACCATCTCTGCCTGATCCGGCGACAGCGGCGTGCGTGAAAGGGCGTCGATGACGCCGATTACCCCGTTCAGGGGGGTGCGGATCTCGTGGCTCATATTGGCCAGGAAGTCGGACTTGGCGCGGTTGGCGGTTTCGGCGGCGGCCTTGGCCTCGATCAGGGCCTGTTCGGCGGCGATCTTGGCGGTGACGTCGCGGGCTACGGCGTAAATGCGGTCGCCGAACTTCTGCGCCCGCCATTCCAGGGTGACGTAGTGCCCCTCGCGATGGCGATAGCGGTTGACGTGGCCCTTGACCGGGGCGTCGGGGCCGCGGTTCTCGACCTCGGCCACGCTGTCGAGAGTGGCGGGCAGATCGTCGGGGTGCACCAGGCTCAGAATAGCCCGGCCGACCAACGCGTGCGGGTCATAGCCCAGGGTCGTCGCCCAGGAGGCGCTGGCCCGGACAATGACGCCTTGCAGGTCGCGGATGACCAGCAGATCCAGCGACACGTCGAAGAAGGTCGCCAGGTCGGCGGCCTCGTCGCGCGCCGGCTGCGGATTTCCCGTCAGCGGTGGAGCGGCGGCCGGGGCGAAAGTCATGGGCGATCCTTGCGTAATCGCCGCTGTTCTAGACGACGCCGGTTAAGGTCGCATTTCCGTAGAGACGAGGCGCAGGGTCAGGCTGCTCAGTAGGCGAAGTCGCGATAGATGCGGCTGACGTCGCCCTGCCACTCGCCGTGATACAGCTCCAGCAGGCGGTCGGCGGGGGTCACGCCGCTGTCGGCGATGTCTTCCAGTTCCGACAGATAGCCGCGCTCATCAACCATGCCGCCGCTGAAGCGGGCGCGGTTCTTCAGGCCGTGCTTGGCGATTTCGACCAGATCGACGGCGATGTCGCGCACGCTGCGGCCCGCCACCTCGGCCTTGAGGCCCAGACGGGTGACGTCGCGGCGCAGGCGCTCGTGGTCGGCGATGTCCCAGTCCTTGCACAGGTCCCAGGCCGCAGCCAGCGACGGCGCGTCATACAGGATGCCGGCCCACAGGGCGGGCAGGGCGCAGATGCGGCTCCACGGACCGCCGTCGGCGCCGCGCATCTCCAGATACTGTTTCAGGCGCACTTCGGGGAAGAGGGTGGTCAGGTGGTCGGCCCAGTCCTTGGCCGTGGCGCGCTCGCCCGGCAGGGCGTCCAGACCCTCGGTCATGAACTTGCGGAACGACTGGCCCGACAGGTCGACATAGGTCTCGCCGCGCTTGGCGAAATACATCGGCGTGTCCAGGGCGTAGTCGGCGTAGCGCTCGTAGCCGAAGCCGTCGGCGAAGACGAAGTCCAGCATGCCGGTGCGGTCGGGGTCGGTGTCGGTCCAGACATTGGCCCGCGCCGACAGGAAGCCGTTGGGCTTGCCCTCGGTGAAGGGCGAACAGGCGAACAGGGCCGTGGCGATGGGCTGAAGCGCCAGCGAGGTGCGGAACTTCATGATCATGTCGGCTTCGGAATCGAAGTCGAGGTTGGCCTGGATGGTGCAGGTGCGCAGCATCATGTCGAGGCCCAGCGAACCCTTCTTGGGCATGTAGGCGCGCATGATGCCGTAGCGGCCCTTGGGCATGACCGGCACGTCCTCGCGCCGCCACAGGGGGTCGAAACCGGCGCCGAGGAAGCCGAGGTTCAACTGGTCCGCGACCTGCTTGACCTCCATCAGATGCTGGCCGGTCTCGTTGCAGATGTCGTGGATGTCCTTCAGCGGCGCGCCCGACAGTTCGAACTGGCCGCCCGGCTCCAGGCTGATCGAGGCGGTGAAGCCCTCGGCGTTCTTACGCTCAAGAGCGATGACATAGCCGGCTTCTTCCACCGGCGACCAGCCGAAGCGCTGAAGCCCCGTCAGCATGGCCAGGATGCCGTTGTCGCCCTCATAGGCGGGGCGGCGCAGGGTGGACTTGTCGAAGCCGAACTTCTCGTGCTCGGCGCCGATGCGCCACTGGTCCTTGGGCTTCTCGCCCTTCGACATGGCGTGGATCAGGTCGTCTCTGGAAAGCGGCGCCGTGTCGGTCATCTGTAACCCCTGCTGTCGCGGCTAGATGGGCGAGGATACGGCCCCGCTCAAGAGGGGGCGTGCAAACTTCTATCGTTCCCAGTCGCCGACAGCCGCCTGCCACAGGGTCAGGGCGGCGATGGCGGCGGTGTCGGCGCGCAGGATGCGCGGGCCCAGAGAGACGGCGGTGGTGAAGGGCAGGGCCCGCAGACGGGCGCCTTCCTCGGGCGAAAAACCGCCCTCGGGACCGATCAGGATGGCCCATTTATCGCCGCCCGCAGCGGTCAGGGCCGACACAGCGGGCGCGCCGCCGGTTTCGTCGCAGAACATCAGGCGGCGCGAGGCGTCCCAACCGTCCAGCAGCGTCTCCAGCTTGATCGGGTCATCGACCAGGGGCACGTCCAGCCGTCCGGTCTGTTCGGCGGCCTCTTCGGCGATGGCGTCCAGCCGGTCGAGGCGCAGGCGGTCGGCGTTGGTGCGGTGGGTCAGGGCCAGACGCACGCGCGCGGCGCCCAGTTCGGTCGCCTTTTCGACGATGGTTTCGACGCGGGCCTTCTTCACCACGGCGACGATCAATTCGAGGTCGGGGCCGTGGGTCTGTTCGCGCACCTGCTCTTCGGCGCGCAGGACGACGCCCTTCTTCAGCACCTCGGCCACGCTGGCGCGCCATTCGCCGTGACGGCCGTTGAAGACCAGCAGGTCGTCGCCCGCCTTGAGCCGCATCACCTGGGTCAGGTAGCGCGACTGGTCGAGGGTCGGAGCGACGGCGAGGCCGGGGGCGAGGTCGCCCTGAACGTGCAAACGGATCATGCCGCTCAATGGGGTCAGAGGGTGCGTGCGATCAAGAGTTTCATGATCTCGTTGGTGCCGCCGTAGATGCGCTGGACGCGGGCGTCCTTGTAGAGCTGGGCGATCGGGTACTCGTTCATGTAGCCGTAGCCGCCGAAGAGCTGCAGCATCTCGTCGATGGTTTCGCCCTGGATGTCAGTGACCCAGTATTTGGCCATCGAGGCCGTGGCGGCGTCCAGCTGGCCCTTGAGGTGCAGGCCGATGCAGTGGTCGACGAAGACCTTGGCCACCGTCAGCTTGGTCTTGACCTCGGCCAGCTTGAACTGGGTGTTCTGGAAGTCGATGACCCGCTTGCCGAACGCCTTGCGCTGCTTGACGTAGTCCAGCGTCGCCTCAAGGCCGCGCTCGGCGGCGGCCACGCCCTGGACGGCGATGTTCAGGCGTTCCTGCGGCAGTTGCTGCATCAACTGGACGAAGCCCTGGCCCTCGCCGCCGCCGATGATGTTGTCCAGCGGGATCTTCACATCGTTGAAGAAGAGCTCGGAGGTGTCGTTGGCCTCCATGCCGATCTTGTGCAGGTTGCGGCCGCGCTCGAAGCCCTCGGCCCCGTCGGTTTCGACCACGATCAGGCTGGTGCCCTTGGCGCCCTCGGCGGGGTCGGTCTTGGCGACGACGATGATGAAGTTGGCCAGCTGGCCGTTGGTGATGAAGGTCTTGGAGCCGTTCAGGACATAGTGGTCGCCCGACTTGACGGCGGTGGTCTTTACGCCTTGGAGGTCGGAGCCGGCGCCCGGCTCGGTCATGGCGATGGCGCCGACCAGTTCGCCCGAGGCCAGGCGCGGCAGCCAGCGCGCCTTCTGCTCAGGCGTCCCATAGTGCCAGATGTAAGGCATGACGATGGCGTTGTGCAGCGAGATGCCGAAGTGGTCCGCACCCTTCCAGCCCAGTTGCCGCATCAGCACGACCTCATGGCGATAGTCGCCGCCCATGCCGCCGTCTTCTTCCGGGAGGCTAAGGCCCAGCAGGCCCGCATCGCCCGCGTCGTTCCATAGCTGGCGCGGCACCGAGGAGTTGGCGATCCACTGCTGGAACTTTTCGGGCGGCGCGTGCTCGTCGATCCATTTGCCGACGCTGTCGGAGAAGAGGGTGATGTCTTCGTCCTGCATGAAGTCGGGTTCGGCGGCGTTGAGCACGTTCATGGTGTCTTCCCCTGAAGGTCGGTCCCGATCATTGTCAGGGACTCTGATTGGAGACGGTATGCGGTACTGGTTCGTCTTGGCTGCGGCGGCGGGTCTCGCCGCCTGCGGGTTTGTTCAAGATGAGAAAATCGACGGCCCGTATCGTTTCGTTGCCGTGGATTCCGAGCGGGAGGCAGGCGTCTGCTTTGCTCTGGCGGATGGAAGCTGCATCGGACGCATTCCTGAACGGGTAGTAGCCGTGGCGTATAACAGCGACTTCGTCGTTGGCGAGGTCCGCCAGACGCCAGATGTCACGAGCTTCTACTATGTCATCCGCAAGGTAGATGGGCCTCAAGTCGATCCTTCTGTTTCGGTTCGCGGACCCTTCGACGCGATCGCCTTTGAAGCAGAACGATCGCGTCTAGGTTTGCCTGAACCCAAGCCGATTCGCTGATCAGAAGGCCTCGGCGGGCATCTGCATCAGCACCTCGGCGCCCGTCTTCATCTTCACCAGATGGGCGGCGGCGTCGGGCAGGATGCGCTCGACGAAGTAGCGGCCGGTCTGCAGCTTGGTGACGTAGTAGGGGTCGGCGTCGCCGGCGGCGATCTTGGCCGACGCCGACTTGGCCATCTGCGCCCACA
>RCUP01000789.1_pt1 | contig 21766 bp, 20 predicted proteins | sample 2166341 | NCBI WGS metagenome assembly RCUP01 (sample SAMN09932325, study PRJNA488358) | compost metagenome | isolation source: compost soil in succinonitrile-enriched | place: Germany: Experimental Botanical Garden | reverse complement strand
CCGGTGAAGGTTAGACGCACCCAACGCTTCGAATTCTGCGCGGTAAGTACCGCCGAACAATACACCGATGTCGAGTCGGTTGTATCGGATTTGGACTTGACCGTCGTAGTCTACTTGATCAACACCCCGGACATTCACTTGGGTGTTCGCAGACGGGTCATTCAGAATAACGCTAGGCTTACCGAAGATCAGGTTCTCTGCTGTGAACGGTTTCGCAACAGGGTTGACGCTGGTGATCAGCTCGCGGACCAAACCTTCCGGCGTCTGGATATAGTGCGGCATGTTGGCCCACTCCTAATGCTGGTAGACGAATAGTAGAGGAAACCCAGAGGGAAAACCCCTCCAGGTTTCCTCGCCGTCAGTTTATTAACGCTTACGGCTTAACCCTTAGGCTGGCATTTGGAACGTCAGACCGTTCAGGTTCTTCTCGGTGATCGCTACATCGAGGTCGACGTCAGCAGGCTGGATGTGCACGGTTACGTTGCCACGGTAGGCGAACGAAGTGGCGCTGGCGTAGATGATGAAGTCTTCGCCGTCCAGGATGTCTTGCTGAGGCGGAATAACGTGGTCATTACGCAGGTCGGTCAGTTCGAGTTGCGAACCGAAGACTTCGTTGAACTTGGCCAGGATCGATGCGATGTCAACCACACCTTCGATCTGAAGGATGATACCACCAGCGACTTCAGGAACAGCAGCGAACTCGGCGAGGTCGATACGGTTATAGAAAACAGTGGTGGTGCCTTTGAAACCTTTGTTTGGAACGCCGTTGATGACCAGCTCGGTGTTCTTGACCGGGTTCTCGCCAGTAGCAGCGATAGGCTCACCAAAGGTGATCTTGTCGGCTGCGAACTTCAGGAGAGGGTAGTCATCGTTCAGCATTGCGATTACTTGGTCTTTACCAAGCATCGAAACATCATAACTCTGTGCCATGGTGGCGTTACCTTTGTACTAAGTGAGTGGGGACGAGGAAGAATCCTTTCATCTTTTCAGTACGTAAAAAAGTACGCACCGTCACAGTATATGCGACCCTTCTTGGCGGCATAGAGGGAGCCTGAGCCCCCTCCATTTATTAAGCAGGTTGTGCTGAGGCAAACCGCAGAACCAGACCGTTGAGGTTCTTGTTGGTGATCACTACAGCCAGATCCAAGCCTGCCGATTCAATCAACAGCTCGATCTCACCGTGGTACGCCAACGATTCAGCAGAGGCTTTAAACGTCACTACTTCGTCTTGGTCCAGGTTAGGTGGCAACTCAGTAGTTTGATCGATGTCGATCAGTTCCAGAGCCGAACCATAGAACTCGTTGAACGCTGCTAACAACGTAGCGTGAGTCAATGGAGTGTCAACTGGGATACCGTGTGGGTCAGCCAGTGTTTCGAATTCAGCCAGATTAATCCGGTCGTATCGAACCGTTACGTCGCCTTCCTGTTTACGGTTAGGCTTGGACTTAACCAAGATCTCCGTATTCGCAAGATCTTCCTGTTCTTCAGGAATCAACGCAACAGGCAACTCGAACGAGACATCATCGAGGGTTAACGACAGACCGTTACTATCGTTGATCAGCGCGAGCAGTTGCTCTGCGGATTTCATTCCAATGTGATACATGACTGAACGCCTGTCGTTGTTGGAGGGGAGTCAAAAGATAAGTCTTTAGACCAGGTGTAGAGCAACGGTAAGTGGAGCACCGATGTACAATAAGTTACCTGAGGCTGGGGTAACCGTCACAGTACCATCAGTTGCGTCAACTGGAATGGTGAGGTCCGTGAAGTCCACAGCCGACTCAATGATACGCAGAGCAGCGGCGACTTTGGTCTTAACGTCTGCTTCAGTGTCGGTAGCCGTTACGTCGATAGCGCTAGGCGTTGGGATCTCTTGTGACGCCAAGGTTGCACGATCGTAGGTGTAGGTCAGACTACCGATGTAGCCATGCCCTGCGATACCGGTGAGAGTGATCTCGGTGTTGTCCGTAGTCTCTCCAGTAGGGGCTACGGCAGGACCGGAAGTAATTCTGTCAACAGATAACAGAGTACCGTTTTTCTCGTTTACCAGCGCCAGCACGTTAGCCAGAGGACTCACGGTCAGGTTGATTTTCATGTAGAATTCCTCTAGTAGAAGATGGCATAAAAGCCGGGTCGCCCCGGCCTTTATGTTGTAACTAAACCTTAGGCTTCAGCTTCGAAGCCGTCCAGGTCAGTTACTGGGGTAGCGGTCGCCAGACTTACGTCTTGCAGGCTCAGGACCACGACGCGAACGCCGGTGTACAGGAGACTGGTAGCTTTAGCAGTCAGGGTAACCGAACCGTCGGTGGACTCATCGACAGGAGCGGTGTAAGCGCTGATGTCGAATTCGCCAGCAACCAGACCCAGTGCAGTAACAACTTTAGCCACAGCTTCGGCTTCAGTGTCGTCTACCAGGGTATCAACCTTGGCAGGTGCAGTGGACGCAACAGCGTCGGTAGCAATGCTACGACGGGTGTATGCGTAGGTCTGGGTACCGGTGTAGTCGGCGATGGCGGTGAGGGTAACTTCGGTGTTACGACCGGCAGTACCAGCAACAACGCTTGGGTTACCAACAGTAACCTGAGCAGTGGTGAGGACTTGACCGACGTTAGCACCGTTGACCAGGTCCAGAATGTTCTGGATGGCACTCTTTGCGGCATTAACTTTCATGGTGTACTCCGACTATCGACGAGAAAGCACAATACCTTCTCATATTAATAACGGATAATTTTATACGTAGCTGTCAGGGACACTTATCGTTATAGACGGCCCTACATTCTCTGACCCCTCACAGGAGTTACCAACGTGCTCGTTGACCACACTATTAGCCCGTTAGACAATGTCATCGCACAGATCAACGAAACCAACGGCACGACTTTTACGTTGGCCGATTTCGTTCTGCGTGACTTGACCCAAATCGACATGACCGGTGACATCACCGTCAAAAACTCCAGCCTTTCAGTGGAGTGTACTCTGAACAACGAGTTCTATGGTACACAGACTCTGAACTACCGTCGCTTGTATATCCAAGAGATCATCAAGTCGACGCAATACTCGTTACAGGAAGGCGATACGCTGGAAAGTATCATCACCCTGATCGCTACTCGCTACAAGCTGATCCCTAGCGAGATCGAGTTCGAAGCAGGTGCCAGCCTGACCATTCCGACTGGTGAAAGTCGTGTACTGCAACTCAACGCCGTGGACGGTAGCTGGGTTTACTTGGGTACTGTGGATCTGACCATCCATAACAACCTGCCAGCATAAAAGGAGAGGCCTTTGGGCCTCTCCCTATGCCGTCTGTTACAGGAAGCGTTCTTCCAACACAGCGATCACCTTAGGTAGGTTCTCGATGATTGGGAGTTCACCATCCAGGATCAACGTGGTATCAGGCATCGTCGCGAAACGAGTCAAGAAGCCTTCACGAACAGCGTGATGGTAGTCGATACCTTTCTCCTCGATACGATCCTTACGGCGCTCTTCGTCAGTTTGACGCAGGAACGAAACCGTAGGACAGATGTCCAGGTAGATCACGAGATCAGGACGGAAGCCTTTCAAGGTCATCTCTTCGATGGCCAAGTAGTCAGCTTCAGAAACGTCACCGGCGAAGTGTTGCATGGCGTACGACGAATCGACAAAGCGATCGAACAACACGATGTTCCCCAACTCGAGGTTAGGGATAATCAGGTTGTGTACGTTCTGGTGACGCAGAGCCATGAAAGTAAACAACTCAGAAAGCGGGTGGTAGATCTCTTCACGCTTTTTGAGCAGAGTCTGTCGCAGCTCTACACCAACCTCAGTACCGCCGGGTTCGTTAGAGTTCACTACCGTGTTAGGGACACGTTCTTCCAGCCAAGCTTTGACTGCTCGCAACATCGACGACTTACCGCTGAAGTCGATACCCTCGAAAGAAATAAAGAACGGCTTAACTGGATTTGGCATCATCTTGTTCCAGGAACAGGGTCAGGGAAGTGTTCGACACGTAACGACGAGCAGACATCCCGTTACCCTTCAAGTGAATGAAGTCTTGTGCTGAAGTGACCACGCCAAACTTCTCGATAGTCTCTCCACCACTTTCGTAGAGATAACGCACAGGCATCCCAGGGTAGATCAAACTACCACGAGAGTTCTCCCACAGGGTTTGTACGACTTGGCCCTTCCGAGCAGAGATCTTCGACAACGCAGACATCAAGTTGTTAGAGATTCCCTGCGCCGCATTCACGACGTGGTTTAGCCCGCCTTTGGCTTCGTCGAACAACAACTCAGTAACGTTCTTCCCTCGTGAGAGAGTCGTCACGTTACCGACGGTCTTACCGAAGTCTTCAAAGATAGCTTTGGCATCCGTCATACGGAAACCATTGCCTTCACCCAACTGACTAGCAGCAGAGCTATCTACCGACCGAGTGGCACCTGTTGCAATGATGATCACTTGGTTAGCAGTCTGACGAAACGTCCGTTCGATCCCCGGCATCCGGTTCTCTGGAATGTTGATAATCGTCAGGCCATTAGGAGAAGCTTCGAAGCGTTGTGTGTTAAACAGAGGCCATACATACCAAGAGCCCTGATGTAGATAAAAACCGATCTCGCTGTTGTAGATACCGCCACACTTGTCTTGCAAGTAGTTCGGTAGCGCCATCAGTGGAGTCCCGTGAGGAACCACGACGTGAGCACGACGTTCGGTGTTATCCGCAGGAGCAATGTCGATGTGGTCAATAGACAGTCCACGCTCTACCGGCATCTTGGTAGACTCAGACGTCAGGATCGTAGTCAACACTTCATGCGCTGTGGTTTGTTTGAACACTCCACCAGTAGCACACGAACGTAGCCATTCTGACATGGCGTCCATCAACTGGAACTGTACTTTGGTCACGTCCCCTAAGTCACCAGACTCCACACTGTCTAACAGAGGAGAGGCCGCTTCTTTCGAGTGGTCTCTCACGTCCATCAATACGGCGGTGTACACCAGCGTTTCCACTGGGGCATTGGCGTCCACGGTGTCTTGAACCTCACCAATGTACTGGCGTTGGATCACACACTTAAGATTGCTCTTGAATGGGTAGAGACTTTTGGTCAACGTACCCATCCCGAACACAGCTTCCAAAACCACAGCGTCTGCGTAGTTCTCAGCGAAGTCACGGACCACGTCAATGGAGGTCATGCGGAGGGGGGTAACGATCTTCCCATTCGGCAGTTGAAACCAGACCTCGTACAGGTAGTGAACAGCTTGTGCACCACCCTGCGTGATCTTGGTGACCTCATTCATTATCGTGCTGGCTTCAATCATACACGACCCCCACGGCGATCAACTTCACGGACAATTGCTTGTGCCATTGGGTTGTGCTCTATAGGGACCTCAGAAGCTTTCTGAACCGGAGTAGCGCCATCCCGACGTAGACTACGGCGAGACAGTCGATCCAAGCTACGGAAGAGCCTAGAGCCGCTGATCTCGTGATCCATGTGCTGCCGTGCCATTGGGTAGATCTCTTTAGCGAAATCATCCAACATCCGCAGGTCATCGACCGGCACTTGGTCTTTCAGGTTGGGGTCTTTGTGCACTTCTTCTTGCCAGTCCCCTAAGTGAGCCACGATCCATCCATAGATCTGTTTCGACTCATCAGGGTTCACCAGCGAGATAGGAGCACCCGCAAAGAAGTAGGTGGCCATCTGGGCTACCGTCAATTGGGCACGCACCGTCGACTGATAGGCTTGTGAGTCAATGTCAGGATCGCCAGAACTGTACAAGCCAAACTTCTTCACGTACTCCTCAGAGTACAAGTACATCTGAGGGATCATACACTCCACAAAGTAGTGCCAAATCTTGTACGCTGCCGTATGGTGCTTTTGCTCCATCATGATCAGTAGTCTCGTAGTCCGACTTTGATAAGGATCAACAGAATCGGAACGTAGTAGAACCGCTCCAAGTTGTTCCAGTTCTTGCAGGTCTTAACCAGCTTCAGTAACGCCGTCTTGTTGATGGCTTCACCAGTCATTGCACTCAGGGTCAATTGTTCCAGCTTCGACAACCCTTCATAACTCTGGTCGTAGAAAGCTTTCGAGAGGACGTAATAGTCATCTTTGTTCACTGGGTGAATGTCAGGCAACGCATCAATCCCTACGGGCTCATCAGAGGCCATATGGAAGCCGTTTAGCTCAGTGTTGACCAGCACACGCCGTATGTCGTTAAAACGCGGCTGTGAGCGTAATAGACGGCCTGGGACTAAAGGATCATTAACACAGTACTGTCCATTGACAACTTCAAGGTTGGTCTTCTCCAGAGGGAACACTACGTCCTGTACGCCGCTGTAAGCGATGCCGTCAAACATAGGTCCATCAATGAACGTGAGGGCCGACACCAACCCAGCTTTCTGGAAGCACAGGTTCAGGGAGTCACCATCAAGCGCAACCAAACACGACCAGAAGTTGTTCTCTTTGTACCGAGTCGAAGAGTCGGTGTTCAGAGCCCGGATCTTCATGATGGTGTTAGAGATCGAGTTGTCCAACGTTGACAATAACGACACGACCATGAACGGATCATAGGTTACGTTATTTTGGTCAGGCAGGATCAGCGTTTGGTACTCGATGTTGAAGAAGTCATGGATGTACTGGAGCAGGATGTGTTTGTAGCCAGAGTTCAAGCCAGAGACTTGAGTGAACTCAGTGTCGCTCAGGACTGGGTTCTGACCGTAGTGGATGAAGTCACGAACGAACGTCGAATCCTTCACTACTTTCTTGGCAAGGTCGTCACGGTACTGAGGCGTCAGGTAATCCCGCAGCATGTACTCAAGACCGTAAACCGTACCCTTGAGGAAAGATTTCTTCTCTGTCCGGGTAACAGTCAACACACCCACACGTCCGTCACCGATGTCGGCTAAGAACACGTCACCATTGTTAGGTACACAACCAGCATACAGCGTAGCAGAGCCTGTGATGATCATGTTCCGGCTGGCTTCGTCTTGCGACTGTTGCAGCTCACCGGTGACTTTCAGTTCCATGTGGCGAATCAGCTTGTACTGTTGGTAGACAGCTTTCTGATTCAGTTGGAGGTCACTGGTCTCTTGGTCGAGGTCAATGACTTGGTTGTAGTAGTCAACCGTCCAGCTTGCACCCTCAACGTGGGTGAGTAAACTGTTCGGTGGAACGTAACGACTGTCCACCACCGCATTGCGCACTTCGGGAGAGACCGTGATCGGTTCGACCTTCTGAGCCTTGGGTGGAACTGTAGCTTTCGAATCAAGAATCGGCACGAGTGGTCTTCCTCTTAGCAATGATGGCTGTAACGCCTACGGTGAACATCCGACGGGTTTGGTCAATACGTGACTTGTTGATCAGGTCTTGAATCCAACCCCCAGGGAAAACAATCCCACCCACTAAAGGCGGTAAAGGTTTCTTATTCGGATACAGGGTTTCAATCACTTCGATGCAGAACTCCCCTTCCTTACGAATGCGGTCAATAGCATCCTTAGTCAGGTAACGTAAGTCATTCACCATGGTTAAGCGCAGGTGATACAGATTACGAGGGTCGAGGTCAAAAGTAGAACGCAGGTTACCATCCGCATCCATTACCACTGAACCTTCTTCCAACGGCTTGTCCCAACGGTACAGGGAGAAGTTGAAGATCGAATGGAACAGGCGATTGATATACGGGAACTCCTTGCGAAGGAACTTCAACGTAGCAGGGCTGAACTCAAAGTCACCCAACTCGTTAATGTTCACCAACTCCCGAGGATCGTCGCCCACGCCAATCAAGATGTCCAACATACTGGACGTCCGGGGATGGGTAATCGTCGGCAACCAATCGTCAAACACAGGAATGCGATTCCCAGCTAACGGTTGAGCAGGTTGTCGGTACAGGTTGGTGAAGTAGTCGTAGCCAAAGCGATCGTCAGAAGGACGACGGGCTTGGTTGACCAGTTCATACACTGGAGCACCGGGACGGAACTTAGGGTCCACCAGTTGGTTGTGGATAGCCACCGGGTGATGATAAGCAATGCCTACCACCTTGTCGTACTGGAACGTGTAGTCGAAACCACATTCCCACGGAGCACCCTCTCCAGCCTTCCCACCTTTCTCTGGTTGGGCAACGAAGTCAAAGCCCCCTACAATGCCAACCTGACGCTCTGCGATGGCTAACAGGGCTTGTGTACCGGCTTGCGTCGTTAACGCTGTAGCGCGGCCTGTAATGTGGTTCTTGACCCACTCCTCTAACGTGTCACCATACCCTGCGACGGCTTCTCGCATGGTGTAGATCTCGTGGAGCACTAACGCCACTACGTCTGGGATTGGGTAGTGGTAATCCAACGTGTGAAGGATCTCTGCACGCCCTTGGGAGGAACGTACACGGAACTCGTCTCGCCAGCGTTCTGCTTGCGTACGGTCAGGGGCTCGATACCGGAAACTGATCTTGATTTCACACAGCACGTAGATCGGCTTAACGTAGACATCCAACTTTTGATCATAGAAGATGAATTGCACGTTGGGACGTTTCACGGCCGTAGTTAACGTCCGGTCTTCCAAGTACTCTTCGTCAGCTTCTAGGCTCACTCGACCAGTGAAAGGGAACTTGTTTTGAATCCCGTTATCAGTCAAAGTGGATTGAGGCTGGAACTGGGCTTCTGGTGTCCCGAAGAACTCAAAGCCTGTATCAGCAGGGAGCCTCATGATGTCGATCAGTTGTTTAGCTACCTGGACGATGGCTGGGCGTGTAATCGAGTTATACGTTTCTGGTAGTTCAACGACTATATTCGGCATGTCAGGACTCCAGTTAAATACCATAGAATAAACGGCATAAGGCTAGGGTTGCCCCTAGCTAGGAATAAGGAAGGTACTTCGTACCCGTTAAATAGTTGTTACACAGAAAGCCCCTTAGAGCACTACTAGCCTTTGGGTCATTAAATGAAGTAACTACGTAAGAAAAAACCAAAAAAAAACATCCCTAGACAAGCGGATGTTTTCTTCTTACTACTTAACGGATGAAACCGAAGCGTTCCAGCATACGACGATTGATCGAAGTGGTAGTGATGAAACTTGCCAGAGCACTTTCAACAGGAGCTACTGAACGACGGGTTGGTTTGGCAGTAGCGCTGGTCATAGCTTCTGCTACCGACTCTACCGCCGCAGCTTCTTGTGGCAACACCTGAGTGAAGTCCACAGGCTTCTGAGGTTGTGCACTACCCACAGCCAGCTCAGCCAACGCAGCACCCAACATGTCACCACCCAACAGTTCGGAAGCGACTTCAGCTTCTTCACGAGTGATCGTTGGATCTTCTTGCATCAGCAGTTCAGTCATTTCTGGGTTGTTGCCGAACTGAGAGAACATGTGACCAACCAGCTCACGCAGGTCAGGCTTCTCACCTTCACTGGTGGACTCCAGAGCTTTCTTCAAAGCCGCGATCATCAGAACCCGCTGCATCTCGGATTCAGGGATCATCATGAAGTCGGTGAAACCACCAGCGTCTTTACCATGGAAGGCATAGGCGCGAGCAGCATCATCACGAGTCTGGTTATTCCCGATCTCGAAGTTCGGACCATCAGCTTTCTTATTCAAGAAAGCGAAGGAGTGGTCAGAGATCACCACGCGCTCAGGACGTACGTTGGCTTTCAACAGGAACAGGCGATCTTCATGGATGCCCATACCTACAAAGCGTTCATTGTGCAGCAGACCGTTGGTTTCCAACAGTTTGATGAAAGGGACTACAGCGTCTTGTTTCAGAGTAGTGTTCGACATTCTTTTATTCCTTCGGAGGATAATAGTAAAGCTTACCCGGAATGGGCTGAAGAGACAAGATTATTCTAGTCTATTCACTGTAGTAATATAGATCTGAGATTTTTTTGTTTCGAATTACTGACGGCATAAAAGCCCGCCCCGAAGGACGGGCTTTTACTAAGCAGTATTAGCTGACGCTAATTAAGCTGCTTTCTTTTTGCCTGGGCCTTTCTTGTGTGCGGCCACGCCACGGTCAACCAGAGCCAGAGCTGCACGCACGACGTTGAATTCGTGGGAGTAGAACTGGTTCACTGGACGGGTTACGTCCATGTTGACTTTACGCATGATCAGACCGGCCAGAGCTTGCTTGCCGCCTTCTTTCAGCTTGGCAGCCCAACCTTCAACCTTACGCTCGGTAGCTTTCAGAGCGTCTTCACGAGCCTTGGACAGGCCTTCGAGAGACTTCTTCTTGCCTTCCATCTGAGCGATCAGGCCGTCAGCTTCGGACAGCACGGACAGCAGCTCTTGCTTCTTCGGAGCATCGATCTCGGTGTGAGCGTCGTCGATGGCCTTGAAGCCGTAGCCTTTGACCAGAGCTGGAACGGTAACGCCGGACTGAGAGTCTTTCTCGACGTTGGTGGTACCGCTGGTGCGGAACACGGCGTCGCCGGAGCAGACGTTGGTGACCTGGGTCATCTTCTCGAACACAGTGTGCAGAGGAGCGCCAGCTTCTTCCAGAGCTTTCTTGATTTCGGCTTCGCCTTCGTCGTTCAGCTCACCACGGTTCAGAACCTTGGCAACGGCTTGGCTGTAGAAGCCGGAAGCCATTTGTACTACGTTGCCGTAGATGCTTTCGCCCTGGGCCTTGGTCGCTTTCAGACCAGCAACGATCGAACCGATGTCAGCCTTGCCTTTGTAGCGCAGGGTGTTGGCATTCGGGACGTTCATCTTGTCGCCTTCTTCTTTCTCCAGTTCAGCAACGGCCTTCTTCAGGGCGTCCGAACGGGTCTTCAGCTTGGCAACGCCACCGAAGATTTTGGCGAAGAAGTTCTTGACAGCCTGGATCGCCTTGGAAACGGCGTTCTTGATGGCTACCCAGATTTTCTTCAGGGTTTCGCCAATGCCTTCCATGGAGATGGTGGTGGCAGCAGCTTGGCCGCTGGCGCCGCCGAAGGATTCCAGGGACGGGGTGATCTGGGAAGCGTGCAGGCCCAGGCGACGGGTGTAGCCTTGGACGGCGTGTTGCATGAACAGAGCTGCCTGAGGATTCAGACCGCCGTCTTGCATGGCGCTTTCCATGGACAGAACGATGCTTTCCAGGCCTTCGGAGATCTCGCCCAGTTCCTGGACGTCGTCGGAACCCTGCTCGGCTTCGGCGAAGGATTCAGCGGTGTCGGCAATTTCTTGCTCAACGGTTTCGTCCGGGCTAACAACCAGGTCGGTTTCGTTGAGGGTGTCGTCTTCCATGGAGACGAACAGTTGGCGCAGAGAAGTAGACATGCGGAGTAACTCCATAAACAATGTTTGATGCGTAATTGCACATGTGCATAACATACACACATTCACGCAGGGTTGTGATCAGACGTACTTGTTGTACAGCGCTCTGATGTCGATAGGCTCGTCACCACGTGACTTAGGGTTACGTGATTCGCCGAACATAATGTACAGCGAGACAACCAGGTCATTTAGCCCACCGGGTTGTGAAACCCAGTCTGCGATGACTTTATTGCCAGCCACACCGACAGCATTATAGAAGTCGCGGATCTCTTTACTGGTAGCCCGTTCCCGAAAGTCATTGCTCGGTTTAGGATTCTCAGTTAACAAGGCCAGCCAGTTCTGTACTGACACACGCCGACGTCCGGTTTGAATGAACTTGAGGGTGTCGATCAGAAACTCATAGTTATATCCGTAAAGAAACGGATTGTTTTTCTGAGTGTTCAGGAAAAGTGCGAAACCGCCTAAGGCTAGCATCGCTACTCGGAGGGTACGGCGCTGATACGTCCAGCCACTCGGGTCGACGGTCCGATTGATCAGGTCATTGTAAAGTGCGTTGATGTCAGCACTCCCGCTCACACGGGTAATGTCCATACGATCAGAAGGAGCCATGAAGCCGCGTGGGTAGAGGTCACCCGAAACGCGGCTAGTCATTGAACCCTTCCTCCATCTCTGCCAGCTTCTTGTTCAGCTTTTGCAGACGACCTTCTGTGTAGACGATCTCCTGTTCCAGCTTAGCATCAGGCTGCCCACCGTCCTTCATCATCAACAGACGGTATTCCAAAGCACGCTTCTCTTCGACAGCAGCTTTGTAACGGTTGACCTGCCACTCAGCAATCGACATGCGGATGTAGTAGATCGGGTTCAGACGCACCGGGATGATACCGAAGTGGAACGGATCGGTCTTGGTAGCGCCGACAGTCGATTCCACAGCAGGGATGTCATCAGGAGCCACCACCATGTCCGGGATAGCCTGGAACGAGCTTTCCATGCGACGGGTGTCGATCGACAGGATGCTGAGGCAGTACGCGAAGTTATCGCGGTTGTCCCAGATCCAACGGTCTTCAGCCTTGGACATCGCTTTAGGTAGCTTGTACGGCGAGTTGGTTTCGTCCTGCTCTTCACTCAGAGTCCACAACAGCAGACGACGAGCGTAGCGGCTGGAGAAGCTCACCACTTCCAGGTACTGGAGGATGTTGGCACGCAGGAAGCTGATGGAGGAACTACCAACGTCTTTGGCGAACGCACGGTCAATCAGTTTGCCCAACACGTCCATGCGCTCTTCCATTTGGGAAAGCACTTGGTACATGACGGAAACATAGTTACCGTTAGCCTTTTCGATCTTGGCGATCTTGAGGAAGTTCTTGTCGTAGTTGTTGGTGCTCTTACCCTTCAACTTACTGTTGCGGTAGAACTCGGACGCTTCACGTAGCGGAGGGAGAGTGATCTCCTTCAGCTCGTTACGTACCACTTGCAACTCTTCAGTCAAACGTCCTTTCTCGAACGTTGGCAACATCAGAGCGATGAATTTTTGCAGCTTCATAACGCACCCCTGGGGTTAGATCGACGGGCTGTTGCCCAGTTGGTAGGCCTTGAGGATCTCAGCAACGTCTGGACCTTTACCCTTGTTGGATACGGCCAGTTCCTTGATGCTCATCTCCGACGGGAGGGCGATGCTGCGGTGGTAGAACGTAACGTGTTCCCACTCAGGATCGATGACGCACAGGATCATGCAGTAGGTTTCTTTGAAGACCTTCTCACGAACACGGAAGTCCTTCAGGCGACCACCGACGATACGCTCCAGTTCTTTGACGCTGTTCTGAGACATCACGATGATGTTCGAAGCAGTAGCCACAGAAGGTTGACCGGAGAAGATCGCCGAGATGCTGTTACCTTTACGACGCTTACGCATCTCGTCATAAAGACCGGTAGGGTCCTTCGCCAGAGTTTTCTTGTGCGCATCGATCAGATCTTGACACAGCAACAGGTCACGGACGAACTCCAGTTGACCAGCACGCCAGGCGTGGAAACGTTCCTTGACGGAGATGTTCTTGCTGCCGACGCTTAAGATATGAATCAGCTCCTTAGAGCCAATGCCACTGCAAATCAAGCGGACGTTGATCGGGAAGGTTGCTTTCTGCCCGTTGGATTCGATGTGGACTTCCAACATCTTGCCAACAGAAAGGTTAGTCAACTCCCCGAGGATTGCAACAGTGTCACGACCCATACCGGCAGTAGGGCCCGGTTGTGCGTCTTTGTCATCTTTGTCATCGACAGCAGCCTTGGCCAGGTCATAGACGCTAGCACTTTCCAGACTGGCATTCAGACGACCGAGACCGTCACTGCGACCAGGAACCGGCAGAGCGAAACGATACGCTTCAGCAGACTCCATGCTCACCATAGTAGCTACGCCGTTGGAGACGCCGTTTACCACGTTGTCAGCCACACCGCGTTTGGGGTTCAACTTGTCCAGCAAACGAATCACGTCAACGCTACCGACGTTCACAGACAGGGCTACCGCTTGCAGGTAGTAACCACTGAACAGCGAGGTCAGCGACTGCATGATGTCGCCAGCATAAGGCAAGCTCACGATCGACTCGTCCATCAGTACGATGGGTTCGACACGAGTCGGCTGGGTGTACTCGATCAACGAACCGGACTTCGCGGCCCGCATCGTGTCCGTCAATTTACTGGCCATGTTAAGGCCAGTCACAATGTCATTCATCATTACTGATAATCCCTCGAAGGTGACTTATGGCTAAAACTATTAAAGACGTGTTGAGCGTCATTCAAAAATCAGGTGGGCTAGGTGATCTCTCGCAGGCCGCGATCAATAACCTAAGGGGTATCAATCACCGAGGAGGTGGTAATCCGCTGCCTATCAACAAAGACAACCAGGGCTTGACGTTCTTTACACGCCCTAACCTGAACTTATCATACGATAATATCGCAAGTCGCCGGATTCTGACGCCTTTGCTCGATGGAGATGGTGAGGCCGCCAACACTTATCAGCGTGCGATTCGTATGACGCTTGATCCATACCTTGGTGATCCTGCCAAATTCAAGGATGGTGATCCTCGTCGTGGCGGGAAAATGATGGTGTGTGATCTCATCGATCAGAAGAATGCTTTCATTCCGATCTTGACTAACTGTCTTCAATCGTTGAGTGGATGGCCAGACCTTTCTGTAGAAACCTTCACCTCGACACCTGGCAACTACCAAGAGTCGTGGGCGATGGTGGACAGTGCTTCGCGGTTCTACGAGGTGTACGAACTGAACGCGGCATTTAAGAACATCGAGGGTGACCCGATCTCTGTGATGTTCTCGTCTTGGTTACACTATATGTCGGGAGTCTACGAGGGGTCTATGGTCCCTTACCCGAACAATCTGGTGGAACGTCGCATTGATTACCAGACTCGAATCTATCGGGTACTGTTAGATCCATCGCGTCGTTACGTTCAAAAGATCGCTGCGTGTGGTGCCGCTTTCCCAGTGAACAGTCCACTCGGTAACTCGTTCAACTTCTCGAACGAAGGCGTGTACAACCAAGACAACGATCAGATCTCTATCCGCTTTAAAGCGATGGGGGCTGACTACAACGACCCGATTACATTCCAAGAGTTCAACGCAGTCGTACAGATCTTTAACCCTGACATGAAGGGTGACAACTCTGACCGCGAGAAGAACCTTCGGATGTTGTCTCAGGAAGAGTTGAAGTCTTTCAACTACGAAGGCTATCCACGGATCGACCCTGAGTCGTTTGAGTTGCAATGGTGGGTGCCTAAAGAGGCGATTACTACTGCTGGCTCTTCTGTGAAACCTGCAATGGCGGGGTTGGATCTCTCCCCTATCACTCAACTACTGTCGAGTAAACCAGTCGTATGACACTCTCAACCGCTGAACTGATGTCCGCGATCGACGCGGTACGTTTCAACCCGACTGCAATTCACCGGTTGGCCCTCACCGTACTTGAAGAAGTGCGTAACGGGGAACGTGTGATTGTAGACCCGACTAACCCTTTCATGTTCCTGTTGGAATCGAGTGCAGTCAACACTGCCGCAGCCATGGCTGCTAACGAAGCCAACACCCGTAAGTTGTACGGCAGCATGGCGATCACAGATGAAGAGATCTATCTTCACATGTCTGACAAAGACTACCTCGATCGCTTCGCTAAACCGTCTCGTACGGAGATCACTATCCTCGTAAGCCGTGAAGAGATTTACGCCAAGGCTATCGCTACCGGTACTGGTGGTATGCGTAAGTTGGTGATCCCTCGTCACAGCGAATTTACTGTTGCTGGTTACACCTTTACCATGCAGTACCCGATTGAGTTACGGGTTATGGCGAACGGTGGTTTGCAGATCATCCATGACGTGTCGCGTCAGTCTCCTTTAATGGCACTGTCTTCGAACGTGGTCGATTACAAAGTCGTCAACATTGATGGCGTGATCTACCTGTTGATCCAAGCCCCAGTGCTCCAAGTGAAGGTGGACGTCCAGTATCCGAAACTGATCTCGGCGACTGCGTTCAACAAGCGTTACAACTTCAACAACAACTTCCACTACGCTCGTGTCTACATGGCTAACAGCCAAGGCCAGTGGATTGAGATGAAGACTACGCACACCGATCAGGTTTATGACCCTATGACTCCTACAGCGGTGCTGAAGGTGTTAGAAGGTCAACTCCAGGTACAGATCCCTCTGGTGTACCAATCGGCCGGTATGATCGACTCAGAGCTTCGTGTGGAGATCTACACCACCGTCGGTCCACTGGACCTGATCCTCAACAACTACGAACCTGGTGTCTACACCGCTCGTTGGTTGGACTTGGACTCTGATGACGATGGTATCTATTCGGCTCCTCTGGGTCAGCTTAACGCGATCTCGGTGTTCTCTGACTCCGTGGTAACAGGTGGTAGTCCTGCTCTGTCGTTTGAAGAGTTGCGTGAACGAGTCATTACGAACAGTCTCGGTGCACAACAGTTACCGATCACTAACCAACAGGCCACCTCTAAGTTGAAGAACTTGGGTTACAACCTGGTGGCGAACATCGACCTGATTACCAACCGTCAGTTCTTGGCTACACGTATCCTGCCTCCACCGACTGATGGTTCTGTGATCTCTGGCATCGCCTCCACTGTGGCCACGTATCAAGCGTCGTTCGATGACTTGAAGTCTCATCCAGACGTTCGTGACAACGGTTTCCGTCTGACGATCACACCGAAGTGTTTGTTCCAGGGTAACAACGGTCTGTATGGTCTCGTGCCGAAAGATCGTGTGAACCAGTTGCTGGCGCTGCGTGGTACTGATGCGTTCTTACCGGAGCTGGATCAGGCCAAATACCTCGCGTCACCGTTCTACTACGTGTGGGATATTGACGACGACCTGTTCGACTGCCGGATGTACCACCTGGATGCCCCTGAGATCGATTCTAAGGTGTTTGTTCAAGAGAACGATACCACAGGGCTGATTGTGTCAACAGCGTCCCAAGGGCTCGAGAAGATCGATGACGGCTACCGTCTGATAATCAAGACCAAGTCCGGTGAAGAGTGGAAAGCACTGCGTGACGATCAAGTCTTTGTACAGTTGGCGTTCACGGCTCAAGGGGAAACCACTCGGGCGTATCTCAACGGTACTCTGATCGGTCGTGACGTGGATACTCAGGAACGGATCTACGAGTTCTTGATCCAAACCAACTACGACGTGAATGCTGAAGACGGCTTGGTGATCAACAACTTCAACATCTTCGGTCAGGTACAAAACTGTCCTGTTGCGTTGGCGGCTAAGTTCGACGTGTTCTACGCAGTGTCGGATTACCGTTACCTCGACATGGTCAGCTCTGACATCGACACCATCATTGGTTCGGCGTTGTTGCCTGAAGGGTTCGTAGGTTTGATTCACGAACAGTTGAACATTGAGTTGGGACATACCCTCGATAGCTTCTGGATGAACAATCGTTCGGTCGTTAGCTCGATTGAATACCTGACTCACCCAGTCGATGTGATGGCCCGGTACGAGGAGAACGTTTACGAGCGTGATCCTGTCACGGGTACTGTTAAGGTGACTATCCTTAACGGTCAGCCTAAGTTCAACATCCTGCACGCTGCTGGCGATCTGATCAAGAACGCTCAAGGCGAACAGGTGTACCAGTATCGGGCTGGTGACGTGGTGGTAGGGGCTGATGGTAAGCCTGTACCTGCTAACCCTCGGGGTATGTTGCGCCAGACAGACTTCTTCCTGATGGACGGTCTGTACTACTTCGCTACAGAAGCAGCCGCTAAAGCGTACGCAGCCAGTGTCCCTAACACCATTGTTAAATGGCTGGAGGATGACATTGAACCGATCTCGGAGAACTTGCTGGAACAAACCGAGATCTTCTTCCACCCACAGATCACCTCGGGTAACACACTCGCTGGTGTATTGGATAACTTCGAAGTAGACCTCGAGACTGAGCAAACCTTAGTCGTGCGGTACTACATGACCGAAGCTGGGTACAAGAACCCTGAACTGCGTAAGAGTTTGGAGAAGACTGCTGTGGAAGTTATTCACAGTGCCTTTGCAAGCGCCAAGGTGGTCGTTAAAGACATTGCCAACCGTATCCAGTCGGCTGCGGGCGATGACGTCATGACGGTCTCCGTAAGCGGTTTGGGTGGTGGTACTCAGGGTTACGACATTGTGTCCTTGAAAGACGATGCTGCTCGTTTGGGCATCCGTAAGAAGCTGGTAGCACTGGCTGATGGTACTTACACTGTAGAAGACGCAGTAGAAGTGATCTTTATCCTGCACGGTAACTGACGGCATAGAGAGGCTCCCGAAGGAGCCTCTCCTTATGCCCGCTATTTCTTTTTATTCAGATCACGAAGTTTGTTCTTCGTTTCAGAATCGTCAGAGCTAACGATTGCGCCAACCATACACGAGTTGTCGTACGAAGCAGCGCGGTGAGCCAAGTCGATGAAGTCGTTACGCATTTTCTCGCAACGAGCAACCATGGTGTTGAACTTCTGCACCACGTCCATCATGACACGCAGGGTCGCCAGACACTTGCGCAGAGCCCGGTCTACGTCCACACCCACGTTCTTGTTGAAAGTCATCTTCTCGACGCTCTCAACCGCCTTACCCAGAGACTCAAGGTCATCGGTAGGTTCGATTTTACGCAGTGGGCAGGAATCTACCTTGTAGCCTTCCATGTCCTTGACTACTTTATCCCCGTTGAAGGAGTTGGAGTAGGCTTGGGCAATCTGACTAGACATGTGATCGACGATCTCACGCATGTCATTCTGGTAGTCAACCTCTTTGGTCGGTACCCGGTAGATCGGTACGAACAGGTTACGGATGGAAGGGTCGTCGCGGTGGATCTCGATGTCGTTCAGAGTAGCCATCACTTGACCTGCCGCTAAGGCATTACCAGTGTTGTCTTTCCGACCTTCACGTTTGATCACTTCCACGATCAACTTCATCTTCTTGACAATGTCAACGAAGGTTTTATCCGCACCAGCCAACGTACGAGTTACTGGACCTGCAATGAGGATGTCCCGAAGGATCGGGTTCCACACTTTGGCCATTTCGTCGTAAACAGGGTTCACACGTTCATCACGGCGAACCTTGTACTCACGCTCGATCTCTGCGGGCATGATGTTGGCGATTTCTTTGTTCTTCTTCAGGGTTTCAGTCAGCTCATCGGCTTTCTTACTGGCCGCACTAGAACCATTGTCATTGCGTTTAAACAACGACACCAACCACATGATCACCTTAGCTACCAGAGCAGCGAAAGCAGCCACGGCAGCACCGATCAGCGCCACAGCTTTTAACTGCATGGACTCCATCGTAACTGACAGGTTGGTGTGGGTAGGGTTCTGGGTGTAGCTGTTGAAGCGTACGTTCTGTGGAATCAGGTGACGAACCGGGTTGACGATCTTTTGCGACACGCCTTCAAAGCGTTGCATGTCACGGATCACCATCTCGATGTCATTCGCCTGAGACTCCAGCGAGAGCATCAGCTCTTCTTCGTCCAGCGTATCAGGAACGTCTGGCAGGCCAGCACCGGTATCAGCAGTGTTCATCTGACACCTCCCTTAAAATACACTGTTTTCTTTGAACGCTTCAACGACGCTTTGGTTTTGGTAAACCACGGAGTACTGCTGAGCCAGTTGAACAGACACTGGGTCGGTGATGTCACCGCACAGTACCATGTTCTTCAGCAACGAGCTGACGCCAGGGTGGGTCGGTTCGTGTACCAGACGGTAACGAGCAATCCACAACTTGAACACCAGGTCTTCCACGATGTCCATGTCGATCACGTGCTGTTCGTTAATAACGTTCAGCGCACGACCCAGGTTCATGCGGATGGAGTTGCGATACCAGCCTTCAGGACTGTCGACAGCCGAAGTAGGCAGCGGCAGTTGGGTAGACAGTGCGTCTGCCACCAACAGGCTAGTGACCTTGGAGCGGTCAGCGAATTGCACTTTGCCGTAATCCAGAGCGAACTGGAGAGCAGTGGCAATAGGTTTAATCTGGAGCATTGGCTGGGCCCTATGAGAATTTCAGGTTGGTGAGTTTTTCAGCGGTCACGAACAGTTGGTTGTTCACCAGCTTTTCGAGTTCCACTTGGAAACGCAGTTGTTGGTATTGACGACGGCCGGACGGCAACACGGAGGTGTAGAACAACTCCATCAAGCCACGTTTGTCATCAATGTTTTTGAGCAGGGCATCCACTGCGTCAATGTCATCCAACAGAGCTTTACGCTGCTGAGGCGGCAGTGTCTTGTCCTTAAGGGAAGCGACCAACTCACGCTTCATCCGTGCCAGACGAGCTTCTGGTTCGTCGTACACCTTGATTGCTGGGTTGAACAGCAGGATCAGGAAGATCAGACCGAAGGTCGGGATGATCAGTGCGAAGAACAGGATGACCCGCACAATAGTAGCCATGACGTGCACAGCAGTACTGAAGTACGAAGGGCCACCACCATAGTGACGGTGGATCTTATCCAGGCCGGTAGCCAGGTGGCGGCCAGCGCCTTGACGGACAGCATATTGGTCGGCCAGGGCTTCAGTAGCGGTGATGTCGTAGATACCAGAGCCCAGCGAGGACTTGGCTTCCAACACAGCCTTACGCAGAACCACGGTTTGGAAGACTTCTTTACTGTTGCACTTTACCAGTGCTTCAGGGTCATCCAGGTCGATTTCCAGTGCCTTACAGGTTTCGTCCAGGATCTGGGTACGTTTCAGAACGTCGTCAGATTTGAAGAACGCTTGTGTAGCGGCGTGGAGAATTACGTTCGTGGTTAATGTATGACCCAAGAACTCGTAGTAGGTAAAGAGGTGACCAACTTCGTGTAGACAGATGGCTGCTTTCTCTTCATCAGACAACAAGTTGGTTTCGATCAGGCCTTTGTGGATGAACATCTGGTGGACGATTTCACTGAAGATACCGTCTACCCGACCACGGGCCAAGTCGACTGAACCTTTAATGATGTCGCTGCGTTTCGCCTTGATGTACTTCTTGACATCCGTGTTCTCGACATGGGGTTTCCACCAGTCGTAGATCAGCGGGTTGTTTTTGTCGACCATCGGTGGGATGACATACGCGTTGATGTCGTTTGACTTATCGACTTTGAAATCGACAGTCAGGCCAGTGTGGCGTTTGATGATTGCCGCAACGCCGATACTGTCAAGGGCTTTACCCTCATACGCTTTCTCGCTGCGCAGACGATGGAATGCCAACGTCAGCTCTTTGAAAAACACATCGGATTGGACTTGAATGGCCTCGAGGCCTATGGATAGTCGTTTACTGGATAACATGTCAGCTCCATGGCATCGGGGGAGGGCTGTTAGAAAAGATGACTCATAATGATAGTCTGAGACCGGGCTTACTAAAGGAAATCACAGGTGACTGAACTGACTTACACGGAAGATGACATCAAGGGATATGAATGTAAACATGTGGTTTATACTCGTTCCAACAATCGTGATTCTCGTGATGACGCTCTGATCATCAAGAAGGTGATCCACCTCAAGAACGGGGACCAGATCCCTACTCTAGATGTGGAGGTCAACTACAAACGTGACTTCTATATCGAACGCAACAAAGACTACGAGGAGAAGAAGACTCAGCAGAAGCTCAGTCGTCTCCAGAAGTTCTCCTGTACGCAAACTAACCTGATGCCTGCCTTGGGTCGTGCTTTAGGTCGTGGTAAGCTACAGGGTGGTTTACGGACCGTTGCACGTAACCCGTACATCTATGGTGCGGACATTACGACGCCGACTCTGCGTAAACAAGAGTTTCGTACCCAGTACCCAGATTGTATCTCGGCCAACCGCGTAGCCGTATTCGACATTGAAACAGACGTCGTGAACGGTACGATGAAACCGATCTGTATGTCCCTCACTTTCAAGGACAAGGTTTACCTCGTCGCTGTAAAGAGTTGGGTGGGCGACATTACCGACTACGTGCAGAAGTGTCACGAGGCTGCGGCTAAGTACATTGGCGACCACATGGAAGCCCGTAACATCACTCTCGAAGTAGAAGTGGTGGATACTCCGGGTCAAGCTGTGGTAGCAACCTTCAAGCGTGCTCACA
>RCUP01000787.1_pt1 | contig 21804 bp, 17 predicted proteins | sample 2166341 | NCBI WGS metagenome assembly RCUP01 (sample SAMN09932325, study PRJNA488358) | compost metagenome | isolation source: compost soil in succinonitrile-enriched | place: Germany: Experimental Botanical Garden | reverse complement strand
ATGATTCAAGGAATTGAATTGGTTGATCTGAGCGGAAAAGTCGTTTACGAAAAAGGGGTATCGGGAGAAAACATAACCATTGAAATTTCGTCATTGAAAAAAGGATTGTACCTGATGAAGGTACTTTCGGAGAACGGGTATGAAGTGATCCGGATTGAGAAATTGTAAAAATTCCGATCCGATTCCCTTCCGCAGAGTAATGAAACAATGCGGTTGGAATTCCATTATTAAGGGTTAGTTTATTTCTTTGATTGCTCTGGGGTTTGTCTTTTTCAAAGCTTTCGCTTTTCTTGTCTTTTTTTGTACATTGTGCATCATAAAAAACTGAAAATGAAAAAACTACTCTCCTCTATTTTGTTCATTTCATGTATTACACTTGGTTTCGGACAGAATGAAATTGTGACCATTCAGCGCTATCTGCAGGAAAACTCCTCCAGATGGAATTTGAAACCAACTGATTTTACAGATCTCGAACTGGTATCAAGGGCTTCCTCCAAAGCTCCGAATACAAAACACCTGAAAATTCGTCAAACCAAAAATGGTATTTCCATTGTAGACGGATTTGGAATTGTAACAGTGAAAGACCAACAATTGGTTCACGTTACGTCGAATTTTGTCCCGGTTTCAGATCCTGCAAATCAGGCTTCTTTGTCGGCAAATGATGCGTTGAAAAAGGCCTTGAATCATTTGGCAATTTCCTATTCTTCCTTCAAAATGCTGAAGAACGAAAAGAACTCCTTTCTTTTTGCCAAAGACGGTCTTTCGAAAGAAGCTATTCCGGTGAAATTGGTTTTGGGTTCACACAACGGACAATTACTCTATCTCTGGGATTTGAGCATTTATCCTCTGAACTCAGAACATTGGTGGTCCTTGAGACTGAATGCGGAAACGGGTGAAGTTGTTTTCCAAAACGATTGGATTTCTCATTGCTCCTTCGAACATTGCGCGGATGAAGGGCATCAGAATAGAGAACAATTGATGTGTCCGCCACCACCGCCTCCGGGAGCAGATCAATACATGGTTTATGCACTTCCGACAATTAGTCCTGCTCATGGAAACAGAAGTGTGGTCGTAAATCCTTCCGATGCGACATATTCTCCGTTTGGTTGGCACGATACGGATGGCTCGGCAGGAGATGAATACACGATTACAAGAGGAAACAATGTATATGCTTCCGATGATATAGACGACGACGATGTTCCGGGATATTCACCAAACGGAACCGGAGCTTTGAATTTCAATTTTCCGTATGATTCCGCTGTTGGAGTTCAGGGAAACCTGGATGCTGTGATCACGAACTTGTTCTACATGAACAACATGATGCACGATATCTGGGCGCATTACGGTTTTGATGAAGAAAGTGGAAACTTTCAGGAAACGAATTATTCCGGAGCGGCTTTAGGGCAAGATTTTGTTTTTGCCGATGCGCAGGATGGAAGTGGAACCAATAATGCAAATTTCGGAACTCCTCCGGATGGAGAAAATCCGCGTATGCAAATGTTTTTGTGGAGTTCAAACAATGTTCCCGATCTATTGACGGTAAATGCTCCGGGAGCTATTTCGGGTTCTTATTCTTGCTCAACGGCAGGTTTTGGTCCGCCGGTTCCGATGATTCCAATAACGGAAGATGTGATATTGGTTTTGGACGACGGAACAGATCCGAATGATGGCTGCGGAATTATTACCAATGCAGCGGCGATAGCCGGGAAAATTGCTTTGGTGAGAAGAGGAAACTGCAACTTTGCGGAGAAAGTAGAAGCTTGCCAGAATTTGGGAGCTGTTGCAGTGATCGTGATGAATAATTCAGGAACTGGAACTGCCGCAATGGGAGGAGTTTCGAATACGGTCACTATTCCATCAATCATGGTTTCAAAACCAAATGGAGATTTGTTTGTAAATCAGATTCAATCCGGAAATACTGTTAATGCAACGATTGTGAATCCGGGAGATTTGACAGCGACTGATTCTGATTTGGACAACATGATTATCGCTCACGAATACGGACATGGAATTTCAACCCGTTTGGTTGGTGGAGCGGATAATGCAGATTGTTTGTTTAACGAAGAACAAATGGGCGAGGGTTGGTCCGACTGGTTCGGATTGATGATTACGCAAGTTGCTTCGGATCAGGCAGGAGATGGCAGAGGAGTAGGAACCTATGTTACGAACGAACCAAACAACGGAACGGGGATCAGACCGGCTGCGTATTCAACGGATTTTGCGATTAATGATTACACGTACGGAAATACGAACAGTTCTTCATTGACCCAGCCTCATGGAATCGGTTTTGTTTGGGCAACAATGCTATGGGATTTAAATTGGGCATTGATTGATGAATATGGTTTCGATCCGAATCTCAAAACAGGAACCGGAGGAAACAACATAGCAATGAATCTGGTGATCGAAGGTTTGAAACTAACTGCTTGCTCTCCGGGATTTGTAGACGGAAGAGAAGGAATTTTAGCAGCCGATCAGATCCTTTACCATGGAGCCAACTGCAACTTGATTTGGGAAGTTTTTGCACGGAGAGGACTTGGTTTCTCAGCGAGTCAGGGAGATTCTGAAAATCGTTCGGATCAGGTGGAAGCGTTTGATGTTCCTCCTTCTTGCCCGCCACCTTTCACAACGGGTCTACAGAAAAACAAAAAAGCTCAGATTCAGGTATATCCGAATCCAAGCAACGGAGAACTGACGGTGAAGCATTCCGATTCAATGATTCAAGGAATTGAATTGGTTGATCTGAGCGGAAAAGTCGTTTACGAAAAAGCAGTGTCAGGATACGATATAACCATTGAAATTTCGTCATTGAAAAAAGGATTGTACCTGATGAAAGTACTTTCTGAAAACGGATATGAAGTGATTCGGATTGAGAAATTGTAGCATGGCCCTTGTTTAAGGGCTATCTGCGAACCTCTGCGCTCCCGATGTATATCTGGACTGCGGGGAAAAAATGCAATTCCTGCACATTCTCAAAGGATCTATAGTTTACTTCGAAACCCTTTTGAATAATACATTTTGCAAGAATCCGACCTGATAAGATTGAACATCAGTGTCGGATTTTTCTTTCCTTGAAGAACTTACTTCAAAGTATAATTCGTCTTTCCGCAGTTCATAAGCAGATGTCAGCAGAACTCCTTCCGTTTCAAAAATGGAAACGAAGCGATTGCCAAATAGATATCCGTCTATTTTAATGCCGTCACCTTCATCTGTTTGATAGTGATTCAGACCTTTGCAGATCAAACGGTAATCTTTTGTGAGAGGTGTTTTTTCAGACAAATAATCCATTTTCCATCCGAAGACAGAATCGTTTTGCTGTTTGACTTCCAGGACCACCAGAACGCTGTCTGTTAATCTTCCCTGACTGTAAATATGCATCATTCCTTTCCAGGTACCGATGCACTCTTTCCCGAAATTCCGGTCTGTTTTGCCGGATTGGGCAAGAGCACTTTGGGATAGTAATATCAGCAAAGTGAACTTCAACCATCCGGATAGTTTGTTCTTAATGAGCATCCAGCCAGTTATCCGCCAATTCCATTTCCACTTCCATTGGTACTGACAATGAAATCGCGCCTTCCATCGCTTCCTTCACCAGTTTTTTCATGATCTCCTGCTCATCGTTGTGAACATCGAAAACCAATTCATCATGTACCTGCAAGATCATTTTGGATTTAACCTTTGCTTTTTTCATGGCTTTGTCAACTGCAACCATTGCCAGCTTGATAATATCTGCAGCTGAACCCTGAATCGGAGCATTTACTGCATTTCGCTCCGCAAAACCTCTTACTACGGCATTTGCAGAATTGATATCCGGCAAATAACGACGGCGTTGCATGATTGTTTCGACATATCCGTTTTCACGTGCGTCTTTTATCGCTTTATCCATGTAGGATTTAATGGTCGAATACTGTGCAAAATACGAATCGATAATCTGTTTTGCTTCTGTTCGGCTGATTCCGAGATTCTGAGAAAGCCCGAAAGCAGACTGTCCGTAAATGATTCCGAAGTTTACAGCTTTTGCTGCACTACGCTGATCTTTCGTCACCTCTTCCAGTTCCGTATGGAATACTTTTGAAGCAGTGGCACGGTGAATATCTACTTTGTCTTTAAAAGCCTGAATCATGTTGGTATCGTTGGCCAAAGCAGCAATGATGCGCAACTCGATCTGAGAGTAATCCGCCGACATCAATTGGAAATCTTTTGAACGTGCAATAAATGCTCTTCTGATTTCTTTTCCGCGTTCACTGCGAATCGGAATGTTCTGTAAGTTCGGATTATTGGAACTCAAACGACCTGTTGCAGTAACGGTTTGCATGTAACTGGTATGTACTCTTTCATCCACCGGATCTTTCATCGTCGGAAGCGGATCCACATAAGTAGATTTCAACTTCTTCATCTGACGGTAATCCAGGATACATGGAATGATCTCGTGATCGTTTTTATGTTGTTGCAAAATATCTTCCGATGTGGCATACTGTCCCGTTTTGGTTTTCTTCGCTTTGGAAGAAATTTTCAAATGTTCAAACAAGACATCTCCCAATTGTTTCGGGGAATCCACGTTGAAGTCCATTCCTGCCAACTCTTTGATTTTCTTTTCGAGGATTTCAGTTTCCTCAGCCAATTGCTTGGAATAAGCTTCCAGATGCGGAGTGTCAATTGCAATTCCTTCTTCTTCCATTCCGGCAAGAACAGAAACCAAAGGCATTTCCATCTCGTAGAACAATTTCTTCAAGTGCTCTTTCTCAATTTGAGGTGCAAAAAGTTGCTTCAACTGAAAAGTGATATCGGCATCTTCACAAGCATAATCGCTGATTGCTTCAGGAGCGAGATCTCCCATGTTTCCCTGACCTTTCCCTTTTTTACCAATCAGTGTCTCAATACTGATCGGAGTATAATTCAGATAATATTCAGCTAAAAAGTCCATCCCTTGCTTGGCTTCCGGCTGAATCAGGTAATGCGCGATCATCGTATCGAACAAAGGTCCGTCAAATTGAACTCCGTAACGATGCAAAACCTGCATATCGTATTTCATATTGTGCGCAATCTTTTCGATGTTTTTATGTTCGAAGAACACTTTAAATTCATCTACAATTGCCTGTGCTTCTTTTTGCTGTTTCGGAACAGCAACATAATATCCTTCGCGTTCTTTGAAAGAGAAAGACATTCCGACCAAATCAGCGTGTAATGCATTGATACTGGTTGTTTCTGTGTCGAAACAAACGGATTTTTCTTTCAATAACTTAGTCAGTAAAGCTTTACGTTCTTCTGGTAAACTTACCAAATGATACGAAGGATTTTCTGTTACAATGGTCTTAACTCCGCTGGTTGGCTGCGCTTGTCGCACTTCTACCAAACTTTGCGTTCCGAACAAATCCAGCTGACCATTTTCATTGGTGCTGGCTGCTGTAACTACAATTTCTTCACCTGTAACGCGTTTTGCCAGATTTCGGAATTCCAGATCAGTAAAAATCTCCAAAATTGCATCTTTGTCTGCTTGCTCAGCTTTCAGTTCTTCTGCATTGAATTCCACAGGAGCGTCGAGAATAATGGTTGCAAGAAGTTTTGAAAGGATTCCCTGATCTTTGAAATTGATCATGTTTTCCTTCATTTTTCCCTTCAGCTGCTCCACATTTTCGAAAACACCTTCCATCGAACCGTAATCGGCAATCAATTTCTTCGCTGTTTTTTCTCCGACTCCCGGAATTCCGGGAATATTATCGGCAGCATCTCCCCACAATCCAAGGATATCGATTACCTGCAAAGGATCTTTTACTTCAAACTTCTCACACACTTCTTTCACACCCATCACGGAAGCAGGATCACCACCACGCCCGGGTTTGTAGATAAAAATATGTTCGCTTACCAACTGCCCGAAATCTTTGTCTGGAGTCATCATATAAGTCACAAATCCTTCCTTTTCTGCCATTTTTGCCATAGTCCCGATCAAATCATCGGCCTCGTATCCGTCCGCCATATAGATCGGAATCCGGAATGCTTCGATGATTCGTTTAATCGGTTCGATCATGTTGCGGATATCTTCCGGCATTTCCTCCCGATGGGCTTTATACTCTGCAAAATCTACGTTTCTGTTGGTTGCTCCTCCCGGCGGATCAAAAACTACCGCAATGTGAGTCGGTTTTTCCTTGTTCAGAATATCAATCAAAACATTGGTGAATCCGAACGCAGCCGAAGTGTTTTGTCCTTTGGAGTTAACACGCGGATTTTTTGCGAAAGCGAAATAAGCCCGATAGATTAATGCAAAAGCATCGAGCAAAAACAATTTTTTATCTGATTCCGGAGTAAGCATAATTTCAAGAATTGTGAAGTACAAGTTTAAGGCAAATTCAGGAAATTCTATCGGATTTTCTTGAATGTTTTGTTCGTTGGTAAGATTGTTTTGATCAAAGAGTAATAATCTGTTTCTTCTTTTGAGAGATGGGATTGGATTAGGAATTCATCCGTTGAAAATGATCCTCCCCCTTGGTCCCCCTCCAAAGGGGGAAATAGGAAACTCCCTTAATAAGGAAATCCTTCTCCGAAATATTCACGGTTGGAAACATTAATTCTCATTTGAAAGTGGATTAAAGTCTCCCCCTTTGGAGGGGGACCAAGGGGAGGACTTAAAAATCTCCAATCTGGCACATATCAATTAACACTTAAGATTGCATAACTATTCAAAATCGATGAACTTTCAATTTTACTTTCTCCGAAATTTGTAAGGTGGTCAAAGGATTTAAACTAACGGTCATTTACGGAATTGTTTTCTTGCTGGGCTACCTGGGAACGGGGATTGTTTTGTATTATTTGAAACCGGGAGTGAAGATGCTGCCTCAGTTCGTTGAGAATATACTCGATGGAGATGAGACATGGAAAGTACAATATCCGGAAGAGGGAGACCTCTCGATGTTTGATCATAAACTATTCTTTCCCGAAGCACATGATCCGGAAGACGAAATTCTTTTCACAGACGATTACAACTCCAAAAACGGCATTTTTTGTTTTCGAGGGAACGCACAGCGCAATGCACCCACAAGAGGTTTATTGAAAGGAAAGCCCACAAAAATTCGTCTGGATTGGGAATTCACAACCGGTTATGACGGAAGAACGACCGAATATGGTTCGTGGGGCGGAGGTTCCGGTTGGACCGGTCAGCCTTTAGTTGTGAAATGGCCGGAGAAAATCACGAAACGTCTGAATCAGATCAGTCCGGAATATGTGAATCAAGCCAACTTCCGTGAAGTGATTGTAGGGAGGTTATGTGGCGATATTTATTTCCTTGACTGGCTTACGGGAAAAGCGACAAGACCTCATGTCACGATTGAAAATCCGATTAAAGGAACTGTTTCGGTTGATCCGCGAATGAACGGCTTGCTTTACGTGGGACAAGGAATAAAAAACGGCAATCGATTCGGAGCTTACGTTTTCAATATGTTTACCGGAAAGGAAATCTTTTTCCGGAATGGTTTGGATCCGAAAGCAGGAAGGAATTGGGGTGCTTTTGACAGTAATTCACTCATAGATGCAAAAACCGGATATTGGTTTCATCCGGCTGAAAATGGCCAGATCTATAAAACAAAAGTTCAGAAGACTCAGGAAATCCCGACTGGCGCTGCTTTCAATTACCGGATCGGGAAACATCCTGATTTGGGAATAGAATCGAGTTTCGGGGCATGGAATAATCTGGGTTGGTTTGGTGATAATGGTGGAAATGTATTCTGTATGAATCTGATGACCATGCAACCGGTTTGGTATCTGGATAATTACGACGATACGGATGCATCGATGGTGATTGATTTGCAGGAAGACGATCATCCCTTTCTTTATGTGGGAAATGAAGTTGATAAGCAAGGTGAAAGCGGAACAGCCCACATTCGCAAAATTGACGGACTTACCGGGAAAGAAGTGTGGAATGTAGAACGGAAATCAACCAATACGAAACTCAATGGCCGGGTGAATTCCGGTGGAGTTTTAGCTTCGGTTTTGCCGGGGAAAAAGAAAGCAAGCGATTTGGTCTATGGAATTTTCTCCCGTGTGAATGGAAGTCTGGCAGGCGAATTTGTTGCAATTGATAAAGTTTCCGGAAAAGAAAAGTTCTCCATCCCGATGGATTACTACAGCTGGGCTTCTCCGATCGATTTGTACGATAAAGAAGGCAATTGCTATGTGTTTTTCACAGATGTCTACGGAACGATCTATTTGATTGACGGATTAAGCGGAAAAATCATCGTGAAGGAAAAAACGGATTGTGTTTGGGAATCTTCGCCTATCGCATGGGGAAACAGAATTGTAGTCGGAAGCAGGGGACGGAAGATTGTGAGTTTTGTGATAGAGTAATTTATAGACTTGAAGAGCCGGGACCATGAGAGACAAGATTTAGTTTATCTCTTAAGTCTTGTCTCCTGACTCCCGAAAGTCTCTGATGTTACTTTCTCAAACTTTAGCATTTCCCCTTCAACGAGTGCGAAACTAAAAATGTATCTTTGTTTCCAATGGAAAACACAAAACGCCCACTTATTTTTGTCACCAATGACGACAGTCTTCATGCCAAAGGAATAGCTTCTTTAGTAGCTGTTGCTCATGAGTTTGGTGACGTAGTCGTGATTGCACCTGACAAACCTCAATCAGGAATGGGACACGCGATAACTATCTCGCATCCGATTCGTTTGACCCGTTCCGATATTTTTGAAGGAGTTGAATCCTACTCGTGTAGCGGAACACCGGTGGATTGCGTGAAGTTGGCTGTTTATGAAGTATTGCACCGCAAACCCGATCTGATTGTTTCAGGAATTAACCACGGATTGAATTCTTCGACGAATGTACTTTATTCCGGAACGATGTCGGCTGCTGTGGAAGGCGCAATGGAACACATTCCAAGTATTGGTTTTTCTTATGGTGATTTTGACCTGGATGCGGATTTTTCGGCTCCGATGGAAGTTGCAAGAGTGGTGATTCCTCAAATTCTGAAAAACCGTTTGCCTAAGGGAGTTTGTTTGAATGTCAATATTCCCAAAGGTCCTGCCGAAGCGTTAAAAGGAATTGAAGTTTGCAGACAGGCTTATGCTTTCTGGGAAGATCGATTCGATAAGCGTTTGGATCAATACGGACGACCATATTATTGGCTTACCGGAACTTTTGACTCGCGGGAAGATGCAACGGATACCGATTTACATTTCCTGGATATGGGATATGCAACGATTGTTCCGACTCAATTTGATTTGACGGCACATAAGGCAATTACAGATTTAAAAAAGTTATTTTAAATGAAACGAAAATTCACCTGGAATGTGCGGGTATCGGTTGGAACAGCAATTGGTGCAATCTCTCCGATCATCATTATTCCATTGACAATGGTCATCATTGCCTGGGCACAAAACTTTTACTTTTCGGTACTGTGGAGTAAATTTTTCAGTGATCTGGCTATCATGAGTAAGTTTCTTTCGCTTTCCATTATTCCGAATCTTGTTTGGTTCTATTTTTTCCTGAATAAAGAACGCTATGATCTGGCACGTGGAATCATCATTGGTTCTGCACTGCATCTTCCGTTCATTTTATACGTCAATTTGCTGCGTTAATGGGGAAGAAGCTCTATATCATTTCGGGAGAAGCTTCCGGAGATCTGCACGGATCAAATGTCATGAAAGAACTGCTGGCTCAGGAACCGGATTTAACTATTCGTTTTTGGGGAGGTGATAAAATGCAGGCTGTTGGCGGAACGATGGCAAAACACATTCGTGATCTGGCTTTTATGGGATTTGTAGAAGTTTTGAAAAACCTTCCGACAATTCTGAAAAACATTCGTTTTTGCAAAGAAGATATTCAGCAATTCAAACCGGACGCTTTGTTGCTGATCGACTATCCGGGCTTCAATATGCGCATTGCGGAATGGGCCAAAAAGAATAACATCAAAGTGTATTATTACATTTCTCCGACCGTTTGGGCCTGGAAGGAAAACCGGGTGCATAAAATCCGGAGAGATGTGTTCAAACTGTTTTGTATTCTGCCTTTCGAGGTTGAATTTTACAAGAAATATAATTACGATATTGAATACGTCGGCCATCCTTTACTGGACGAGATTGAACAATATCAGTCACAACCAAAGCAGGAACTTTCCATTCCTTCCAATTCGGAAAACAAGCCGATTATTGCCATGCTTCCCGGATCGCGCAAGCAAGAATTGAAAACCAAATTGCCGATCATGCTTCCTTTGGCAGATCTGTTTCCGCAATATCATTTTGTGATTGCCGGAGCCCCGAATATGGATGTTTCCGTGTACAAAGAATTGATCGGAGATAAAAAGGTGGATATCGTTTACGGAAAAACATATCCTTTGCTGCAACAGTCTGAAGCGGCTGTGGTGACATCCGGAACGGCGACCTTGGAAACAGGATTGTTTGAAATTCCGGAAGTGGTGTGTTACATCGGGAATTCGATTTCATACCAAATTGCAAAACGATTGGTCAAAGTGAAATATATTTCGTTGGTGAACCTCATTCTGGATAAAGAAGCCGTTGCAGAATTGATCCAAAATGACTGCACGACAGAAAATCTTGCCAAAGAACTTTCACTCATTGTAAAAGGCGGAAAGAAGCGCGAACAGGTGCTTGAAGACTATTCAAAATTAAAGATGATGCTGGGAAAAGGAGGTGCTTCGAAAAAAGTTGCACAATCCTTGTTGAAAACTATTTGAGTTCGAACCGATTTAGGTTTGGTACGAAACTAATTTTGTAGGATGTTGCGCTTGCTTGTGCTCATAGGGCTTGTTTTTCCATTTCTGGCATTTTCTCAACAAATGCGGATTGGTGTTTTGCGCGATTATTCCGTTCAGCGAATCGTTTTCGCGTATTCTGACGGGAGTTACAATGTTTTTGGCGATACAACCTTATATGCAACGCTACTTCCCAGTGAATTTGCCGATTTATCCGTAACAAGCGGAAACAAGATTTCACTCAAAATCGGAGTGAGAGAAGTGGCGGTGGTTTCGAAAGTGGTACTCGTTGCTACGAAGCTCAATCAATCACTTGTTTATTCTACAAAAACACCTGCAACAAAAGAACGAAAATACAAGGACGATGTGGAAATTACCGCCCAGAATGGCGTTTTGACCATTGTGAATCTGGTTGATATCAATAATTATCTGAGTGGAGTCGTTGAATCCGAAGGCGGTGGCGGAAGAGAAATCGAATATTACAAGGTTCAGGCTTTGATGAGTCGAACGTACGCCCTGAAGTATAAAACACGGCATCAGAAAGAAGGTTTTGATCTGTGCGACAGAACACATTGTCAGGCATATCACAATCAATTGCGTTTGACTCCAATTATTGATTCGGCTGTTTTAAGAACAGAAGGAATGGTGATGGTAGATAGAAGCAATCAGTTGGTAGATGCCTATTTTCATGCCAATTGTGGCGGGCAGACTTCCGAACCGGATTATGTCTGGAATAACAAAATTCCTTATTTGAGTACGTTCAAGGATACTTTTTGCATTTATACGAAGCAGGCAATCTGGGAAAAACGCATTCCTCAAACCGAATGGCTGGAATATCTGGTCACAACCTTTCACTATCCGGTGAACGATTCTGTTCTGGGTCCAATGATTTATACCTTCAATCAGCCGGATCGCTACGCATTTTACCAATATCCGTGGTTGGGAATTCCGTTGAGAGACATTCGGGAGCATTTTAAACTGAAATCCACTTTTTTCAATTGCTATCCGGAAGGAACGGACGTGGTTTTGAGAGGAAGAGGTTACGGACACGGAGTTGGGTTATGTCAGGAAGGAGCAATGAAAATGGCCAAATTCGGATTCAGTTATATTCAGATTGCGCTGTATTATTTTCCGGGAGTAAAAGTGGTTAATTACGTTGAGCAGCAATATTTCAATCAGCGGCCTAAGATTGCGGAGATAGATTAGAAAAAGTTCAAAAGTTCAAAAGTTCAAATTTTGCATTATCTACTTTTTCTTTGAACCATTTCAACTTTTTGAACCCTTTGAACATCACTTGTATGTGATCACGAAAATATCTTCATCATCCTTCTTAAACATTTTGTCTTCTCTTGCCAGTTTTTCCAGATAGGATAAATCTTTGATCTGCGAAAGGATATACTTTGTTTCTTTCAGTTTTAACTTCATTTCCGATTGTGTGGAACGCAAAACAGAGAGCTTTTTGTTTTGATTGACAATGGTGAAAATATCCACTTCGTCCAGAAACAAATTGTAAACCATAAAAATGGTTATTGCCAGAATGTATTTATTCTTAAAGATGAGCAGATACTTCTTCATGCCCTAAAGGTATAAACTTCTCTTAAGTGATTTTCCGGATTCGAATGAGAGATATCCTCCTGAGAATGTTAATAGCGGGGTGTAACTGGCGTCAGTTCGAGTCATTTTGTTCGTGTGTTCCAGATATATTCGCCTCATGTCAATTCGAGTTCCGGATATTTCCGGAGTATCGGGAATACATGAGGAGAATTATTCGAACGGAGACCGAATAGAGTATGAACCAAAAAAAAGACCCTGACGATCATGCCAGAGTCTCTTGTATTTTTCACGTCAAATTAGTTGACGATTTCGTCGTATTTCGCTTTGAAATCTTCATTTCCTTCGTACCACTGGGCTACTTTCCCCATGATCGCTTTCGCTTTATCAACTTGCTTAGCGGAAATGTAGCATTCAGCTGTTTGGATAATTCCCATCATCAACAGGTCTTTTTCCGCTTTTGACCAGGAAGAAATGTCGCTTACGGATTTCAACAAGGTTTCAGCTTCTTTCCAAGCGGTATTTGCTCCTCCTTTGTCTGCATTTCGGTATTTACAAACACCGTCCAGGTATTTTGCTCCGATACTGGTCAGGTTGATTTTGAAATATTTCAAAACCCACGTTGCTGCTTTTTTGTAATCAGGAACTTCGATTTCATTTCGGATCATTTCTACCAAACTGTTCTTGAATTCATCATAGAACTCAGCATATTCGGTTTGAACATCGCCGGCTTTATCGTATTTGATACTCTTACCAACCTCACCGATTGCCTCTTTGTAAGCGTTTTTATACTTTTCGTTATCCGTTCCGCTCAAAGAAACTTTATAAAGACCGCGAGCCATCCACATATGCGGAAGGGCGTCGTTTTTCGTTTTATCGCTTAAAACATATTTTTCCGATGCGCGAACTAATTTTTCATAGTCACCATCTGCAAAAAGGATACGTAAATCATTATATTCCGGTGCTTGGGCAACAAGTAATTTAGTAGTAAGTAGAGCACCAATTAGAACAAGCTTTCTCATAATATTTAATTTCGTTGAAGGGATAAAACCAATAACTATGCCGAATGTACGAAAACTTTAAATAAAAGTTTCGTTCGTGATTTACAAATTCCGGTTTATGATCCTCTTGATATCGAATTACTTGAAAAATGTGTCAGAATCAACAACTGAATGTAAAATTGAAAAGTGAGAATTGAAAAGGACTGAATTGACTTTTGTAAGTGCTTGACATCCGATAGTTTCTCAATTTTACATTTTCACTTCTTAATTGAAGTTCTTGTACGAGAATTTAGAGGATGATACTAAAAGTTCTTTGCGTCCTTTGCATCTTAGCGTTTATTTAATAGCCCAATGTTTAAACGCAAAGTAGCTAAGAGCGGAAAGCTTATGCGATTTTATTTCAGATAAATGTTCACCTATAATTTCGTACATGGTCTAATTGAAAAATTACCCTTCCGTACTTTCAATCAGCAAATCCAGAATCTTTTGAGCAGCTTTCGAAATTTTCGTTCCCGGACCGAATACACCGAATACACCGGCATCGTAAAGGAAATCATAATCCTGAGCAGGAATAACTCCTCCCGCAACAACCATGATATCCGGTCTTCCCAGTAATTTCAGTTCTTCGATCACTTGCGGAACCAATGTTTTATGTCCGGCAGCAAGAGAGGAAACTCCCAGTACGTGCACATCGTTTTCCACTGCTTGTTTCGCAGCTTCCTTCGGTGTTTGGAACAAAGGTCCTATATCCACATCAAAACCGATATCGGCAAAGGATGTTGCAATTACTTTCGCACCGCGATCGTGTCCGTCCTGACCCATTTTGGCAATCATGATCCGTGGTCTTCTTCCTTCCAGTTTGGCAAATGTTTCTACCAATTCTTTGGCTTTTTCAAAATCTTTATCACTCATACTTTCAGCTGAATAAACACCACTAATTGACCGGATCGTAGCCTGATGTCTTCCGAAAGTTGCTTCCATTGCCTGGGAAATTTCGCCCAGAGAGGCTCTTTCACGGGCACATTCTACAGCAATTTCCAGAAGATTTCCCGTACCTGTTTTAGCTGCATCAGCCAATTTTTCCAAAGCTGCTTTCACTCGTTCCGGATTCCGGATTTCGCGCAATACTCTTAAACGCTCCAATTGAGATTCGCGCACTTTCGTGTTGTCGACCTCCAAAATATCCATCGGATCTTCTTTTTCCAATTGGTAGCGGTTTACACCCACAATAATATCTTTTCCTGCGTCAATGCGTGCTTGTTTGCGCGCTGCAGCTTCCTCGATCCGCATTTTTGGAATTCCGGTCTCAATTGCTTTGGCCATTCCGCCCAATTCTTCTACTTCCAGAATGAGCTTCCAAGCTTCGTCCACCAATTCCTGCGTCAGTTTTTCAACGTAATAACTTCCTCCCCAAGGATCGATGATATCCGTCATTCCGGTTTCCTGCTGCAGGTAAATTTGCGTATTACGTGCAATTCGTGCAGAAAAATCGGTTGGTAAAGCGATAGCTTCGTCCAGTGCATTGGTATGTAAGGATTGTGTTCCTCCGAAACCTGCCGCCATTGCTTCGATACAGGTTCTTGCTATGTTGTTGAACGGATCCTGCTCAGTCAAACTCCATCCGGAAGTTTGGCAGTGTGTACGCAAAGCAAGCGACTTTTCGCTTTTCGGGTTGAACTGGGAAACCAATTTCGCCCAAAGCAATCGTCCTGCGCGCATTTTAGCAATTTCCATGAAGTGATTCATCCCGATCGCCCAAAAGAAGCTCAAACGTGGCGCAAAAGTGTCTACATCCATTCCGGCATTAATTCCTGCTCTCAGGTATTCCAAACCATCTGCCAGGGTATAAGCCAACTCGATACTGGCTGTTGCTCCGGCTTCCTGCATGTGGTAACCTGAAATGGAAATAGAGTTGAATCGCGGCATTTTTTCTGCAGTATAAGCAAAAATGTCTGCAATGATTTTCATCGATGGAGCAGGAGGGTAGATATACGTATTCCGAACCATGAATTCCTTCAGGATATCATTTTGAATGGTTCCGGAAAGTTCTTCCTGTTTCACTCCTTGTTCTTCTGCCGCAACGATGTAGAAGGCCATAATCGGAAGAACAGCCCCGTTCATGGTCATCGAAACCGACATTTCATTCAATGGAATCTGATCGAAAAGGATCTTCATATCCAGAATGGAATCGATTGCAACTCCGGCTTTTCCTACATCACCAACGACGCGTTCGTGATCCGAATCGTAACCTCTGTGAGTCGCTAAATCAAAAGCAACTGAAAGTCCTTTCTGACCTGCTGCCAGGTTTCTGCGGTAAAAAGCATTTGATTCCTCCGCTGTGGAGAAACCCGCGTATTGCCGGACTGTCCACGGTCGAATGGCATACATTGAACCATAAGGACCTCTTAGAAACGGAGCTCTTCCGCTGACAAAACCTAAATGTTCGACAGATTTCAGATCATTTTCATTGTAATAACCCGACAACTCGATTTTCTCAGGAGTCATGAAAGTACCTTTCTCTGCAGATCCGGTTAAAGTATCGGAATTGAATGATACGTTTTCAAATGATTTGCGGATACTCATAAGGTTTGTTCTAAAATTAGCGGATTCAAATTATTCCAGCATTCGGGAATAGTTGTCCAGTCATTAGCTATTTGTTCCGGATTCGGAAAGATGTTGATTCCGATTCGTTTTTCGGTTTTTTCTTTGATCTCGTTTGTGCGCATCGCTGCTTTCTCTTCGATTTCAGAGTGAAGTGTTTTTCTGACTTCTGAATCAGAAATTCCGCCGTTTCGTTCGATCCATTGGAAAGAGCTCCATGCGCGTTCGGAGATTGTTTCAGTCAGTGAATCCAATGCGTAAGAACCTCCTGCCGGATCAATCACAACTTGCAAATACGATTCTTCCTTGAGAAGCAGGGAAATATTCGTTGCCATTCTTCGGGTGAAAACGGTATTCGGTTTTTGAGAGTACCAATCGTAAGGCTGGATATTCAGATGTTGAATTCCTCCTAAAACTGCCGACATGGCTTCTGTTGTCTGACGCAATAAATTGGTGTACGGATCTTTCAGACTCACGTTTAGGAAAGTGGTGCGTGCCATAATGGTTGCAGCAAGTGAACACGTATGTTTCGGATCGTACGCCTGAACGATTTTTGCCCAGCAGGTTCTGAAAGCTCTGATTTTTGATAACTCGAAAAAGTACTTGCTTCCAATCCCGAAGGTGAAGTGAATGTTTGCCGCCGCTGTGTCTGTGTCAATTCCCAGATCCAGTTGTTTCACCAGTATATCGTGTCCTTCTGCCAATGCAATGCTTAATTCCTGCCAGGTTGTTCCGCCGGCTTGTTGCACAGCAGAAGCATCGATCTGGAAAAGTTTCCGGTTGGGTTTGCTGAAAGCCGCGGTCTTTTCAAGTAATTCTTCGTTATTGCTATATTCGATCAATACAGGAGCATCTTTTGTAAACTCCAAAAAACTGCTGATCTGCTCTATCGATTTTGCTCGGAAAGTAGTATGAATGAATGAAAGGCCTACTTCCTGAAGCAGGATTTCAAAATTGATTGCTTCGTTATTTCCGGCTTCAAGAATCAGGTGGTCAGTTCCCGACATCAATGCAGAAATAACTTCCTGGTTGCATTCTTTTTCGTTTGTAATGCGAAAAGTGGTGGCGATGGTCCAATCGTTGTTCTTCGATTGAATTCCTCTTGTATAAGGAGTTAATCCGGGATCTGAGAAATGATTTTTCTGATCTTCCCGGTGAAAATAGCTCGGAAAAGTAACCTCTTCAACCCGATTGAACTTGTTTAACGTATCGATCGATTCACCCTTTAGTTCCTTTTTGAGGATCGCAATCCACTCTTCTTTGGAACTGGCTTGGAAGGATGAGAATAAATCATTCATGTTTTTGACTGTTTTAAGTATCTAATTGATCTTTATTTTCGATTGCCGGGGTTGTGTCTGGATTTGACTCTTTTGATTTCAAGAGAATATAAACAGCTGTTGAAAGCATGGAAATCAATACCGGTGCTACAATGATTCCGATTGCCGGAATTTTGATCAGTAACGTGAAAATTCCTCCGGTGATCAACATGTAACTCATTTTGGAGAAACCAAGTCCCCAGCTTTTGAAGAAATTCAACCCGTAGCGCTCCATACTGTAATCATAGAACGAGAATCCTACGAAGAAGGAAGCGATCAGAAAGAACATGGTTTCGCCAATGAAATCAGGTAAAATCCAGGAAAATACCCACCAAATAATCAGGAAAATGTACTCCAATAACAAGGCGCTGATCACAATCAGGATCATTCTCAGGAAGTCGTTTATCAAGCGTACAAGGTCGAATTTGTATTCTTTTCCTGTAAGATAGCTGTCAAATTTTTCTGAGAGAATGCAATTTACCGGCGACAAAACAACCAGAATCACGAATTTGTAAAACTCTGATACAATTAAGTCGAAAATACTGAAAACACCATCTGCCACCCAGGAAATTGCTGATCCGATGACCGGAATGTCGTCACCTAAGTGAGCAACGGCCATGATGCGTCTGGCCTGAAATTGCAAATAGAGATAGATTAATCCTATAATTAATCCCGGTATAAAGTAGAGCAAAAATTTCCCTTTGAATAAGGTTTTGGCTACCTGTTCTATACCTGTCCAATGATGTTTAAAGGCTTGAACCATGAATTTATCGTTTCGAATTCAAATATACAAAGAGTTCAAAGTATTTGAACGGAAAACTTGATGAACCTTTTTTTGCCAATTTGCCAATTTGCCAAATGGCAACCAATTACCCTGGTATGTTTTTGAAAGCGCGTAATTTAACCCTTTTTGCATTTTTAAACTTTCACATTTTGGTATACTTGAGATTGGCATGTAAATTGTAAAACACAGAAATAAAAAGAACTATGAAAAATCTAGCATTGATCTTCATCGCTTTAATGGGAACAGCTGTTGTTTCCTATGCACAGGATGGAACAAAACAAACAGAGCCTAAAAAGGTGGATACGAAAAAAGCGACGCCCATAAAAACGAAAGTGGTGAAGAAGGAAGAGCGTAAGAAAGAAGAGAAAATTCAGAAAGTAAATTAATATAAAGTCCTCCACCTGGAGGACTTTTTCTTTTCTATAAAATTCCGAATTGTGTAAAATGATGAGTCAGGTGCTTTTTGTGAAGCAAATCCCATTGCTCATAGCTCAGGGGGCCATAAAAAGCGTGAACCGTTTTTAATTCCGGGTTTTCTGCAAACAATTCCTGAAACTCGAGATACACTTCTACAAATTCATCGATAGCAAGTTCCAGTTCTTCATGACGAAGCGGAGTATCAGCTTTTGCAAAAGGAACCTCCATGTTTTTTGCCATTGGTTTGTCCGTGTACAAAAAGGCCACCATTCGTTCCACTTTTTCTTCCGGAATAAGCAGTTCCTGAGGCTTTTCGCCGGTTGCAACACGCAAGGTATCCGTTAGATGTTCAACCATTCGCTGAGCAGACATTTTACCCCATTCGGGCTTCGTTTCAGGTGTTAACTTGTTTAAACGAGTCAATACGGATTCCAAATCAGTTTCAATAAACATACTATTCTGCTTTAAGGTTTTGATTTATAAGTTCCAGATAGCCTGTGCCGCATAGAACGGAAAGACTGGAAGGAACAATTTCAATATTTATTTCTTTTCGGACTTCAAACGGTTCACCATCGTAATGAGCGAGTTGAACATCCAGAATGATGCGGGCTTTCCGAAACGGAATGATCTTAATGTATCTCGAACCTTCGATCTTCTTGAAGAAAAACCTTCCGATGACTCCCATGGTTCTCCACCAGGAGAATTTGCTGAGTAGAACCAGTTCCATTTGTCCGTCAATGACATTGGATTTGGGCGAAATGCAAAAACCGTTTCCAAATTCGGAAGAGTTTGCGATCGAACACAGCAGAAAATTGCCTTTGATCGTTTGATCGGGCAACTGGATTTTCATTTTGGGTGGTTTGTACGAGAAATACTCTTCATAAACCAATTGCGTGTATCCCCAAAAACCACGAATGTGGTATTCATCGAAACGTTTTGCGATAAAGGCATCAAAACCATAACCACCAACTCCTAAAAACGGTTTGTCGTTTGCCAGGCCGGTATCCATCCGGATGCTGTTGAGTTCATTGATGTTTTGAATGGCTTGCGGCGTTTTCAGCGGAATCTTCAAGTGTCTCGCAAGACCATTTCCCGATCCGGTCGGAATGATTGCCAGATGACATTTGGTTCCGATGAGCGCCGTTCCCACTTCGTGAACAGATCCGTCACCTCCAACTGCGCACACAATGTCGATTCCTTCCTGTGCTGATTCCATTGCGATGGATTTGGCGTGCTGCTTGTATTGAGTAATTGCAATATCATAATCGAACAGGTCGTGATTCAAATGCTCCTCAATCATCTGAGGAACTTTTGCTTTTTTCACACCACCTGAGATCGGGTTAATTATGAAACGAATTCTCTTTTTCATCGAACAACCGTCTGATTATGGATTAAATCATGATTATATCTTTGGATGATGGCTTTCAAACGCTTTGCCATTTTTTCAGCCTCTTCTTTTTTTGAAGGTAAGAGATTTTGAGGATTTTCCGTGCGAATGGTAAAATTTACCAGACTTCTGATCTTATCATTGGAGTAAACCAGCAGTTTATCACCTCTGAAATAATAATATGCTCCTTCCAGATACGTAATAGCCTCTCTTGGTTCTTTCGAAAAATAACTATTCCCGATACTGTAGTATTTGGTCTTGATATTCACTAAATCCAATACGGTAGGCATAATATCTGCCTGCTGGAAAATAGCTTTTTCGCGTTTTCTGGGCAATTTCCCGCTCGGATCATAAAAAGCGATCGGAATCCGGTACATTTCCGTACGCTGGTTGTATAATTCACTGTTGCTTGATGGTGTGTGATCGGCAACGAGTACAAACAAGGTTTTTTTAAACCACGGTTCTTTGGCTGCCTGTTCGAAGAATTTTTGCAAACTGATATCGCCGTAGTGAATGCTCTTGGCAATCGGGTGCGAACCTTTTTTGACAATCGACCGCCATTTTTCAGGTACAAAATAAGGATGGTGCGAAGAAAGCGTGAACAGGTTTGCCATGAAAGGCTGCTTCATCTTCGTCAGTTGCTTTGCGGTCCAGGGATTGAAATACTCATCCAGAATTCCCCAGGTTTTGTCAAAATGTTTGTCGTTGTTGTATTCAAAACGACCGAAATATTCCTGATAACCAAGCTGAGAAGCAAAACTGTTGAAACGCATGGAACCGTTTGTTGCTCCGTGGTAAAATCCGGTGCTGTATCCGTGTTTGGCTAAAATTCCGGGTAAACTTTGAATCTGATTGTTGCAATAAGCCGAAGAAATGTATGGATTGTCCATTAAAGTGGGCATCGATGCAGAAATCGTCGGAACGGCCTCAATAGATTTTTTACCATTTGAAATACCATATTCGAAATACCAGCTTTGATCCAGAAGTGAATCCAGGAATGGAGTAAACGAAGTCGAGTGATTGAATTTCCCGACCCATTCGTTTCCGAAACTTTCAAGCATAATGATCATCACACTGGTGCCGTCGGGTAAAATGTGTTGCGGTTCACTGACTCTGATAGGATTGAACAATTTATCAGCTTCCTTTTCCGGGAAATAATGTTGTTCTGTCAAATCATCTTTTCCAATCGATTTCAGCAACGTAAAAGCAGAATTCAGAACCAGGGCCGAGTTTTCAGGCTGTGTAAAAAGTGTTGCGTCCAGTGAGGAAATAGGACGTAAACCGATTCCTCCGCGACCAATCAATACAAAAACCGGAATCAACACGAAAAAGACAATAAGTTCCGTTCTTAAAGAGCTTTTATTGGGGTTTTTCCATTTCCGGATGCTCGTTTTCCTGTAAAGTTTCGCCAAACCATAAACCCCGAAAATGAACAAAAGAATGAGAAACCAATAATCAGAAATAAAACTGGTAAGCAGCTGTCCCACATCATTTCCCGCGGATACGATTACGAACAAATCGGCAGTAGAACGCTTCAGTGTGAAATTGTAATACGCAGTGTCCATCAGGTTCAAAGCCACAATGAGCAAAGCCGGAATGAAAAAAGTAATTACCTGAATGCTTCGGATGATGAGATTATTTTGCCATTTCTGTGGAAGAAGGCTGAAAACAACGAAGGGCATCAATAGTAAACCAAGCGTTGAAAGATCGAACCAGATTCCTGCAAGCCAGTCGGTAAACTGAATGTGAGCGAAAGAATCCATGTTGTAGAAATAGAATACAATGCGTGTAGCGGTCATCAATAACAGCAGGAGAGCAACCCGAAACAGCAGACTTTGCAACGTTATTGGGAGAGCATTACACAGTTTCTTCAACATAGTACAAATGTAAGTAACCTTTTTGAGGTAGGTGTTGTGTTTTTGTTACTTAAAAATAGATAGAATTTCGAAAATTTGTCGGGGTGAAAAATTTTTCACCCCGACAAATTTTATTTGCATCGATCCATGTACCCTGAAGAGGTGATTTTTAAATCTGCCTTACTTGAA
>RCUP01000786.1_pt1 | contig 21830 bp, 14 predicted proteins | sample 2166341 | NCBI WGS metagenome assembly RCUP01 (sample SAMN09932325, study PRJNA488358) | compost metagenome | isolation source: compost soil in succinonitrile-enriched | place: Germany: Experimental Botanical Garden | reverse complement strand
GCCTTTGCCGCCCGATTAATCCGTATGCGAAGACTCAAACAGGCGGTCACGCGATCCGGTCAGGTGCTGGAGCATAAGCTGGCGTGCCGCCTCTGCATCCCCATCGGCGATCGCCTTAGCGATTGCCTCATGCTCGGCAAAAACACGCGTCAGACCGGATGCCTCCCGCTTCACCGACATGCCGTGGAACTTCATTCCCACTGCAATATGGTCTTTCAGCGCTTCCATCGCGGTGGAGAAATAACTGTTTCGCGCCGCCCGCGCGATGGCAAGGTGGAACTGATAATCGGCATCCTCGCGGTGAGACTGGCGATTGGTCGCGTCCCGCATCAGTTCGAGCGCCTTCCTGATCGCCGCAAGCCTTTCGCCATCGTGCCGCAATGCCGCTGCTGCGGCCGCCGCCGGCTCCAGCGTCAGCCTGAATTCGTAACAGTTGAGAAGATCAGCAACGTTTTCGAGCTGCCCGAAGCCGAGCGGTTCACGCAGACCAAAGGCCCTGACATAGCTGCCGGAGCCTCTGCGGGAATAGATGAAACCCTGCTCGCGCAGCCGCCGGAGTGCTTCACGCACCACCGGTCGCGATACTTCGAATTCCATGGCGAGTTCGTGTTCGGTCGGCAGCCGCTCATCCGGCTTGTAGGCGCCGGATTTGATCGCCCGGTGCATTCTCTCGAAAATAATGTCCGGAAGTGCCTTGCGCGCCGTTTCTTTCATCAGCCCCATCTGGTCAGCTCTCTCCAGCGTCATTGTCGCCAAGCATCATTTTCGCGATCCGTTTCAACGTGTCAGCTTGCCCAAAACCGCCGGACTTCGCAATGATGCATTGGTCTCCGGACCAGCCGACGCCGAGACCCGGCAGGCATTCGCCGGCAAGACGCAAGCGCGAAATGCCCATGGCTCGCAGCACGGCTTCGGCCGTGGCTCCACCAGATAACAGCAGTCTTGCCGCCCTGTCGGTAAAATGCGGCACGACGCCTTCCGCCAGCCGGTCTGAAACCGCAAGCGACGACAGATTTTCCGTACCCTGCGTTGCTTGAACCAGCGTCAGGCCGGCACCCCCATCTGCATGACTGGGCACGATACCATTCGGCGCCTCAACGATCGAGACAGGCCCAACACTCCCAAGTACGTCAATCTGCTCCACCGTGATCGGATCGCGGGACCCGATGACAAAAAGCCCCTTGCCGGCTGGAACGGCCGCCGCCTCAGGGACAGTCTGGCCCGTCATCGCCTCAGCCAGCGCCTCGGCAAGCCCACGCGCGCCGACCAGAAGATCGGCCCCCTCCGTCTGCGCGGCGGCGAGAGCTTCCCTGATATCGCCCTTCGATCGCGTATCGGGTACCGTGCAGCGGCCGGCGTGTCCGCCCAGTCTGTCATAAACAGGAATGGCAATTTCGACGCCAAAGCCGGAAACGGCTCCGTCAACAACGACACGGTCAAAGTCCGGAATGGCGGGCGCGACAAGCGCGTGGCGATAGGAAATCGCATCCATTTCCGCTGCAATATGCCCCTTCAGGCGGGAATCGATCTTCTTGAACAAAATTGTACCGGCCGGAACCAGCGCCAACAGTTCCTGCGTGCGGCGGCGGGCTTCATCCGCCTTGCCATCACGACAGCCGAGATTGACGCTGAGGACGGCAGGCGCATCCGCGAGCGCTGCACGCACACCGTCAAGCCCGATCGCAACCTCGGTCGCCAGCCCGCGCCCGGCAAAGGGGGCGGCGGCGTCGAGCGCTCCGGTCAGATCATCGGCAAAAATCAGCAGCACGAACGAAGCCTTCATAAAAGTTGTAATGTTTTACGTCGATAAATTGATTTATAATCAATAGATAATGGGATGTGAATAACAAAAATTGTAACACGCCATTTCGAATTGACCAAACGGCTGCGAAGAGGCCCGCAGAGCGACGGCAGAATTCGGAAATAGTGGCAGGGGATGTCAAACGCGGACCGCAGCGACACATGGCTGGACGGGGCAAAGATGACAAACCGCCGAGGTTGCTAGATGAACCGGAAGGGCAGGCCCGAGATGAGCGCTTTGACAAAACGTTTTTTTTGAAAGCGCCCGTTCAGCGATACCCGCGGCAGCTGCGTCGGCTTTTCGAGGCTGTGGGGACCAATAACGCCGGCCTGCGTGGTCACGGCCGCGGAAAATCCCGCGTCTTGAACAGCTTTCGCTTCGCGTTCTCCCACCGCCCTTACCCAGCCATAGGGATAGGAAAAGGACCGTGGCCGATGGCCGACATAGGCTTCCACCCGACGTGCCGATTCTGCGATCTCATAAGCCAGGCGCGCCGCATCGACCTTGCGCATATTCACATGCGTCATGGTATGGGCACCAAAATGAACCAGAGGATCTTCCGACAGCGTCCTGAGCTCATCCGTATCCATGACGAGTTCGTCCACGATCGCGATGGGATCGACGCCATGTTGCCTCGCGGCACGGTCGATTCTTTCCACCGCCTCGTCTTCCGAAAAGTTCTGGACGAAATCTTCAAGCCGCGTGAATGCCTCCGCTTTCTGCGAAGGGTTGGCGCATGCCACCTGCTCCGGCCCCGCCCCGAAATCGAATTCGAAAGACGCGGCCTTCTGCGTCAGGGCAGCGGCGGTTTCCCACCAAAGGCTGCGTGTTCGCTCGACAAAACCCGGCGTGATGAAAATCGTGTAAGGCACGGCATATTTGCGGAAGATCGGCGCTGCATGATCGGCATTGTTGCGATAGCCATCATCAAGCGTGAAGGTGCAGAACGACCGACCTTCTTGGTTATCGGCAAGCAGAGCCGGCAGATCGTGCAGATGGACCGGAACGAGGCCACATTCGAGCGCGGCCTGTATCGCCTCTTCCAGAAATTGCGGCGTAACTGACAATTGAACGTTCGGTGCAAAGGCCGAAACAGCCCTGCCCGGGCGCACATGGTGAAGTGTAAAAATCACACCACGCCCCGCCAAGGACGGAAACGCCGACCGGACAGGCGGGAAAGAACTCACTTCCAGCCCCGCCCTTATGGCCCCATATTTTCCGAGGCGTTTGAGCGGCGGTAAAAATCCCGTTTTCGATTGCCCTGACGCCAGACCGGGAAGGATGCGTTTTTTTATGACCCGCAAGACCGTCAATGGCAGATCGATCAGGCCCGGCAAGGGATCGTTCAGCGCAAAAGAGGCCCAGCTGCGGATTTTGCCCAAAGAGGCGAAATAGTCTCCAATCCTCGTCTCACCCCTCCGGGCCAGAGTGAAAGCCGCAACGGTATCGCGGACAAGATAAGACCAGGAAACGCCCTGCCGCGCGCTGACGGGCTGGCCAGTCTGTTCGTCATTCGCGACCCGCCACAGCAAAGCACCAAGATCGACGCCTGCGGCCGAACAGAGGCCGAACCACGACCATGGGCGCGGATTGACATCGAGAAGTTTCAACTCGCCATCCCGGCCGTCGAGCTTGAACTCGACCTCGACAAGCCCGCTATGGCCCGCGGATTTCAGCATTTTTCGGGCCGCATCGATCGCTTGCCCGTTATCGACAACCTCGACACGGGTGCTGGTATAACCGAAATCGACGGGGTATTGCCGGGCGCGCCGGGCCGTGAATTCGGCCACCGGCTCTCCATTGAGCCACAGTGCCGCGTAGGAAAACTGACTTTCTCCGCCGCCGGGAATGAGTTCCTGCACAACGACGTTGCCAGCGCCGATCTCTCCACTCGCATCGGCGAAAGCGGTCTTCAGCGCCTGGCGATCATCCGCCCGGATCACCTTCGCCCGGGCAATCGTGGTATCACCGCCCCCCATGTTGGGCTTGAGAATGACGGGAAACATCACATCCAGCGCATCGATGTCGGCGTCCGATGTCAATGCATAGGTCCGGGGAATGCTGACACCAAGCTCCGCCGCACGCTTGTAAAGCAGCGGTTTTTCACACAGCCATTGCAGAGCCGCCCAATCCGGCAGAACGATTTTGTAAAGAGCGGAAAGCTCCTCACGGTGCTGCGAAATGAGCTGGACCTCGCCATCGCCGGACGGCACCAGCAGACAGCCCTTCAAACCGTGCTTCTCGGCCATTTGACGCAGGAACACGATCGCCCCGGCATCATGCGGGCCAGCCCAGCGAATTGTTTCCCGCACGAAGCGCGACCAGCCCGGCAAGGGGGAATCGTGGGTGAGATAATAGACGGGCACATTCAGGACGCCGAGGCTGCGCGCAAGGGCAAGCGTGCCGTGAGCGCCGCCGACAATAACAACACCTGGAATGGTCAAAGCCTGATCCCCGTCCTATTCCATATCTTGATCGCAAAAATTGATAAATAAATTCGATATTTCGAAAGTATTGAGCGGAGAGATATCGAATGGCGCGGAAGGCCAAAGCGCCTGTGCTCTTTATTCCTTTGGCAGGCGCTTTGTCGTTGCTTTGAAAAGACGGCGACCTTCAAGCCTCTTTGCGGACGGGGCGCGGCTCACCATTGTCATCCACCGCGACCATGATGAAGACGGCCTCCGTCACCTTTTCGCGTGAATCCTGATAATGCCTGCGGGTCCAGGCTTCGATCTTGAGCGTGACGGAGGTGCGGCCGATCTTTTCGATCCTGGTATAGACGCACAATGTATCGCCGATCTTGACCGGCTTCTTGAAGACGATCTCATTGACTGCCACGGTGACGGTGCGGCCGCCGGCCACATCATTGGCGCGAACGAAAGCGGCAAGGTCCATCTGCGACATGACCCAGCCGCCGAAAATATCACCGGCCGGGTTGGCGTCGGCGGGCATTGCAAGCGTTCTGAGCGTGAGTTCCATGTCGGCGGGCGGTTGCTGGTCCATGTCTCAAAATCCTTTCACAAACCTCCCGCTGCCGGACTTAAACAACCGCGCCCTATCCGCCAATAGCCGATTTTTCGCGGCAGCCCTTCCAAAACAGCAAGGAATCACAGGGCCATCGTAAGCTTCGGTTAACCATGATGGGGCACGATTCCAAAAAACGCGAGGGCGTGCGAATGGCCTATGACTGGAGTGGAAACAACACAATACAGCAGCGCTACGACCGTATCGTCCTGGCGGTCGCAAGCGTCGTGGCCATCAGCCTGGCAACAGGCACAATTGCCCTGCGCTCGCAGGTGGAGCCGGAAGCCGCGATAAGCCTCGTCAAACAGCAACGGCTCGCTTCAGACCGCTGGCATTTGCGGCTCTGATCCGCTCCCATCAGGCTTAGGGCCCGACGATCTACTGCGGAGCACTATCGGGCCTGGAAGTATTTTCCTTCGGAAAGGTGTGGTCGAGATGGGCCACTTGAGGCGTTAGGATCGACAGGAATGTTTCCGACCGGCCGATATAGATGATCGCCGCGCCGTCGATCCCGTTCAAAACCTCCGCCAGCGTATCCTGCGTCTGTTTTTCCAGCCCTTCCAGTAAATCGTCGATCACGAGGAATTTCGGCTTCAAAAGCAGGGCATTGGCAACACGGATGCTGGCCTGCTCATCCGAATCGAGTTTCTTGTCCCAACGGATATTTTCATCGAGACGCGAGGCCATTTCTCCAAGCCCGCATGCGGTGAGCGCCGCGAGATAATCCGCATCCGTAAACCGTTGCGGCGCGCGCGGATAGGCGAGGATTTCGCGCAGTGAACCCGACGGCAGATAGCCGTGCTGGGCGATGAAAAGCGTGTCGGATTGTTCGGGCATCTCGATCCTGCCCTGCCCCCAGGGCCAGAGCCCCGCCATTGCCGCAAACAGCAGCCGCCTGTTCACGCCCTGCTCGCCGTTTATCATCAGCCGTCCGCCCGGCCCGACCTCGATCTCGGCCTCGCGCAACCTGAACCCACGCTCCATATCCTGTCCGCCCGCATCACGGCAGATCGTGACCGACTGCAGGCGGACCCTCTCATTCTCCGCGCTGCGTTGCAGATCGATCGTCAGGCCGTGCTGTTCAACGCTGTCCATCTGGATAAGGGCATTCCGGAAGACGGAAACGCGCTGCAATGTCGCCTTCCAGCTGGCGATAGGGCCGAAATTGTCGATATACCAGCGCAGCGCCGTATTGACCTGGTTGAAGGCGCCGACGGCCATCATCAGCCCACCGAAGGTGAGGTTGCCGGAAAAATAAACCGGCGCCGCGATCAGGATCGGCGCCACCACCGCCAGCCAGCCATACCCTGCCGAGACCCATGTGAGATGCGTCAGCGCCATGGCAAGGCCCCGGATGACGCCGAGCACCGCGTCAATATCGATACCGATCCGACGCCTTTCGTTCTTCTCACCGCGCGCAAGGGCAATGGCGGCAAGATTTTCGCTCGCCCGCATCAATGAAAAACGCAGTTCCGCTTCTTTGGAATAACGTTCGGCATTCAGCCCGACCAGCCGATAACCGACGAGATTGCTGAGAAGCGAGGCGGAACCGGCATAAAAGATCGCCGCCCAGACCATATAGCCGGGGATAGCATAGGTATCGCCGCTGATGGTGATGGTAAAACCGGCCGAGAGCGACCAGAGGACGCCGATAAAGCTGACGAGCAGGATCGTCGCGTTCACGAGACCGATAGAAAGCGCCGTACTGCTTTCCGCAAGGTTGCGGACATCGTCATGCAGGCGCTGGTCGGGGTTGATGGCGATCGTGCCGAAACCGGCAAGACGGGCGGCGCGACCCGGTTTCAGCCATTGATCCACCATATCCTTGGCAAGACCTTCGCGCATGTTCAGCGCCGTCATCTGGTTCAGCCAGGTCTGGATGACGTTGAGCAGCAGCAGCAGTCCCGCGATGATGGCGAAGACCTCGAGCTGATGAATGAATGCATCAAGATCGCGCCGTTCCAGGGCATTGTAAAACGGCGCATTCCATTCATTGAGCCTGATCTGCCCATAGGCGGTGAGCAATATCACCGTGAGCAGCGCGATCGACAGCAATATCAGCCGGGTGCGCACCGGCGATGTCCAGAAGGCGCGCCCCATCATCCGCAGCTGGGCGGGAAAATCGAGATCGAAACCCGAAAGATTAGCCGCGCTCTTGCGCTGATCGTCGGTCACGGTTGTTGCCATTCATTCCATTCCGAAACGTCAGTCGGCAAAGAAAGCGGGTCGCGATTCTGCGCCTTGCGATGCCAAGCAATAACATGCTGTTTAACCTTGTCCACAATCCCGGCGAAATCTCCGCGACGGTGATTGAAAAGCCCGGGCAATTCTTCGTTCGGGCAAACATCGTGGTCTCAACCAACAATGCGATTGCCCCCGGAAATGATCCTTGCTTTCTTTTCCTGCATTGCACAAAATCCGAATAATTTCAGAGGGGCGGACAAACCGCATAAACCGGAAAAACCGGGCAAGGCAGATTAATGGCGATCAAAGCGAGCATTTATCATCTGACGCATTATAAATACGACAACCCGGTTCGCCTTGGACCACAGATCATAAGACTAAAGCCCGCCTCGCACTCCAGAACCCGCGTCATCAGCCATTCGCTCAAGGTTTCACCCTCCAATCACTTCGTGAACCTTCAGCAGGACCCCTACGGCAATTACCTCGCCCGTTTCGTTTTTCCCGAACCGGCCACGGAGTTTAAGATCGAGGTCGATCTTGTCGCCGATATGACGGTTTACAATCCGTTTGATTTCTTCGTGGAGGAAGAAGCGACAAAGTGGCCCTTCGATTATCCGCAGGAATTGCGTGACGATCTCTCCATCTACATGAAGCCGGAACCGACCGGCCCGCTGCTCGCCGCCTTCATGGCCACCGTCGACCGCACACCGGGGCAACCGACTGTGGACATGGTCGTTGGCCTCAATGCCCGCCTGCAACAGGAGATCGGCTACGTCATCCGCATGGAACCAGGCGTGCAGACGCCTGAGGAAACGCTTGCCTCCGGCAAGGGGTCGTGCCGCGATACCAGCTGGCTGCTCGTGCAGGTTCTGAGGCACCTTGGCCTCGCCGCCCGCTTCGTGTCGGGATACCTCATCCAGCTGACGCCAGACCTCAAGGCGCTGGACGGCCCATCCGGCACCGAGGTGGATTTCACCGATCTTCACGCCTGGGCGGAAGTCTATATGCCCGGCGCAGGCTGGATCGGCCTCGACCCCACCTCAGGTCTTCTGACCGGCGAAAGCCATATTCCGCTGGCGGCAACGCCACATTATCGCAATGCCGCACCGATTTCCGGCGGCTATTACGGCCATGCCAACACGGAATTCGCCTTCGACATGCAGGTCCGCCGGGTTGCCGAAACGCCGCGCATCACCAAACCTTTTTCGGATGAAAGCTGGGAGGAACTCAATGCGCTTGGCCAGGAGGTCGACGAGGTTCTGAATAGCCATGATGTCCGGCTGACGATGGGCGGCGAGCCGACCTTTGTTTCCATCGACGATTTCGAATCCGACGAGTGGAACACCGGCGCGGTCGGGCCGACGAAGCGTGAAAAGGCCGACGCCCTGATCCGCCGCCTGCGTGAGCGTTTCGCACCGGGCGGCTTTTTGCATTACGGACAGGGAAAATGGTATCCGGGCGAAAGCCTGCCCCGCTGGACCTTCTCGCTCTATTGGCGAAAGGACGGCCTGCCGATCTGGCAGAACCCGGCGCTGATCGCCGAAGAGGGCGCCAATACAGGCGTCAGGGCGGAAGATGCGCAGAAACTGCTGGACGGCATAGCCAACCACCTCGGCATCGAGCCGGAGCTGGTGCTGCCGGCCTATGAGGATCCAGCCGAATGGATCATCAAGGAAGGCAGCCTTCCCGACAATGTCGACCCGTCCAATTCCAAACTGAAAGACCCGGAAGAGCGAAATCGCATTGCCCGCGTCTTCGAGCGTGGACTGACGACACCGACCGGCTATATTCTTCCCGTTCAGGCGTGGAATGCACGCGCCGCCGGCAAGCGCTGGATCAGCGAAAAATGGAAAACACGACGCGGTAAAATATTCCTCGTTCCCGGTGATAGCCCGGTGGGTTACCGCTTGCCGCTCGGCACCCTGCCTCATGTGCCGCCATCCGCCTATCCCTATATTCATGAGGCCGACCCTTCGATCCCGAGAGGTCCGCTTCCCGATGTCCTGACGCCATCGGGCCGCGCCATGCCTGAGGCTTCCTTCCAGGCGAGCGAGGGGGCGGGACAGGAGCGCATAGAGCAGACGCTCGGCGAAATCGGCGGCGCGGTGCGCACTGCCCTGTCCGTCGAGCCGCGCGATGGCCGGCTCTGCGTCTTCATGCCACCGGTCGAGCGCATCGAGGATTATCTGGAACTGATCGCCGCTGCGGAAGCGGCAGCAGCCAATCTTGGATTACCCGTCCATATCGAAGGTTATGCGCCGCCCCATGACGAGCGTATCAATGTCATCCGCGTCGCGCCCGATCCCGGTGTCATCGAAGTCAACATCCACCCCGCCGCGGGCTGGAAGGACTGTGTCGATATCACCACCGCCGTTTATGAAGAAGCGCGCCAGTCGCGTCTCGGCGCCGACAAGTTCATGATCGACGGCCGCCACACCGGCACCGGCGGTGGCAACCATGTGGTCGTGGGCGGCGCTAACCCCAATGACAGCCCTTTCCTGCGCCGTCCTGACCTTCTGAAGAGTCTCGTCCTGCACTGGCAGCGACATCCGTCGCTCTCCTACCTCTTTTCCGGCCTGTTCATCGGCCCGACAAGCCAGGCGCCGCGCGTCGACGAGGCGCGCCATGACAGTCTCTACGAGCTGGAAATCGCGATTGCGCAGGTGCCCGCACCCGGCGAGGGCGTGCCGCCGCTGCCGTGGCTGGTCGACCGCCTGTTCCGCAACCTGCTGACAGACGTGACGGGCAATACTCACCGCGCCGAAATCTGCATCGACAAGCTGTTTTCGCCTGACGGGCCGACCGGCCGCCTCGGCCTTGTGGAATTCCGCGGCTTTGAAATGCCGCCGAACGCACGCATGTCGCTTGCCCAGCAATTGCTGGTGCGTGCCCTCATTGCCCGCTTCTGGAAAAACCCGGTCGCCGGCAAATTCGTGCGCTGGGGCACAGCGCTCGCCGATCGTTTCATGCTGCCGCATCATATCTGGGCGGATTTTCTGGATGTGCTCGCCGATCTCAGGGAAAACGGCTTCGACGTGAAACCGGAATGGTTCACCGCCCAGCAGGAGTTCCGTTTCCCCTTCTTCGGCGAGGTGGAATATGAGGGCGCGAAGCTGGAACTGCGCCAGGCGCTGGAACCCTGGCATGTGATGGGCGAACAGGGCGCCATTGGCGGCACCGTGCGTTTTGTCGACAGCTCCGTCGAGCGCCTGCAGGTGCGGCTGGAGACCTCCAATCCCGCCCGCTACACCGTGGCGTGCAACGGCCGCGCCGTTCCGCTGACGCCGACGGAAAACCGCAGCGTTGCGGTGGCCGGCGTCCGCTTCAAGGCATGGCAGCCCGCCTCCGGCCTGCATCCCGTTCTGCCCGTCAATTCACCCTTGACCTTTGACATTTATGATACATGGTCGAGGCGATCGATCGGCGGATGCATCTACCATGTTGCTCATCCGGGCGGGCGCAATTACGAGACCTTTCCCGTCAACGGCAATGAGGCCGAGGCACGCCGCCTCGCCCGTTTCGAACCATGGGGGCATACGGCAGGGCAATATCCGCTACAGGCGGAAACCGTGTCGCCAGAATTTCCGCTGACGCTCGATCTGCGTCGGCCTTACGGAGTGTAAATTGTCCAAAGCCCCGGCAACGGAACGCAAAACGGAAACGAGCGCGCAACCGCGCGGGCTTGAATATTCCCCCTTGCCGGGCGTCGCTGACGAAATGCTCGATACCAACGGCAAGGTGAGGCCGGTCTGGAAAAACCTGCTCGATGCCCTGTCGCGCATGTCTGAACGGGAACTGCACGAGCGTTTTGCCCGCACAGACCGTTATCTGCGCGATGCCGGCGTGTTCTACCGCGATTACGGCAAGGGCAGCAGCGAAAGAAACTGGCCGATCTCCCATATTCCCGTGCTGATCGACGACAGGGAATGGGCCGTCCTTTCCGAAGGGCTGAAACAACGCGCCGATCTTCTGGAAGCCATGGTCGCCGATTTCTACGGCGAAAACCGGTTGGTGAAGGAAGGTTACGTGCCGCCGGCACTGATCGCTTCCAATCCGGAATATCTGCGGCCCATGGTCGGCGTAAAACCGGCAAGCGGCCATTATCTGCATTTCTGCTCGTTTGAAATCGGCCGCGGCCCCGATGGAAACTGGTGGGTGCTGGCCGACCGGACGCAGGCGCCTTCCGGTGCGGGTTTCGCGCTTGAAAACCGGGTGGCGACCACCCGCGCACTGTCCGACATCTACGCGGAAACCCATGTGCACCGTCTGGCGTCGTTTTTCGGCGCTTTCCGCGATACGCTGCAGGCGCACCGGAAACACCCTGACGACCGCATCGCGGTGCTGACGCCCGGCCCCGCCAACGAGACCTATTTCGAACACGCCTATATCGCCCGTTATCTCGGCTTCATGCTGCTGGAGGGCGAGGACCTCACCGTCGTCAACGGCCGCGTCATGGTCAGAACCGTGGCGGGGCTCAAACCCGTCGGCGTTCTCTGGCGGCGTCTGGACGCTTCCTATTCCGATCCGCTGGAACTCAACCAGCAATCCCATATCGGCACGCCGGGCATGGTGCAGGCGCTGCGCAATGAAGCGCTGACCATCGTCAACGCACTTGGCAGCGGCATTCTCGAAACGCGGGCGCTGCTCGCCTTCATGCCGCGCATCTGCCGCCACATTCTGGGCGAGGAACTGAAGCTGCCCTCCATCGCCACCTGGTGGTGCGGGCAGGAGGCCGAGCGCCGCCATGTTGCCGGCAATATCGAAGGTATGGTCATCGGCCCGGCCTATTCGCGGATGCCTTTCTTTGACGATAACGGCCAATCCGTGCTCGGCTCTTCGCTGCGGGAAACGGCAAAGGAATCGATCAGCGACTGGCTTGCCTCCGACGGCCACAGGCTGGTGGGTCAGGAAGTGGTGAAGCTTTCAACCACCCCGGCCTATATCGACAACAAGCTCGTGCCGCGCCCGATGAGCCTACGCGTTTTTGCCGCCCGCACCCAGGATGGCTGGCAGATCATGCCGGGTGGCTTCGCACGGATTGGAAGCGGCGACGACGTTTCCGCAATCGCCATGCAATCTGGCGGAAGCGCGGCGGATGTCTGGATCGTCAGCGACAAGCCGGTGGAACGCACCACGCTTCTGCCCGCAGAGGAGAGCTTCACCCGCAACATGCCCGGAAGCCTGCCAAGCCGTGCGGCCGACAATCTCTTCTGGCTTGGCCGTTATATCGAACGCTCGGAAGGCGCCCTGCGCATCCTGCGCGCCTGGCATGGACGTTATGCCGAATCCGCTGATCCACGCCAGCCGCTGCTCGCCCATGTGACGCATTATCTCGAAGCGCTGGACGTGGAGATGAACGATGCCGTGCCGGAAAGCCTGTTGAACAACATCAACAGCGCGCTTTATTCCGCCAGCAATATCCGCGACCGCTTTTCGCCTGACGGATGGCTGGCGCTGAACGATCTTGCCAAGACTGCCCGCCGCTTCCACGCGAAAGTGGCCCCCGGCGATGACGCCACCCATGCCATGACGATCCTCTTGCGCAAACTTGCGGGCTTTGCCGGTCTCGTGCACGAAAACATGTATCGCTTTACCGGCTGGCGTTTCCTGTCGATCGGCCGTTATCTCGAACGTGGCCTGCATATGACACGTCTTCTCGGCCATATGACCGGCCCGGATGCGCCTGACGGTTCCTATGACATGCTGCTCGAAATCGGTGACAGCGTCATGACCCATCGCCGCCGCTACAATGTCAGCACGGCCGGCCTGACCGTGACCGATCTTCTGGCGCTCGACCCGCTCAATCCCCGTTCGATCCTGTTCCAGCTGAACGAGATCCGCACCGAGGTGGAGCAGCTTCCGAACGCCTTCGTCAATGGCCAGATGTCGCCCTTCTACCGCGAGGCGATGCGCCTGCATTCCGGGCTGGCGGTCATGACGCCTGAAAACATGAACGGCGCGATCTATCGTCAGCTCGAAACCGATATGGAACATCTCTCCGATGTTCTTGCCCGAACCTATCTCGGATAATCCTATGCTCTACGACCTTTCCCTGCATATGGGTTACACCTACGACACACCGGCCCACGGCGCGCGCCACATCATCCGCGTCCTGCCGCTCTCCATTCCCGGCCGGCAGCGGCTTGTCGCCGGTTCCATCGATGTTTCACCGACACCGGAAGAACGTGTCGCCTTCGATGATTTCTTTCATCAATCGGCGACCTCGGTGCATCTGCGCGCGCCGCATGAAAAACTCGACATCCGCATGCAGGCCCGCGTGATGGTGGAGGCACCGGCGCTGACGGCGGATTTCTCTCCGGAGCTTTACCGCCTGCCGCAGGAGCTTGCCGATGTCTGGTCGCTCGATTCCCAGTCGCCGCACCATTTCATTGGCGCAAGCCCGAGGATTGGAATGGACGCGGCGATATCCGCCTATGCCCGGGAGTTGCTGAAACCCGGAATGACCATTCGCGAAATCGCGCGCTCTCTGTGCAAACGCATCCACAGGGATTTCACCTATGATGGCGAGGCGACGACGGTGGATACGACGCCATCGGAAGCCTTCAAGCTGAAGCGCGGCGTGTGTCAGGATTTTTCGCATATCATGATCATGGCGCTGCGCAGCCTCGGCATTCCCGCCGGATATGTCAGCGGCTTCCTGCGTACCATTCCCCCACCGGGCAAGGAACGGCTGGAAGGCGCCGATGCCATGCATGCCTGGGTTCGCATCTGGTGCGGCGAGGCAGCCGGTTATCTGGAGCTTGACCCCACCAATGATATCGTCGCGGGAAGCGACCACATCGTCGTCGGTTATGGCCGGGATTATTCCGATGTCGCCCCGGTGATCGGCGTCTTGAAGAGCTATGGCAACCAGCAGATAAAACAGGCCGTCGACGTCATCCCCGTCCAGTAATGATACGATGTGTATTATTGCGGCCATCGCGCGAAACAATTCTTGAAAATACTTTGAAAACTGCACCAAATTGAACGCTGCGTAAAATTGAACCGATCACGTTAGCGGATTCTACATCGTTTGCGGGTTTCCTGCGCTCAATCGAATATTCTAATCGGTGAGCACCACTATGACCGCCTCCGCACCTCACAAATTGAAGCGCCGTTTCCTTGCCGATAAGAGCGGCAATTTCGGCATGATGACGGCCATTCTGCTGCCGGTCCTGCTGGGTTTTGCCGGCGCCGGCATGGAGTTGGCGAATGTGATGCAGGTGAAAGCCGATCTGCAGAATACCGCGGATTCTGCAGCCCTTGCGGCGGCGACCGAGGCCCGTTTGAAAATGGGCGACCTGACGGACGAGCAGATCAGGGCAATCGCCAAGAACTTCATTGCGGCCCAGATGGAAAAGAACCTGACCGTGGAAGAGAAAAAGGAACTGGAGCAGAACTCTCCAACCGCTATCACGACGACGGAAAATGCCCGCGGCAAGACCTACACCGTCGAGACGACGATCAACCACCGGGTACAGCTCAACCCACTGCTGGGGTTCATTGGCGCAAAAACACTCGATCTTTCGGTAACCGGTACCGCAAAGAGCACCGTCAACAAGGGCGCACCGATCTCCATGTATCTGGCGCTTGACCGTTCCGGTTCGATGTCATTCAAGACGGATACGATCGATACAAAAAAAACGTCATGCCAGAACTATACGGCTGACAACTGGAATAGATATCCCAATCTGGGCAAGACATCGCCCTGCTATGTCAACAAGGCCACGTCGCTCAAAACCGCCGTCGGGTTCCTGGTCGCGACGTTGAACAAGGCCGATCCGACCTATACCGCCAACGGCGGTTCCGAGCTCGTTCGCACGGGTGCGTCGGTCTATACACATGAGACCTATGCCGCGCAGACCATCAGCTGGGGCACCAGCAGCGTTGCCAGCTATGTCGACAAACAAATCCCGGAATTTCCGTCCGGCGGCACCGACGCCCGCAGCAGCCTGAACGCCGCATATAACGCCCTTAAAAAAGCCAACCCGGATGAAGCGAAAGCACATAAAACGAAGGGGAGTGAATCCTTCGAGCGCTATATCGTTCTCATGACCGACGGTGAAATGACGGGAAACAGCGCCGCGTGGAATTCGAGCATCGACCAGTCGGTACGCACCACCTGCGAGACTGCCAAGAAAGATGGGATCAAGATTTTCAGCGTCGCTTTCATGGCGCCGGACAAGGGTAAGTCGCTGCTGCAATATTGCGCATCCAGCATCGACAATTATTACGCCCCTGAAAACATGGAGCAGATCGTCACCGCATTTGGTGAAATCGCCCGCAAGGCAGCCGGCAGCATGGCCACGCTGACCAACTGACAAGCGCACAAGGAAATCCCCGGGGCGATATTGCTTCGGGGCTGATGTTGCCAGACTGCATGGCTGGCAAGACACGCACGGCAGGTGACAGCGGCGGCGGCCCGTGGCATAGGAGGGCCGCTCCCATTCACAGGCCCTGTCATGATCCGCATCGAAAATATCAGCAAGTCGAACAGTCACCGCATTCTCTACATCGAGGCCTCCGCCGCGCTCAATCGCGGCGAGAAGATCGGTCTTGTCGGTCCGAACGGCGCCGGAAAGACCACGCTGTTCCGGATGATAACGGGTGAAGAGCAGCCCGATGAGGGCCAGGTCGTTGTCGAGAAGGGCATGACGGTCGGTTATTTCGATCAGGATGTCGGTGAAATGTCCGGCCGCTCTGCCGTCGCCGAAGTCATGGAAGGCGCAGGCCCGGTCAGTGAAGTGGCAGCCGAACTTCGCGAATTGGAAGCAGCCATGTCCGATCCCGACCGGATGGACGAGATGGACGCCATCATCGAACGTTACGGCGAAGTGCAGGCGCGTTATGAGGAGCTGGACGGCTACGCACTGGAAGGCCGCGCCCGCGAGGTGCTGGACGGGCTGAGCTTCAGCCAGGAGATGATGGACGGCGATGTTTCCAAGCTTTCCGGCGGCTGGAAGATGCGCGTGGCGCTTGCCCGCATTCTTCTGATGCGCCCGGATGTGATGCTGCTCGACGAACCCTCGAACCATCTCGATCTTGAAAGCCTGATCTGGCTCGAGGACTTCCTGAAGAATTATGACGGCGCGCTGCTGATGACCTCGCATGACCGCGAATTCATGAACCGCATCGTCACCAAGATCATCGAAATCGATGCCGGCAACCTCACCACCTATTCCGGTGATTACGGCTTTTACGAACAGCAGCGCGCGCAGAACGAAAAGCAGCAGCAGGCGCAGTTCGAACGCCAGCAGGCCATGCTCGCCAAGGAAATCAAGTTCATCGAACGCTTCAAGGCCCGCGCTTCTCACGCTTCGCAGGTGCAGAGCCGTGTGAAGAAACTCGAGAAGATCGACCGCGTCGAGCCGCCAAAACGGCGTCAGACAGTTGCTTTCGAATTCGCGCCGGCGCCTCGCTCCGGCGAGGATGTCGTGGCGCTGAAGAAGGTCAACAAGGCCTATGGCAGCCGCACGATCTATGGTGAGCTGGACTTCATGGTGCGGCGCAAGGAGCGCTGGTGCATCATGGGCGTCAACGGCGCTGGAAAGTCGACGCTGCTGAAACTGGTGACCGGCACGGCGGAACCGGATTCCGGCAATGTCACCCTCGGCGCCAGCGTCAAGCTTGGCTATTTCGCCCAGCATGCCATGGATGTGCTGGATGGCGACAGCACCATTCTCGAATGGCTGGAGGAGCGTTTTCCGAAGGCGGGTCAAGCGCCGTTGCGCGCCCTTGCTGGCTGTTTCGGCTTTTCCGGCGACGACGTGGAAAAACGCTGCCGTGTTCTTTCCGGCGGTGAAAAAGCCCGTCTCGTCATGGCCGCCATGCTGTTCGATCCGCCGAACTTCCTCGTGCTGGACGAGCCGACGAACCACCTTGATCTCGACACCAAGGAAATGCTGATCAAGGCCCTGTCGGGTTATGAAGGCACGATGCTCTTCGTTTCGCACGATCGCCATTTCCTGGCTGCGCTCTCGAACAGGGTGCTAGAACTGACGCCTGATGGTATCCACCAATATGGCGGCGGCTATACCGAATATGTCGAAAGCACGGGACAGGAAGCGCCGGGCCTTCGCAGCTAAGCCACCTGCCGGACCCACCGCCCTGTAACGGCAGCTTTCGTTTGGAGACTGGAGAAACAGATGCGGATCGTGGTCTACAGCGCCAAACCCTATGACAGGCAGTTCCTTGACGCCGCCGCCCGCCCTGGCATGCGGATGCAATATTGCGAAGCACGCCTGTCTCCCGAGACCGTGGCGCTGGCGGAGGGAGCGACGGCGATCTGCGCCTTCGTGAATGACGACCTGTCGCGACCGGTGCTTGAGAAGCTGGCGGAAATGGGTGTTCGGCTCATTGCTCTACGTTGCGCCGGTTTCAATCAGGTCGACCTCGCCACCGCCGAAAAGCTCGGCCTGACCGTTGCGCGCGTCCCGGCCTATTCGCCCTATGCGGTTGCCGAACACACCATGGCGCTCATCCTGTCGCTCAACCGCAAGATTCACCGCGCCTATAACCGTGTCCGTGAAGGAAACTTCGCCCTTGATGGGCTGCTTGGCTTCGATCTTCACGGCAAGACCGTCGGCATTGTGGGTACGGGGAAGATTGGGGCGATTTTCGCGCGCATTGTGGCCGGTTTCGGCTGCCGTCTCGTCGGCCACGATCTCCGGCCAAATCCCGATTGCGAGGCGCTGGGCATGGAATATGTCACGCGCGAGGAACTGTTCCAGACATCGGACATTCTGGCGCTGATGTGCCCACTCACACCGGAGACCCGTCACCTCATTCGCAGGGAGACACTGCCGCTGCTGAAAAAGGGCGTGATGCTCGTCAATACCAGCCGCGGCGCCATCATCGACACGCAGGCCGCGATTGCGGGTCTGAAAGACGGCACGATCGGCAGCCTCGGCATCGATGTCTATGAAGAAGAAGCCGATCTCTTTTTCGAGGACCTTTCCAACGACGTGCTGCGCGATGACGTTTTCGCCCGATTGCTGACCTTCCCCAATGTCCTGGTGACCGGCCATCAGGGCTTCTTCACGCAGGAAGCCCTCACGAACATCGCGGACACCACGATCGGCAATATCGAGAGCTTTTTCAGAACCGGCAGGGCGTTGCATGCCGTTTCCACGGAGCAGTTTGCCGGCCCAGCCTAGCGTCTCCTGCCAGAGTCGGGAAGATTTTAATGCCATCTTGCCCGACTTCTGCAGGAAAGCGGGTAAAATTGGTATGATCATTGAGTTTTATTGAAATTCATCATACATATTTGACAGGCTCCACGCCTGCCTCGATTTTAATGCATGGTGACCGACGTGCCTGAACAGCAAAAACAGCGCAGCAAATCCTCCGGTTCTCTGGTCAGCAGAGTTAGCCTCAGTTTGAGAAACGCGATTGCATCAGGGCAATACGGACCCGGTGACCGCTTGCCCAGCGAAATCGAGATGACGGAAACCCATGGTGTCAGCCGCACCGTTGTGCGCGAGGCGGTCACGGCGCTACGCTGCGACGGGCTGGTGGAGGTTCGCCAGGGGGCAGGCATTTTCGTGCTGAAGCGTGAAAAGGAAGCGTCACCCACGCCCGGTATCGACCGCGCCCGCCTCTCTTCCGATCTGGAAGTGCTGGAAATCAGGACGCCGCTCGAAATCGAAGCGGCGGGGCTCGCCGCCCTTCGCCGCTCGCCATCACAGGAGGAGGCGATTTTCGACTGTCACGCCCGGCTTCTGCAATGTATCGAAGAAAACCGATCCATTCGCGAAGCCGATCTCGCGCTGCATCTGGCCATTGCGGCCGCCACCAACAATCCGCTCTTCACACAGTTTCTCGAACTGCACGGCCAGGCCGTGATTCCACAATCGCGCGTGGTTTCCGAAACCGTGGAGAACGACCAGACAGCTTACCGGCGATTGATCCACAAGGAGCATGAAGCCATCGTCATCGCCATATCCGACCGAAACGAACAGGCCGCGAAGCTTGCGATGCAGGCGCATCTGCGGGGCAGCCAGCACCGCTACCGCGACATGATGCGAGACCTGCGCGGCATCGCGCACAGCTAAGGGATTTCCGGTAAACTGCGTCGTCGCTCTATGCTCTGAAGGGCGCGATCAGGAACTACGGTGCTTCCCGCAGATCCGCGCCCCAGACCTCGATCTGCGTCAGCGCGGGAAAGGGCGAAGGATCGTCCGCTTTCTTGAGATCATGCAGGCGGATCCACTCCACCCGGCGCGGTGCGACCGAAAAACTCTGTGCAGCCCCGGTTTTTTGCAGGGAAAAGCTCGCGCTTTCACCGTCGGAAAAAGTGACGCTCGCTTTTTCCCACCAGGCATCATGGGGGAAATCCGCTCTCAGATAAAAGGTCAGCTGGTCGATGAGGACTGCGCGGCCGAATACCAGTGTCAACGAGGCTTCGGGATCGCGGTTGATGCCCCAGCTGGTATAGGGCCAGAAACCATGACCAGCGCTTGCCTTTTCGCCATCAATGACATTGCGGGCCGCAAAGGCCGCCTCCCCGCGCGTTTCGGTGCTCGCATAGACATGCGGAAACAGCGAGGTGTTTTCATGATCATCAAACGGGTTCAGGGCCAGATTCCTGCGAACTCCAATCTCGCCGGCAAGTGTGCGGCGGGCAGCGATCCGGTGAAGGTTACCGCTGAAGGCCTGCGGCGGATAGGATTTGCGCTTTGCAGCGGAAGGAACAGGCAGGATGAACTCGTTCCCGTGCAAGAAAACCAGTGTCGGCGGCATGCCGGCATCGAGCGCGAGCCAGATGTGACCTGGTTGCGAAACCGCGACGACAAGCCTGTCTCCCTCGCAATATTCTGCGCGATAGACCAACAAAGCTTCATCCTTCGCTCCGGCTTCCGCCAGAACATCTCCCGCCGCATTGACGACCTTGAGTGTGAGCTTCATCGGCACTTCCTTAACTGATCGTCAGGCACAGACGTCCGGCTTTGATGGGAATGAGAATGCGATAGATTTCCTGCGACCAGGACTGGCGAAGGCGGGCATCGTTGATTGTTATGGCTTCGATGACAGGTTCTTCTGCGCCTTCGCAGGCTATCTCTCCCAGCCCCGCAAAGACCAGGCCACCCGGCATGAGGGCAGGTTTTTCGGCGACCATGAGCGACAGAACCGCCTCCCGGCCACCCTGATAATCGTCAAGGACTTCCACATGGCGGCCGCGCAGCAGTCGGACACGGCGACGATAATGTTCAACACCCGCGACGCTGGGATAAGCCCCGGCCATATCGAGAGAAAATTCCGCCTCTTCTTCAGAAAACCTGGTCACAAAATCTGCAGCTGCAAACTCTGCCCCGGCGACCTGCATGACGCCGCCGAAAGTCGGCAGATTGTGAAAGGCCGACTGCATCGTCCAGATGTCATAGCGCTGCGGCGAGAAGGTTTTTGCGGTGTAGGTTTCCACCCCGACATCGATGATGAACGGCCTGCCGTTCTTATAAAGCGTGAAGCTGCCGACATCGTTGTGGTTATGGCTCTCGCCATTATTGCCCGCCTTCACGGCAAGATCGAAAACCCCGTCGCGGGCAATCGCCAGACCGATGCCGGGATAGACGATGTCGGTCTTTGCGGGGTCGGCGGCAGTGAGCGCAGACAATTCCTGTGTGGCCAGAACCGCCTGGACACGATACCAGAGGTTCCACTCCTTGTGCATAAGCCGGTCCGGCGAGCGGTTCCAGCAGGCGGTAGCGAAAGTCTGGAGTGACGGCGAAGAAACGGCCTTGCCGAAAAGATATTCCCGCACGCCGGATATCTCGATCTTCGCCGGCGCATCGGCGAAGTTGAAAAACCTGTCCCCCGCCACATGCATGTTGACGATGAATTCGGCCATGTTGCGAAGCTTCGGCGCATGAAAGAGCGGCGCCATGGAGCCGGGCGCGGAGGTTTCGAGAATGCTCATCGCCCCGAACATACAAAGTGCTGCATGACCGTAATAAAGAACGCCCTCTTCGCAGGCGCCGTCTTCTGCATAATCCTTCTGAAAGGCATCTAGACTTTTAAGCGCCTTTTCCACAACCGAACGTCTCGTCGGCTGGTCGGTAGGCAACAGCAGGGTCGAGAGCAGGACATTCTGGGTGATCCAGGCCGTCCAGTTGTTCATCCGCTCGTCGCCATTCCCTATCCACCAGAAATGCCGGGCGAGATAGGGTTTCGTGATCCGCCGATCGATCTCGACGCGGACGCGAGAAACAAGGTTTGCATTTGTCCCTTCCAGTCCCGGTGCAAGCAAATGCAAACATAAAGCGAGGTTGGCACCCGTTTCGGCAGCGAACAGGTCTATCACCGGATTTTGCGGATCGGGCAGAGAATCTCGCGGACCGCCGCGAATATGGGAATTATGGGCGGGCAATTGCCAGCCGCTTTCCTCACATATCAGCCAGAGACCATCGATGATGGCATCGAGAAAACGGCCCTGCCCTTCGGCGCATTCCCCCAGAACCAGCGCGTTCAGCTTAAGTCGTCGGGAAAAATAAAGCGCCTCGAAACGATCGCGATTGCCGGTGCGGCTATATTCCCGGTAATCGCCCGCCAAAATGACGGACCACGGCTCGCCAAGCGCCTTTTCCGCCGCCTCGACGAGGTTGCGGCAAACCGTATCGGGCGCTGAAGACCGTATTTTTTCCACCGTCAGTTCCACACCGAAATCGGCGAGCCGTTCGGGCAGGAGCCGCATCATTTCGACAAACACGCCCTCAAACCTCCCGCGCGTTCCGCAATCCGATATGCGGCTCCTATCATACGTATTTCTAGAAAACCAGAAAATTTGTCTGACTTTATGCAAAGTTGTTTGACCAATATTGATATT
>RCUP01000784.1_pt1 | contig 21875 bp, 15 predicted proteins | sample 2166341 | NCBI WGS metagenome assembly RCUP01 (sample SAMN09932325, study PRJNA488358) | compost metagenome | isolation source: compost soil in succinonitrile-enriched | place: Germany: Experimental Botanical Garden | reverse complement strand
GAAGCCCCGGGGGACATTCGCGGAGGGAAGTACCCGGTGGCCTGGGCACGCGCCCTGAATCAGCCGCCGTACAACCAGGGCTGATCGAGCAACCGGGAGCCCAGCAAGCGCATCGCCATGTCGCGCCCGAAGCGCACCGCACCGGTGGCATGAAAGATCTCGCCATTGCGACGCGCACGCGCCTGCACTTGCGCGTTGCGTTCCCAGCGCGCCTCGGCATAGCGTGCAAACGCAGCCGGCACACCCAGCGCCGAGGTATCGCCCAAGGCATCCGCCAACGCGACCGCATCTTCGATCGCCATGCCAGCGCCTTGCGCAAGGTACGGCACCATCGGATGCGCAGCATCGCCCACCAGCGCCACGCGCTCATGCGCCATGTCGCCAGGCCCGGCCACGGGCGCCCGGTCGCTCAGCGTCCACGCGCGCCAACTCGGCATCGCGTCGAGCAATGACTGAAGGCTCGCACAGCTGCGCCCCATCGCCTGCTTCAGCGCGACAAGGCTGCTGGCCTGATCCCAATCGCGCGCATCGCCAGCCGGTGCAGATTCGGCAATCACGACGACGTTGAGCGCATCCCCCGCGCGCACCGGGTACGCGACCGCATGCAAACGCGGCCCGAGCCACACATCGACGCGCGAACGACGCAGCGCCGCAGGCAGGTCGGCCTGACGCACCAGCGCACGCCACGCCGTGTGGCCCGTCACGCGCGGCGGCGCTTCGGCGGATTCGGATTCAAGCTGCGCCCGCACCAGGCTCCACAGGCCATCGGCCCCCACCAGCGCCTCGCCCTCCCACGCACGCGCGTCGGTGCTCGAGACGCAGACCAGGTCGTCGCTGGTCTCGACCTGACGGATGCGCGCGGCCGTGACCAGCGAGCCCGTGCCCTGCGCGCGCACGGCATCGAGCAGCAGCGTGTGCAGGTCGGCGCGGTGCACGCAGCAGTACGGCGCGCCGTAGCGCTGCTGCATGGCATCGCCCAGCGGCATGCGGGCCAGTTCGGCGCCGCTGCCGGCGCTGTGGACCACCAGCGCCTCCGGACGCGCCGCGATGGCCGCGAGGCCGCGGCCGAGGTCGAGTTGTTGAAGGCGGCGGGTGGCGTTGGGGCCGAGCTGCACGCCGGCGCCGATTTCGCCGAAGTCGGCGGCCTGTTCGAAGACGTCGGCGCGGTGATGGGCGCGGGACAGCGCCAGCGCCGTGGCCAGCCCTCCGATCCCGCCCCCGGCGACGAGGATGTGCGCGGGCATCGGACTCAGCGTCCGGTGCTGGGCGTGGTGGAAGTCAGCGCGGGGCTGCTGTGGCTGTCGGCCGGGTCGGCGCCAGCGGGTTTCTTGGGGGCACAGCTGCCGCAGCTGTCGCACGAGCCGCAGCCCGAGGTCTTGGCCAGCGAGGCGGCGAGCTGATCGGCGCGGGCTTGGTCGATGAGGCCCGCGCGCTGCGTGCCGGCCGCGAACTTGCGCGCGGCGCCACGGCGCCAGCCGGCAGGCATCCAGCGCCAGACCGCGTAGAGCGCGGCGGCCGCGACGATCAATCCGACGATCAGTTGCTGTGTCATGTCTTCTTCAACCCTTTCCCTGTGGTTTTACCCCGCGCCGAAAGCGAGTGCAATGCGATAGGTCAAGAAGCATGCCACGTATGCCAGGGCGAATAAGTAGCCCGCCATGATCCACACGTATTTCCAGGAGCCGGTTTCGCGCTTGACGGCCGCCAGCGTCGAGATGCACTGCGGCGCGAACACGTACCAGACCAGCAGCGACAGCGCGGTCGCCAGCGACCAGCTGCCGGCGATGAGCGGCTCCAGCGCGCTGGCCACGTCGTCGCCGGTGGCCGAGAGCGCATACACCGTGCCCAGCGCGCCCACCGCGACTTCGCGTGCGGCCATGCCCGGCACCAGTGCGATGGAGATCTGCCAGTTGAAGCCGATGGGCGCGAAGATGTGCTCCAGCCCGCGGCCGATCATGCCGGCCAGGCTGTATTGAATGGCGGGGCCGGTCGCGCCTTCGGGCGGCGACGGGAAGGTCGACAGGAACCACAGCAGGATCGTGAGCGTGAGGATGATCGTGCCCACGCGCTGGATGAAGATCCAGGCCCGCTCATACAAACCCAGCAGCAGGTTGCGCGGGTTCGGCCAGCGGTAAGCCGGCAGTTCCATCAAGAGCGGTGAGTGCCGCGTGCTGTCGCGAAAGCGCTTCATCACCCAGGCCACGGCCATCGCCGAGACGATGCCGAACACATACAGCGCGAACAGCACCACGCCCTGCAGGTTGAAGATGCCGCCCACCTCGCGCGCCGGAATGAAGGCCGCGATCAGCAGCGCATACACCGGCAGCCGCGCCGAGCAGGTCATGAGCGGCGCGATCATGATGGTCGTGATGCGGTCGCGCCAGTTGCTGATGGTGCGCGTGGCCATCACGCCCGGAATGGCGCAGGCAAAGCTCGACAGCAGCGGAATGAACGAGCGGCCCGACAGGCCCACGGTGCCCATCAGGCGGTCGAGCAGGAAGGCCGCGCGCGGCAGGTAGCCGGAGTCTTCGAGCGCGAGGATGAACAGGAACAGGATCAGGATCTGCGGCAGGAACACGATCACGCCGCCCACGCCCGCGATCACGCCGTCGACCAGCAGGCTCTGCAGCATGCCTTCGGGCATGTGCGTCTTGATGAGGTTGCCCAGCCCTTCGGTGCCGGCCTTGATGGCGTCCATCGGCACGTTGGCCCAGCTGAACACGGCCTGGAACATCAGGAACATGGTGACGGCCAGCACCAGCATGCCCCACACCGGGTGCATGACCACGCGGTCGATGCGGTCGCTGGTGTCCAGGCTGCCCACGGGCTCCTTCACGGCCAGGCCGAGGATGCGGCGCACCTCGCGCTGCGTGGCGAGCACGTCGTCCAGGCCGGGCGCCTTCCAGGGCTGGGGCGCCGCGGCGGCGACCGGTGCGTCGAGCGCCTCGAGCAGGTTCTTCGCGCCGCCGGTGTGGACACCCACGGTCTCGATCACCGGCACGCCGAGTTCGCGCGAGAGCACGGCGGTGTCGACCGAGATGCCCTGCTTCTTGGCCATGTCGGTCATGTTGAGCGCCACCACCATCGGCAGGCCGAGCTGGCGCGCTTCGAGCACCAGCCGCAGGTTCAGGCGCAGGTTGGTGGCGTCGGTCACGCACACGAGCAGGTCGGGCAGCGCTTCCTGCGCCTGGCCGGTGACGATGTCGCGCGTGACGGCTTCGTCGGCGCTCAGCGCGTTCAGGCTGTAGGCGCCCGGCAGGTCGAGCACGAACACGCGGCGGCCGGTCGGCGTGCGCAGCGTGCCTTCCTTGCGCTCGACGGTCACGCCGGCGTAGTTGGCCACCTTCTGGCGGCTGCCGGTCAGCAGGTTGAAGAGCGCGGTCTTGCCGCAGTTCGGGTTGCCCAGCAGCGCGATGCGCGCGGGCTGCGCGGTGGCGCCGAGACGGCCCGGCCCCTGGATGACGGCTTCAACCATGGTTCGCGGCCCCCGGCGTGACGTGGATCAGCGCGGCCTCGTGGCGGCGCAGCGCGAAGGTGGTGTGGCCCAGGCGCACGGCCAGCGGCTCGCGGCCCGGGGTGCCGGTGGCGACGATGCGCACGGCCTCGCCCGGCACGAAGCCGATTTCGGTCAGGCGCAGCACCAGCTCGCGGTCGTCCGCGCTGTCGGGGCGGGCCACGTCGAGCACGGTGGCCCACTGATGGGACGGAAGCTGGTCGAGGCTCAGCGCGGTGGTGGTCGGCGCTGCGCCGAGGTCGTTGTTTCGCACGGTGGAGGTGCGCCCCCCGGAAACCCCGGGGCACGCCAGTAAGCAAAAGCCAGATGCTAGCAATTCTCACTCGCGAAAACCTGACCAACCCCAAAAAGTCCCGGGTCAGCCGGAAATGAGCGCGTCCCCCGGGGCCGGACTCAGTTCAGTCCGAGCATCCCGCGCAGCTTGGACAGGTCTTCGGCCAGCGTATTCACCCGGCCGGCCAGCATCTTGCGGTCGCGCTCGGTGAGCTTCGAATAGGTCTCGAAGCCGCCGTCGGCCGTGCGGTACTTGGCCAGCGTGTCGAACACCACCTTGAAGTTGGCGTCGGCCTTCTCGGCGAACGGCTTGTCCTGCTTCACGACCAGCGGGCGCAGCAGCTCGACGATCTTGTAGGCGCCCTCGAAGTTCGACTGGAAGTCCCACAGGTCGGTGTGGCTGTAGCGGTTTTCCTCGCCGGAGATCTTGGTGGCGGCCACCTCTTCCATCAGCACGGCGGCGCCGCCCACGACCTTCTCGGGCGGGAAGGTCAGCGCGCCCAGGCGCTTTTGCAGCTCGAGCACGTCGGCCAGCAGCTTGTCGGCCACGGGGTTCAGGTCCTTGGTGCTCTTGAGCGTCCACAGGCTGTACTCGATGCGGTGGAAGCCGATGAAGGCCGGGTCTTTCTCGGCCTTCTCGTGGTCGTCCGCGCGCGAGTCGATCGACTGGTCGAGGTCGGTGAACAGCTCGGCCACGGGCTCCACGCGTTCGTAGCTGGTGCGCGTGGGCGCGTAGAGCTTCTTGGCCTTCTCGATGTCGCCGGCCTTCACGGCGGCGGTGAACACGCGCACGTCGGCCGCCAGCTTGCGCACGTTCTGCGTCACGTAGATCTTGTAGTCCGAGATCGGACCGACCAGCTCGAGCGGCGACACGGCGGCCTGCGCGCCGACGGCGTAGAGCCCGGCAAAGCCTGCGACGAAAGCGGCGAGGAAGCGGCGGCGGAACTGCACGGTCATGGATCTCCTTGGATGCGGTGCGGTGGTGATGAAAAGGGAAAGCAAGGCTCAGGCGGCCAGCAGGCTGCGCCCGAGCCAGTCGTCGGCGCCCTGCACGCCCGGCAGCGTGAAGAAGAAGCCGCCGCCGATGGGCTTGATGTATTCCTCGAGCGGCTCGCCGTCCAGGCGCGTCTGCACGGCGACAAAGCCCTTCTCGAGGTCGGCCTGGTAGCAGATGAACAGCAGGCCCATCTCGAGCTGGCCCGACTTGGTGACGCCGTTCGAATAGTTGAAGGGCCGGCGCAGCATCAGGTTGGCGTCCGAGGCCTTGGTGCGCGGGTTCGCCAGGCGGATGTGCGCGTCCATCGGCGTCGCCTTGCCTTCGGGGTCCTTCGTGTAGTCGGGCACGTCGTGCTCGGTCTTGCCGCCGTCCAGCGGCGCGCCGCTGGGCTTGAGGCGGCCCATGATGGCCTCCTGCTCCTGCAGCGGCGTGCGGTCCCAGCGCTCGACGAAGTTGCGGATGATGCGCACCGCCTGGTAGCTGCCGCCCACGGCCCAGGCCGGCTCGTCGCCGTTCGGCTGCACCCAGACGTGCTTGTTCATGAGCGTGTCGTCCGCGGAGTCGGGGTTGGCCGAGCCGTCGCGAAAACCCAGGAAGTTGCGCGCGCTCTCCGCGGGCTGGCCCGCCACGGCCGGGATCGGCGGCACGGAGCCTTCCTGCTTCCAGTGCAGCACCAGCAGGTCGGGCGTGTTCTTGATGATGTCGCGCAGCGCGTGGATGTTGGTGTCGGGCGTGTTGGCGCAGAACTGGATCGACAGGTCGCCGTGGCACAGCGCGGCGTCGAGCGCGTCGTTCGGATGGCGCTGCATCGGCTTCAGGCGCAGCGGCTTTTTCTTGTCGAGGCCGAAGCGCTCGTCGAACAGCGAGGCGCCGACCGACACCGTCACGGTGAGCCCGTCGGGCTGCACCACCGGGCCGAGGATGCCGGAGCCCGCGGGCGGCAGCTTGGGGTCGGGGTCGGTCTGCGGGCCGCCCTGCGTGAGGAAGGCGATGCGCTCGGTGAGCGTGCGCATCAGCCGCTCCAGGTCGGCGCGGTTCTCGGCCAGCACGTAGAACGAGGCGATCATGCCGGCCGTCGGGCGCGGCGTGACGACGCCCGCCTGGTGCTTGCCGCGGAAGGGCACGCGGTCTTGCGTGTGGGTGCTCTGCGGCGCGTCGGTGACCTGCGCGCCGGTGTCGGGCGGGCCCGGAATGGCCGCGCCGGCGCGCGCGCTGGCGGCGAGCCCGGCAAAGGCCACGCCCGCGGCGCCGAGCATGCGGCGGCGGTGCGGCGAGGCAGGAGCGGTGTCGTTCTTCTTCGTCGGTTCCATGGGGTCGTCGTTCTCTCTCAACTCATTCCAGACCGAGCGCGGCGTTCACCTTGCCCAGTTCCTCGGCCAGCGCACGCACCGGCACGGCCAGCGCCTGGCGCTGCGCGTCGTCCAGCGGCGCGGGCTGGAAGCCTTCGCCGGCGCGGTACGGCGCCAGCGCGGCGTCGAAGGCGGCAAAGCGCTCGTCCACGGCCTTCTGCTGCGCGGGCGCGGCCTTCACGAGCAGCGGCTGCAGCAGGTCGGCGATCTTCTTCGTGCCTTCGTAGCTGCCCTGCAGGTTCACCAGCTCGGCATGGCCGTAGTGGTCTTCGCCGCCGGCCGGCAGGTTGTCGGCCACGCGGCGCAGCAGCTTCGAGGCGGCGCTGGCGAGCCGCTCGGGCGGCACGCTCAACTCGCGCAGGCGCGCCTGCAGCGTCTCGGTGTCGGCCAGCAGCTGGTCGAGGACCGGTGCCAGCGCCTTCGCGTCGCCCTGGCCGTACAGCGCGTACTCGATGCGGTGGAAGCCGCTGAAGCCCGGGTCGGCCTCGCGCTTCTCGAAGTAGTCGGCGCGGGCGTTGATGCGCGCGTCGAGGTCGGCGAACAGCTCGGCCATCGGCTCGATGCGCTTGTAGGCCTGGTGGGCCGGCGCGTAGAGCGCGCGCGCCTGCGCCAGGTCGCCGGCCTTGACGGCATCGGCCAGCGCGCGCACCGCGTCGTCGAGCGTGGCGGCCTCCAGCCGCAGGAACACCTGGTACTCGGCCAGCGCGCCCACGTAGTTGACGAGCGAGGGCCGCGCCTCCTCGGCCAGCGAGGCCGCCGACGGCGTGACGTGCAGCTTGCCGCGCGGGTTGCTCAGCAGGCCGCAGGTGATGGCGAAGTCGCCCGGCGAGAGCTTGACCGTCATGGTCTGCGAGAAACCGGGCGCAATGTTCTCGCGCTCTTCGACCACCATCACGCCGTCGAGAATTTCCCACTCGAGCGCGCGGTTCGACTGGTTGACGATGGTGAAGGTCGTGCGGCCCGCGGGCACGGTGATCTCGTTCGGGTCGCAGGCGTTGCCGCGGATCGTGACGGTGACGGCATGGTCGACCGCCTTGGGCGGCGCCTTGCGCGCCTGGTTCGAGGCGTACCAGAAGGCCGCGAGGCCGGCGACGACCAGCAGCGCCGAGGCGCCCACGGCGACGCGCATGAGCGTCGATGACGAAGAAGGAGAGGAAGAAGACATCGGGGAAGAAGATCAGCCGGCAGCGGCCGTGCGCGGCGCCACAGCAGCCGCCGGGCGCAGGAAGAAGAACAGGGCCACGGCCAGGAAGGCCAGGTAGACGATCACCTCGCCCACCACGGGCGCGGCCTGGTAGCCCAGCAGGCCCGACAGCACGGCGCCCACGGGGCTGTCCATCGGCAGGGTTTCGCTCATGTCGAACACCACGGTCTGCAGCTGGTTCCACACGCCGGCCTCGTGCAGCTTGCGCAGCACGCCCGCCAGCAGCCCGGCCGCGACCAGCAGGATGAACAGGCCCGTGAAGCGGAAGAAGCGGCGCAGGTCGAGCCGCACGCCGCCCGAGTAGATGCCCCAGCCGACCACCACCGACACGGCGATGCCCGCGAGCGCGCCCACGGGCGCTTCCCAGCCGGTGCTCTGCTGGAACACGGCCAGCAGGAAGAAGACCGACTCCAGCCCCTCGCGCGCGACCGCCAGGAACACCATGCCGATCAGCGCCCAGCCCTGCCCGTCGGCATGCTGCGCCAGCGCCTTGTCGATCGACGCATGCAGCTCGCCCTTGATGGAGCGGGCCGCCTTGCGCATCCAGAACACCATCGTGGTCAGCATGACCACGGCGATGAGCCCCACCACGCCTTCGAACAGCTCCTGCTGCTTCTGCGGAAACTCGGCCGCCAGCAGTTGCAGGCCGGCGCCGGCGAACAGCGACAGCGCGGTGGCCAGCAGCACGCCGACCCACACCGCGGGCATCAGCACGCCGCGACCGCTTTGTTTCAGGTAACTGGCAACGATGCCGACGATGAGCGCGGCTTCGATGCCTTCGCGCAGCATGATGAGAAAGGGAATGAGCATCTCGGAACAGAAGAACGTTCTTTGAAAATGCCCCGATGTGGTGCATTTTTCATAGAACGGCCCGAGGATACCCCATCAAATAAGATTTATTCTCAATTAGGGGTATTCGACCCCGCCCCGCTCACAGGGGCAGTTCGACGATGCGCGCGCTGACGGTGTCGCCGTCGACGATCAGTTCGGCCACGGCGATAGGCAGCTTGAATCGGCGCGGGCCGGCGCTGCCCGGGTTGACGTAGAGCACGCCGCCGCGCTCCTCGACCTTGGGTTGGTGCGAATGGCCGGAGATCACGACACGCACGCCGGCACCGGCGGGGTCGATGTCGATCTGAGAAAGGTCGTGGATCGCGTAGACATGCACGTCGCCGACCTTCAGGAATGCCGTCTCTGGAATGGCCCCGGCCCAGGCCTCGCGGTCGTTGTTGCCGCGCACCACCGTCAGCGGCGCGATCGCGGCGAGTGCGTCGAGGATGCCGGCGTCGCCGATGTCCCCGCCGTGCACGATGAAGTCGCTGCCCTGCAAGGCCGCCACGGCCTGCGGGCGCAGCAGGCCGTGGGTGTCGGAGATGAGCCCGACGCGGATCAAGCGATCAGGCCGCCAGCAGCTGCCGCAGCACGAACGGCAGGATGCCGCCGTGCTTGTAGTAGTCGACCTCGATCGGCGTGTCGATGCGCAGGCGCACCGTCACCTCCTGGTGCGTGCCGTCGGCGCGGTGCACGACCAGCTTCACGTCCATCTGCGGCTTGAGTTCGCCGCCGATCACGACGTCGATCTTTTCCTCGCCCGTGAGGCCCAGCGTCTGCCACGAATCGGCGCCGCGGAACTGCAGCGGCAGCACGCCCATGCCGACCAGGTTGGCGCGGTGGATGCGCTCGAAGCTGCGCGCCACCACGGCCTTGATGCCCAGCAGCTGCGTGCCCTTGGCGGCCCAGTCGCGCGACGAGCCGGTGCCGTACTCCTCGCCGCCGAACACGATGGTGGGCGTGCCCGCTGCCATGTACTTCATGGCGGCGTCGTAGATGAACATCTTTTCGCCGCCCGGCTGGAACAGCGTGACGCCGCCCTCTTCCTGCGTGCCGTTGGCGTCCGGCGGAATCATCAGGTTCTTGATGCGCACGTTGGCGAAGGTGCCGCGCACCATCACGTCGTGGTTGCCGCGGCGCGAGCCGTAGCTGTTGAAGTCGGCCTTGGGCACGCCGTGCGCCTTGAGCCAGATGCCCGCGGGCGAGCTTTCCTTGATGGAGCCGGCCGGCGAGATGTGGTCGGTGGTGATCGAGTCGCCGAACAGCGCCATGACGCGCGCGCCCTGGATGCCCGCGTCCGACGCGTGCGGCTGCATCTGGAAGCCCTCGAAGAACGGCGGCTCGGCGATGTAGGTCGAGGTGGGCCAGTCGTACACCTGGCCGGTCGTGCCCTTGATGCTCGTCCAGAACTTGCCCGGATCGCTCTTGACCTTCTCGTAGTTCGCGCGGAACGACTTGGCGTTCATCGCGAAGCGCAGGTTGTCGTCGATCTCCTTCGGCGTGGGCCAGATGTCGCCCAGGTACACGTCCTTGCCGCCCTTGCCCTTGCCCACGGGCTGGGTCATGAGGTCGGTCATCACGTTGCCCGCGATGGCGAAGGCCACCACCAGCGGCGGCGAGGCCAGGAAGTTGGCCTTCAGGTTCGGGTGGATGCGCGCCTCGAAGTTGCGGTTGCCCGAGAGCACGGCCGCGCCGATGAGGTCGTTCTTGGTGATGGCTTCGTTGATCTCGGGCGTGAGGTCGCCGGCATTGCCGATGCAGGTGGTGCAGCCGTAGCCCGCGAGGTAGAAGCCCAGCTTCTCCAGGTACGGCAGCAGGCCCGCCTTCTCCAGGTATTCGGTGACGATGCGCGAGCCCGGGGCCAGCGAGGTCTTGATGTGCGGCTGCACCTTCAGGCCCGCTTCCACCGCCTTCTTGGCCAGGATGCCGGCCGCGAGCATCACGCTCGGGTTGGAGGTGTTGGTGCACGAGGTGATGGCCGCAATGAGCACGTCGCCGTTGCCGATGGTGACGTCGCCCTTGGGCGCCGACGGCGCCGTGGCGCTGGTGTGGGCCGCGGCCTTGGTCGAGCGGTTGGCCACCATCTCGATGACCGGGCGCGGCGAGCCGGGCGGCGGCGGGGGCACTTCGGTGTCGCCGCTCTGGCCTTCGCGCGTCAGCGCGTAGCGCTGCTTGAGCTTGTCGGCCGGCTGGTTGAAGCCGTTGGCGTCGTTGGGCTTGCTGTACAGCTCGGCGAACTTGGTCGACAGGTCGCCCAGGTTGATGCGGTCCTGCGGGCGCTTGGGGCCGGCCAGGCTGGGCGAGACGGTGCCCAGGTCGAGCTTGACGACCTTGGTGTAGTCGATGTCGCCCGGCGCGGGCATGCCGAACAGGCCCTGCGCCTTGTAGTAGGCGGCGAAGCGCTCCACTTCTTCCTTGGTGCGGCCGGTGCCTTCGAAGTAGGCCACGGTCATCTCGTCGACCGGGAAGAAGCCCATGGTGGCGCCGTACTCGGGCGCCATGTTGCCGATGGTGGCGCGGTCGGGCACGGCGATGGACGCGGCACCGGGGCCGAAGAACTCGACGAACTTGCCCACCACCTTTTCGGCGCGCAGGATCGAGGTGACGTACAGCACCAGGTCGGTGGCCGTGACGCCTTCGCGCAGCTTGCCGGTGAGCTCGAAGCCCACCACGTCGGGCGTGAGCATGTAGACCGGCTGGCCCAGCATGGCGGCCTCGGCCTCGATGCCGCCCACGCCCCAGCCGACCACGCCGATGCCGTTGATCATGGTGGTGTGGCTGTCGGTGCCCACCAGCGAGTCGGGGTAGTACACCGGCGTGTCGCTCTTGTCGGCCGGGCTCTTGTAGACGCCGCGCGCAAAGTACTCGAGGTTGACCTGGTGCACGATGCCGAAGCCCGGCGGCACGACGCCGAAGGTGTCGAAGGCCTGCATGCCCCACTTCATGAACTGGTAGCGCTCGTTGTTGCGCTGGAACTCCAGCTTCATGTTCAGGTCGAGCGCCTTGGGCGTGCCGTAGTAGTCGACCATCACCGAGTGGTCGACCACCAGGTCGACGGGCACCAGCGGCTCGATGGTCTTGGGCGACTTGTTCAGCTTGGCGGCCACGCTGCGCATGGCGGCCAGGTCGGCCAGCAGCGGCACGCCGGTGAAGTCCTGCAGCACCACGCGGGTGACGACAAAGGGAATTTCGTCGGTGCGCTCGGCGTTGGGCGCCCAGTGGGCCAGCTCCTCGACGTGCTTGGCCGACACCTTCTGGCCGTCGCAGTTGCGCAGCACCGACTCGAGCACGATGCGGATCGACACCGGCAGGCGCTCCACGGACGGGTACTGCTTGGCCAGTTCCTTCAGCGACCAGTACTTGCCGGACTTGCCCGACGCGGTCTTGAAGGTCTTGAGGGTGGACGCAAACGCGTGCGCCGGGGCTTTGGCCATGAGAAGACTCCTGTGTGTTCGTGGAAGCCTCTCAAGGATAGCGAGGTTCAATGTCAGTGGCTGTAGTCGGTCTTCCTTGTCGGGCTCTCCCGGAACTATCGTTCTCATAGCGAAAACGCCCGCCGCACGGGGTGCGGCGGGCGTGGAGCGGACGGTCGTCAGGCGTTCAGGCCATCGCCATGTGGGCACTGGCCCGCGTGCGGCGCAGCCCGGTCCATTGCAGCTCGGCCAGCACGACCACGCACAGCGCCTGCGCCAGCACCCAGGCCGTGCCGAGCGCGGTGACCGCGAACACGCCGCTCACCAGCAGCGCCACGCAGGCCACGGCCCAGGCGAAGTTGCCGACGACCACGAGGCCGATCAGCGTGCGCGGCGGCGTGGCGCGGCTGGCCATGAAGGCGGCGGCTGCTGCGTAGGCCAGCAGGAACACGCCGGTGCCCATGAGCAGCCAGGCCGGCAGGCCGGTCAGGTGGGCGAGGACGTCGGTGAACGCCACCTGCAGCGCGCCGGTCGCGGCGCACGAAGCGGCATCGGCCCACATCACGTTCGACAGGAAGCGGGGGGAAGCGAAAACAGACATGTGAATCTCCTGGGTGGGTACGCTGCAGGCCAGTCCTGCTGCGTTGGGGTCGATGATTCCGCCGGGCGTGGATCGCGTCGATGACCTGGGAGGTCATGGCGCGGCGCCGCCGTCGCGCCAGAATGCGGCTCCATGAACACCCCCCGCACCCATTCGTCCAAGGCTGCCGCCGCCGGCCTTCCCGGCGCGCGCGATCCGTTCGGCGCCCACCTGCGGCACTGGCGCACCCACCGCCGCCTGAGCCAGCTCGACCTGGCGCAGGAGGCCGAGGTCTCGACCCGCCACCTGAGCTACGTGGAAACCGGCCGCGCCGCGCCCAGCCGCGAAATGGTGCTGCGCCTGGCCGAGCGCCTGGACGTGCCGCTGCGCGAGCGCAACGCGCTGCTGGTGGCCGCCGGCTTCGCGCCCATGTACCGCCAGCGCTCGCTCGACGACCCGGCCATGGCCTCGGCGCGCCGCGCCATCGACCTCGTGCTGAAGGGCCACGAGCCCTTCCCCGCGCTGGCCGTGGACCGGCACTGGAACCTGGTGGCGCACAACGCGCTGGTGCCGCTGCTCATGGAAGGCTGCTCGGCCGAGCTGCTGAAGCCGCCCATCAACGTGCTGCGCCTGAGCCTGCACCCCGAGGGCGTGGCGCCGCGCATCGCGAACCTGGCGCAATGGCGCACGCACCTGCTGGAGCGGCTGCAGCAGCAGATCGCCGCCACCGGCGACACCGTGCTGCAGGCGCTGCACGACGAGCTGGAGGGCTACCCGCCGCCGGCCGTGAGCCACGACGCGCCGCTGCTCGACACCGCGCTGTCGGCGGTGGCCGTGCCGTTCCAGGTGGTCATGCCCAGCGGCGTGCTGAGCTTCATCAGCACCATCACCATCTTCGGCACGCCGGTGGACGTCACGCTGCAGGAACTCGCGGTGGAGTCGTTCTTTCCGGCGGACGAGCAGACGGCGGCGGCGCTGACGGCACTGGCGGCGCAGCAGGCGCGCTGAGGCCGGCGCTGCCGTCCGCGTTGCGCGCCGGCCCCTCGAAGTCGTCGACCTGGATGACCTTGTCGGCCGCCTGCAGGTAGGCCAGCGCCAGCGCGGGGTCGCTGGCCGATTGCGCGGCCTCGTCGAGCGAGCGCGTGCGGCGCAGCACCTTGTTGAGCGCGGCCGTCTCGTCGCCCAGCCGCGCGCCGAGCGCCATCGCCTGCATCAGGTCGCGCAGGCCGCCCGGGCCGGGCTCCGACAGATCGGGCACGAGCCGCGCGACCACCTCCGGGCGCGTGCGCAGCAGCTCGGCCAATGCCATCAGCTGCACGTCGCGCAGCGGCGCCAGGTGCGCGGTGCGGCGCAGCACCAGCGCGCCGAGCAGGCGCCGCCCCGGCGTCGGCAGGTTGGCGTAGAGGTCGCGCAGGATCTTGCCGGCCTCGTCCAGCTGCAGCCGGATCGCGGCCTGCGCAAAGGGCAGCAGTTCGGGCGCCGCATCGACGCGGTAGCGCCACACGCAGGCGCTCGCCAGGTACAGGTGGGCCAGCACGTCGCCCAGCCGCGCCGACAGCAGCTCCATGCGCTTGAGCTTGCCGCCGAGCAGCCCCATGGCCAGGTCGGCGGTGAGCGCGTACTTGGCGCTCATGCGCGCGATGAGCCGCGCTTCGCCCGCCAGCGCCTCGGGCGGATCGCCGAGCACCGGCGCGCCGAACAGGCTGTGCCACAGGTTCACTGCCACATGCTTGCCGTGCGCGATGAGCGCCTGGCCCAGCGCCGTTTCGTCTTTCGCCTGCACCGCCGCCATCTCGTCGAGCACGTGCGGGTGGCAGCGCACCGCGCCCTGGCCGAACACGATGAGCGCGCGCGTGAGGATGTTCGCGCCCTCCACCGTGATCGCGATCGGCGCCTGCCGGTAGGCCACGCCGAGCAGGTTCGACGGGCCCGAGATGATCCCCTTGCCGCCGAGGATGTCCATGCCGTGGTTGACCGCGCGCCGCCCGGCCTCGGTGAGCTGCACCTTGAGGATCGCGCTGGCCACGCTGGGCCGCTCGCCCTTGTCGAGCGCGGCCGCCGTGAAGCGCCGCGCGGCATCGGTCGCGTACAGCTGCGCCGACATCTGCGCGACCAGCCCCGCCACCGCATGGAACTTGCCCACCGGCAGGCCGAACTGCTCGCGGATCTGGCCGTAGGCGTTGCTCACGTACAGCGCGGTCTGCTGCATCGCCGAGCCCAGCGCGGGCAGCGAGATGGCGCGGCCCGCGGCCAGGCATTCCATCAGCATGCGCCAGCCCTGCCCCACCTGCGCCTCGCCGCCGATGACCCAATCCATCGGCACGAACACCTGCCGGCCGCGGATCGGGCCGTTCATGAAGGCGCTGTCCATCGGGCGGTGGCGCCGGCCGATCTCCATGCCCTCGTGCGGCACGGGAATCAGCGCGCAGGTGATGCCCAGCTCACGCTGGCTTTCGTCGATGGCATGGAACGCGAGGCCGACCACGGTGGCGACCGGCGCGAGCGTGATGTAGCGCTTGTCGAAATCGACCAGGAAGCCGCGCGTGCGCCGGCCCTGGAACTCGCGCTCGACGAGCACGCCGCGGTCAGGAATCGCGGCGGCGTCGGAGCCCGCGTAGGGCGAGGTCAGGCCGAAGCACGGCAGCTCGCGGCCGTCGGCCAGGCGCGGCAGGTAGTGGTCTTTCTGCGCGTCGGTGCCGTAGCGCAGCAGCAGCTCGGCCGGCCCGAGCGAGTTGGGCACCATCACCGTGACGGCCGTTGCCACGTTGACGCTCGCGATGCGCGCCACCACTGTCGCGTGCGCGTAGTGGCCGAAGCCCAGGCCGCCGAAGGCCTCGGGAATGATCATTCCGAAGAAGCGCTTCTCGCGCAGGAAGCGCCACACCTCGGGCGGCAGGTCGTGCGCCTGGTCGATGGCGTGGTCGTCGAGCATGCGGCACAGCGCGGGCACCTCGTTCGCCAGGAAGGCTTCTTCGCGCGCGCTGAGCTGGTTGGGGCCGGCGGCCGTCAGCGCATCGAAATCGGGGCGCCCCGCGAAGAGCTGGCCCTCGAACCCGACCGTGCCGGCCTCGAGCGCGGCACGCTCGGTGTCGCCCAGCGGCGGCAGGGCCTTGGAGAAAGGCTGCATCGCCCATCGGCCGATCAGGGTCGCCAGTGGCATGGGGTCTCCTTGCGCCGCACCGGAGCGCGCGGCATGCGTCCATTCTTGGACGGCACCGGCCCGCACCGGGCCGGTCAAGGGCGTTCACGCGTGTCGGAGACGGGCTCGCGCGCCCCGCGGGATCAGCGGCGCTTGGGCGCCTGCCCGGCCGGCGCGGCGGCCGGCACGGGTGCATTGGGATCGCGCCAGCCGTACTCGACGTAGCGGCGGATCACGAGGCAGCCCGGCGGCGAATCGATCAGCGAGACCGACGAGGTCGGCTCCTTGTCGTCGGTGTAGACCGTGTAGATCGGCAGCAGCGGCGTGCGCTTGTAGTTCTTCAGTTCCTGCTCGGCCACGCTGGCGCAGGTGAAGGGCGCGACCGAGATGCGCTCGGCCGCCACGGTGCAGGCGCCGCTGTCGTCGGGAATGGCGGTGATCGACGCGGCCACGCCCGCGTTCGGGTACTGGATGCCGACCAGCGAGAACACCGGGCCGGCGTCGGGGCGCTTGCGGTCCCAGTCGAGCAGCACGTCGTGCGCGCGGCTGCCCTGCACGGTGAGCGTGGCCAGCCGCGTGATGGCGGGCAGGCAGCGCTGCACGCCCACGCTGGCGGCGGCGCGCGTGAGCGTGTCCTGCGGCGCCGCGGGCGGGGCCAGCACGCCCTGCGCGAGCGCGCTGCCGGCCATCGCGAGCACACAGGCTGCGGCGGTGAATCGGGCCAGGGCGGTCATCGGTGTCGTCCTCACGCGTAGAGGCTCTCGATGGCCGCCGAGTAGAGGCGCACGTTCTCCTCGCCTTCCGGGTCGAGCTTCGCGATGAGTGCGCGGGCGCGCTCGCGGTAGGCCGGCAGGTTGGCGTCGTGCTCGGCGAACGCGCGCCGCAGCGCCTGCCCGCCCTCCTCGCAGTCGAAGCCGTGGTAGCGGTAGCCGCAGTCGCCGATCAGGTGCGAGTTGTGGATCAGCGGCCAACCGCCGTACAGCGCCTCGTAGTAGAGGTAGTTCTGCGCGTTCTCCCAGTGGTGCGCAAAGACCGCGTCGATGGCGCCCGGCAGCACCTGGTACAGCGGAAAGCGCCCTTCGAAGGTCGCCAGGCCGTGCCGCACCAGATCGAGGCTCTGGGCGAAGGCGACGAAGTTCGGCTTGTCCTTCAGGTGGAAGCTGTTGTAGACCCACATCTTCTCGATGAGGCGCGGCTGCGCGCGGTGCGCCGACTCGCAGCCCAGCATGGGGATGAAGCTGGTCTTCACCATGCAGATGTTGGGCTCGAAGATGGCCACGCGCCACTGCTTGCGCCCCGGCTCGTAGGCGAAGCGCTTGCCCTCGGCGCCGCGCGCCATCGCCTTCTCGACCACCATCGGGCTCCACAGGTGCGGCATGAGCTTGGTGGGCGCGCGGAAGGTGCTCGCGAAGTACGGCTTGCAGGAGGTTTCGTACTCGGGCAGCGTCCACACCTCGTCGTAGGGCGCGCCGCTGACCAGCATGCCGTGCGGCTTGTTGAAGGTCATGCGCTCGATGTCGATCACGTAGTCGTTGCCCACGCGCATCGAGACGATTTTTCCGCCGCGCTCGCGGAACGCCACCGACCAGTCGCGCCCGAGCTGCGCGCTCATCTCGATCATGAGGTCGAGCTCGTGCGCGGCGGTGGCCATGTCGATGATCGGCACCGGCGAATCGGCCAGGAAGTTGGTGGCGTCGGCCGGGCCGCCGTCGCCGCCGCCGGCCACCAGCACCGTGCGTTCGACGCAGGGCGAGCGCAGCAGCAGCATCACGAGGAACAGGCAGTTCTGGTAGACGCCGTTCTCCCACAGGCTCTGCTCGCCCTTGCGGATGAAGATGGAGACGCCGACTTTCAGCCGGGTCGGTGAAGCGGCCGCGCGCGGGCCTGCGGTGGGGTTGTGCACCTCGCTCATGCGGCCACCTTCGCGTTGCCGGCACGGAACGCCGGATCGCCGCCCACCAGGTTCAACAGCCGCTGCGCGTAGCCGTCGATGTTGGCGGGGTGCATCGGATCGATCGCGTCGAACACGCGCTGGCTGCGCGCGCGGTAGTCATCGAGTTGCGCGTCGTGGCCGCGCACGGCCGCGGCCAGCTGCTCGGCGCCGACGGCGATGTCGAAGTCGGGGTAGTAGTAGCCGGCGTCGCGCAGCCAGGGCGAGTTGTGCACCAGCGGGTAGTTGCCGTACAGCGCGTCGAGGTAGCTGTAGTTCTGGTCGTTCTGCCACTGGTGCGACACCACCGCGTCGGCGTGCTGCACCATGAAGCCCGCGAAGTCGTGCCGTCCGTGGAAGGTGGCCTTGTGCTGGCGCACGATGTCCAGCGAGTTGGCCAGGTAGAGCATCGTCGGATGGTCTTTCAGGTGCAGCGTGTTGAGCACGTGCATCGCCGCGACGTGCTCCGGGTTGGCGCGGTAGGCCTCGTCGGTGATCAGCATCGGGATGCTGCACGACTTCACCACCGAGATGTTGGGCTCGAAGATCGCCACCCGAAAGCCCGGCTGCTGCGCCGTGCGCGGCTGGTAGCCGAAGCGAAAGCCCTGCGCCTGCACCTCGTCCACGCGCTGCGCCAGGAACTGCGGCGACCACAGGTACGGCACCTCGTGCACCGGGCAGCGGTGCAGCGTGCGCATCATCGGCGCAAAGGCCGCGTCCTTGGGCAGCAGCCAGATCTCGTCGCAGCGGTCGGTGGCGCCGAAGTGCCCCTTGTCGGCAAAGACGATCGGCTCGGCCAGCGCCACGAAGGGCTGCCCCACGCCGTGGAAGGCCACGCGCCCGCCGCAGGCGCGGAAGTACGACAGCCACTGCACGTCGAGCGCGCCGGCCATTTCGATGACCACGTCGAGCGCGTCGGTCAGCTCGCGGGCGCGGCCCAGCGTGAGCCCCATGGCCGACAGGTCGACCTGCGGCGGCATCGCCTGCTGGTCGCCCGCGTCGATGAGCGTGACGGACTCGACGAATTCGATGCGTTGCAGCAGCCGGGCCAGGAACAGGACGTTCTGTCCCATTCCGTTTTCCCAGATGTTCTGCCCCGCGTGGGAGAGGACTGAAATACCGATGCGCATGGGCGAAGTGTGTACCAAAAAAACAATGGCTCCCGCGCGCAGGGCGCGGGAGCCACCGGACCGGGGGGCGTCGGCCTAGCGGCCTTTTACTTCCACTTCCAGCCGATGCCCGCGTTGACGCCCCACTCCTTGCCGGTGGAGCTCAGGCCCGCGCCCCAGGAGATCTTGCCGTCGTCCGACAGGGCCTTGAAGGTCAGCGCCACGGCGCTGTAGCCCTTGTACGAACCCATGCCGATGCCGATCGTCTTCTCGCCCGGGTACAGCGTGGGCAGGTAGGTGCCCGACATCGCGAAGGCCATCGCCGAGCCCGAGTAGGCGATGCGCGCCACGTCGCCCACCTGCTTTTGCACCTGCTGCAGCTGGCCCAGGTTGACCGCGTCGCCCGGCAGCACGCCCGGTGCCACGTTGCTGATGCGCGTGGGACCCGAAGTCTCGGTGCCCAGCGTGATCTGGTTGTAGTTCACCGACCCGTCGGGGTTGGTGGCGTACTGCACGCTGCTGGCCTTCGCAGCCGCCGAGACCGCCTTCAGCTGCGCCACGTTGGTCGCGTCGCTGTCGGCCGAGCCGGCTGCCACGCCCGTGATCTGGCGGAACTGGTTGTTGGCCGCATCGCCCACCGACACCGCCGCCTGCGTGCTGGTCGTGGCCTTGATGGCCGCTTCCTGCTGCGCATTCGCGCTGCCCGGCACGTAGCCAGCCACGCCCGCCGCCCGCGAGGCCACCGAGTTCGCACCCAGTGCCACGCCGCCGGTCTGCTGGACCACCGCGCCGAAGCCGATGGCCGTGCCCTGCGCGATGTTCTGCGCCTTGCTCAGCGGCGTGCCGCCGGCGTCCGCACCGTCACCCAGGGCCACGCCGCCGCCGCCGGCACGGGAGTTCGCGCCGATCGCCTGCGAGCCCGTGGCCAGCGCCCCGGTGCCGATGGCGATGGCGTTGGTGCCCGTGGCCTGCGCCCCGAAGCCCACCGCCACCGCGCCGTCGGCCGTGGCCCGCGCGCCGTTGCCGGCCGCGAAGGAGTTGGCGCCGCTGGCTTCGGAACGCGGCCCGATCGCCACCGCTTCCGCACCGCTGGCCTTGGAGTCGGTGTTGGTCGAGTTGGCGTGGAAGTACTTCGTGCCCTTGTCGTTGATCGTGTTGACCGTCGTGCTCAGGCTGCTGATGCTGCTCGTGGCGGTGCTCAGGCCGGTCGACGTCGAGGTCGACAGGCTGGAGAGGCCGCTGGCCGCGCCGCCCACGCTGGTGGACAGGCTGTCCAGGTTGCTGTTGGTGGTGCTCAGGCCGGTCGACAGGCTGTTGACGGTGCTGTTGGTCGTGCTCAACCCGGTGGACAGGCTGCTCACGTTGCTGTTCGTCGTGCTCAGGCCGGTCGACAGGCTGCCGACGGCGCTGTTGGTCGTGCTCAGGCCGGTCGAAAGACTGTCGACGCTGCTGCCCACCGTGCTCAGCCCGGTCGACAGGCTGTCGATGCGGCTGGCCGAGGTGCTCAGGCCGGTGGACACCGAGCTCGACAGGCTGTTCACGCTGCTCGTGACCGTGCTCAGGCCGGACGACGTGGAGGTCGAGAGGCTGTTCAGGTTGCTGTTCGTCGTGCTCAGGCCCGACGAGAGGCTGCCGACATTGCTGTTGGTCGTGCTCAGGCCGGTCGACAGGCTGTTGATGCCGCTGTTGGCGGTGCTCAGGCCGGTGGACAGGCTGCCGATGCTGCTGTTGGCGGTGCTCAGGCCGGTCGAGGTCGAGGACGACAGGCTGCCCAGGTTGCTGTTCGTCGTGCTCAGGCCCGTCGACAGGCTGAAGATGCCGCTGTAGGCGGTGCTCAAGCCGGACGAGAACGAGGTGGACAGGCTGCTGACGTTGCTGTTGGTGGTGCTCAGTCCGGTCGACAGGCTGTCGATGCTGCTCGTGGCCGTGCTCAGGCCCGACGAGGTCGAGGTCGAGAGACTGTCGACGTTGCTGTTCGTCGTGCTGAGGCCGGTCGAGAGGCTGTCGATGTTGCTCGTGGCGGTGCTCAGGCCCGAGGACGTGGAGGTCGAGAGGCTGCTGACGTTGCTGTTCGTGGTGCTCAGGCCCGTGGACAAGCTGGAGATGCCACTGGTCGCTGTGCTCAAACCGGTCGAGAGGCTGTCGATGCCGCTCGTGGCCGTGCTCAGGCCGGACGACGTGGAGGTCGAGAGGCTGCTCACGTTGCTGTTGGTCGTGCTCAAGCCAGTAGACAAGCTGGAGATGCCGCTGGTGGCAGTGCTCAGGCCCGTCGACAGGCTGGAAATGCCGCTCGACGTCGAAGTCGACAAGCTACCCACGGTGCTGTTCGTGGTGCTCAGGCCCGTGGACAGGCTGGAGATGCCACTGGTCGCCGTGCTCAGACCAGTCGAGAGGCTGTCGATTCCGCTCGTCGCGGTGCTCAGACCAGACGACGTGGAAGTCGAGAGGCTGCTGACGTTGCTGTTGGTGGTGCTCAGGCCTGTGGAGAGGCTGGAGATGCCGCTGGTGGCGGTGCTCAGGCCGGTCGACAGGCTGGAGATGCCGCTCGACGTCGAAGTCGACAAGCTACCGACGTTGCTGTTCGTCGTACTCAAGCCAGTGGACAAGCTGGAGATGCCACTGGTCGCCGTGCTCAAACCAGTCGAGAGGCTGTCGATGCCGCTGGTAGCGGTGCTGAGACCGGACGACGTCGACGTCGACAGGCTGCTGACATTGCTGTTCGTCGTGCTCAAGCCGGTGGACAGACTCGAGATGCCACTGGTCGCCGTGCTCAAGCCGGTCGAGAGACTGTCGATGCCGCTCGTCGCTGTGCTCAGACCCGACGATGTCGAAGTCGACAGGCTGCTCACGTTGCTGTTGGTGGTGCTCAATCCCGTTGACAGACTCGAGATACCGCTGGTTGCGGTGCTCAGGCCCGTCGACAGGCTGTCGATGCCGCTCGCGGCCGTACTCAGGCCGCTCGACGTGGAGGTCGAGAGGCTGCTGACATTGCTGTTCGTCGTGCTCAGGCCCGTGGACAGGCTGGAGATACCGCTGGTAGCAGTGCTGAGGCCGGACGACGTCGACGTCGAGAGGCTGCTGATGTTGCTGTTCGTGGTGCTCAGGCCGGTCGACAGGCTGGAGATGCCACTGGTCGCCGTGCTCAAGCCGGTCGAGAGGCTGTCGATGCCGCTCGCCGCGGTGCTCAGACCAGACGACGTGGAGGTCGAGAGGCTGCTGACGTTGCTGTTCGTTGTGCTCAGACCAGTAGACAGACTCGAGATGCCGCTGGTCGCCGAGCTCAAGCCGGTCGAGAGGCTGTCGATGCCGCTCGTGGCCGTGCTCAGTCCCGACGACGTCGAAGTCGACAGGCTGCTGACGTTGCTGTTCGTCGTGCTCAAGCCGGTGGACAGGCTGGAGATGCCGCTGGTTGCCGAGCTCAATCCCGTGGAGAGGCTGGAGATACCACTGGTTGCGGTACTCAGACCCGTCGACAAGCTGTCGATGCCGCTGGTAGCGGTGCTGAGGCCGGACGACGTGGAAGTCGACAGGCTGCT
>RCUP01000781.1_pt1 | contig 22017 bp, 20 predicted proteins | sample 2166341 | NCBI WGS metagenome assembly RCUP01 (sample SAMN09932325, study PRJNA488358) | compost metagenome | isolation source: compost soil in succinonitrile-enriched | place: Germany: Experimental Botanical Garden | reverse complement strand
TGTTCGATGCTGTGAGTGCCCACACAGATTGCTTGATTCAAATTGTTAAAGAGCGTCACGCTTATCGCGTTGAGGAGGCGCATCTTACGCTCCTCACTTCGAAAGTCAAGCGGTTGTTTTCGCTTTTCTTTCGGCGCCCACTTCACATGGAAGCTGGCTCATCAGTTCGGCGTGTTCCGCCGTGCTGGTAGGGGCGCATTATAGGGAGCCAGATCACGATGACAAGGGATTTTTTGAAGAAAGTCACGGAAACTTCAAATTATCCAGTTAGAAACAGCTTACCCAGTGTATATATACAATGTTATCCACAAGCCAATGATTTCAGCTCTGTTTTATTGGCATTTAACCGGGTCTTCCTTGCTTAAGGAATGCCATACTGAAGCGGATAATGTGTCCCTAGTGGTCCATGGTAGCGTCCTGTCGTAAAGCTGGTTACCATGGAGGTGAATAGAGTGTTGCACCTTTTTTGCTTTCATTTACAAAAGGTCTTTAAAGATGAATTTATCCAAGTTTCCCGTTTATGTGCAGGCGGCCGTTCTCGCTCTGGTGTTGGCGCTGGTCGGTTATCTGGTTGCCCAGGCCCTGCAGTTTTCCCTGAAAGCCGAAGTGATTTTTGCCGTAGGTCTGGCCATTGGCGGTTTCGTGGTACCGCTGTTCCTTAACCGGGCTCCTGCTGCTGCGGCCGAGCAGAATGCCAGCCAAGAAACATGCACCTTATATGTAGGCAACCTGCCCTACCGTGCCAACGAGATTGCCGTGCGCGAGCTCTTTGCCGAGCAGGGTCTGGTGATTTCCGTCCGTCTGATGAAAGACAAGGCCACTGGCAAGCGCAGGGGCTTCGGATTTGTTGAGATGCCGGTCGCCGATGCGGCCAAGGCCATAGCCGCGCTCAATGACAAGGAGTATCAGCAGCGCACCCTCAAGGTACGTGAGGCCAACGACAAGCGGGACAGGGATGAGAGGGACGGCGCCGAGGTCGACGCCTGAAGACTCAGTACAGCACCTCTTCGAGTGATGACAGCCCCCATGCTTGCAAGGGGGCTGTCAGTTTTTGGGCCCGGGCATCCAGCAGGCTGCAATAGGCATGGCCCTGTCCTTCACCGATGAGGGTGGATGGAAGCGCGGTCAGTAGATGGGCCACCCGCCTTGCCACCGCATTGCCCGAATCCACCAGTTGGCACTCCGGCATCAGTTGCCGGATTTCATCCCCCAGCAGCGGGAAATGGGTACAACCCAGTACCAGGGTATCCGGTCTCTCCTCCCCTTCTATCCAGTCAGCCAGCACCTCTCGCAGCAGAGCCATGTTGACCGGCTGTCCCGCCAGCTTGCGCTCGGCCTCGATCACCAGCTCGGTAGCCCCCTTGAGCAACACCCGCTTGCCCGGCGCAAACTGGGTGATGAGTTCATGGGTATATTCGCGGCTGACGGTGCCCGGGGTTGCCAACAAACCGATGCAGTCATTACGGGTCAGGGCGGCGGCAGGCTTGATGGCGGGAACCACACCCACCACAGGAATGCTCAGGGTGGCTCGCAGAGATGGCAGAGCTATGGTGCTGGCCGTGTTGCAGGCGATCACCACCAGATCGATGGCGTGTGCGGCCACCATGTGGCTGACCAAGCCGGTGCAGGCAGAAATCAGCTCTGGTTCGCTCAGCTCGCCATAGGGGAAGTGGGCGTTGTCGAAGCAGTAGAAATAGTTGTGTGCCGGCAGGGTGCGACGGATCTCCCCATAGACGGTCAAGCCGCCCATACCGGAGTCGAACACGAGAATATTGGCCACCAGAGCTCCCCCTTGGATGCGAGGCGGCGATCATACTCCCGCCAACGGCCAATAGAAAAGGCCCCGTACAAGACGGGGCCTCGCTTTTTCCTCTCTATATAAGCAGAGCAGCAAATCAGAGACGGTAGTCGGCGGTCAGCTTGAACTCGGTGCCTGGTGAGACATAGCCATAGGCCGGGACATAGTCACGATCGAACAGGTTGTCGATGCGACCGCCCAGGGTCAGCGCAGGTGTCACCCCGTAGCTGGCCCCCAGATTGACCAGGGTGTAAGAGCTCAGCACCACCCGCTCTGCGGGGAAGCTGCTGAAGTTCTTGTCGTCACGCTTGCCCACGTAGAGCAGCTCGGTCGACAGATCCACCGGGCCCAGCTGTGCCTGTGTCAGCCAGCTCGCCTTCTGCTTGGCGCGGCGCAGCAGCGGCTGATCGCCGTCGTTCTTGTCTTCGGTCTTGGTGTAATCGAAGCTCAGGTCATGATGGAGCGGACCGGTTTCCAGCCCCAGCGCCACCTCCACGCCGCGGATCTCGGCATCCGTGTTGTCCGGTTTGCAGCTGGAGAAGGCGCTCTGGCAGGAGATCAGGTTCTGGATCTGGTTGCGATAGAGGTTCACTGACCAATCCCAGGCGGTGTAACGGCCAGAGAAGTCCAGCTCCAGGTTCTTGCTCTCTTCCGGCTTCAGATCCGGGTTCTCATAACCGGGATAGTAGAGATCGAGGAAGGTCGGCGCCTTGAAGCCGGTGCCGTAGCTCAACCGCACATTGTGGTTGTCGTCGATGTCCAGCCCGCTGGCGGCGGACCAGGTGTTGTGACGACCATACTGCTCGTTGTCATCGGTGCGGCCGGACAGCTCCCACAGCAGGGCCTGCCAGCGATAGCTGCCCACCGCAAACAGACCTGTGTTGTCGCGATCCGGGGCATTGAAGGCCTGACCATAGCTGCGCGAATCGGATTTCATCTGCTCCTGCTGCCAATCGGCGCCACCGGTCAGGTTGAGCCCCTCGATGCCGCTCCAGCTGTTGATCCAGGAGAAGCGGGTCAAGCCGGTGTGGATCGGCTGGGCACTGGATTCCCCCTGGCTCTCCAGCCAGCTCTTCAGCTTGTTCTCGCCGTAGCTGGCTTCCAGCCGGCTGGTCAGGGTCGCGCTCTGGAACTTGAGGCCACCGTCGTACTGGAAGGCCTTCACCCGGCTCTGGTCGGCCGACTGATAGGCGTCATCCATCTCGGTCTGGTTGTCATAACCCTGGGCGTTGAAATCGGCACTCCAGGCGTCGTTGAAGGCATGGTTCATCCCGACCTGGCCATTGAGGCTGTCGAAACCGTCCCGATCCGGCTGCTGGGCACCGGCCACCACGTCGAACCCATCGGTCCGCTCATAGCCCACCAGCAGGTTCATGTCGGTCTGTTGGCCAAGCGCCTGCACGGTGCGCAGTTGGCCCTGACCATATCCATGGCTGCCTGCGCCCCCCTTCAGGTGGGTCTCGCTGCCATTCTTGGCGGAGGTCTTGGTGATGAGGTTGATGACACCACCTATGGCATCCGAGCCGTAGACGGCGGCGCGCGGCCCGCGGATGTACTCGACCCGCTCTATGTTGCCAAGCGGGATCTGGCTGAGATCCGGCGTGCCAGCCACCATGGCGGCGATGGGGCGGCCATTCATCAGCACCAGGGAGTGGTTGGAGTTGGTGCCGCGGATGAAGAGGCTGCTGATATGGCCCCGACCACCCAGGGTGGTGATCTGTACCCCTGGCAGGGTCTTGAGCAGATCCGTCAGGCTCGATACCTGGCGGGATTCAATCTCGGCGCGATCGATCACCACCACAGGGGCCAGCACAGAACTGACTGGTTGTTCCACCCGATTGGCGGTGACCACCATGGTGTCATTGGCAGGAAGGGAAGACTGGGCAAAGGCCGCCGTTGGCAACAGGGCAGCCGCCAATAATTTCTTGGACATGAGAGATCCTTAAGTTCGCGTAAGCATCTACTTCGTGGCCGGTTTCTCTCGGCCCGAAATACGAACTTTGGCAGGTCTTCGGGCTTGGGGGCTGATGGCCTACGGCGACGGCTTCCCACCTGACGGCAGTGCCCTGATGTCGCTTCGTTCCCCCTTACCGCTGCGCGCCAGCTCCGGATTCTCACCGGATTCCCTTTTAAGCATGATGCGCCAAAGCGGGGGGATTATAGGCAGAGCAGGATTGGATGTATAGCCATCTGGATTTCTGTCATCATTTTTCCCACAAGAGGGTGTCGAGTGGCACAATTACCGCCCTGCACCTCTGTCATGGCCGCCGTTGAGCGCAATCTGAAGGGGTCAGACGCAAGAAATGTTGAGCCAGGTCCCACGGCTTTTTGGTAACATGCGGCAAACGTTTGACACCCCCGAGGAAGCCGTAATGACGACCCCCCCAATGATCGGCCTGGTAATGGGCTCTGACTCCGATTGGCCCGTGATGCAAGCGGCCGCCCGCATCCTCAAGGAGCACGGCGTGCCCTATGAAGCGCGCGTCGTCTCCGCCCATCGCACCCCGGATCTGCTGTTCGAATATGCCGCCAGTGCCCGCGAACGCGGCCTGCGCGCCATCATCGCCGGGGCTGGCGGGGCCGCCCACCTGCCGGGCATGCTGGCCGCCAAGACCACAGTGCCTGTGCTGGGTGTGCCCATCCCGACCCGTCAGCTCAAGGGGATGGACTCTCTGCTCTCCATAGTGCAGATGCCCAAGGGGGTGCCGGTCGCCACCTTCGCCATCGGCGAGGCGGGTGCCGCCAACGCCGGTCTGTTTGCCGTCTCCCTGCTGTCGGTTGCCCAGGATGGCGACGCCCCTCGCTATCACCAGCAGCTCGACAGCTTCCGCGCCAACGAGCGCGATCGGGTGCTGGCCCTGCAACTGGAGGACCCGGCATGATACTGCCCCCCGCTACCCTCGGCATGCTAGGGGGCGGCCAGCTCGGCCGCTATTTCGTGATGTCGGCCCATCGCCTTGGTTATCAGGTGATAGTGCTGGATCCGGATCCCGCCAGCATCGCCGGCGCTGCGGCCGACGCCCAGATAGTGGCGGCCTATGACGACGCCGAGGCGCTGGCCGAGCTGGCTCGTCGCTGTGATGCCGTCACCTGCGAGTTCGAAAACGTACCGGCAGCCTCCCTGGCCCTGCTGGAGCAGCACCTGCCGGTGCGCCCTGCGGCCAGCGCCGTGCGCGTCTGCCAGGATCGCCGGGAAGAGAAAGCCTTCCTGACCCGCGCCGGCGTGCCGGTCGCCCCGAACCTGACTCTGCTGCCGGGCGAGCCGCTGCCGGCCCTGCCCAGCGACCTCTTCCCCGCCATTCTCAAGACGGCCCGCGAAGGCTACGACGGCAAAGGACAGTGGACTATCCACAATGCGGGCGAATTGCCAGCGGCTCTGGCCGCCAGCGGCGTGCCCTGCGTGCTGGAGAAGCGCCTGCCGCTGGAAGGGGAGTTTGCCCTCACCCTGGCCCGCAGCCCGAGCGGTGCCATCAGCGCCCTGCCCCTGGTGCAGAACTGGCACAGCGGCGGCATCCTGGATCAGACCCGCTCCCCGGCCAATGTCCCGGCCCTGGAGGCAGAGGCCCAGCGTATCGCCGAGCACATCATCGCCGCCCTCGACTATGTGGGGGTGCTGACGGTGGAGTTCTTCCTGGTTGGCGGCGCGCTGCTGGTCAACGAGATGGCGCCTCGCCCCCACAACTCGGGTCACCCCAGCATCGACAACGCCGGTTGCAGCCAGTTCGAGCTGCAGGTGCGCGCCCTGTGCGATCTGCCGCTGCCAGCGCAGGCTGAGGTTCAACCCGCCATCCTGCTCAACCTGCTCGGTGATCTGTGGCAAGACGGCACGCCGGACTGGGCCGGCGCCCTGGCCCTGCCCGGCGTGCACCTGCACCTCTATGGCAAGGGCGACGCCCGCCCCGGACGCAAGATGGGCCATGTCACCGTCACCGGCCGCGACTGGCCGACGGTCGAGGCCACCGCCAGCCAGCTGCGCACCCTGTTGGGCCTGCCGCCGCGCTAAGCGTCGCTGGTACCAACGAAAAGACCCGGGCCAAGGCCCGGGTCTTCTTTTTTACCGCAGTGGGGACCAGGTCAGCCCCGATCCGCCGCCACCGCAACGGGGGCCGGCAGCCGTATGGTGAGAGAGAGCACCAGGGCCACCACCAGCAACACCAGAATGAGGTTGAAGGTCGCCATGAAGCCGCCAAACAGGGAGGCCACGATGGAGCCTATGATGCTGCCCAGGCCAAAGCCCAGATAGATGACGCCGTAGTTCTTGGTCAGGTTGTTGAGCCCGAAGAAGTCGCTCACCAGGGAGGGGTAGACTGTGATGGTGCCGCCGAAGCTGAAGGCGACGCAGGCCACCGCCACGAAGAAGAGGTTGGCATTGAGCGGCACAAAGAGCAGCAACGCCATACCCGCCAGGGTGATCAACTGGGCGATGGTGATGACCCGGATGCGGGACATCTTGTCGGAGAGAATGCCCAGCACCAGACGGCCACCCAGGTTGGCCATGGCGATGATGGCGACGGCGTTGGCGGCGACCACGGCAGGCAGACCCACCATTTTCTCGCCGATGTCCTTTGCCACACCGATGACGTAGAGGCCGCTCATGCAGGCGGTGAGGAACATCAGCGCCAGCATCCAGTACTGGGGCTTGCGCATCGCCTCGGCCAGGGTGAAGTCGCGGCTCTCGGTCTGCTGCAGGGAGGCAGCCTGCTGGGGCGCATCCTTCATCAGCATGCCGCCCACCAGCACCATGGACATGGCGATCAGCCCCCACAGCTGGAAGGTGGTCTCAAGGCCGGAGCTGGAGAGCAGCAGCAGGTTGATGTATTTGAAACCGAGGCTACCGAGGCCATAGGCCCCGATGGAGCAGGCGGAGATCAGCCCCTTGCGCTCCGGGAACCACTTCACGCAGTTGGAGAGGGTCATCAGGTAGCCGGTACCGTCGGCGAAGCCCACCAGTATGCCGGCGCAGAGGTAGAGCATGGCCAGGTTGCTGGCATGGGCGGTGAGGAAGAAGCCGATGCCGAGCAGCACGCCGGCCCCCAGGGTGACATTGCGCACCCCGAACCGCTCCTGCAGCTTGCCCGCCAGGGAGGAGGCCACCGCCAGGGAGAGGCTGAGCAGACCGAAGGCAAACGCCACCTGACTGACCGGCTCGTCCAGCTTGTCGGAGAGCTGGGCGTTGAACAGGCTCCAGGTGTAGACGGAGCCCAGCGCAAACTGGGTGATGATGGTACCGATCAGGGTCAGATACCGGGTGCGATTCATCTCTTTAGTCATGATGCGTCTCGGGGAATGGCCATAAGGAAATTGAGGCCACTATAGGCAAGACGCAGCTCGCGCCGATCGATTAAGGCATGAAATGCAGATCGGCGGGCATGAATGACAATCAGAGGCGCATCAGCTGACGGAACGCCTTGATGTTGCTGCGGCTGACCGGCACCTCGAACGGCAGATCATGGAGCCGGATGAGATAGGTGCTGTTGAACCAGGGCACTATCTCGCGGATCTTGTTGATGTTGACGCAGTAGGAGCGGTGGCAGCGGAAGAAGCCCTCCGCCGGCAGGCGGCTGACAAACTCGCTGAGGGCCATGGTCATCACGTAACGATCGGTGCGGGTGTAGACATAGGTGAGCTTCTCGTCCGCTTCCGCATAGTAAATCTGCTCGCAGGGGGTGACGATGATGCGCTCCCCCTTCACCAGATTGACGGTGCGATTGTGCGGCGTGCCCGGCTCGCTCCCCTGCCCCACCTGCGACTTGCCTGCATGTTCGAGCTTTTGCAGCAGATTGATGATGCGCGGCTCGTTGTAGGGCTTGAGGATATAGTCGAACGCCTCCAGCTCGAACGCCTCCACCGCGAACTCCTTGTAGGCGGTGACGAAGACGATGTGGGGCGGATGGCTCGACTTGTGCAGGTTCTTGGCCAGCAGCAGGCCGTCGATGGAGGGGATCTGGATATCCAGGAACACCACATCCACCTCGTGATCCTGCAGGTATTTGAACGCCTCCAGCCCATCCTCGAAGCTCGCCACTATCTCGATGGTGCTGTGCTGGTTCACCAGATAGATCAGCTCCTCCCGAGCCAGATATTCGTCTTCCACTATGATGGCTTTCAGCATGGCATTGCCCCCTGAAGGCACGCAGGAGAGGCCAGCTCCTCCCGTATCAAACATTCATCTTCGACAATAATGGCTGTCAGCATGACAACACCTCTCGCAGCACACCCTTATCCTCAACCATGATGGCCCTCAACATGGCATCGCCTCCTGATCCGGCAGATAGAAACAGACTTCGGTACCCGGCTCCAGCCGCTTGAGGTGCAGGCCGTCACCGTACAGCAGCTTGACCCGCTGATGCACGTTCATCAGGCCTATGCTGCGGCTCTCCACCCGGCCGGCGGCCACCCCGTCGATCACCGCCTGGCTGATGCCGTAGCCGGTGTCCCGCACCGCCACCCGGATACCGCCCGCCAGCTGTTTCACCTCTATGATGACCCGGCCCGGGGCGCTGCGGGGCTGGATGCCGTGCAGGATGGCGTTTTCCACCAGGGGCTGCAACAGCAGGCTCGGCACCTGAATGTGTACGTCGTCCACCTCGAACACCACCTCCAGCTTGTCGCCGAAGCGGGCCTGCTCGATGGCCACGTAGTCACGCACCTGCTGCAGCTCCTCCTGAATATCGATGAGCTCATCCCCCTTGTTGAGGTTGTAGCGCAGGTAGTCCGCCAGATTGGCGATGAGCTGGCGCGCCTGCTGGGGCCGGATGCGGATCAGCGACGAGATGGCGTTGAGGGCATTGAACAGGAAGTGCGGGTTGATCTTGCTCTGCAGGGCGGTGAACTCCGCCTTGCGGGTCATCTCCTTGAGCTGCTCGATGCGCGACACCTCCATCTGGGTGGAGATGAGCTGGGAGAGGCCCACCGCCATCTCCCGCAGCGAGCTGGTGATGCTGTGGGTGCGGCGGTAGTAGATCTTGAGGGTGCCGCTCACCGAGCCGTTTTCCCGCAGCGGAATAATGATGACCGAGTGGAAATCGGAGAGGTGATACTGGCGCAGATCGTTGTTGATGATGATCTGGTCGAGCAGCACCGCCTGCTGGGTCATGCCGCTGATGGCGTGGTGCTCGTCCAGCTCGTAGTAATCCTTGCCTACCCCCACGTAGGCCAGCACGTCACGGGTATCCGTGATGGCCACCGCATCGGCATGGATCTCGCTCCTGATCACGCCGCACACCTGACCGAGGGAGTGGCGATCAACCTTCTGGAAGAAGGGCAGCGTCTGGTTCGCTATGTCCAGCGCCAGCTTGGCCTGCTTGGCGGCAATCAGCTCCTTCTCGTCATCCAGATCCTGCACCAGCTTGATGATGAGGCCGATACAGAGCGCCCCAGCGATCATGGGATAGGCGATGTGGCTGACGATTTCCACCCCCACCTCATGGGGTTCGGTCAGCAGCCAGATCAGCAACATGGTCAGCCCCTCACACAGCATGCCCGCAAATATGCCATAGAGCCAGAGCCGCGACTTGCGGCAGCGCAGGTGCAACCAGGTTGCCAGCAGACCGGCGATGATGCTGGCGATGAGACAAGGGATCGAGGTGTGACCATCCATGTCGATGAGGTAACGGTGCAGGCCTGAGATGACCCCGGCCGGAATGCCGACCCAGGGGCCGAACAGGATGCCGCCCGAGATGATGGCGATGATCCGCACGTTGATCAGCGCCCCCTCCACCGGAATGCCGGTGTAGGTGCTGAACACCGCGAACAGGCCGAAGATGGCCGCCACCAGCACCAGCTCCGCCGGGGTGTGATCCCGCTTCTGGAACAGTCGCTGGAACGGCCGGGTGCGGGTCAGGAGAAAGAGCGTCATCAGCATCAGCGCCGCCCGCTCAAACACCGCCAACAACATCATCTGATTTTCGAGCATGGGGCCTCCGGCCTATGGCCACGAGGGGCACACTATAGAAGGAATCTGGCCATGGACGGCTGACCCCGATCAAATCAGGGACATGAGACCACAACGGCAGGATTGAAAAGAGAGGGACCCTCTCATCGGGCCCCAGTGTACCGCAGGCAGGTACCAGAGAGGCATCGGGCTGCCATATTCAGCCCGATGGAGAAGGCAAGGACGGCATCAGGACGACAGGGTCGCCAGCCTGGCGGCGAAGCCCATGAAAAACAGGCCGATCAGGCCATTGCCCAACCGGGCAAGCCCCTGTTTACGTCGAAAGAAGCGGGCAACCAGAGTGCCGCCGAAGATCAGCAGGGTGAGATAGACGAAGCTCATGGCTTCCAGCATGCCCGCCAGCACCAGGTAGGAGATCCAGGTGTGGGCATAGCTGAAGTCGATGAACTGCACGAAGAAGGAGACGTAGAAGAGGATCGCCTTGGGGTTGGTGAGGCTCAAGGTGAGGGCCTTGGAGAAATAGCGCTCCCCCAGCTCCACCGCGGATTCCTGCCCTTCGCCCTTGGCAATGAAGTTGGCATGGAGGATCTTCACCCCCAGATAGAGCAGGTAGATGGCGCCGAGGTAACGCACCAGGGTAAACAGCAGGGGGGTGGTACGAATGAGGGAAGCAATCCCCAGGTAGGCGCAGAAGATGAGGATGGCATCGCCGACAAAGACGCCGAGGGCGGCGCGATAGCCCGGTCCTATGCCCCGTACGGTGGCGGTACGCAGCACATAAATGGAGTTGGGTCCCGGCGCAATGATGATGAAGAAGAGTCCCACCAGATAGGTCCAGACGTTGATGACTCCCAGGCTTTCGAACATGTTCCCTCCATGGCGGGCGATGGGCCGGATAGCGGCGGCAGGCTTTCTATACTAATCCGCCCCGCGCCAAGCACAAGATCTGACCTGCCATCCACACACCTTCAGGATGAACGCCTTGCACACCGATCGATAGCCACCCTGGCGTTCGCCCACTTTGGTTATGTCCAGATACACCGGGATAGGGCATGGTAGAGGGAGTATGAAACCGCAGATACCTCACCCATGGACAAGACCTTGATTACCGACACGCCGATCGCCGCGACACCCTCAGCCGACCCCCTGAACACCACCGCGTATCCGGTGATTGCCGCCATCAGCTTCTCGCACCTGTTGAACGACATGATGCAGTCGGTGCTGCTGGCCATCTATCCGTTGTTGAAGCTGGGGCTCGATCTGTCGTTCACCCAGATAGGGCTCATCACCCTTACCTACCAGTTCACGGGCTCGTTGTTGCAGCCGCTGATCGGCCTCTACACCGACCGCAGACCCATGCCGTATTCGCTGCCCCTCGGCATGGGCTTCACCCTGATCGGCTTGCTCTCCCTGTCACAGGCGGGCAGCTTTGGCGCCGTGCTGCTGTCGGCCATGCTGATCGGCATGGGCTCCTCCGTCTTCCACCCGGAATCCTCCCGGGTCGCCCGCATGGCGGCCGGCAACCAGCCGGGTCTGGCCCAATCCCTGTTCCAGATCGGCGGCAACCTCGGCTCGGCCATAGGTCCGCTGCTCGCCGCGCTCATCATAGTGCCGCAGGGACAGGGCAGCGCCGCCTGGTTCTCGCTGTTCGCCCTGGTGGGCGTCATGGTGCTCTGCCTGGTCGGGCGCTGGTCCAGCCATCACGGGGCCAACTTCCACAAGCGGATGAAGGCACATGCTGGCAGTGGCCTGAGCCGCCGCCAGGTCGGCTGGTCGCTGGCCATCCTCGGTCTGTTGATGTTCTCCAAGTTCTTCTACATGACCAGCCTGAGCAGCTATTACACCTTCTATCTGATGGACAAGTTCAGCCTGTCGCTGGACAGCGCCCAGTTCCATCTGTTTGCGTTCCTGTTTGCCGTCGCGGCGGGCACCGTGCTCGGCGGGCCGGTCGGTGACCGCATCGGCCGCAAGCGGGTGATCTGGATCTCCATCCTGGGCGTCGCCCCCTTCACCCTGCTGCTGCCCCACGTCGACCTGTTCTGGACCTCGGTGCTCTCGGTGATCATCGGCCTCGTCCTGGCGTCGGCCTTCTCCGCCATCCTGGTCTACGCCCAGGAGCTGGTGCCCGGCAAGGTCGGCACCATCTCCGGCCTCTTCTTCGGCTTCGCCTTCGGCATGGGGGGCATAGGCGCCGCCCTGCTGGGTCAGCTGGCCGATGCGACCAACATAGAGACCGTGTACCAGCTCTGCGCCTACCTGCCGCTCATCGGCCTGCTGACCGCGTTCTTGCCAACCCTTAGAAAGGGATAGCGGGCCGCCCCGCGAGGGATACAACCCATAAAAAACGCGGCCTGAGCAGGCTGCGTCTGAAGTTGATGAAGGCAAGGGTAGGTCAGCAGTACTGGCCAGCTACCCAGCCGGAAGACCAGGCCCATTGGAAGTTGTAGCCACCAAGCCAGCCGGTCACGTCCACCACCTCGCCGACGAAGTAGAGACCGGGCACCTTGCGCGCCTCCATGGTCTTGGAGGAGAGCTCGTTGGTATCCACCCCCCCCAGGGTCACCTCGGCGGTGCGATAGCCTTCGGTGCCGTTCGGCAGTATCTGCCAATCCCCCAGCAGGGTGGCCACCGCGTCCAGTTCCCGCTCGTTGTACTGACGCATGGGCTTGTTGATAAGCTGCCCCAGCTCCACCAGCTTGTCGACGAAGCGCTTGGGCAGCTCGCGCCCCAGCACCGTCTTCAGCTCCTGCGCCGGATGGGCCTGGGCCCACTCCCTGAGGGTGGCGGCGATGTCGAGCTCCGGCAGCAAGTTGATGTGGATCTTCTCCCCCGCCAGCCAGAAGGAGGAGATCTGCAGGATGGCGGGGCCCGAGAGACCGCGATGGGTAAACAGCATGGCCTCCTTGAAACAGGTGCCATCCTCGGCGGTCACCGCCACCGGCAGGCTGACCCCGGCGAGATCGGCGAAGGCCTCTTTCTGTTCCTGATGCAGGGTGAAGGGCACCAGACCGGCGCGGGTGGGCAGCACTGTGAGGCCGAACTGCTCCGCCAGCTTGAAGCCGTAGGGGGTGGCGCCGAGTTTCGGCATGGAGAGGCCGCCGGTCGCCACCACCAGGGAGTGGCAACGGATCTCGCCCTTGCTGGTGTCGAGCAGGAAGCCGTCATCCGTCTTGTTGACGGAGAGGATCTCGGTCTGGCACTGCAGGGTCACTCCGGCCCAGTCACACTCGGTGAGCAGCACCTCGACTATCTCCTTGGCGCTCTCGTCACAGAACAGCTGGCCCAGAGTCTTCTCGTGATAATTCACCCCGTGCCTGTCCACCAGATCGATGAAGTCCTGCTGGGTGTAGCGCGCCAGCGCCGACTTGCAGAAGTGCGGATTGCCCGAGAGGAAGGCGTGGGGACCGGCCTGATGGTTGGTGAAGTTGCAGCGACCGCCGCCGCTGATGAGGATCTTGCGGCCCGGTTTCTTGGCGTTGTCCAGCAGCAGCACGGATCGCCCCCGATAACCGGCCTGGGCCGCACACATCAAGCCAGCCGCCCCGGCCCCGATCACCACCACATCCACTTGCTTCATCGTCACTCACCCACCAAAAGAAAAACGGCCCTGCCAAGGGGCCGTCATCGCATCCGGCAGAAACCACAGCGGCGGTTTCATGGCTGCATCAATCGAAAACGGCCCACGAGGGGGCCGTATTGTACTGGCTGAACACTAAGTGTCCACGACTATCAGGCGTTGCCGTCCATGATGCTGGCAGGGGCGCCCTTGGCCAGCTCGGCCAGCTCCTTGTCGATGAAGTAGAGACCCTTGCCATCCTCGCCCACCAGCGACAGACGATCGACGATGCTCTTGAACAGCTTCTCCTCTTCGTGCTGCTCGGCCACGTACCACTGCAGGAAGTTGAAGGTGGAGTAGTCCTGGGTGGTGAATGCCACATGGGCCAGGCCGTTGATGCACTTGGTGATGTGGAACTCGTGCTCCAGGGTGGTGCGGAAGATGTCCCCCAGCGAGTTGAACTCGTGGGGAGGCGCATCGATGGCCCCCAGCAGCGGCATGCCACCGGTTTCGCTCACGTAGGTGAACAGGCGCTCCATGTGCTGGCGCTCCTCGGCGGCGTGCTTGCGCAGGAAGGTAGCGGCCCCTTCGAAGCCCTTGTCCTCGCACCAGGCGCTCATCTGCAGGTAGAGATTGGAGGAATAGAATTCAAGATTAATCTGCTCGTTCAACTTCTCGATCATGGCTTTGGCCAACATGATGATTCTCCACTGTGATTTGGTCACGATTGTCGCCACTGTTGCAGTCTGACGCAACCAGATACGACGGCCAGCACTCGCAGTTGTGACCCGGACGCATCTCATCCTGTCACCCATACGGTTATAGAGAAGCAAAGAAACATGGTGTAGGTAGCGTCAGCCATTATGATGGCGCCAGTGGTCGGGGAAAGGATTCAATGAGATTCATTATGGCACTGGCGCTGCTCTGGATAACCCAGTTGCAGGCCACTCCCTCCTTGCTGGAAGAGGCAGAATTGCAGGCGGCGCGCGATCCCGTCGGCTACCTGCAACGCCTCGACGCCAGCCCGCAGCAAAACATGGAGCTGTTCTACGCCAGAGCCCTGGCCCAGGCCGCGCTGGGCCGTTACCAGCAGGCCCTGCTGGACAACGCCCGCGCCCGCGGGCTGGCCAGTGCCCAGCAGGAGAGCCGGCGCCTGCTCGACTTCAGATTGCAGCAGATTGCCCTGACCCTGGATACCGAGGCCCCCGAGCAGGCCCTCCAGCTGCTGACCCAGCTCAGGCCGGCCATCCTGGGCCATCTCCAGCAGGAGTCCGAGTGGCATGCCCTCAATGGCCTCGCCCTCTACCGTACCCAGCAGATGAAGGAGGCGATCGCCGAGCTCAAGACCGCCTTCCAGCTCAAGCAGAAAGGGCCAAGAAGCGCCCTCTCCACCCTGCAGCGTGCCCGCCTGCTGATGACCCTTGGCAACCTCTATGCCGATCTCAGCCTCCACCGGGAGGCCGAGAGCTACTATCAGGATGCCCTCGGGCAGATGGTGCGACTGAACGAGCCCAACAGCCAAGTCATCATCCGTGCCAACATGGCGCGGCTCTACATCGACATGGCACGCCCCGATCGGGCGCGCGAGCTGCTCGATGCCCTGCTGGCCACCCCGGGGCTGTCACCGCACTATCGTGCCATAGTGCTCGGCTATCAGGCCATGGTGTTCAATGCACAGCGAGACTGGCACTCGGCCTGGCAGAGTCTGGAAGAGGCGCAGGCCATTTATGAGGGGCTGGGTTACCCTCAGGCGGCCTCCCGGCTGACCGAGATCCGTGCCAGAACGCTGCAGGGACGGGGGGAGACCCAGCTGGCCTTGCAACTGCTGACGACCCAGCCAGGCCCGGTCAGCATAGAGGGCAAGGCGATGCAGGCCAGACTGCTGGCCGATCTGGGGCGCTACTCCGAGGCCTACGGGGTCATGACCCGCTACATGCAGCACTACAAACAGCACTTCAACCAGACCCTGAGCCAGCATGCCGCCGCCTTCCAGGTCGAGATGGACCTGGCCCGCAGCGAGGCCAGCAACCTCGCCTTGCAGCAGGAGAACGAGAACAAGCGCCAGCAACTGCTGTATCAACAGAGCGCCCGTTACTACCAGATGATGCTGGTTGTCCTGCTGATCGGCGCCCTGATCCTGCTCGGACTCACCACCCACAGGCTGCACCGCAGCTCGCGCCACCTCTACAAGCTCGCCACCTTCGATCAGCTGACCGGGCTGCCGAATCGGCGCGCCCTGCTGGAGCGGCTGGAACAGCAGTGGCAGCTGGATGCGCCGCTGACCCTGCTCATCATCGACATCGACCATTTCAAGCAGATCAACGACCGCCACGGCCACCAGACCGGCGACCAGGCCATCCGGCAACTGGCCCGGGAACTGAAGAACTGGGCGCCGGATCTGCAACAGGTCGGGCGCTGGGGAGGAGAGGAGTTTCTGGTGGCCATGGCGCAGGATGGCATCACCTGCTGGCGGCTGGCCGAGCAGTTGAGAAACCGGATCGCCTACCTGGCCGCCCCTCACATGACCATCAGCATTGGGGTGGCAGAGCGATCACCGGACGACGACAGCCTCAGCCAGCTGATCCACAGGGCCGACATGGCCATGTACCAGGCCAAGCGTCAGGGACGCAACCAGACCATACTGGCACCGACCTCCAACCAGCCCGTCAGCAACGTCGCCTGAGGCCGGGGCGGGAAGCCATCGTGACTGCTTGATGATCGTGCATCAGACAACAGATGCCAGGGGCGCAACCAGACCATGCTGGCGCCAGGCCCCAACCAACCCGCCGAACTCACCTGCCATGTTGCCTGAGGCAGGTAACGGACTCAGGGCAACAGCTCGGTCATGGAGGCGACATCCACCGGTGCCCCATAGTCGACGCCCGGCAGCTCGAAGCCGTTGAGCTGCATGAAGTCCTGGCGCAGCCCGGCGAAGTCCCCCAGGGCATGGAAGTTGTCCGGCGTCACCTTGGGCCAGAGCGCCGAGACGGCGGCCTGAATGGCCGGGTCGAGCTCATGGTCATCCATCCGGATCAGCCGGTTGCCGTCGGCCACCACCCCATTGGGCCCGTACATCTTGGCGGCGAACAGCCGCTGCATCTGCTCGATGCAACCCTCGTGCACGCCCCGCTCCTTCATCACCCCCATCAGCAGGCCGAGGTAGACAGGCAGCACAGGAATATAGGCGCTCGCCTTGGTCACCAACGCCTTGCAGACCGACACCCAGGCGTGACCACCAATCTCCGCCAGCTGCAGGTTGATGGTCTCTGCGGTGGCGTGCAGATGCTCCTTGGCGTAGCCAATGGTGCCATCCCGATAGAGGGGATAGGTGGATTCAGGACCTATGTAGGAGTAGGCCACCGTCTGGGCGCCGGGTGCGAGGCAATCCGCCTGCTGCAACGCCTGCAGCCAGAGCTGCCAGTCTTCGCCCCCCATCACTGTGACGGTGTCGCGGATCTCCTCCGGAGTGGCAGGCGCCAGGGATTGCTGCACCAGGGCGTCCTGTTCCAGATCCAGCCCCCAGCCGCTGAAGGGCTGGCCCGTGGTCTTGAGCACCGAGCGCACCTGGCGACCATCCGGCAGCACCCGGAGGCCGCTCGCCAGGGAGTAGACCACCAGATCCACCTGCCCCAGCTGCTGGCGGATGGCGTCGATGGCCTGCTGGCGCAGGGCGTCCGAGAAGGCATCGCCGATCAGGTTGATGGCGATGCGCCCCTCCTGCTCCGCCGCCTGTCGAAACCAGATGTTGTTGTACCAGCCCGCGCTGCCGAGCCCCTTGTCGGAGGGCCCGCGTTCGAACGAGATGCCCAGAGTATCTGCGCCGGCGCCGAAGGTCAGCGCGATGCGCGACGCCAGCCCGAAGCCGGAGGAAGCACCCAGCACCAGCACCCGCCTGGGCCCGTTGAAGGAGCCCGCCGCCTTGACGCGGGCGATCTGCTGCTGCACGGCGGCACGGCAACCGATGGGGTGGCAGTTGCGGGCGACGCAGCCCTGGATCTGGGGATGAATGATCATGAATGAATCTCCAAGGAATCGATGGAATACGAGGAGCGGCGGCCGCTAGCACATCGATCATCGCCAGCGTCTCCACGGGAATTGGCTAGAGCATAACCAAGAAGCCGGTGATTACCTTGATGTCGGGCGGCATATGGGCAAGAAAAGGGGGCATAAAAACAAGAGGGAGCACAAGGCTCCCCAAAGCGTTATTCAGATGCTTTTTGTTGTGTTGTGTTCATTGCGAAGCACGGGCACATCCTATTCTTCTCCCTGGATCGGGGCAATAGACCGGTTGTGATCGGCTTCAAACTCCTGTTCAAAATATGTGCGACTCTGTCCCCAAGATGGCAACCGGGGCGTACGGGTTTTCCATGCAAATCCCGAAACTGTGGTGACATCGCCGTTTTAGTTTCAGCGGACATTGGTATAGTGAATCCAGGATCAGTGAGGAGAACTCCCATGAGTGGAACCTATTACAAGCACATACTGGCCGCGATCGACCTGTCGGAAGACAACCGCAAGGTGATCGACAAGGCGGTCGACCGGGCCCGTTCCAATGGCGCCAAGCTGTCGGTGATCCATGTGGACGTGGACCTCAAGGATCTCTACACCGAGATGATCGATATCGACATCGACAACGTGCAGGATCAGGTGATCGCCGAAGCGAAAGAGAAGCTCGAGACCTTCCTGGCCTCGGTGGACTACCCCATCGAGAAGAAGCTGGTGATCTGCGGCGATCTGAGCGAGCGAGTCAACCAGGCGGTCAAGGATTACCAGATAGACCTGCTGGTGTGCGGCCATCGCCAGAGTTTCTGGAGCCTGCTCACCTCCAGCGCCCGCCAGCTGATGAATACGGTGCCCTGCGATCTGCTGGTGGTGCCCTTGCAGAAGTGATCAAACAGGCGTAGCTTGATTTGCCATGAACATGACCTTCGTCAATCACAACTACTGGTGGTGCTGCTTATAAACAGGCGGCACTGCTTTTCTATGTAATTTTTCCAAAAGAAAACACCGTGACCGCCGAGAGGCGGTCATTGTTTTTATCCCTTTGTCGCCTCCCGGCCCACCCCAATCGGAGAGAGTGACATGCAAGACCCCGTTATCCTGACCGGCGATCGCCCCACCGGCAAACTGCACATAGGCCACTACGTCGGATCCCTGCGCCAGCGCGTCGAGGCCCAGCACCATTACCGCCAGTTCGTGATGATCGCCGATCTGCAGGCGCTGACCGACAACGGCCACAACCCGGCCAAGGTGACAGATCACGTGCTGGAGGTGATGGCCGACTACCTGGCCGCCGGCCTGGATCCGGCCAAGACCACCTTCTGCCTGCAGAGCGCCCTGCCCGCCCTCGCCGAGCTCACCACCTATTACCTCAACCTGGTCAGCGTCGCCCGGCTGGAGCGCAACCCCACCGTCAAGGCGGAGATCCAGCAGAAAGGGTTCGAGCGCAGCCTGCCGGCCGGTTTTCTGGTCTATCCCGTCAGCCAGGCCGCCGACATCACCGCCTTTCGCGCCACCCATGTGCCGGTCGGCGAGGATCAGCTGCCCATGCTGGAGCAGACCAACGAGATAGTGCGCCGCTTCAACGCCCTGGTGGGCAAGGAAGTGCTGACCGCATGTCAGCCCATCCTGAGCGACACCGGCCGCCTGCCCGGCATCGACGGCAAGGCCAAGATGTCCAAGTCCCTCGGCAACACCATAGAGCTCGGCATGTCGGCGGAAGAGATCAAGCAGGCGGTGTTTGCCATGTATACCGACCCCAACCACCTCAAGGTGAGCGATCCGGGCCTGGTCGAAGGGAATACTGTGTTCGCCTATCTGGATGCCTTCCACCCGGACAAGGCGCTGGTGGCCGAGATGAAGGCCCACTACCAGCGCGGCGGGCTCGGCGACATGCGCTGCAAGCAGGTGCTGAACGACTGCCTGCAGACCCTGCTCGCCCCCATGCGGGAGCGGCGTCAGGCGGCCATCGCCGACAAGGAGCAGCTGCTGCGTCTGTTGCAGCAGGGCACCTTGCAGGCCCGCGCCCTCACCGACGAGGTGCTGGCTGAGGTGAAGGGGGCGATGGGGCTGGACTACTTCGCCGGGTTGCGCTGAGTCGGCGCCCCCAGCGCGTCTGCACCGTAGCGCTCGAAGGCGAGCCGGTGCAGCAGCCCCTTGAACCAGCCGATCGCCTCGTCGTGGGCGCTGAGCGGGTGGCCCGCCATCAGATAGACGATGGGAATGGCGGGCTCCAGCTGATGCAGCCGCAACGGGTAGTAGCGGCAGAAGTGGCGCCCTATCATCTCGGGCACCACCACCAGATAGCGGCCGGTCGCCATCAGCTGCGGCACCGCCATAAAGCTCGGCAGCCGCACCCCCAGCTCCCGCGCCACCCCGAAGCGGGCCAGCCAGAGATCCACCATGGCCTGGCTGTGCCCCCAGCTGGAGGTGTGGATGTGGGGGCGGCTCACCAGCTCGTCCGGCCCCAGCTCATCGGGCAGCGCGCTGCCGAGCGGTGACAGGCAGACCAGGGGATTGCTGAACCACTCCTCGCGCCACAAGCGAGGGGAGAGATGGTTGGCGCCCGCAAAACCGATCACCAGATCCAGCTCCCCCTTCTCCAGCTCCCGCTCGTAGTCGCTGTCCGCCAGCTCGCACACCTCCAGCCGGCAATGGGGCGCCTGCTGCACCATGCGCTCCACTAGGGTCGGCACCAGACCGTGCTCCACCGAGCCCGGGGTGGCGATGCGAAACACCCGCTGGGCGCTGGCGGGCTCGAATCCCTTGGCCTGACGCAGGCCCTGCTCCAACATGGCCAGCGCCTGGCGCACCGGCCCGGCCAGCGCCTTGGCGCGCTCGGTGGGCATCATCTCCCGCCGGCTCATGACAAACAGGGGGTCATCCAGCGCCGTACGCAACCGCCCCAGCGCATGGCTGACGGTGGACTGGGAGAGGTGCAGCCGCTCGGCGGCACGGGTGACGTTGCGCTCCTGCATCAGCATGTCGAACACATTGAGCAGGTTGAGGTCGAGGCGGGAAAGGGGGAGTTCCATCGATATTGGCCATAGTTGAATGACGACAATTCATTTTTGGCATAGTAGCAGATTGCATAGAATGCGCGGGCGAATTACACGGAGATTAAAATGCGTAGCTATCTGTTGTTGCTGGCGATTGGCCTGTTGTGGGGCTCCCAGTTCATTTTCATGCATCAAGCCGTCACCGAACTGCCCCCCATCATGGTGGCGGCCGGTCGCGCCCTGTGCGGCAGCCTGACCCTGGGTCTGCTCTGCCTGTTCATGCGCCTCAAGAGCGAGCACACCCCCTGGCGCACCTATATGTTGATCGCCCTGCTCGATGCCACCATCCCCTTCATCATGGTGGCCTGGGGTCAGCAGTATGTGGACAGCGCCATCGCCGCCGTGGTCATGGGTTGTATCCCCTTTGTGACCATTCTGGCTGCGCCCCTGTTTATTTCTGGTGAAAGAATCACCAAGGGCGGTCTGCTCTCCGTGGCCATCGGCTTCGTCGGCGTGCTGGTGCTGTTCTGGCCGAAACTGGCCAACGGCATGAACGCCGGTCTGCTCGGTGCCATGGCCATACTGTTCGGCGCCAGCTGCTTCGCCATCGGCCTGCTGATGATCAAGCGCTTCGCCAAGGACCACCCCGTGGTGGTGGCCCGCAACATCCTGATCTCGTCAGCCATCCAGCTGCTGCTGGCCGCGCCCTTCGTCACCGATCTGAGCGCGCTCACCCTGCCAAGCCAGCAGGCCATCGGCGCCGTGACCGTGCTGGGGGTCTTCTGTACCGGTCTGGTCTACTTCCTCTACATGGCGCTGATCCAGAAGGCGGGCCCGACGTTCGCCTCCTTCAGCAACTACCTGGTGCCGCTGTTCGGCGTCATGCTGGGTGCCCTCTTCCTCGGCGAGCAGATCCAGTCCACCACGGGCGTGGCACTGGCGCTGATCCTGGGTTCGGTCGCTCTGAACCAGTGGGCCCAGCAGCGCCGTACTCGTCGGGAGGCCAGCCTATGTCAGGCATCCTGACCACCCTGTGCGGCGGTCTGGTGCTGATAGCCGGCTGGCAGTATCGCCACCGGCTGGCCGGACTGCTCGGCCTGCTGATGCTGACCCTGCCCTGGTTCTTCGACAGCAAGCTGCAGGCCATGCTGAGCTATGCCCTGAATGCCTGAATGCCATCTCTAATGTGTGACGAGAGTGTGTCTCTCCTGTTTTTGGGACCGTTTTAAAAAAAACCTCCGATTTGTCCCCGCTACCGGCGCTCTGCGCCGGTTTTTTTATGCCGGTTTCCCGCCCTCCGAGCAGTAGCGGTAGCTGAGCCGCTCGTTCTTGCGCGGCCCCGTGATCTGCCAGGCGAGCAGGAAGCCCTCGCCGGTTTCGGTCAGCCCGGCGCTGTAATGATCCTGGCCGCACAGGTGCGCCTCGGCGGTGAGCCAGCGCCCGTCCCCCTGGGGCAGCAGCTCGAACAGCAGCACCGGCGCCTGGTGGCGAAGGTGGGAGAGGCTGATCCCCCGCTCGCCGCGCTGCCACCAGAAGCTGTTGTGCATGGCGAGCACCCGGCCATGGGGCGTGGTGTAGCGCCCCTGCTCCGTAAACAGCCAGCCCCCCTGATGATCGGTCACCCGCACCTCCCCCTCCCCACGGCCGTTCCAGTCGGTCGCGGAGCCCGCTCCGTTGCTCGCCTCGAAGGCAAAAGCGCCGATCCGTGGCAACTGTTCCCATAAACGCTGGATCGCGCTTTCCAACTCGGCCATCATAGCGCCCTCCAAAT
>RCUP01000776.1_pt1 | contig 22040 bp, 19 predicted proteins | sample 2166341 | NCBI WGS metagenome assembly RCUP01 (sample SAMN09932325, study PRJNA488358) | compost metagenome | isolation source: compost soil in succinonitrile-enriched | place: Germany: Experimental Botanical Garden | reverse complement strand
AAGGTCATGGAACTGCTGGTCGAGCTGAACAAGCGCGACGGCATGGGCGTGATCGTCACCCTGCACCAGGTCGACTACGCCATCCGCTACTGCAACCGCGTCATCGCCCTGCAGAAGGGCAAGGTGGTCTATGACGGTCCGTCGACCGGTCTGGACTCCAAGCGCCTGATTGAAATCTACGGTCCCGAGTACGAGGACGCGTTCTGGGAAGCCAAGGCATGACCCGCACCCCTATCACCCGCCGCCTCATGGGCGTCGCCGCCGTCGCCGCCCTGACCCTGGGCCTCGCCGCCTGCGGCAAGGGCGAAGACAAGGCGTCGGGCGCCGCTCCGACCGAAATCACCTTCTCCATCCTCTCGGCAGAGGGGCAGGCCTCGTCGGGCCCGCTGTGGCAGCCGCTGCTGGACGACATGTCCAAGTCGATCGGCGTGCCGGTGAAGCCCTACTTCGGCTCGAACTACACGGTTCTGGTCGAGGCCATGCGCGGCAACCATACCCAGGTGGGCTGGTTCTCGGCCAAGCCCGAGGTCGAGGCCATCGATCGCGCCAACGCCGAGGTCATCGCCCGCACGGTCAACCGCGAAGGTCTGGACAGCTACCAGTCGACCCTGATCGTCAAGAAGGGCTCGGGCATTACGCTGGACAAGGTTCTGGCCTGCGGCAAGCAATACAATTTCGGCATCGGCGACGCCCAGTCGACCTCGGGCACCCTGGCGCCCATGACCTTCCTGTTCAATGCGCGCGGCGTCGTGCCGTCGCAGTGTTTCAAGACGGTCCGCTCGGCCAACCATCAGGCCAACGCCTTCGGCGTGGCCACGGGCGTGATCGACGTGGCGACCTCGAACAGCGTCAACACCATCTTCATCCGCCGCGAAAACCCGCAGCTGGCCGATCAGATCGAAGAGATCTGGGTCTCGCCGCCGATCCCCGAAAGCGGCATCGTCGTGCGCGAAGATCTGGACCCGGCGCTGAAGGAAAAAATCCGCAGCTTCTTCCTGACCTATGGCCAGGGCGAAGGCCCGGAAGCCGAACGTCAGCGCAAGGTTCTGGCCGGTCTGGAATATTCGCGCTTCGCCGCCGCCGACGACAGCTACCTGAACCCGATCCGCGAAATGATCGCCGACCAGAAGCGCGGTGACGCCGAGGCCAAGGGCGACAAGGCCGGCGTAGCCGCCGCGACCGCCGAGCTTCAGCGTCTGCGCAGCCTGCGTGAGGTCCAGCCTTGACCTCTGCTCCGCTGACGCCTGCTTCCGCGACTGCGGGCGCCGTTCCGGCCGCGCCGCAAAAGTCCGCCGTCTCCTGGGCGATGGACATCCTGGTCTGGGGCGGCGTGATCGCCGTCCTGCTCTACAGCATCGACGCCGTCGACCTGGGCAATATCTCGCGCCTGTTCTCGGGCAATGAGAGCACCCGCCTGTTCGTCCATGACCTGCTGCGCCCGGACTTCTCCGACTGGAAGATGTTCGTCGCCAAGATGTGGGAAACGGTCCAGATCGCCCTGTGGGGCACCTTCCTGGCGGTCCTGTTCGGTATTCCTCTGGGTCTGGCCGCGGCGCGCAACATGGCGCCGGCCTGGGTCGTGACCCCGGTGCGTTGGGTCATGAACCTGCTGCGCTCGGTGCCGGATCTGGTCATCGGCCTGCTGTTCGTCACCGCCGTGGGTTTGGGCCCCCTGGCCGGCGTGCTCGCCATCACCCTGAACACGGCCGGGGTGCTGGCCAAGCTGTTCTCGGAAGCGGTCGAGTCGATCGACAAGGGGCCGGTCGAAGGCGTGCGCGCCACGGGCGCCTCCAAGCTGCATGAGATCGTCTGGGGCGTGATCCCGCAGGTGGCGCCGCTGTGGACCTCGTTCGCCCTCTATCGCTTCGAGTCGAACAGCCGTTCGGCCACCGTTCTGGGCCTGATCGGCGCCGGCGGCATCGGTCAGGTGCTGTTCGACAGCATGAACGCCTTCGACTTCCGGGCCGTCTCGGCCATCGTCATCATCGTGGTCATCGCCGTGACCCTGATCGACACCCTGTCGCAGGTCATGCGCAAGCGCCTGCTGTAATCGAACCAGGTCGGGGCGAGGTTTGCCCTGACTGTCACAAAGGTCTGGCCGGACCGTCACACTTCGCTGCTCTAAGCGTCTCCAACTGACGTCTGGAGAGGTCCGGCCAATGATCCGTTCCCTGAAAAATACCGCCAAGTTCGGGGCCTGCGCTGCAGCCCTGGTCGCGCTCGCCGCCTGCGGCAACAACGAAGCGGGCGGCGCCCCCGGCAGCCAGAAGGCCCGCGCGGGCATCTGGGCCGCTGGTTCCTCGACCGTCTTCCCCTTCGCCACTCGCGTGGCCGAGAACTTCGCCCGCACCTCGGGCGGTTCGGCGCCGCGCGTTGAGTCCCTGGGCACCGGCGGCGGCATCCAGGCCTTCTGCGCTGGCGTGGGCCCCTCGACCCCGGACATCGCCAACGCCTCGCGTCCGATGAAGCAGAGCGAGTTCGACCGTTGCGTCGCCAACGGCGTCAGCGACATCGTCGAAATCAAGATCGGCTTTGACGGCATCGTCATCGCCACCGCCCGCACCGGCAACAGCTTCAACTTCGAGCTCAACGACCTCTATGAAGGTCTGGCCAAGGAAGTGCCCGGCCCGAACGGGACCTTCGTCGCCAACCCGACCAAGACGTGGAACGACGTCAACAAGGGCCTGCCGAGCCAGCGCATCCAGGTTTACGGCCCGCCGCCCACCTCGGGCACGCGCGACGCCTTCCTGGAACTGGGCATGGCGCCCGGCGGCGAGTTGGTTCCGGCCGTGGCGGCTCTGAAGAGCGACAAGACTCGTTTCGAGACCCTGACCCACACCCTGCGCGAAGACGGCGCCTGGGTCGACTCGGGCGAGAATGACAACGCCATCGTCCAGACCCTGACCCGTACGCCGGGTTCGCTGGGCGTGTTCGGCTTCTCCTTCCTGGAGCAGAACATGGACACGGTGAAGGCCGAGACCATCGACGGCGTCGCCCCCTCGGCCGAGACCATCGCCGACGGCACCTATCCCCTGGCCCGCAGCCTCTACATCTACGTCAAGAAGGCCCACATCGGCGTGACGCCGGGCCTGGAACAGTTCGTCCAGGAGTTCATGTCGGAAGGCTCGGCCGCGCGCGGCGGCTATCTGCAGGACCGCGGTCTGGTGCCGCTGCCCGCCGCCGAACTGACCGCCGAGCGCGCCAAGGCTGCCGCCATGACCTCGATGGCTCGCCCGAACTAAGAGGCAGCGCCTGCAATGCCCTTCTCCCCTTGTGGGAGAAGGTGCTCGGATGAGGGGTGTGAGCGCCGCGATCGGCTGATCGCGGCGCTTTCCTTTTGAGCGTTACGGGAGTGAGACGGAGCAACCCCTCATCCGTCTCGCTGCGCGAGCCACCTTCTCCCGCAAGGGGAGAAGGAAAATTAGGCCGCCGCCTTGCGTCTCAGCCGGGCGATGCGGCGCAGGCGGCGCCAGAAGCGCCCGCGCGCGGGCTCGGGATAGGGCTGCAGGTTCTCGACGAACTGCTCGGCCGAGGCGCGCCAACTGAACTTCTCGGCATAGGCGCGGACATCCTGGCGATCCAGCTTCAGGGCTTCCAGGCAGGCGGTCTTCAGGTCGTCGTCGATGACCCCGGCGTTGGAGCCGGGGATGATGTCGATGGGGCCGTGGGCCGGATAGGCGGCGACCGGGGTGCCGGCGCCCATGGCTTCCAGGATCACCAGGCCGAAGGTGTCGGTCCAACTGGGGAAGACGAAGACGTCGGCGTCGGCGAAGCAGCGCGCCAGGTCCTCGCCGAAGCGGGCGCCCAGGAACTTGGCTTCGGGATATTTCTCTTCCAGTTCGGCGCGAGCGGGGCCGTCGCCGACCACGATCTTGGTGCCGGGCAGGTCCAGTTCGAGGAAGGTCTCGATGTTCTTCTCGACCGCCACCCGGCCGACGTTGAGGAAGAAGGGCCGGGGCCACTCGTCGCCGCCCATCTCCTTGTAGATGGGCTCCAGATCGGGGCGGAACAGGTCCGTGTCCACGCCGCGCGTCCAGGGCGAGACATTGCGGAAGCCGTGCTCGACCAGTTCGTCGCGCAGGGTGGGCGTCGCCACCATCAGCCGGCCCGACGGCTTGTGGAACCACTTCATGTAGGCGTAGCCGACCTGAACCGGGATCGGGAAACGGGCCGAGACATATTCCGGGAACTTGGTGTGATAGCTGGTCGTGAAGGGCAGCTTCCACTCCACGCAGATGCGGCGGGTGGCGATGCCCAAAGGCCCTTCGGTGGCGATGTGGACGGCCTCGGGCTCGAAGGCGCGCAGGCGTTCGCGAATCTCTTCTTCGGCGCCCAGGGCCAGCCGGATCTCGGGATAGGTGGGGCAGGGGATGGTCTTGAACTGGCTGGGTTCGATGACCTCGACCTCATGACCCATGGCGCGGCACTCGGCCACGGTGCGGGTCAGGGTGCGGACGACGCCGTTGACCTGGGGCTCCCAGGCGTCGGTGACCAGAACAATGCGCATGAAGTCGAGTGGGCCCGGGCCGTTTCGCTGAGCCGGAAGTTCTAGACGGTTAAGATGACGAAGGCGAGACGGGTTAGAGCGGCGGAACCGTCGTCGACTTCACCTCTTCGAGAACTGCAAAGGCTAGGTGCTCACGCGAGCCGGGCCTCGCTATGGCTCAGAACAATGAAACGGCGGACTTTCTATCTGGCGATAGGGCCATGACCGCCCGTTCGACTTCGGCGTAGGCGGCGAGAATATGATAGAAGGAGCTCGCTGGCGCAGGCTCTTCGATAAAGCGCCCGACCTCCAGCAGCTTGTCCTTCCAGAGGCCGTCCGACGTCAGATAGCGCCACAGACCGGCCTCGGCCCTGGCTGCCTGGTTCAGGCAGAATTCGCGCCGACCGTCGTCTGACAGGGTCGCAAAGATCAGCGACGCCTTGAGCCACTCCGTTTGCGGCCACAGGCGGGCGCGCTCGCTTCGGACCGTGCCGTTGATGTTGCGGCTGTCGATGATGACTTCCTTGTGGGGATCGAACCCGTCGAGGCCGCTGAGGTAGAGGTTCCAGGCCAGCGCGCTGAGCTCGTTGTCGCCGCGCGCTTTTGCATGCTGGGCGAGCAGGCCGGACCATTCCAACTGATGGCCGGGCTCGATCAGTTCGCCCCGCCTGTCGTCTGGCGGGGTCCAGTCGTCGTCGAAGAATTCGCCGATGAGGCCGATCTTCTGGTCGATCAGTCGGGTGCGGGCGATCGCCACGATGGAATCGGACAACTCGCGCCAGCCAGCGTCGGTGCTCGCCTCCTCCCATGCCATCGAGGCTTCGAGCATGTGCATCAGGGGATTGGCCTGATAGGGCTTGGCTCCGACTTCGGTCAGCCCGCCCTTGTGACTGCGTTCCTGAAGCAGGAGCTCACGCACCGCGACGGCGCGCGGCTCCATCTCCGCTCGCCCCAGGGCGCGACCCGCGAAGGCCAGCGCCAGAAGCAGGAAGGCCTGATCATACAGACTGGCGTGTTCGTCGATCGGCTGACCGTCCACGTCCAGGATGGAGCGGAGAAGGCCGTCCGGTCGGGTGAACGGTCCATCCAGATAGTCCAGCCCGCTTTCAACCGCGCGTCGCCAGGGGCCTTGCCAACCCAGCAAGCCAGCCTGGCTGTAGGCATAGATCTGTCTCGCCTGGACACGGGCACGTTTGGCGCTTCGCACCCGACGTCCGTCCAGGCCCAGGGTTTCTTCGAACGCGCCGCCGTCATTCTGGCCAAGCGTGCACCAGATCGGCAGGGCTTTGCTCCTCAGCCATGCGCTCAAACGCGTGGCGCCCTCGTAGAAGGAGGGGAGGGACGATATTTCGAAATCGAGATGCCGGGGAGAAAGATTTTCGAGTCGTTTGACGACCTTTTTGACATCCTGGCTGCGCTTCAGATCGGTGACGAGGACGGCGTCCTGCTCCACCACGATTCCGATGTTGCGCAATCCGATGGCCGCCACCAGGACACCGTCGCGCGCACGTATGAGACAGCCCTCTGAATCTTCTAGAACATGCAGACCGACATCGCCTTCGCCCGAGGCGTGAACGGCGTCCCAGGCGCCGAGATCGGACCATTCAAAGGAAACCGGCAGCACGGAGGCCCGCCGGGTCTTCTCCATGATCGCGTAGTCGACCGAAATCTTGGCGGCGGTTCGGAAGGCTTCGCCCAAGAGGATGCAGCCGCTGTCGTGCACCGCTGCATCGACTGCGTCCCTGACGCTGGCATGCAGGGAATTGGCCGACTGCGTGAACTCTTCTTCGAGCAGATCGGCCCGGACGATGAAATTGCCGCTGTTCCAAAGGTAGCCGCTGTCGATGTAGCGCCGCGCCGCGCTCTCGGTCGGTTTCTCCACGAAGGCGGCGACGGGGCTGAGACCGACGGATGCCGGCGCGATATAGCCATAGGCCGAAGACGGCGAGGTGGGCACGATGCCCAGGGTCACGATGCGTCCGGCCTGCGAAGCCTCGACGGCCTGGGCCACAGCTGTGTGGAAGGCGTCGTGATCTGGCACATGGTGATCGGACGGGACGAACAGGTTGACCGCGTCGGGCGATTGCCGCCGCGTCCAGATCGCCGCCGCCGCCATGGCCGCCGCAGAATCGCGTCCCTCGGGCTCCAGCAAAATGACGGCTGAGGCGCCGATTTCGGACAACTGGTGCAGGATGGTTTTCTGGTGGCCGGCGCCGCCCACGATGATCAGGCGGCCGTCGCCGGCGACCAGCGGCGCTACACGCTGAACGGTTTCCTGAAACAGGGACCGGTTGCCGGCCAGGGGGATGAAATGCTTGGGCCGCGAAGGGCGAGAAGCTGGCCACAGACGCGTGCCGGCTCCGCCGCAAAGAATAACCGGATATACAGATGGCCTCGAACTCATAGGACATGGGTTTAGCGGCGCCGCCCCAATTGGTCGAGGGTCTGACAGGTCTGCGCCATTTATGCCGATCAAAGCGGCAAGACCGTCGTCGACTTCACCTCTTCGAGAACAGCGTAGGTCCGAGTCTCACGCACGCCGGGCATGCGCACCAGAATATCGCCTAGGAAGACCCGATAGGCGTCCATGTCGGCCACCCGCGCCTTGATCAGATAGTCGAAGCCGCCGGCCACCATGTGGCACTCCAGCACCTCGGGCTGGCGACGCACCACGTCGGCGAAGGCGTCGAAGACGTCGCCCGTGGTCCGGTCCAGCAGCACCTCGATGAAGATCAGCAGGGCGCGATCAGCGCTGGCCGGGTCGATCAGGGCCGCATAGCCGGTGATGACCTTCCTGTCCTTCAGCCGCTTGACCCGCTCGAAGCAGGCGGCGGGCGACAGATTGCACCTTCGCGCCAGTTCCGCGTTGGAGATACGGCCGTCGATCTGCAGCACGCGCAGTAGACGGCGGTCGGTGTCGTCCAGAGTTTGCATGGCGGTCATGCCTTTTGGCCGAAGGATCGCTGGCTTGAAGCGTCATCATACAGTGCACATTCGGCCAAGTCCGCCATATATGCCGCAAATCGAAGGGATTGATCCCAGGGTGAGATGATGACGCCGACCGACCTCAAGCACTGGGACGACCTGGACCGGAACAAGTTCCGCGACGAGGGCGATGTGGTCGCCGAACTGCTGGCCAATCCCGGCCTGACGACGACCGAGCGCGCTGACGTGCTGCGCGACGCTGTGGCCCTGGTCGACCAGGCCCGCGCCAGCCAGAAGAAGCAGGGCGTGGTCGAGAGCTTCCTGCAGGAGTTTTCGCTGGGCACCCGCGAGGGTCTGGCCCTGATGTGCCTGGCTGAGGCCCTGCTGCGCACGCCCGACGCCGACACCCGCGACCGCCTGATCGCCGAGAAGATCGGCTCGGCCGACTGGGCCTCGCACATGGGGCAGTCCGACAGCCTGTTCGTCAACGCCTCGACCTGGGGCCTGATGCTGACCGGCAAGCTGGTCGACGTGGACGATGAGGCCAAGACCGACCTGTCGGGCTTCCTCAAGCGCATCGCCGGGCGTCTGGGCGAGCCGGTCATTCGTCAGGCCGTCGCCACCGCCGTCAAGATCATGGGCGAGCAGTTCGTCGTCGGCCGCACCATCGAGGCGGCGCTGAAGCGCTCGGACCGCGAGGGCTGGCTGTGCAGCTTCGACATGCTGGGCGAGGGCGCCCGCACGGTCGCCGACGCCGAGCGCTATGAGAAGATCTACGCCGACGCCATCGAGGCCGTGGGCAAGACCGCCAAGGGACAAGGCCCCGAAGCCGGGCACGGCGTCTCGGTCAAGCTGTCGGCCCTGTCGCCGCGCTATCAGGCGGTGCAGGAAGACCGCGTCTGGGAAGAACTCTATCCCCGCATCCTGCGTCTGGCCCTGATCGCCGCCAAATACGACATCAACTACACCATCGACGCCGAAGAGGCCGACCGTCTGGCCCTGTCGCTGAAGCTGCTGGAGCGGCTGGCGCGCGAGCCGGAGCTGGGCGACTGGAAGGGCCTGGGTCTGGCCGTTCAGGCCTATCAGAAGCGCACGACCGAGACGGTGCAGAAGCTGGCCGAACTGGCCAAATCCTCGGGCCGACGCCTGATGGTGCGTCTGGTCAAGGGCGCCTATTGGGACACCGAGATCAAGCTGGCCCAGGTCAACGGCCGCACCGACTATCCGGTCTTCACCACCAAGCCGGCGACCGACCTCAACTATCTGGTCTGCGCCAAGGCCCTGATCGAGGCCTCGCCCTACATCTACGCCCAGTTCGCCACCCACAACGCCCACACCCTGGCCGCCGTGCGGCGCATGGCCCGCGACCGCAATGTGACCATCGAGCACCAGCGCCTGCACGGCATGGGCGAGGCCCTCTATGACGCCGCGCACGAGGCCTGGGCCGACGAGAAGGTCATCGTCCGGGCCTACGCCCCGGTCGGCGGTCACGAAGAACTGCTGCCCTATCTGGTGCGCCGCCTGCTGGAAAACGGCGCTAACTCCTCCTTCGTCCACGCCCTGCTGGACGAGCGCGTTCCTGCGGCCGCCGTCGCCGCCGACCCCATCACCGCTGTCGAGGCCCAGCCCGACCGTCACCCCAGGATTCCGGTTCCCATGAACATCTACGGCGATCGCCAGAACTCCCTCGGCCGCGACTATTCGCAGGCCGCCGACCGTGAGCGCCACGCCAAGGCCCTGGAGCGCGTCGACAGCGAGAAGCTGACGTCCGGCCCCATCATCGGCGGCAAGCTGAAGGCCGGCGTCAACCCGCAGGACGTGACCAACCCCTTCGACCGTTCGCAGGTCCTGGGTCATGTGTCGGAAGCCTCGGTCGAGGACGTCGACGCCGCCGTCATGGCCGCCGCCAACGCCCAGGTCGCCTGGGACCGCATCGGCGGCGCAGGCCGTGCCCCCGTCCTGCGCGCCATGGCCGACGCCCTGGAAGCCGACATGGACCGTCTGGTCGCCCTGCTGTCGCGTGAAGCGGGCAAGACGCTGAACGACGGCGTGGCCGAGGTGCGCGAAGCCGCCGACTTCTGCCGCTACTACGCCCTGCTGGCCGAGCGCGACTTCGGTGGCCGCCAGACCCTGAAGGGTCCGACCGGCGAGACCAATGAACTGGTCCTGCACGGCCGCGGCGTCTTCGCCGCCATCAGCCCGTGGAACTTCCCCCTGGCCATCTTCGCCGGCCAGATCGCCGCGGCGCTCGCCGCCGGCAACGCCGTGGTGGCCAAGCCCGCCGAACAGACCCCGCTGATCGCCGCCGAGGCCGTCCGCCTCTTCTACAAGGCCGGTCTGAACCCCGACCTGCTGGCCCTGGTCCCCGGTCGCGGCGAGGTGGTCGGCGCGGCCCTGACCAACCATCCGGGCATCGACGGCGTGGCCTTCACCGGGGGCACCGACACCGCCAGCGCCATCAACCGCGGCCTGGCCGCGCGTCCCGGCGCCATCATCCCCTTCATCGCCGAGACCGGCGGCCTGAACGCCATGTTCGTGGACACCACGGCGCTGAAGGAACAGGTCATCGACGACGTCATCCTGTCGGCCTTCGGTTCGGCCGGTCAGCGCTGCTCGGCTCTGCGCATCCTCTATGCGCCCAAGGAAGCCGCCGACGCCCTGATCGAGGGCCTGAAGGGCGCGCTGGCGACCCAGGTTCTGGGCGACCCGACCGACACCAAGAGCGACATCGGCCCGGTCATCGACGCCGAGAGCCGCGCCAACCTGGAAGCCCACGTGGCGCGCCTGGCGAAAGAAGCCAAGATCGTCGCCCGCGCCGAACTGGCCCCGGGTTCGGACAAGGGCGACCTGTTCGCCCCGACCATCGCCGAAATCCCGACGCCCGACTTCCTCGAACGCGAGGTCTTCGGCCCGATCCTGCACGTCTATCGCTATGACTCGAAGGACCTGAAGTCGGTCGCCGCCAAGCTGGCCGCGCGCGGCTATGGCCTGACCCTGGGCGTTCACAGCCGCATTGAGGCCTTCGCCGACGAGGTCGTGCGTCTGGTCCCGGCCGGCAACGTCTATGTGAACCGCTCGATCATCGGCGCCGTCGTCGGCGTGCAACCCTTTGGCGGCGAGGGCCTCAGCGGCACCGGCCCGAAAGCCGGCGGCCCCAACAGCCTGATCCGCTACGCCGCCGAAAAGGCCATCAGCGTCAACATCGCCGCCCAGGGCGGCGACCCGGCGCTGTTGAACCTCTGATCATGCTGGAAGCGAAGCGCGTCGGTTCGTCGCGCTTCGCCCCAAATCGGTCTAAGGCCTGCGCTTAAGGAGCCTGGATGATCGATCTGTTTCGTAGCGAGAATGTCGTGGTCCGCAGCGTGCCTGCGGCCGACCTCAGGCGCTGGGTCGTGACCTTCGACAACTACGGCATCGGTCATGGCTTTGATCGATCAGGCTTTGGCCAGGAGTTTCTGCGCCAGGCGGGCGTATCCGCCATCCACGTGATGGGCGCGCGCGAGGACTGGTATCAGTACCCCGAGATGGCGGCGGCCATGGCGGCGGTCCGGGCGGCGACGGCGGGCGCCGAGCGCGTCATGACCTATGGATCCAGCATGGGCGGCTATGCGGCCATTCGTTTCGCCGACGCCGCCGGCGCAAATGCCGTGCTGGCGCTTTCACCGCAATATTCGATCGACCCGCAGAAGATGCCGTCCGAGACGCGCTGGCTTCAGGACAGCCAGCGTATTGCCTGGCGGCCTGAAATTGACGGCCGGATCATTTGCAGCGCTCGACCGGTCGTGGTTTTCGATCCTTTGGAAGATGGGGTGCAGGTCGCGAGGATACAGGACGACATCGACGTCTGGCCGATCCGCCTGCCCTATGTCTCTCATCCCGCCAGCACATACCTGGCTGAGACAGGCCTTCTGAAGGCCTTGGTCCTTCAGACGCTCTCTGGCGAATTTGACGCCGTCGCGTTTGAAGGCGAGGCTCGAAAACGTCGTGGAACGAGCGGATTCTATCTGTCGAACCTGGCGATGAGGCAGCCGGCGTATCGACGGGAACTCGCTTTCGATCTGGCCGAACGGGCTGTGAACACCACCCCTTCAAGTCCGCTCGCAGATCTGGCGCTCGCCCGGCTGCTGTCGGCTGCGGGGCGGCATGACGACGCCATCGAGAAGCTGGAGCGCATCGTCGCCTCGACCAATCGGGCGCCGATCTATCTCATGTCCTATGTGGATGCCCTGGTCGCGGCAGGCCGCTTTGAAGAGGCTCGACCTCACGCCCGAGAGGCGGTCGAGGCGCTGTCTCATCAGGCGCACCTTCATGCGTGGGAAGGGGCTCTGCTGAAGAGTCTGGGCGAGGACAAGGCTGCTGTGGAAGCGGTGGAACGGGCGATCGCGCTGGACCCTCAACCGCGGTATTGTGAACTGCTGGACGCCTATCGCGAAGGCGTCGAGGTTGACGATCTCAGTCAGCGGCGTTCCGTCAAGTGGGCGTCCCGTTTGCTCGCACGGCTTCGTCCGACGATGCGAGCTATTCGCAAGGCTTGACGGACGTTGGGAAGGGGGGGCGGTTACACGGCCCGAACGTGGCTCAGCGGAAAGCTATGCCCCGCGCCGCACGATGATCCCGAACGACGTCGTGGAGAAGCCGGAGAGCGCCATTTGAAGGTGGGGCTGCTCCCGGTAGGGCGGAACGTCGATATAGCGATCCACCGGCCTGTCGCCGGGGTTGAAGTCGAAGGGGATGACGGTGTGGCCCTGTTGCGCCAGCCGTTCGGCGAGGGCTTCGAAATCCCGGCGCCGGAACAGCACGGTGCCCAGATTATCGACCGTTTCCTCGTTCGAACTGGTGTTGAATTCGGTGGTGTGAACCGCCCAACCGCCCGGCTTCAGGCATTGAATGGAGCGTTCAATGAAGGCCAGGCCCTTTTCGATGGAGCCGAGGTGTTCCAGCGCGCAGGCCGACCAGCAGAAGTCGTAGTCGACAAACTCCGCCGGCACGTCATTCATGTCGCAGGCTTGGAACGAGACGTTCTCGGTGAACAGATCGTCAGGACAGACGGCCGGTTTGCGTAGCGCCTCCTTGCCGACCGCGTGCTGGTTGGTCAGGGTCCAGCCCATGGCTTCGGCCATTTTGACGTCCATGTCGGTGGCCAGGATGCGGCAGTTCTGAGAGGCGAAGAAGGCGGTCAGAGGTTCGGCGCCGACGCCGAAGCCTAGTCCGCGTGCCCCCGGAACCACGGCTCCACGTTCCCACAGGACCTGGCAGATGAAGACGAACTCCCACAGCTTGCGATGGTAACGCAGGCCTTCGCGCAGGCGGTGGGTCCAGTAGGAAAAATAGGGCTCGTGGAAGCTGTCTTGCCGGCACAGGGTGCTGCGTGGGAAGGCCAGTTTCGCGGGCTCGCCCTGGATCATGGGGGGCTGGCCATACCATTCCCCTCGGGCGGGTAGAGCCAGACTATTGTAGAGCAGGCGTGTTTCGCGCCGATGTTCTTCCAATGCCAAGGAAAGGGCGTTGATCTGACTGGTCGCCGTCTGGAACTTGGCCGCGATCGCCTCTGCTTGACGGACTTTTTTACGCCAGAACTTGAACGGATTTATCAAAGCATTCTCGCCTGGAGGAGTCAGTGTGCGCCCCCAAGGGCATCTTGATCCTGCTCGTAACGCATTTTAGCCTTTGCGGGGAAGGCGTAAGGGGCATTTTTCGAGCTGCCTGATCAGGCTCTGGTCTGCGGCCAGCCGCCCGCGCGGCTCAGGGCGCTGAGGCGGGGCTTGTCGATCTGGTCGCCGATCCAGCGGGCGGTTTCGATCAACTGGTCAAGGTCGTAGCCGGTCGAGAAGCCGGCGCGTTCCAGCATATAGACCAGGTCCTCGGTGGCGATGTTGCCGGTCGCGCCGGGCGCGAAGGGGCATCCGCCGATGCCGCCTGCAGAGGCGTCCAGCACGTCCACGCCCGCCTCGACCCCCGCATAGGCGTTGGCCAGGCCGGTGTTGCGGGTGTCGTGGAAATGCAGGCGCAAGGTCGCGTCGGGCGCGGCCTTGCGGGCGGCCTCGACCTTCCTGGTCACGCTCCACGGGTCGCCGACGCCGATGGTGTCGGCCAGGGCGATTTCCTCGACGCCCAGGGCGGCGACACGGGCGACCAGATCGCTGACCTGTTCGACCGAGACCTCGCCGTCGAAGGGGCAGCCCCAGACGCAGGACAGGGTGGCGGACAGCCTGGGCGTGGCGCCCGGCGCGCCGGATGCATTGGCGCGGCCGGCCATGATGTCGGACAGCATCTGCACCTGCTGGTCGACGTCCAGGCCCTGGTTCTTCAGGCCGAAACCATTGGTGGCGGACATGGCGACATTGACCTCGTCCACGCTCGTTCCTAGCGCGCGGTCATAGCCCTTGCCGTTGAGGACCAGGCCGATGCGGCTGTGACCCTCGGCGGGCGGCAGGGCGGCCATGACCTCCTCGGCGCCGGCCATCTGCGGCACGTACTTGGGGTGGACGAAGCTGACGGCCTCGATCCGTTTGGCGCCCGCCGCTTCCAGGCGCCGCACGAAGTCAGCGCGGACTGCGGGCGTCAGCACGGCCTTTTCGTTCTGCAGGCCGTCGCGCGGCCCGACCTCGACGATCTGGATGAAACGTCCCATCAGCGCGCGCTCCGTTCGCCGGCGCCGGCGGGCGCATAGACGGTCAGACGCACGTCGTCGCCCGAGGAATAGTTGTGACCGCTGACCACGCCCACGGCGCGTCCGGCGGCGCCGAGGTCTGCCAGGGCGCGGCGGAAGGCCTCGTCGTCGTGGGCCTCGACGATGGCGGGCCGGCCTTCGGCCAGGGCGCGGGCGGCGCCGGGACCGTCGGTGAGCTGGGTGTCGCGCCCGGTCAGAAAGACGAAGCTCGGTTCATGGAAAGTGGTGATGGCCACAGGCCCCGGATAACGACCTTGAGCGGGGCTCAGCTCGGCCGACTCCATGGTCTTCACCAGTCGCGGCGCGATGGACAGGGGGCGCAACTGGCGGATGGTTCCGGCCAGACCGGCGTGGGCGATGACGCCGCACGCGATGGCGGCCAGCACCCCGGTGATCGCCGCCCGGTTGACCAGCAGGAAGCCGCCGACCGCCGCCGCCATGACGGCGAAGACGATGGTCACGGTGGCCCAGGTCTGGGCCGTCGAACGCCCGAACTCGGTCAGGCCATAGACGGTGATGGCGCAGATGACGACAGCGGCGAACAGGCCCAGCAAGGCGCCCGAAATGCGCGAGACCTTGCCGATGGGCTGGGTCAGGGCGGCGGCGGCCAGCAGGGCGATCGCACCAAAGGTAGGCAGGGTGTAGTGCCACAGTTTGGTCGGGGCGATCTCGAACATCAGCCATGCCGGGATCAGCCAGCAGACAGCGAAGCGGATGGCCGGCTCGGCGCGGCGATGCCAGCCGGCCGACAGGGCGGCGGGCAGCATCAGGGTGACGGGGAAGAGCAGCAGGGGCGACAGGAGGGCGTACATGCCGATGAAGCCGCCGTGGCTTTCGTGGGCGCCGGCCAGTTTGGGCGCGAGGTCGCCGCCGATGGCCTCACGCCAGAAACCGCCGTCCGTGGCGATGGTGATGGCGATGGCCCAGGGCCCGACCAGCAGGGCCACCAGAGGCAGGCCCCAGCCCCAGCCCAGCTTGCCCAACCACCTGATGTTCCGGTCCCAGACCGACAGGGCGATGATCGACAGGGCCACGACCAGAAGCCCAATCGGCCCCTTGATCAGGATGGACAGGCCGATGCCCAGCCAGAACAGCAGCTTGTGCCAGCGCACCGGCTTCTCGCCCGCGCGCGTCGCCATATAGATCCGCGCCAGGGCCGCCATCGACAGGGTGGTCAGGCCGCACAGCATGGCGTCGGTCTTGGCGATGCCCGCCTCCGACGACAGCAGGAAGGTCGCGCCCAGCATGGCGCCGGCCAGGAAGCCCGCGCGGTTGCCGAACAGGGCCGCGCCGGCCCAGGCCACGGCCCAGGCGGCCAGCATGGCCCCGAACAGCGACGGCAGGCGATAGGGCTGGATGTTGCGGTCCTCGACGTCCGACGTCAGGGCCACGGCCGCCGCCTGCATCCAGTAGATGCCGACCGGCTTCTTCCAGCGCGGTTCGTCCTGGAAGCGGATGTCGACATAGTCGTCGCTTTCCAGCATCTGCGCGGTCGCCTGGGCGAAGCGGCTCTCGTCGCGATCCAGCGGCGGCAGCAGCATCAGGCTGGGCAAGCCGGCGAGCAGGGCCAGCAGGGCCGCCAGAACGGGGCCGCGCCAGCCGGCGATGAGGTGATCCAGGTTCGGGCGGTTCATGGCGTTGTCGTATCACGCCGACGGCGCTCGCCGGAAGCTTCAGCTTGCGAGACCGCGCAGCATCCGCATCACAATGACTTTGTGAAAGGGCGTCACGACGGCGATATAGGCCCGTCCAAAAGCGTTGTGGCGATCGACCAGGGTGGTCAGGCTGATCCGGTTGAGGCCCGTCGTCAGAGGCTCGACGCGGAGCACGATGCGAAAATCCAGATGGCGGTCGTCCAGGCCGACGACGACTTCGTCGTCGCGCTCGGCCAGCACTGGAAAGCCGTCCATTGCCCCTGTCTTCAGACCGATCAACTGCACCAGGCCGTTGCGCAGGGCCATCAATCGCTCGATCCAGGCCGGCGTGGTCGCGGTCATCCGCTCCATCGCCTGTCGCGCCGTCAGCGGCCCAGCCACGCCCTCGACGCCGAAGCGGTCGGCCCAGTCTGCGTGCGGCAGGGCGGGATGGGGCAGGGCGAGCGGCAGTTCAAAAGCAGCGGCCATGACGGGACCTCGTTTGCGTGGCCCAGTCGTCCTCCTGTCGACGGCCTGACGCCATGAGGCGCAACGCCGCGCGGCGCCGTTTCACTCAGGCCCGACGATGCGCTACAGAGCGACGATGATCGACAGCCTTGCTTCCACCCCTGACATCTCCGTCGTCGTGCCCGTGCATGACGAATCCGGCGCCGCTGTGCCCCTGGCGCGCGAGATCGCCGAGGCCTTCGCCGGTCGGTCCTATGAAATGATCTTCGTCAACGACGCCAGCCGAGACACGACCCTGGCCGAACTGCAGGCGGCGATGGCGGAGTTGCCGACCCTGCGTGTGCTGTCGCACGCGACCAACGCCGGGCAGAGCCGCGCGGTGCGCACCGGGGTTTTGGCGGCGCGCGCGCCCATCGTCGTCACCCTGGACGGCGACGGCCAGAACCCGCCCGCCGACGCCCCGCGCCTGGCCGACGCCCTGATCGCCGCCCCCGCCAATGTCGCCCTGGTCGGCGGCGTTCGCGCCAAGCGCCAGGACAGCAACGCCAAGCGCCAGGCCTCGATCTGGGCCAATCGCATTCGCCGCAAGCTGCTGTCCGATGACGCCGACGACACCGGCTGCGGGCTCAAGGCCTTCCGCCGCGACGTCTTCCTGCGCCTGCCCTACTTCGATCACATCCACCGCTACCTGCCGGCCCTGACGATCCGCGAGGGCTATGAGAACCGCTATCTCGAGGTCGATCACAGACACCGCGAAGTCGGTCGGTCCAAATACACCAACTGGGGGCGGCTGCGGGCGTCGTTCTCGGACCTGCTGGGCGTGATGTGGCTGAAGTCGCGCTCGCGTCGTCCGGGCGCCATCAGCGAGTTCTGACCGAATCATTCTGGTTTTGGGGCCATATGGCCGCGAGGCGGAAACAGAGTTAAGCAGGGCGATCTGGAGGGGCCGCCCATGCTGATCGCCATACCGCTGCTGGTCGTGCCGGTCGTGATCTACAACCTGGTGATCCTGCTCGGCGGGGGTGGAGCCGATCCTCTGCTCGGGCCGACGGCGGTGCTGGGCGAGGTCCTGTTCCGCGTGCCCATGACCTCGGGCGCGGTGTGGAGCATCAGCGTCGGGGACCTGATCCTGTTTCTGTCGCTGATCCTGCTGTTTGTCGAACTGCTGAAGTCGACCTCCAGCCAGAGGGTGGCCATCGTCAATCACGCCCTGTCGATGGCGTTGTTCGTGGTCTGCCTGGTCGAGTTCCTGCTGCTGCCGGGGTTCGCGGGATCGGTCTTCTTCCTGATCCTGACCATGGTGCTGCTGGACGTTCTGGCGGGCTTCATCGTCACCATCATCGCCTCGCGGCGCGACTTCGACATGAACCCGCGCTGAGCGGTCTCGGGCCTAGCTGAAGGCGACGAAGACCAGGGCGACCACGGTCACGTCGAACAGGCGGGCGGCGAGGTTGAGGACGGCCATGGACGAAACTCCGATCGAAGACGCCGGAGCCGTCGCAAACGCCATGCCATCCGGCGCGCGGACCTAGATTTCGGTCTGCCTGGCCTTGCCCACGCGGGGGCGCCGGTCGCGCTGGCCTGAGTATTCCGCGCCCAGATAGGTGGAACGGGCGGCGTCCAGCACCGGCGGCCCGCCCTTCAGCCCGCGCTTCTGTCCCTTCTGGCCCAGAACCTGGGCGGCGAACAAGGCTGGCGGCGCGAGGGGAGACACGGCAGGCTTTGCCGGGGAGGCGGCATGATCGACCCGCTCGCCCGCCGGGACCAGGGCGCCGGTCTTTTCGGCCTCGGCCTCGGCCTTGGCGGCGCGGCGATCACGCTCGCGCCGGTCGCCCTCGCGGCGTTCCTGCACCGTGGGCCCCTCCAGCGGGCCGACAGGGCGCACGCCGTCGGTCATTTGCCGGCGCCGGCCAGACGATCGATCTGGGCGCGCATCTCGTCCATCTGACGCCGCATCTCGTCCAGGGCGGGATCGGCCTTGGGCGATGCAGCCGGCGTGGGCTCGGGCGTCTTTTCCGCTTCGGCTTCGGGCCGGCCATAGGCGGCCATGCCGGGGAACATCTTCATGGCGCGTTCGAACATGGCCATGTTCTGGCGCACCGCCTCTTCCATCAGGCCGCCGCCGGGCGTGCCGGCGAAGGCGCGGCTGAACTGGCTGCGCAGCTGTTCCTGCTGGCGGCTGAAGCTGTCCAACGACATCTCCAGATAGGAGGGCAGGACCGATTGCATCGAGTTGCCGTAGAAGCCGATCAACTGGCGCAGGAACTGGACCGGCAGCAGGGCCTCGCCGCGGCTTTCTTCCTCGAAGATGATTTGCGTCAGGATCTGACGTGTCAGCTCGTCATTGGTCTTGGCGTCAAAGACGACGAATTCGACCCCCTCGCGCACCATCTGCGCCAGGTCTTCCAGCGTCACATAGGCGCTGGTGGCGGTGTTATAGAGCCGCCGGTTCGCATATTTCTTGATGACGACGACGCCGTCACGGGTTTTTCCGCCCTCGGATTTCTTGTCGTTCACGCTTGTTCTCGCGTTGTTGCAACGCCGCACTATCACGCGTTGCGCGCGCGAAGGCCAGAGGGCGCTTATCGGTCAGGCTGCGCCGGGCGCCAGGACCACCCCGATCAGGATGGCGGCCCAGTGCACGCCGGCCCCGGCGACGACGAAGCCATGCCAGATGGCGCGGCGGAACTTCACCTTCTGACTGATGAAGACGAAGACGCCTGAGGTGTAGATCAGGCCGCCTGCGACCAAGAGACCCAGGGCCAGCGGGTGCACCGTCTCGATCATCGGCTTCAGCGCGAAGATCGCCACCCAGCCGAACAGGACATAGACCCCGCTCCAGAAGACGTCGGAAATGCGCGGGGCGAACATCTTCACCCCCACCCCGGTCAGGGCCATCAGCCAGACGGCCAGGGTGAAGCCGATCGACCAGGCGCCCTCGAACCTCTGGGTGGTGAAGGGGGTGTAGCTGCCGGCGATCATCAGGAAGATGGCCGCCTCGTCGAGGCGCCGCAGCACGGGCCGGGCGGCGCAGGGGTGGGTCTGGTTGTAGATGGTCGAGGCCGTCAGCATGGCCAGCAGGCAGACGGCGTAGATGGCGGTCGACACCACGGCGCTGATCCCGCTGTAGAGTCCCGCCAGCACCGCCAGGACGACGCCGCCGACCGCCGCCAGACCCAGGCCGACGATATGAACCCACAGATCGGCCAGGCGCTCGGCGCGCGACTGGTAATGCTCGATCATGTCGAGGTCGTCGGGCGTCCACACCCGTCGCGCCAAGGATTTCAGCCGCACCAGCATCACTCCTGAAAAGCGTTCGCCGTGAGGATCGTTCCCGTCAGAATGCGCCCGGATGATGACGAAGTGCTGAACTTCGCACTTGCGAAAGGTGACGCGGGATGTGGAATGCGGCACAACCTCGCGCAGAATTTCTCCCCGGAGTGAATATCATGACTGACGTAGTGATCGTTTCCGCCGCCCGCACCCCGGTCGGCTCCTTCCTCGGCGCCCTGTCCAGCCTGCCCGCCTCCAAGCTGGGTGAGGTCGCCATCAAGGCGGCGCTGGAGCGCGCAGGCGTGGCCGCCGCCGACGTGGACGAGGTCATCCTGGGCCAGGTGTTGCAGGCGGGCGCGGGCCAAGGCCCGGCGCGTCAGGCCTCGATCGGCGCCGGTCTGCCCAACGAGACCCCGGCCTGGAGCCTGAACCAGCTGTGCGGCTCGGGCCTGCGCGCCGTGGCCCTGGCCTATCAGCAGATCGCTCAGGGCGATGCGAAGATCGTCGTCGCCGGCGGTCAGGAAAGCATGAGCCAGTCGCCCCACACCGCCCAGCTGCGCAACGGCCAGAAGATGGGCGAGCTGGGCTTCAAGGACAGCATGCTGCAGGACGGCCTGATCGACGCCTTCCACGGCTATCACATGGGCCAGACGGCCGAGAACATCGCCAACAAGTGGTCGATCGACCGCGCCGCCCAGGACGCCTTCGCCGTCGCCTCGCAGAACAAGGCCGAGGCCGCCCAGAAGGCCGGCAAGTTCGTCGACGAAATCGCCCCGGTGACCATCTCGACCCGCAAGGGCGAGGTGGTCGTGGATCAGGACGAATATATCCGCCACGGCGCCACCATCGAGGCGATGGAGAAGTTGAAGCCCGCCTTCGTCAAGGACGGCTCGGTCACGGCCGCCAACGCCTCGGGCATCAATGACGGCGCCGCCGCTCTGGTGCTGATGTCGGGCGATGAAGCCAAGGCGCGCGGTCTGGAGCCTCTGGCCCGCATCGCGTCCTGGGCCACGGCGGGCGTCGATCCTTCGATCATGGGCACCGGCCCGATCCCGGCCTCGAAGAAGGCGCTGGAGAAGGCCGGCTGGACCGTCGCCGATCTGGACCTGATCGAGTCCAACGAAGCCTTCGCCGCCCAGTCGCTGTGCGTGGTCAAGGAACTGGGTCTGGATACGGCCAAGGTGAACGTCAACGGCGGCGCCATCGCCATCGGCCACCCGGTCGGCGCCTCGGGCGCCCGCGTCCTGACGACCCTGCTGCACGAGATGAAGCGCTCGGGCGCCAAGAAGGGCCTGGCCACCCTGTGCATCGGCGGCGGCATGGGCGTGGCCATGTGCGTCGAGCGCTAAGGCCAGCTTCAGGGCTGAAATGCAAAAGGCCGGCGGATCGCTCCGCCGGCCTTTCTCATGTCTGGAATTGCGGGATCAGAAGCCGCGTCGCCAGCTGCCCAGCAAGGCGTAGCCAGTGGGCGCGCCCGCGCGGTGTTGTTCGTCGCGGCTGGCGACAGCCTCCAGTTGCAACATGGAGCCGCCGGGCAGGGGGTGCAGGCTGCGAACGCTGACGTCGATCTGACGCCCCGAGGGGCTGGCCGAGAAGCGGCGCTCCGAGAAAGTGACGGGGTCGAAATACTCCAGCGGCACGTCGGCCAGGACGGCGCTGAAGGTCCCGCTCTCGATCCGCAGCGGCTGGGAAATCTCCCAGGTCAGGCGGCTACAGCCGAGCGCCCAGGACGGGCAATCCGACTGAAGGGCCAGGCGCCAGGTCGAGCTGACGGCCGCGCTGGACAGGTTCAGGAACCGGCCCTCGATCTCGGTGCGGCCGAAGCCGGCCTCGCCGCTCAGGACCAGACCGCGCCCCAGCGACAGGTCGCCGCCGAAGGCCGCAAAACGGGTGCGCGACGGCAGGGCGAAGTCCGAACGCGTCGGCATATAGGCGCCCAGCGGCCCCATCTTCTCGTCCAGGGCGCCCATGCTGAAGGAGAGGCCGCCGTGCTCGCCGCGCCAGTCCAGCGCCGCGCGGGCGTATGACGACACGTCCTGCTCAACTGAACGCAGCGGGGCGCGGCGGTCGCCGGCGCCGGTCTCGGCGCTGAGGGTCAGGGGACCGAAGCCGAGGTCGCCCAGGGTCAAGGCTCCGCGGATGGCATGGTCAGCCTGGGCCAGGGCGGCGAATCCGTCGCCCGATCCGGTGCGGAAGGGGGAGTGCGATCCGCCCTTGCCTTGCCAGGCGGCGAAAGACATGCGCCCGGCACTGACGTCGAAGAGGGCCTCCTGCTTGACCTCGTCGCCCAGCCAGGGGGCGTCAAACGGGGTGTAGCGGTTCAGGATCGGCTCGGGCGTCTCGACCGGCGCGGCGGCGACCAGCGACAGCTTCGCCCCGCCGGGACCGGCCATCGTCACCTGTGACTGACGCATCGGCGTGGGGTTTTCCGGCTGATAGCTGCGACGCGGGGCCATGCGATAGGCGGCGCCCATGTCGATGCGGAACAGGCGTTCGTACTCGTCATAGCCGATGGTGTTCAGGGCTTGGGTGCGGCCCATGGCGTCGCCGAACGGACCGCCGACATAGGCGCCCGGCTCGATGG
>RCUP01000769.1_pt1 | contig 22172 bp, 22 predicted proteins | sample 2166341 | NCBI WGS metagenome assembly RCUP01 (sample SAMN09932325, study PRJNA488358) | compost metagenome | isolation source: compost soil in succinonitrile-enriched | place: Germany: Experimental Botanical Garden | reverse complement strand
GTACTGCCCTCCGAAGGCAGGGGTCGTGGGTTCGAATCCCGCCTGGTGCACCATCTTCTTTCCCTTGTATTACAAAGGGATAGCGCTCCTGACAGAAACCTGTCCTAGTCCTGAAAGTCGTTTTTGCCACAAATTTGCCACACTTAAACGTGGCGGGAATGGTCGAAATGGCAACAATCAGGAATCGCGGCGAGTATCAGTGGGAAGCGCAAATCCGCCGTAAGGGCTATCCAGCCCAGCGCAAAACCTTCGAAACTAAATCCGATGCCCAGGCCTGGGCACGCATGATCGAAAGCGAAATCGACCGGGGTATTTTTGTTTCTCGGGTCGAGGCTGAACGCACCGCCTTTCATCAACTCATTGATCGCTACATCTCCGAGATCGCTCCGAAGCACAAAGGCGCCTATTCGGAAATCAAACGCCTGGAAGCGCTCAAGCGCCACCCGCTGGCGACACGCATCGTCGCTACCCTCACCTCCTCCGATTTTGCCCGCTACCGTGATGAACGCCTGAAGATCCGCAAGGGCAACACGGTTAAGCGCGAACTAGCATTGTTTCAGTGTGTGATCGAGGTTGCTCGCCGCGAGTGGGGAATTCATCTTGCCGAGAACCCCGTCAGGATGGTCAGCCGTCCCAGCTACAACGACGAACGCTCGCGGCGGCTCGACCCAATTGAAGAGCAATACATCCTCAACGCCCTGGAGCTTCGTGAGCGCCGTGCTGACGGCACCTATGCCGACGCCTCCCACAATCCATGGATACGGCCCATTGTCCAAATGGCAATTGAGACAGCCATGCGCCGTGGCGAAATTTTCGAGCTGCGCTGGAAGCATGTGAACCTAGATCGCAGGACCGCGCATCTTCCAGCGACCAAGAACGGACTGCCCAGAACCGTCCCGCTTTCACCAAAGGCTATTCAACTGCTTAAGGACTTGCCGCGCTCGCTGTGTGGTCGAGTCTTCCCCACCACCGCCGACGCTCTCAAGAAGGCCTTTGTGCGAGGCCTGGAGCGAGCGAGGCTGAAATACCTGGGGGATTGTGGGGCGGCGCAGGTAACGCCTCAGGAAGACTTCCTGATCAATCTACGCTTTCACGATCTGCGGCACGAGGCTACCTGTCGACTCGCGACTAAGCTCCCAAACCTGATCGAGCTTGCCAGTGTAACGGGGCATCGAGAGGTGAACATGCTGAAGCGTTACTACAACATCACCGCAGAAGAGCTCGCGGCAAAGCTGGCTTGATCAAACCTATGGCTACTTCTGAATGGTCAGCTTGGAGCTGACCATTGATCTTGCAACACGCCCGCGCGAACTCAGCATAGGTGCACGGGGCCCTGTTGCCGGGTCAACAATCGCCCGTTGTTGCGGCCCCCCCTCCTTCAGAAAACATGTCATCTGTTAAAAAGCTGTCCTAGTGATTGAGCGTCTGATTGGCAAAAGCTGGCCTCACCAGATCAATCGAGCGATAAAGCGATGACAGTAGATTATGAAACTATCCAGAAAATACAGAAACTTGGCGACGATGTTCTGATTGGCGTGGTTGAAGTAGCAGCGCTGACCGGCTTCAGCGTGCTTACGGTCCGTCAGCGCAAATTGCCGGGGCTTGAGCCTGTACCGGGACTGTCAAGGTTGAGATGGAGACTGGGTGATCTGAGAACTTGGATGCGCACCGGCAACACCGAGAGTCGAGATTCAGCCACCGTCATCGCACCTTTTTCACATCCGAAACGCACAGGGAGGCCCACAAAGAAAGCACAGGTGGAGGCGCGACAATGACCTGTCCTAGCTCGATTCATCTCCTTTGCACCGGGGATAGTGAGCATGAGTAGACAACGAACCATTCGGGACCAGAATTTTTGGCGCTCCCCAAGCTTACTGAATTGCACCACCGAGGACAAAGTTGCTTTGCTGCACCTGTTAACTGCTCCTGACAGCAACATTACGGGCGTATACCCACTTGTTCCACGCATTGCCGGAGCAGAAATTGGATGGACGGCGGATCAGTGGTTGCAGGTCATCCACCGCCTCCAGGATGAAGACCTAGCCAGGTATGACAACGTGAGACTCATAATTTGGGTAAGAATCTGGTGGGATCACCACTCTGCTACTCAAGTGACAGGGCCAAAACTACGAGCCAGAGCGTTGGAAGAAATTCGCCGTATCCCAAGCGAGTGGCTAGACGACTTTCTGAATGACTTCAAAGAAAGACTGAGCGACGACCAGCAGGATTGGATAGATGAATCCCTCCGGCCGCGCATAAAGCGATACGTAGAAGAAGACTCGATATCACACGGATGCCATATCGATACCGTATCAGCCAAGGTCATACCTAACACTAAACCTCAACCCAAACTCTCAACCAAAACACCAACGTCTTTGCCCGCCTCTTACGAATTGGATATGTCAGGAATCCCTCCTGAACATCGGACGGATGTCCACAGAGCGCTTGTGAAGGCGAAGGTAAGCGGAAAACTTAGACATAGGCCGCAACTCGTAGTCAACGCGATGGCAGAAAATTACCGATCTGCTTCAGGTAAGCCGCATAACGCCATGGCCTTAACTCTGTATCTGGCCGAGAATCTGAATGGCGGTAACGAAGTGAACTAGGTTTGTCTGAAGCCAACTCAAACGGGGAGGATGAATGCCATGGCTAGAAGGAGTCGTACCGCCGTTGAGCGAATAATCCTCCAAGCTCGGATATGGGGGTGGGATATGTCCTGGTCGTTCAGCATGGCCACACGGTCCGATACAAGAGCAATCGGCCACCATTATTCAGAGCATACTGTGATCAAGTTTTACGGCTCCGTTCGATACCCCGAAACATTCAAATACCCGACCCTAGAATGCTACCTATACGTTGATCCACTGCTCCTAAGCGACAAGTCGGTTCCTCTCTGCATCGGCTCCATGCAGGCGACGGGTAGTAGGCTTATCGCATATGTCGCCGTTCACAATGATCGTTTCAACAGCTTGGTCACCGCTGCTAGTCGACTTGTTGCCCTGGAGATAAATGCGGAGCCGTTGAAATACCGCAAAGCCAAGGTGATGGGTATCCACCTAAGCACCGAGCTGGAGTCTGATTGGTGATGGTTTTTTGTTCATAGGGGCGCTAGTGTCCGGCGCCCGTGCACTAGCCCTGCCCCGGTAGAGAGAAACGTATGTCGAGGGCAAAAATCCTCATTCCTCGTCGAAGTAATCGCTATCCAATTTCGGCAGTTTGAGAAGCCGAGACGTTACCCCAACCTCATGGTCCATCATGAGGTTGACCAAGCGGATGCCGTCCACCAGCACCATGCCTTCCACTGAGCGGACAAAGTCGATGCCTTGGGCAGTGAAACCCGAAGTAGTGATAAAGACCCCTCGCTTGGCCTTTTGCCCAGCAAGTGCTCCATAGAACGCTTGCAACTCAGGACGGCCCACAGTGCCTTGCCAGCGCTTTGCTTGGACATAGACTTTTTCCAGTCCGAGCTTATCAAGCGAAATTACCCCGTCAATTCCGCCATCTCCGCTTCCACCAACACGCTGCAAGTCGTTTCGACTAGCCCCGTAGCCAAGGCTGTGCAACACGTCGAGCACGATGACTTCAAAGCGGTTGGGGCTGACTTGTAGCAGGTTATCCAGTAGATCTGCGGCTGTCGCATTGCGTAGCTCACGCAGAGCCTGCTCCAACCGATCGTCTGGGCTCACAGTTGCTGATATCGGTGTGTCTGCCCCCTGATCACGTCCATCTAGCGGGACAGCATCGGAGGCGCTCCTAAGCTTCACGTCCATGAAGCCGATGGCAAGTTGTTCAACCTGATCCGTAGTGAGCGGTGAAGGGTGCTGCTTGGAATAAACAACGCCAGCTTCAGTTAGCTTCCAGTAGCCCCGTTTGGCGCTGGAGGATAATCCTGCGCGCTTGAGACGGTCGTGAGCCCATCCTGCGCGATTCTTATAGGTCGCTTGCCCACTCGCAATCAGCTCTTGAAGCTGTGGTTCGGATAAATTCAAAGCCCGGGCCGCAGCTTCATGCGCGTCGCGTGCTGTCGCACCTTCTGGATTAGCCGCTAGGTAACGCAAGATCGGCTCAATGAATTTGTCGTATGTAGGAACGGACATCAGGATTCCTTTCGCAAGGTTGCCAGCGTGGGCAAATGTAGTAAGTCGCAGGTTATTCGGAGCAACCCGTTACCTCGAGGCCTAATGAGCTTGCTAGCTCTCTCGCTTCTGAATCTACCCGTAAGCGGCTGGCGACTGCTTGCGCTCGCTCCTCCTCTTTGGCCAGATACGCCTCGATAAAGCACCCAACAATCTGCTCCTGAGTCAAGCTTGGCGCCGATAACTGACGCTTCAGCCTGTTCAGAATTTTGCGGGCGCTGAGTTGGGCCGTCTCTCGCAGATATGCCCCGAGTAGAAGATCGCGAAAAACCCATTCAGAGATCCACCCTTTCGCGAATGCCCAAAACAACAACCGATGGTAGGTATCCCAAGCCATGCGCGAATGGCCACTCAGATAACGTCGCAGGATTCGACCGTCGGCGTCCCTGAAACCATAAATCCCAAGCTCAGTAAGCAATCGCTCCAGCTTGACCTTGGACATGCCCGACTTCAGAGCAATACCGGAGAACAGGTACTCGACCATGTCCACAGGCACGCGGACAACGAAATTTTTCCTACCTGTGTCCTCATGACGCTTAATCTCGCGAAAGACGAACTGGAAGGCTTCTGTTGGGTCAATGTCAGGATGAGATAGCTGCATATCGCTATTCTTTGGCTAATGGGCGAGCTGTCAAAGGAGTACCCAACAGTTCAGCCAATACAGGTATCGGCACTGGGGACGCGAAGCCCAAGAAATTTGGAAGCTCACCAAAGTGCTATGTCGCGCGTTTTACTTTGAGCGCCGCACAAAATGAGCCCGGTAAATCATTCGAGCACGGCATCCGAGGTAAATTGATGCACATCTGAGTAATTGCACTGACTTGACCACCCGTTTACATTGGACTTGACCAGCACGCTTCGTAACCATGGCAGGCATATAGCGGCCAGAAGTGTAGTCAAAGAAAACTGACGATTTCTATCTCAAGGGCGGCTGTCCGACCAATATATCGGCATTTGAGGCGCTCAGGGTACTCCGGGCAGATAGAACCGCACTCTCGATGTGGAGGCGACTCGTCACGCACCACGCCGGCTGGTGATGCCGAGTCCATGGCTGTCCATATAGGCGCATATGATAGGACAGCGCGCGCCCTTCAGGATCAATATCCATCAAGTGACGATGATCGGGGTAGGCCTCTCCGAAATCGACGTCATGAGTCCTGAATTGGTGCAAGCGCACGCCCCGCTTGTTTTCTCAAATCTCGAAGCCGTCTGTGCAGAAATACCAGCTCGGCGGATGACCGCCCTTTCGTCACAAAACACAGCAGCTGTTGAATGTGGGCTTTTTTGATGCGCTTGGTCTCAGCTCTGGCGATGACCCTGTCGGGAAATAGATCCCAATCGGAGTTAGAAAAAAAAATAAGGCCATAGGTCTGTATCAGCACGCTCAATGCGTGAGTCGGCGGGTGGATAACCCTCTTGGATTTGTGCAGTGCACGACCTGGAAACACTGAGTAAAACGGATTGCTCCGGCCTGTAAATTCGTGGCTGGTGCGGGCGTTTTGATAAAATGCACCGACCAAGGCCAGAGCGAAGATGAACAGATTATTCGAGCTCCCGTGGGCAGCCTTAACCTCTGTAAACGGTCTACTCAACGCTTGGGATCGGATGTATCTTTCTTGAACCAAAGGAGCCCAAGTGACTACGATATTCATATCAGAATCGGTCATGGAGCGGTTGAAAAAACCAGCCGGTTCGATCAGTGACCCTCCGTGAGAAAACCACCCCTGCAAAAGATCTTTCAGAACGGATAGGGAAGGCTCCGGTGCTAGCCCCTCCATTTCCAGTGGTACTTCAGCGATACCTTTAGCATTTAGAGCCTGCAGGAATCCTTCCGTGAGCTTTGCAGCCTCCACTCCCCGATCGTCCAGCGCCGAATATTCCAACATGGCTCGATTGGCGGACAGGTTGGCGCTCACGAGCCCCAACATGCTATTCGGCGCCTTTTCAGCCTCAAGGGCATCCTCTCGTATCCAGTGCTCCAGATGATTTAGCCAGCACACCAGTGCTTTTTCAGAGCATTTACGCATTATCTCGTTTGGCAACGTCAGCGATGTGGGATGGGCGTTCTCTTCAGCCCACTTCTGCTCCTCATAGCTCGCCATCGCATCATGTAGCGCTTCAAGGTGAAGTAACTCTAATCCGAAATTGGTTTCAGCAGGAGGCTGCGTCCAGCCAGGAAAAAACGGCTTCAGCTCTTCCTGCGAAGCAAGGGCCAGCATTGGCTCATGAAACCTTCTTTTTAGTGGTGTCATGTTCGAAAGAATATTTTGAAAAAGCTCAGTGCGGAAAGCCTCCAGTTGCTTACGCTTCGTACGCTCACGCAAAGGAAGCCGTTCGCTCAAAAAACGCATGGAAGCTTCTTTCGGGGCCGATACGTACAGCTCATCATTTGAGCCAGTAACCCAAGACTTAATAGGTACGCTGCCCATGATCTGAGCAAGCCACTTGTGGTACAGCCGTGTAGGGGCTTTTGCAAGTATTGTTGCCAGGCGATCCACCTCGTCCGGGTGGCATTGCTTAGCCAGACATGACACCTCCTTTACGGTCGATGTGAGGATTCTCGAAAGCTTCCGTTTTACGATCTCAAGCTGGTCGGTGCGGTAAAGCGCTCGGGGCGGCATCGGAAAATCCTATTGTTCGGTGAGAATGCCCGGCCATTCCAAACGACCGGGCGCACAAGGGAGTATTAGACGATCAGCGCGCCACTCGGATCGGGCTCAGGTTGGCGCTCTGCTTCAAGCTCCGCCCGCGCCTGGCGGTTGATCTGCTCACCACGGTGGTTCTCTTCGAGACGCTGGAGCTCTCTGTTTGCCAAGGAGACAGCCTCACCGGCGGACGATGCTTTGCCCTCTCGAAGGTAAATCTGCGCAAGCTTGCGAGCATGGTCGATCGCGCCATTCTCATTGATCGATTTCATGCCATGGTAATGATCATTGGCAGAACTCAGCATGCCTGTGTAAGGGGATTTTTTGGTGGTCATGGAACTCTCTCCGGGGTTGGTTGATGCCCCACCACCGTACGCAGTCCCGAGAAGGTTGTTTAACACCAAATTCACTGAGTGCGTGTGATCCCTGCAGATCTCACTATGAACGGTTCGCGACACCGTCTCAGGGGGCCTGAACGCCATGACTTTCAAGGGTTCACCCTCTTCCCTTGGTGCTGATGAGCTTCTTCTTGATGTTGCCTAGCCGAGCACTTCGTTCGCCATACAGCTCTGCAAGACAATCTTCGAGTACCTCGAAGGCATCCAGAATCACCTCACGCTGGACGTCATGACCATGCGAGCCCAAATTTCCGACCATTCTCAACGCCGTGAACGTCTCAGCGTGCTCCGTATGGGTTCTAGTGAATACTCCAATCCGGCCATTGAGATCCAAGGGAACCATCACCTTTTTCTTGCTAAGCGCCTCAGACGGGACATCTTGCTGATCCATGATCCGCTCAACGCATACCCGCAGCCGGTTGGCGGTTGCGTTCAGATCTGCCCAATACAACCCAAATGCCTTTTCCAACTCACGCAATATTTCGTGCGGGGTTTGCTCTGGAGTACTGATGATGGGCGGGGCCGGATAAAAGGCTCTAATGCAGATGAGAGACACCCAAGGGTAGTCGTTCAGTTCTTCATCATAATATTGCTCCGCACTGGTGTTACCAATGGCGAATGCTGTTTCTCCGCAGCTTTTCTCGTCACATTGGAGCTCCAAGGTAAAGCGCTCTCTCTCCCATCCAGGCTCAAAATCTGGATGATCGCACTCTGTTATGGAGAACTGTGGCTGCACCACCTTGAGAGTTGTTCGGTTGGCTATCAAGCGTCCGTTACGGCACCTCGGGCATTTGAACTTAGGCATTGAGTCTCGATAATAAGCTCCCTGCCATTTGCTCCTGTCAAACATTGCTTCTTCCTTTCGCTCGGGTTTGAGGGATACGTAGCTCAAAACTTGTAGGCGAGGCAAAACCCGCAAAGCCTCTGGGAAATCGCGAGCGCTTGTATCGCACGGGCGAATGAGAGATAGCTGAATAGACCTGTTTTAGTAGATCCCTTCAAGCCTCCATGAGGTCGGCTAAGCCACTGAGTACAGTCTGCCTTGGCCGACTTTTCCTATTGGCCAAGGACTGCTTCGGGTCGTTCTCTGCCTGTCATGGTTACGATGCCTGCTGGTCAAGTCCAATGCAACCGCTGGTCAGACTGGATGCAAATGATTGGTCAGATCGAATTCAAATGGGTGGTCAAATACAGTGCAATTTCGCACACATCGCTTCACAACGATTCCGATGCGGAAAAAAGATAGTGGAATGAATCCAAAAGACAAATGCTGCCTACTACCGCCCATGCAGAGCCTGGGCAATAGCAGGCAGCCTGAAAACGTGCGATCTCCACAATGAAAACAGCAACCTAAACACCTATTTCATCAAGAAAAATTAATAAGTTAGGTGCTACTTTCCCCTCACGAAAGCTGGCGGGGCAATGCGCTGTCGGCGTTGGCTAGGATCGGCAGAGTCAAGCAGAACCTCCTTGATGCGCTGAGCAGACATCTCGAGTTCTTCAGGGGAGGCTTTCTGAATAGCACGAATCAACCGCGCACGATTGGAGCACTTCAGACGCATAATCTCGGCGAAACTACTTTCGTCGTCACTGGACTGTTCCATAACAACCTCCAAGGCATCTTGAGATGCATCACCGGAGAACTACACGGCAGTGTCAAATAGCTCTCTCAGATTCGTCACTTTAGCCCTTGTGCTTCCGCATCACCATAAACGTCCCAAAATCGCCTCACGCTTATCAACGTCAAGCGTGCACGTATGCTGCTTACCTCCTAGCTCCGTGTCAGAAAGTCACTCAAGGCTAGGGGCAATTCGGTAAATCCTAGCTGTCGCTCTACCGTCTTTCTCGCCATCCCATCGTATTATCCTTAGCCGCTGATGGATCATGTTCTTTTTGCTTATGTAATCGTTTTGAATTCGTGTTTTTTTCGTACCCGTGGCGTCCCCTCAATTCCAATGCCTCTTTCATCCCAGCTGTATCCGAGTAGTGCAAAGCTTATCTAAATACGGAAAAGAAAGACTAGGACAAGGTAGGGTTTGTGATACCGCCAGTTCCCGGCGACTCACAATCGGCGCGCACCAGTCGTTACACTCCCTTTGCTTGCCTACCTTCCCTACTCAGGGCAAGCCCCGAGACCCCAACACCTGGAAAAGGAAAGCTCATGAGCCTTAGCGAACAACGCCGACGCACAGGATGGCTGCCGGCAATCCGTTGCTTTGAGGAAGAAGAAGCACTGGTACGCGAGAAAGCCCACGACAGCGGAATGAGTGTTGGTCAATTCGTGCTGGCCGCCGCATTGAAGCGACAGACCAGAAGCAAAATTGACTCTCACGTAATCAATGAACTGCGGCGCCTAGGTGGCCTTCAAAAGCATCTTTTCACAGAGGGCAACGGCGCGCTTTCCAAGGAGTACGCAAATATCTTGGTTGAGATAACTGAGGCCATTAAGCGCATCGGGTGTTGAGGTAAATCCGTTGGCGCCTTGGTGACTTACAGCTTTGTCCTTATCTCATGCAATGCCAGGACTTCGTACTCTGCTAGACCATGACTGCTCTGCTCCAACCCTGCCATCGAACTGAGCACTTGATGCTCGATTTCCTGTTGCTCCAACAATCTTCCCAACAAGATGATCTCTCCGTCCGCCTCCAACCTAAGAAGCTGCTCTGGACAGCTAAATGCCCAACGATCAAGTATTTGCCAGCCACGGACGTGATAAGACGGAGAACGGCGGATGGATTCAATAGTGGCGCTCGCCAACACGTTGGCCGCGATCGATAGCGGCGTGCCGTCAATGTGCATATGCGTCTCCCATCTTGCGAAGACGTGTAATCATTTTTGAGTTTTGCGCGATCGAAGAGGACCGGAATCCGCCTTTTTGCTTCAGCTCTTCGATGTGCTGATGGGAAAATCCGAGAGTAGAAAGGGTGGCGACATCATCGCGGACGAGAGCCAGATTAGCCGAGCGCATCATCGCATTGGCCCGCTCCAGTCGAATGATATCTGCCAGCACAGGAATGTTTCTGACGAAATTGCTCATAGATGGTTCCTACTGAATGATGAACTGGCGCTCAAGGATGTTGGTCCAGAGGCGCTACTAGGTACCAAGCAATGTATCAAGTCGAGCCTCCGTACTGAGTACTTCTGTGGGCTTCAAAACGAGGCTGAACACGGGAACATCAAGATTGCTGGTCAGTACCTCCAACCGATGATTGCGCTTTCCTACCGGGACGATCCGCCAAGCATTAATTTCATCAAACCTGAAGAAATACTCTGCGCCTTTGACTGGGTAGGCCATCAGCCTACGTGCAGATCCATCGATACCGAGATAGGCATCATTAATCTTTGCGAATACTTCGAGCTGTGGTTGAAAACCTTCGTTCTGGAAACCTGCAACCAACTGCTTAAGCTTCTCTGCATAAAGTTGGTTAACACGCCAAAACAACCAGCTGCCTCCGACGAAGTAGAAAGTCAGAGCCCAGAACAACCATCGAATAGCCGGATCAGCACCGCCAGTAAACCCCAAAAAGAACGGTAGGTTGAAGCCGCACAAAACCACCACAACCATTAACAATGCACCAACCGGCAGACTCCCGACAATCCATAGCACTCGAAATAGCTCCCAAATCTGCCTCATCACTTTTACTCGCGCCAATGTTCAGCACAAAATATCTGAAATTCAGATATCTTAAAAGCAGATATAGCTTGGTGAGCCGCCCCTTTCAAATACGCGGCCATGACCAAAGCTATCTATCGACGTGAGCATGAAATTTTTCTTCAAGTGTTAAAACGCATGCGCGTCGAGTCAGGAATGACTCAAGCACAGTGCTCTACCGCCCTGGGTAGACCGCAGTCATTCATGAGTGACGTGGAGCGAGGAGTCAGAAGGCTCGATATTGTTCAGCTTCGCGATCTTTGCCTCGTCCTCAAGACTGATCTCTCAATCTTTTCCCAAACGTACGAGCAAGCCCTTAACGATGGGTAATGCGGGAATCCGGGAGTATATGAATGGTAGAGATCGGCCAGGAATGGACGGGCGCCGTTCGCGACGAGGCTATGCTTGACCACTGCCTGGGTCAAAATATTGCTACCCGTGGTAGGGCTGATCTAAAGCGGCCACAAAAAACACCGCGCAGCCCTGGCCGAGCGTCAAGGGATTTTGCGTGACCGCGTAGCGCGAATTTAGGCGGAGCGCGATTTGCGCTAAACGTGCGTCGTCGGATGTGTTGAACACAGCGAGTCCAGCCAGAAGCGGCGACCGCAAGAAGAAATGATGGGCATAGCGCATCTCAATTAATCCTACGAACTACGAACACAGGCCTTTTCCAGCTAACACGTGGCGATTCACAATAGTCATGTTTTACTACGGACCATATGAAGATCGCAGAGCATCATCAATGAGTGAGCAAATAATCGAACAAGGCTTTATCGACAAGCTAGTTGAGCTCAAATACAGCTACCGGCCAGACATCACAGACCGCGTCTCGCTAGAGCGCAACTTTCGCGAGAAATTCGAAGCCCTCAACCGCGTTCGTCTCACTGATGGCGAATTTACTCGCCTGCTCGACGAGATCGTTACACCTGATGTGTTTACTGCAGCGCGTACCCTGCGCGAGCGTAATTCCTTCACCCGCGAAGACGGCACCCCACTGAACTACACACTGGTCAATATCAAAGACTGGTGCAAAAACACCTTCGAGGTGGTGAATCAGCTACGCATCAACACCGACAACAGCCACCACCGCTTCGATGTGCTCATTCTCATCAATGGTGTGCCGTGCGTTCAGGTTGAGCTGAAAACGCTGGGTATCAATCCGCGCCGCGCAATGGAGCAAATCGTTGAATACAAAAACGACCCAGGCAACGGCTACACTAAAACCTTGCTTTGCTTCCTGCAGATTTTCATCGTTAGCAACCGCGACAACACCTACTACTTTGCCAACAATAACGCCCGTCACTTCTCGTTCAACGCCGATGAGCGCTTCCTGCCCATCTATCAGTTTGCTGACGAGGCGAACGAAAAGATTACCTACCTAGACCGCTTCGCCGAGACCTTCCTCGTCAAATGTACGCTGGGCCAAACAATCAACCGCTACATGGTGCTGGTAGCGAGTGAGCAGAAGCTCGTGATCATGCGCCCATATCAGGTCTATGCCGTCAAAGCCATTGTCGACTGCATCGAGCAAAACTGTGGCAACGGCTATATCTGGCACACCACCGGCAGCGGCAAAACACTCACGTCCTTCAAAGCGTCGACCTTGCTCAAGGACAACCCAGAAATCGAGAAATGCCTCTTCGTGGTCGACCGCAAAGACCTCGATCGCCAGACTCGAGAGGAATTCAACAAATTCCAGGAAGGCTGCGTCGAAGAAAACACCAACACCGCTGCGCTGGTGCGTCGCCTACTATCCGAGGATTACGCCGATAAAGTAATCGTCACCACCATCCAGAAGCTAGGCCTCGCTCTGGATGAGAACAGCAAACGTAACAAGCAGCGCAAAAGGAATGACCAGCTCACTTACAAAGAGCAATTGGCACCACTGCGCGACAAACGCATTGTGTTCATCTTTGATGAATGCCATCGCTCCCAGTTTGGGGAGAACCACAAAGCCATCAAAGAGTTCTTCCCCAAGGCTCAGCTGTTTGGCTTTACCGGCACGCCCATCTTTGAAGAAAACGCCTCAAGGGTCAAAGTGGAAGACCAGCAGGCTTCTTATCAAACCACAGATGAGCTGTTTCAGAAGCAACTGCACGCTTACACCATTACCCACGCGATTGAAGACGCCAACGTGCTTCGCTTCCATATCGACTACTTCAAACCAGAAGGCAAAAAGGCACCCAAGCCTGCGGAAGGCTTGGCCAAGCGAGCAGTGGTAGAAGCCATTCTCGCCAAGCACGACATGGCCACCGCACAACGCCGCTTCAATGCCATTTTTGCGACAGCCCGCATCAACGACGCCATCGAGTACTACGGCCTATTTGCCGAGCTGCAATACGCCAAGCAATTGGCCTATCCTGACTACCAGCCGCTGAATATAACATGCGTGTTCTCGCCGCCTGCCGAAGGCAATGCGGACGTCAAGCAGATTCAGGAAGACCTGCCGCAAGAAAAGCAGGACAACGAAGAAGACCCAGAAGGCAAAAAAGCGGCGCTCAAAGCCATCCTAGCCGACTACAACACCCACTACGGCACCAACCATAGCATCAGCGAGTTCGACCTCTACTACCAGGATGTGCAAAAGCGCATCAAAGACCAGCAGTGGCCTAATACTGACCACCCTCATACGCAGAAAATCGACATCACCATCGTGGTCGACATGCTGCTAACCGGCTTCGACTCTAAATACCTGAACACTCTGTACGTAGATAAGAACCTAAAGTATCACGGTTTGATCCAAGCCTTTTCGCGAACCAATCGCGTGCTCAGTTGCGTTCAGCCACCCGACAAGGGACCTACCGGGATAAAACCATTTGGCAACATCCTTGACTTCCGCCACCAGCAAGAGGCTGTGGATACAGCCATCAGCCTATTTTCTGGCGAAAAGTCCACCCCGCAGGACCGCGAAATCTGGCTAGTGGACAAAGCCCCCGTGGTTATTGAAAAACTACAGGCCGCTGTACAAACGCTGGATGACTTTATGCAATCGCAAGGCGTGACCTGCGCACCTGAGGCCGTGCATAACCTGAAAGGCGACGATGCCCGTGCCGCTTTTATCAGCCACTTTAAGGAAGTGCAGCGCCTGAAAACCCAGCTAGACCAGTACACCGACCTCACCGAAGATAATGCCGCCGCCATCGAACACATTCTGCCCAAAGAAAGTCTGCTGGGCTTCCGCGGTGCCTATCTGGAAACGGCACAGCGCCTCAAGGCACAGCAAGACAAAAGCGGTAAAAACGCAGATGGCAAAGCCGACACAATTGACCAACTCGACTTCGAGTTCGTGCTCTTCGCCTCCGCCGTTATTGACTACGACTATATCGTGGGGTTGATGTCGCGTTTCTCGCAGCAAGAGCCGAGCAAACAGAAAATGAGCCGCGACCAACTCATTGGCCTGATCCAAGCCGATGCCAAGTTTATGAACGAGCGTGACGATATTGCCGCTTATATCGCCACTCTTAAGGCCGGCGAGGGCCTGAGCGAAACAGCTATTCGTAAGGGCTATAGCAGCTTTAAACAACAAAAAGACGCCGCCGAACTCGCCGCTATCGCAAACAAACACCACTTGGCCCCAGCAGCCTTGCAAGAGTTTGTCGAGGGCATTCTGCAACGCATGATCTTCGACGGCGAACAACTCAGTGACCTGATGGCCCCGCTCGACCTCGGCTGGAAAGCCCGAGCGCAAGCCGAACTGGCACTGATGAAAGAATTGCACGACCTACTTATAAAACGTGCCCAAGGCCGCCAAATTTCAGGACTTAGCGCGTATGAGCAGTAAGACAAAAGCAACTGGAGCGAAGCAAGAAAGCACACCTGCGCTGGTGCCTAAGCTGCGTTTTCCGGAGTTTCGGGAGACGGCGGGGTGGGAGGAACAAAACGGTAACGCCTTGTTTGATCAAATCAATGATCGAAATCCCGAGCCAGGCCTTCCCGTTCTCGCAGTTACCCAGGAGCACGGTGCAATCCCTCGACACCTGATCGACTACCATGTCTCGGTCACAGAGAAGAGCATCGAAAGCTACAAAGTCGTTCGGGTAGGCGACTTTATTATCAGCCTCAGATCTTTCCAAGGCGGCATCGAGTATTCGCAGTATCACGGCATCTGCAGCCCGGCCTATGTCATTCTTAGGCTTCGCCTTAAAGATGTCGCCGAGTACTTCAGGCACTATTTCAAGACGGAGAGGTTCATCGCCATCCTCACAAAGAACCTTGAGGGCTTGCGCGATGGCAAAATGATCAGTTACTCGCAGTTTTCAAAGCTCCTCATTTCGGTTCCGTCGCCCCGAGAGCAACAAAGAGTCGCCGACTGCCTAAATTCCGTGGACGAGCTGATCGTTGCGCAGGGGCGGAAACTGGATGCGCTTAAGGCCCACAAAAAAGGGCTGATGCAGCAGCTTTTTCCTTGCCAAGGTGAAACCCAACCGCACCTCCGCTTCCCCGCCTTCCAAAACGCCGGAGAGTGGGAGCCCAGGAAAGCAGGGACGTTATTCGCGAATCGAGTCACGAAGGGTGAACAAGGTCTTCCCATTTACTCAGTCACGATGCATGACGGGATGGTAAAGCGTGACTCGTTAGACCGGAACTTCTACGACATCGAAGACGCTGCGCGGAATAAGAAGGTGTGCAAGGAAGACATCGCCTACAACATGATGCGAATGTGGCAAGGTGCCTTAGGCGTTGCCCCGGAAGATTGCTTGGTAAGCCCAGCCTACATTGTGTTGGCACCGACTAAAGAAGCCGTGCCGACCTTCTTCCAATACCTGTTCAAACTACCTGCAACAATACTCTTGCTAACATCGCACTCACGAGGCCTGACCAAAGACCGCCTGCGTCTCTACTACGATGATTTTGCTAGCATTCCCTTGCGGTGTCCGGGCCCATCCGAACAACAACGCATTGCCTCTTGTCTGAACGGGCTCGATGTCCTGATCACTGCCGAACTCCAAAAGCTCGAAGCCCTAAAATCTCACAAAAAGGCACTGATGCAGCGACTTTTCCCGGCACCAGCAGAGGTGGAGGTATGAGCGTTCGCACTTACCAGAGTTTGCACACACTGGTGACACGGCTGCGCGACGACCTCAATCAACGCGAGACAGAATCCCAAAAGAAAGTTGTTAATAAACCAGCAACCGTCCTACTTATTTACGCCTACAACCGCACCGGTAAGACCAGACTCTCTATGGAGTTCAAGAACTGGGGTAAGCGCAAGGGCAAAAAAAACCCTGAGGGTAATGCCGACACGCTTTACTTCAATGCGTTTACTGAGGACTTATTTACTTGGGAAAATGATCTGGAAGGCGATAGTTCCCGCCATCTCCAGCTCAATGAAAAATCAAAGTTCTTTGATGCTCTACATGAGCTGGCCTTGGACGAAACCATCGCAGGCTACCTCAGTCGTTACGCCGACTTTGAATTCGATATTGACTATGAGTCATGGAAGATCACTTTCCGCAAAGGTAAAGCAGAGAACATCAAGATCTCCAGAGGCGAGCAGAACATCTTTATTTGGTGCCTCTTCATGGCTATCTGCGAACGCATGCTCGACGGTCACGAGTCATATCAATGGGTGAAGTTTCTATATATCGATGATCCCATATCCTCGCTCGATGACAATAACGCTATCGCCGTTGCCTGCGATCTCGCCAAACTCCTGCGCCGAGCTGCGAGCCGAACGGACCAGAATGGCGCTTCCGCACCTATTAAGATAATTTTCTCTTCCCACCACGCCCTCTTTTTCAATGTAATGTGCAATGAGATCGGCAGGTCGAAGGAAGGGGAGCCAAAGGTGACCCACAAACGTTACTTTCTGCACCGCCCGAATGGTGAGGAGCCCTATACCCTTAGAGCCACCGAGGACACGCCATTTTTCCATCACGTTGCGGCCCTCGCCGAACTGCAGGCCGCAGCCGATCGAAACTCTGGAAAGCTGTACACCTTTCACTTCAATGCGCTGCGCAGCATCATGGAGAAGACGGCCTCATTCTTTGGGCATGCCGATATTTCCTTCTGCCTTAACGCACTCGCGAGTGAGGAAGACACCGCCCTTTACAACCGCGCCCTCAACCTGCTGAGCCATGGCAAATACGCCATCCATGAGCCGACTGAAATGGGCGAGGACAACAAAGACCTGTTTCGCCGCATTCTCAAAGACTTCATCAGCACATTTAAATTTGTCCTGCCTGTCATATCAGGTGCGAAACCAGCCGCAACGGCTGCGGCACCCACCCCAGGCCCACAAGCGAAACCAGCACATGAATGACACCAATAGAAAACAACTTGGCCAAACCCTTTGGGCCATTGCTGACCAACTACGCGGCGCTATGGATGCAGATGATTTCCGCGACTACATGCTGTCCTTCCTCTTCCTGCGCTACCTCTCGGACAACTACGAGACAGCGGCCAGGAAGGAACTTGGAAAAGATTATCCAGAGCTGCCCATTGACGTATTGCTAAAAACTGGAGCATCGACTCCTCTGCAAGTCTGGTATGAGGAGAACAAAGCGGACATCCCTGCCTTCGAGAAGCAAATGCGCCGTAAGGTGCATTACGTAATTGAGCCGGCGCACCTGTGGAACAGCATCGCCTATATGGCCCGCACCCAAGACGATGAACTGCTCGCAACGCTGCAGGCTGGCTTTAAATACATCGAAACCGAGTCCTTTGAGAGCACCTTCCAGGGCCTTTTCTCGGAAATCGATCTGAGCTCTCCAAAACTGGGCAGAAACTATACGGAGCGCAATACCAAGCTATGCGTGATTATCCAAAAAATCGCCGAGGGTCTAGCAGATTTCTCCACAGATAGTGATGCACTGGGAGATGCCTATGAATACCTGATTGGCCAGTTTGCCGCTGGCTCAGGTAAAAAGGCGGGCGAGTTTTACACTCCCCAACAGATGTCCGACATTCTTTCCGCCATCGTCACCCTCGATAGCCAAGACCCAAAAACCGGCATCAAGAAGCGCCTAGATAGCGTATTGGACTTTGCCTGCGGTTCCGGCTCTCTGCTGCTGAATGTGCGCAAACGCATGGGGCCGCATGGCATTGGCAAGATTTACGGTCAGGAAAAGAACATTACCACCTATAACCTGGCCCGCATGAACATGCTGCTGCACGGAGTAAAGGACACCGAGTTCGAGATTTACCACGGCGACACCCTGAGCAACGATTGGGACATTCTGCGAGAGCTAAACCCCGCTAAGAAACCCGCATTTGACGCCATCGTTGCCAACCCGCCATTTAGCTACCGCTGGGACCCGGCAGAGGCCATAGCCGATGACGTGCGCTTCAAAAACCACGGAGTGGCCCCTAAATCGGCTGCCGACTTTGCTTTTCTTCTGCACGGCTTTCACTTTTTGAAAGACGAGGGCGTGATGGCCATCATCCTACCCCACGGTGTGCTGTTCCGAGGAGGTGCGGAGGAGCGCATCCGTACCAAGCTTCTAAAAGACGGCCACATCGACACAGTGATCGGCCTGCCCTCCAACCTGTTCTATTCAACAGGAATTCCGGTTTGCATTCTTGTGCTCAAAAAGTGCAAGCAGCCGGACGATGTGTTGTTCATCAACGCGGCTGAGCACTTCATCAAAGGTAAACGCCAGAACCTATTGACCGATGAGAACATCGCCAAGATCATCGAAACTTACCAGTTCCGCAATGAGGAACCTCGCTATGCACGCCGGGTAGAGATGGAGGAGATCGAGAAGAACGGCTACAACCTGAATATTTCTCGGTACATCAGCACTGCAAACGCAGAGGCAGAGATAGATCTAGAAACCGTTAATAGCGAACTGGTCACACTGGAAAAAAACATTCAGATGGCACGCGACAAACACAATGCCTACCTGAAAGAGCTGGGGCTACCACCCTTAGTGTGAACCGCAAAGCCAATTAATGAGACGGTGTAACAAGGCCCTGCAAGTACAGCACTGCCTTGTTATGCGTCTAGGAAGATGAAAAGTAGACCACTTATTTTTTAGGTAGACCGGCTGCTTTTGGTCGCCTAGTCCCTACAAAATGAGATATTTTTGCTTAAGGAGTGCATTAGGAAAACACCGAGGCCCAGCAATAGCGCTGTGCCCCGGGGCGAAACCGCTCGTATTTTTACAACTAGATTAGTTTACTGACCAAGCTCGCAGCCCAGCATAGCTGAACCCGATATAAGCAGTGATAACTTTATTCTCGTCTCTGCCTTTGATGAAATCAGTTCCTGGCACAAAAAAGGCATCTACGCGCTGGGGAGTAGCGCCACCTTGCTGACTGCCAAATATAGCTATTGAGCCCGATCGAGCGTCCTTGATATTTGATATCACTCCGGTAACGCGCAATAAAAGCTCTGAGTTTTCGAAAAATTTGTGCCCACCACTTACGCTTACAAATTCACCGAGTTCATTATCTTGAACAAGACCACAGTTTGATTCATCAGTATTACTTAACCACTCATATGACCAGGTTTTACCGTAGACCATTCGAGTAACATTACTCAAATGACGCTTCATAGTCGTTAAGTCTGTAGTTAGTCCACCATGCCACTTCAGGAAGTGAAGTATATACAGATAATAATGCGCACCTAAAGGGTCCCCTTGCAGAGACCATTTATCCATAACGCTAATTGCTTCTCCAAGACTAAACGACGGAAGCCTCCGATACGCCTGAAACCAACTCATATAATCTCGCGAGGTAGCAGAGCCTTCGTTTATATTATCCATTGCCAAATCGCGAATACGTATGAGGTTTTTTGTTTTCAGACTTGACCACTTATCTATATGTTCATTGCGAATGCAGTCCACGATGAGTCTTCGCAAGCAAGGTTTACCAGAGCTTTGCTTTAACAGAGCAGTTAAACCATTAAACATCGACTCATAGTCGCCAAACAGTCCACGATACTTTGATAGACATGTGGATACATACTCACTCTTACTCTGGCCCTGGATCCGGCCAACGTGATCCAGTAGATCCTTTGCGTGCTCCAACTGCAATCGCAACCAATTAGCGCTATTACCTGAAGCTGTAAAAAGTATAGAATAATTAGGTGATTTTGTAATAAGACGCATACTTTCAATTATGGATATAGTCATTTGCACGCTTGCGACATACCCATGCTCATCATCGGAGTCTAACCTTCTCGCCTCTTTGAACGACTCCTCGGCCAGCGTATAAAGCGACTCAATAGACCCCACAATCTGCTCAGAATTAATAGTGTGAGTACTTGAGGATTTATGCAGTTCCCGGAGAATTCTTTTAAGTTCTGTGCGATATACCATTCCAAGGGTGTGGTGATGCAGAGGATCAGCGTTTTGTTTTTGGATCGCAGTAATAAGGAAAGCTTCTGCCACCTGATAAGATTCATTAAGCTGAAAGAGACTATGGCGGCCGCGATGATTCCAAAAGTGCGCCATTTCTGGATATTTTTCTGTCAGTTTTTTTAGAACATTGCCTTGACCATGAGGACTCGTAATTGAGGAAATAAGTTGCGAGAATTGAGCTCGGGCACCTTCATCTTGAACTTGCTCTCGACGGATAAAAAGCTGATCCAGAAGTTTAAGAACAATTTCGGCATCAATAGGACATTTTTCTGATAAGGCATCGATAAAGTCACAAGACAAAAACTCCAACTGAGACGTCATATCCCCCTTAGATCCATGCTCTCCACCGCTAAGAGAGACAATACTTTCTGCAATTAGGGGGTGCACAATTCTAACCATTTTCCGCCCGGATGAAGAATCTTGCACAACCAGCTTTAAAGCATTTTCACAAAACACATCTTCAATTTTATACGATTCACTTTCTGCCTTATCCGCAATTACCGCCAAAATACTGAGATCAAGAGAAGCCTGTGTGTAGCAGCTCACCAGAGACAAGTACCTCAACAGCATCTTTGATCTTTCAGAAATATCTTTTATGTGTATCGAGACATATGAATTAATATGAGTAAAGTTTTCTTCAAAGGCATAAAGACCGAAGAAAAATGGAATTCTGTAACGTCGTAAAGCATCGCTACTTGCTAGTTTTTCAACTCGCGATTGACGGGTAATGTTTTCTTGATGGTACTTGGCAAGAAATAGCCCTGACTCAAGCCTTGTTAAAGGAGAGCAAACTCTAAATTTAGTTTGAACATTATAGCGTCGTTTAACATATACAAACACAGCGCGTACATTCAACACAGCAACCGACTTGAACAGTCGCTCTCTCTCAGCAACGCTGAGTATGTTTGCCTCTATTATCACCAAGACAGGAAGGTGAGTCATTTGATAGAGCTGTGCAACACGATCAGCGGTGGAGCTTGAAAAATTTCGCAATATTACACATGGAAATTCGCGATGAAGAGACCAAGCTAGACGACGCGCTACAGTGGAACCGCCAGCTCCTGGCTCATGCCCAAGTTCTATTGTTTCATTGGTATACGCTTCAAGTTTCTTTAAGACTTCCTTCCTAAAATCAGAATACATTTCTAATTCGACATCGTACCCTTTACTTAGCTCAGCCCAAGTGATGGTATTTCCTCGCAAAAAATCACCTAGATTACCATCGCCAGAAGTATTTTCTAATCCTGGGTGAAGAATCTCCAAATCCTCATCGATATTAAGCAACTCTGTTTGAGAAAAAGCACGAAGATTTCGCTTTAGAGCCGGAGAGTTCCCTTCTTGGATACGCACTGGCAAAAAAACTGTAGCAATGTCCGACACTGCGCCTAAATATCGAGCAACCCCCGATATCCAGTTATCTGGCGAACAAGGAATGTTTTCGTATTTTTCCTCAAGCCCTAGTGGACTTAGGTTCGGCTCGTGACAGACTATTACCTTTGCAGCCTCAGGGGAGACCACTTCCAATATGCGCTCCAACGTTTTACTGAAATAACTCCGATCGGACTCATCTGCAAACAATACTAGAACGCATATTTTTTTTGGACTGACTTTCGAGTAAAGCTTTTCAATTTGCTTGTCAATTTTTCGCAAATTGCGAGTACGCCAAGAGGTGAAGTCGTTAAATACCGTGTCGGGCCTATTGCTCGCACCCCGCGCCATCAACCAAAGTGCAGCTCGATCAAAATTAATTTCAACTATCGGCTCCACGTCCAACTCATGAAATCCGCGTTGCTTTTGGAGTTCATCTTTAGCAACACTCAATACACCATCTAGAGTTGAGTCAGGATTAAAGTCTAATACCGCCGACCAAGGCAGGGTTCCAATAGCGGAGTAACTACCGTTTCCGATATTCAACCCACCTCCGATGACCAAAATATTTATCTGATCACTACTAAAATCTTGACACCCACTAGAAACCAGTCGCCAATCCCCGTCCTCTTGAGCCTCACGAGTAAGGTTCTGAATTTCTGTTTGGC
>RCUP01000763.1_pt1 | contig 22316 bp, 22 predicted proteins | sample 2166341 | NCBI WGS metagenome assembly RCUP01 (sample SAMN09932325, study PRJNA488358) | compost metagenome | isolation source: compost soil in succinonitrile-enriched | place: Germany: Experimental Botanical Garden | reverse complement strand
CGAACCCTCGTATGAAGCTTGGGAAGCTGCCGTTCTACCATTGAACTACACCCGCTCGGGTGTCGTGCCGCGATCATGAAACCGGGGCAGAGGCGGGGATTATAGCGCGCCTTTTTCCGGCTGGGACGGCGCCGGGGCGCCGTCCCTCACCCTGCGCAAGCTGATACGTCAGTTCGCCGTGATGTTGGCGGCCTTGACCACTTTGCCCCAGCGGTCCAGCTCGGTCTGGGTGTAGGCGCCCAGTTCCTTCGGGCCCATGAAGATGGCTTCGGCGCCCTGCTCCGCGGCCTTTTGGCGGAAGGCGTCGCTCTTCATGATCTTCTGAATTTCACCGGCGATCTTGTCGACCACGGGCGCGGGCGTGTCCTTGGGCGCATACATGGCGAACCACGACGAGACGATCAGGTCCGGGTAGCCGGCTTCGGCGGCCGTGGGGACGTCGGGCAGCGACGGCAGGCGGGTGTTGCCCGTGACGGCCAGCGCGCGCAGCTTGCCGGCGGCGATCTGGCCCAGCAGCGGAGGCGGCGTGGTGATGGTCATGTCCACGGCGCCGCCCAGCAGGTCGTTCAGCGCGGGGCCGGTGCCCTTGTAGGGGATGTGGGTGATCTGCGTGCCGGCCATCTGGTTCAGGAGTTCCGTGGCCACTTGCTGCAGCGAACCGTTGCCCGACGAGGCGTAGTTCAGCTTGCCCGGATTGGCCTTGGCATAGGCGACCAGTTCTTTCAGGGACTTGATCGGCAGGTCGGGACGCACCACCACCACTTGCGGGGCCGACAGCACGTTGGCCACCGGCGCGAAGTCCTTGATGGGGTCCCAGCCGGCGGCCGGCGTGACGTGCGGGGTGATGACCTGGAAGCCCGAATACTGCAGCAGCAGCGTGTAGCCATCGGGCTTGGCGCGGGCGACGGCCTGCGCGGCGATGCCGCCGGACGCGCCCGGCTTGTTCTCGACCACGACGCTCTGGCCCAGCGCCGTGCCCAGCGGCTGGGCGATCAGGCGGGCGGCGATGTCGGTGGTGCCGCCGGGCGCGGCGGACACGATCAGCGTGATGGGACGATTGGGAAAATCGGCTTGCGCGCTGGCGGCGCCGGCGGCGATGGTCAGGGCGGCGGCTACGCTGGCGCGCAGGACGGTGGGCAGGCAGGACAGAGCCATGGTTTGTCTCCTAGGTATTTTTATCCGTGGGTGGTCGTCAGGTGTTGCGGGTATTACGGGTAATGCGGGTACTGCGTGTACTGCGGGTATTCGAATCCGGTCTTGAAGAAGTCCGCGTCACGCCGCCGCGTCCGGGAACCGTTCCGCCAGCCACGCCGGCGCCGCATGCAGGGCAAGCCGCGGCCCCGCCTGGAGCAGCGCATTGGACAGTTCCCGCTGCACCAATGCGGGCAAGCCGCGCACGATCGCCAGCAAGGGCTCCAGCGACACGCCGGACTCCACGCCCATGCAGGCGAACATGTGCGCCAATTCTTCGGTGTTGACGTTGCCGCTGGCGCCGGGCGCGTAAGGGCATCCGCCCAGCCCGCCGGCGGCGGCGTCGAATCGGGTGATGCCGGTCTGCCATGCCGCGATGGCGTTGGCCAGCGCCATGCCGCGCGTATTGTGCAGGTGCACGGTCAGCGCGGCGCCCGGCAGGCGCGCTGCCGCCTGTTCGCACAGATCGGCCACTTGCGTCGGAAACGCCATGCCGGTGGTGTCGCACAGCGTGATGCCCGAGGCCCCCGCATCCACCAGCCTGGCGGCCAGGTCCAGGACCTGGGCGGCGGGCACGTCGCCATCGAACGGACAGCCGAAGGCGGTGGACAGGGATACGTTGCAAGGCGCGCCGGCGCGGGCCGCGGCGGCCAGCACCTGGGCCAGTTCGGCGTACGACTGGTCGCGGGTCATGCGCAGGTTGGCCCGGTTGTGGGTTTCCGAGCACGACATAACCAGGTTCATCTCGTCGGTGCCGGCTTCCAGCGCCCGCTCCAGCCCGCGGATGTTGGGGACCAGCGCGGTATAGATCACGCCCGGACGGCGGCGGATGCGGCGCATGACTTCCACGGCATCGGCCAGCGCGGGAATGGCCTTGGGCGACGTGAAGCTGGTGACCTCGATGCGCGCAAAGCCGCAATCGGACAAGGCGTCCACAAAGGCGACCTTGTCGTCGGTGGACACCATGGTCTTTTCGATCTGCAGGCCGTCGCGCGGGCCGACTTCATTGATTTCGATGCGGGCGGGACCGGTGTTCATGCGATGACTCCCTTGGCGCGCAACGCGGCGCGTTGTGCTTCGGACAGGCCCGCCGACGCCAGTACGGCATCGGTGTGCTCGCCCAGCGTGGGCGCGCGCTCGCGCACCGCCCCGGGGTTGGACGACAGGCAAGGGAACACGGCGGGCATCTCCACCTGCACGCCTGCCGCGGACTCGATCGAGGTGATGGCGTTGCGGGCGCGGTAATGGGGATCCTTGGCGATATCGGCGACCGAATAAATCCGGCCGGCGGGCACGCCCGCCTCCAGCATCGCGGCCAGCACGTCGTCGATGCGGCGCTCGAGCGTCCAGCCGCCGATGGCGGCGTCGATCTCGGCGACGCGCCGGGCGCGGCCGTCGTTGTGCGCCAGCGAGGGATCCTGACCCAGGTCGTCGCGCCCGATGCGCGCCATGAGGCGCGTGTAGATGGCGTCGCCGTTACCGGCGATGAGCACGTAGCCGTCCTGGCAGGGATAGGCGTTGGACGGGGCGATGCCCGGCAGCGAGGCGCCGGCGGGCTCGCGCACCGCGCCGAACACCGAGTATTCGGGCAGCAGGCTTTCGCTGAGGTTGAAGAGGCTTTCATAGAGCGCGGTGTCGATCACCTGCCCCACGCCCCCCCGCGCATCGCGCTGGTACAGCGCCAGCATCACGCCCAGCGCGCCATGCAGGCCCGCGATGGTGTCGCCCAGCGACAGGCCGGCCCGCACCGGCGCGCGGCCGGGCTCGCCGTTCAGGTAGCGCAGGCCCGCCATGGCTTCGCCGATGGCCGCAAAACCCGGTTCGCGCGCCTTCGGGCCGGTCTGGCCGTAGCCCGAGATGCGCAGCATGATCAGGCGGGGGTTCAGTTCGTGCAGGGCTTCCCACGACAAGCCCCATTTTTCCAGGGTGCCGGGGCGGAAGTTCTCGATCAGCACGTCGGCTTCGCGGGCCAGCAAGCGCACGATGTCCTGGCCTTCCTGCTGGCGCAGGTCCACGCAGACGGACTGCTTGTTGCGCGACTGGGCCTCCCACCACACCGAAGTGCCCTCGTGCAGCAGGCGCCATTTGCGCAGCGGGTCGCCCTGGCCCGGCGGCTCGATCTTGATGACCTGCGCGCCAAAGTCCGCCAGGGTCTTGGCGGCGAAAGGTCCAGCAATGAGTTGCCCCAGTTCCAGCACACGGATGCCGGCAAGAATCTGCCCTGCCATATCGCCTCCCAGGCGCGTCTATCGGTATTGATGGAAGGCAGTGTGCGCGCAAAGCGCCGGCCAGCGGAATGGACAATCGGGGAAAGGGGCATTCCCGGAACGAGAAACCCCGGGCAAACCCGCGCTCAGCCTTCGCCGCGCAAATGCGCCAGCAGCAGGCGTGCCGCCACGGTCAGGGTGTCGGCGTCCCGCACCCCCAGCAGCAGCCAGCGCCGGGCCCATTCGTCGGTCAGCGGGATCAGGCGGATGGGCATGGAGCGCGCGTGCGGTTCGGCCGCGATCCGCGGCAGGATGCCCACGCCCCGGGTGGCCGCCACCATGCGGCAGATGGCGTCAAAGCTGCGCACCTGGATGCGCAGGCGCATGGCCCGCCCCATCCGGCCGCTTTCTTCGGACAGGCGGGTCGCCAGCGACGTCGCGGGCGGCAGGCCGACGTAGTCGTACGCCAGCGTGTCCGCGAAGGCCACCTGCGGTTCGGCGGCCAGCGGATGGCGCTGCGGCACGATCAGCACCAGCTCGTCCAGGCGGTACGGAAAGGTGGACAGGCCATCGGCGGGCGTGCGGTCGGCGAATACGCCGATGTCGGCGCGGTTTTCCAGCACCGCCGTGACGATATCGATGCTGTTTTGCTCTTCCAGGTCGATGCGCACCGCGGGATGCTCATCCATGAAGGCGGCCAGGTCCTCGGGCAGGAATTGCGTCAGGGACGAGGTATTGGCCGCGATGCGCACCTGCCCGCGCACGCCTTGCGCGAAGTCCGACAGGGCGCCCGCCATCTGCTCCACTTCCTGCAGCACCCGCAGCGCATGGACCAGACAGGCCTGGCCGGCGTCGGTGAGTTCGATCCCGGCCGCATTGCGGTATAGCAGCGGAGAACCCAGCGCGGCCTCCAGATCCGAGATGCGCTTGCTGGCCGCGCCCACCGCCAGGTGCGATTGGCGCGCACCGGCCGAAATGCTTCCCTGGCGCGCGACGGCGACAAAGAGGGCAAGCGTAACGAGATCGATGCGGGCAAAGTTCATGAAAAGGGTCTACGACGCCAAGGGGCCGGGCTGAAACTATAGCGGGAGCCATTCGGGATAAATATGTCCCTATTTTAGTCCCTATGGCCGACTCCGCGCCGGCAAGCCTGCCACTACAATTCGGGCTATGAATACGAACAACCCCGCGAACAAGCCCGCGGACACTTCCGCGAATCCGCCCGTGACCCCCTCCGCAACGCCCGCCCCCGACGCCGCGCCCGCCCCCGTTTCCCCGGAAACCCAGGCCGCGCTGGCCAGCACCGCCCACGCGCCCAACAGCCCCGGCGCCATGCATATCCGCAGCTTCGTGCATCGCCGAGGCCATATCACCCAAGGCCAGCTGGCCGCGCTGGAACGCCTGATGGGCCAGTGGTCCATCCCTTACGCACCACGACGCCTCGATCCCGCCGCCGCCTTCGGCCGGCAGGCCCCGACGGTGCTGGAGATCGGTTTCGGCATGGGCGAGACCACCGAGAAGATCGCGCTGGCCCGTCCGGACGACAACTTCCTGGGCGTGGAAGTCTTCAACGCGGGCGTCGGCTCGCTGCTGCGCCGCATCGAAGACTCCAGCATCCAGAACCTGCGCATCGTCCAGCACGACGCCGTCGAAGTGGTGCGCGACATGATCGCCCCCGACTCGCTGGCCGGCGTGCACATCTACTTTCCGGATCCCTGGCCCAAGAAGCGCCATCACAAGCGCCGCCTGATCCAGCCGGCCTTCATCTCGCTGCTGGCCAGCCGCATCGCGCCGGGCGGCTATATCCATTGCGCCACCGACTGGGAAGACTACGCGGTGCAGATGCTGGAAGTGCTGGGCGGCGAACCACTGCTGAAGAACACCGCGGACGGCTACGCGCCCCGCCCCGATTACCGCCCCCTGACCAAATTCGAGACACGCGGCCTGCGCCTGGGCCACGGCGTCTGGGACCTGATCTTCAAGCGAGTCGCCTGATGCTCTATCCGCCGATCGAACCCTACCGCCATGGCATGCTGGACACCGGAGACGGCCACCAGATCTATTGGGAAATGTGCGGCAACCCCAAGGGCAAGCCCGCCGTGTTCCTGCATGGGGGGCCCGGCAGCGGCTGCTCGCCCCTGCATCGGCAGTTGTTCGATCCGCAACGCTACAACGTGCTGCTGTTCGACCAGCGCGGCTGCGGCCGTTCGCAGCCGCACGCCAGCCTGGACAACAACACCACCTGGCATCTGGTCGCCGACATCGAGCGCCTGCGCGCCGAGGTCATGGGCGCCGAGCAATGGCTCGTGTTCGGCGGATCCTGGGGCTCGACCCTGGCGCTGGCCTATGCGGAAACGCACGCGTCGCACACCAGCGAACTGGTGCTGCGCGGCATCTTCGGCCTGCGCCGCGCCGAGATCCAATGGTTCTACCAGGAAGGCGCGTCGTGGCTGTTTCCCGACCGCTGGGAAGACTATCTGGCGCCCATTCCGGCTGACGAACGCGGCGACCTGGTCACGGCCTATCACAAGCGCCTGACGGGCAATGACCCCGCCGAGCAATTGCGCGCCGCCAAGGCCTGGAGCAAATGGGAAGACAGCACCATCACGCTGCTGCCCAGCCCGCGCCATCAGCAAAGCCACGCCGCCGACCGCGCGGCGCTGGCCTTTGCGCGCATCGAGAACCACTACTTCTTCAACGCCGGCTTCATGGAAGAAGGCCAACTGATCCGGGACGCCCACAAACTGCGTGGCATTCCCGGCACCATCGTGCAGGGCCGCTACGACGTCTGCACGCCGGCGCGCACCGCCTGGGACCTGCATCGCGCCTGGCCCGAAGCGGAATTCCACCTGGTGCCCGACGCCGGCCACGCCTTCGATGAACCCGGCACGCTGGCGCGCCTGATCGCCGCCACCGACGCCTACGCAAAGCAATAAGGAGACCGCCATGCACATCACGCTGAACGGAGACGCCCGTGAGTTCCCGCTGGACACCACGGTGAATGAACTGCTTGAAGCATTGGGCTATGCCGGCAAGCGCGTAGCCGTGGAACGCAACGGTGAAATCGTGCCCAAGAGCCAGCATGCGCAAACCGCGCTGACGGACGGCGATCAAGTTGAAATCGTGGTCGCGGTGGGCGGCGGCTGAAACCCGATCCGACGCGCGATTTCGCGCCGTCGCACCGCATGCAAAAGGGCCGCCGACACAGCGGCCCTTTTTGCATGCCGCCGCTCGCACGAGAGGGCTTAAACCCGCGGATACAAACGCCCTGCAAAGAGGCCGGCAATGTTGCGTAGTCTGGCGAGAGGCTATCAACCTGTTACACGTTACCCCCTCGTCGCACGGCGAATGTGCGAGTCATAATCGTTCCTGCTGGCGTTCTACTGGCTCGCGCCGATGATCGGCGCCGCCGCGGCAGGCAATGCGGGACTGGATCTTTTGGCGATCGCGGACATCGTGAAAAAAATGTTCACGGCCGCGCGCCCTGACAGCGCTTAGTTTTCTCACCGCAACATCGATAAAGGAAACACTATGGGTCTGCTCAATTTCATCAAAGACGTTGGCGAAAAGCTCTTCGGCGCCAGCGAGGCCAAGGCCGCGACAGCGGACGAACTGAAGAAAGAGTTGGATAAGCACGGCCTGAACGCGGATGGCCTGCAAATATCGGTGGACGGCGACAAGGTCACGGTGGCGGGCGAAGCGCTGAGCACCGAAGACGCCGAGAAGATCTCGCTGGCGCTGGGCAATACCGTGGGCGTGGCCGCGGTGGACAACCAGTTGAAGGTCAAGCAAGCCGCGCCCGAAGCCAAGATGTACACGGTGCAGAAGGGCGACAACCTGTGGAAGATCGCCGAAGCGCAATACGGCACGGGCCAGGGCGCCAAGAACACGCTGATCTTCGAGGCCAACAAGCCGATGCTGACCAGCCCCGACAAGATCTACCCGGGCCAGGTCCTGCGCATTCCGCCGCTGTCGTAAGCGGCGCCCGATTCAGACAACCCGGAGGACACCCATGCGTTTTCCGGCTTGTGTCGCGGCACGGCGCCCCCTGCCAGCCGCGATTACTTGGCCAGACGCAACGTCTGGCCATTTTTTGCGCGGCGAGCGCTGCATACGCCTACACCGCTAAAGCACCGGCCCCGCGCAAGAATGCCCGCCCCGCCGCCGGGCCGTCCCAAGGCGGGGCAGCCCCCGCGGGGGGCAGCAAGCGAGCGCAGCGAGTGCGGCGTGGGGGTCCTTACTTCATGCCGAAGCGGCCGAGGCCCTTCATGCCGCCCATGGCGCGCATCATCTTCGCCATGCCGCCCTTCTTCATCTGCTTCATCATGCCCTGCATCTGCTCGAACTGAGCCAGCAGGCGGTTGACCTCTTGCACCGGCACGCCGGAGCCGGTCGCGATGCGGCGCTTGCGCGATGCCTTGATCAGTTCGGGCTTGGCGCGTTCGGCGGCCGTCATGGAATTCAGGATGCCTTCGGTGCGGCGTAGCTGCTTTTCGGCCTGGCCGCCCTGCAGTTGGCCCGCGGCCTGCTGGAACTGGGCCGGCAGCTTTTCAAGCAGCGAACCCATGTCGCCCAGCTTCTTCACCTGGCCGAGCTGGTCGCGGAAGTCGTTCAGGTCGAACTTGTTGCCCGACTTGATCTTCGCGGCCAGCTTCTGCGCTTCGGCGATATCGATATTCTTTTGCGCCTGCTCCACGAGCGACACGATGTCGCCCATGCCCAGCACGCGCTGCGCCATGCGGTCGGGGTAGAACGGCTCCAGGCCGTCCAGCTTTTCCGACACGCCGACGAACTTGAGCGGCTTGCCCGTGACGTGGCGCACCGACAGCGCCGCGCCGCCGCGGGCGTCGCCGTCCAGCTTGGTCAGCACCACACCCGTCAGCGGCAGCGCATCCGCGAAGGCGCGCGCGGTGTTGACCGCGTCCTGGCCCTGCATGGCGTCCACCACGAACAGCGTTTCCACCGGCTTGACCAGGTCATGCAGCGCGCGGATCTCGCGCATCATGGCCTCGTCGATGCCCAGCCGGCCGGCCGTATCCAGGATCAGCACGTCATAGTGATGGCGGCGGGCGTGGTCCATCGCGCCGCGCGCGATGTCTTCGGGCTTCTGGCTGGGGTCGGACGGCAGGAAGTCCACGCCCACCTGCGCCGCCACGCTCTTCAATTGGTCGATAGCGGCCGGACGGTAGACGTCAGCCGACACCACCAGCACTTTCTTCTTGCCGGTCTTGCGGCCGTGCTGCGTATGCTGGCCTTCGGACAGCCAGCGCGCCAGCTTGCCGGTGGTGGTGGTCTTGCCGGCGCCCTGAAGGCCTGCCATCAGGATGACGGCGGGCGGCTGCACGGCCAGCGACAGTTCATTGGCGCCTTCGCCCAGGTCGCCGCCCATCAGCGCGGTCAATTCCTTGCTGACCACGCCCACCAGGGCCTGGCCGGGGCTGAGGCTGGCGGCGACTTCTTCGCCCAGCGCCTTTTCCTTGACCCGCGCGACGAACTCGCGCACGACGGGCAGCGCCACGTCGGCTTCCAGCAGCGCCATGCGCACTTCGCGCAGCATCTCCTGGGTGTTGGCCTCTGTCAGGCGGGCTTCCCCACGCAGCGTCTTGACGACGCGCGATAGGCGTTGAGTTAGGTTATCGAGCATGAGAGGCGTTTCCGCTTAAACTAGTTGATTGAACGGTGGCCGCAGGCGCGGATTCTGCGCTTTCGGGTGACATGCACCCCAAGGCCCCATCCAGACAACGGTTTCTATGTCACTAGGCATTGTATTTCACACAGCGGCTGCCTTGGCGTACGCAGTGCTAGGGGGGTCACTTTGGATCCGCCTGGCCGGCGCCGGGGAAGTGGAAAAGACGGGCAGAATCGCCCGTCTGTGCCTGCTGGGAGCCCTGGTTCTCCATGGAATCGGGCTGCAACAGTCTATGCTGGGCGCCCATCATCTGTTCATTGGGTGGGCACTTGCCCTGTCCGCGGCCATCTGGCTGGGCATGGTCGTCTTCTGGCTGGAAAGCCTGCTGGTCCGCATCGACGGCCTGCAATTGCTGCTGCTGCCCGCCGCCGCCGCCGCCAGCGCACTGGCCGCCCTGTTCCCCCAGGGACAGTTCGTGCCCCACGCCGACGACCCCTGGCTGCGCGTCCATCTGCTGATCGCCCTGGCGGCTTACGGCCTGATCACCATCGCCGCCCTGCACGCCATGATGATGGCCCTGCTGGACCGCCACCTGCACCGACCTCTCGACACGCCCACCGAGCGCAGCATCGTCGGGCGCGTGCTGGACTCCCAGCCCCCGCTGCTGGTGCAGGAACAACTGCTGTTCCGCATCATCTGGATCGGCTTCATCGTGCTGACGCTGGCCGTGGGGTCGGGATCCGTGGCGTCCATGAAGCTGACCGGCAAGATCCTGCCGTTCGACCACAAAACCGTCTTCACCCTGCTGTCCTGGCTGACCTTCGGCGTGCTGCTGGCGGGCCGCCACATCTGGGGCTGGCGCGGCCGCGTCGCGCTGCGCTGGACCCTGACGGGCTTTGGTTTCCTGATTCTGGCCTACACCGGCAGCCGGTTCGTGCTGGAAATGATTTTGCATCGAGGCTGACGTGGGCAAGTTGCTGTTCTGGATTGTTCTGATCATCCTGGTGCTGTTCGTGGCCCGCATCGCCGGCCGCATGGCCGCGGCGCGCCAGGCCGGCACGCAAGCCGGCCACGGCAAGAAGCAGGCCGGCGGGCAGCCCCCGCCGCCCAAACCGCTGGAGTCCATGGAGCGCTGCGCCCATTGCGGCATCCACCTGCCGCGCTCCGAAGCCGTGCTGCTGAACGGCCAGACCTGGTGCAGCGCCGAACACGCGCGGCTGGGTCCGGCCAAGCGCTGAGCGGGTTTTGCGCCGGCCGGCGTGGGCGTGCGCCCGCCGATAGGGCATTGCGTCCGCGCACGGCATAATGCATGTCGGAATCAACACACATGCTTTCTTCCATGGCCTTGCTTCTGGATCGACATGGCTGGCTGGCGCCGGCTCCGGGCGTTTCCCTTCTGCCCTCGCCCAACTGCGACGCGCGGCCCGCGGGCGCGCAGGTGTCGCTATTGGTGCTGCACAACATCAGCCTGCCCCCCGGGCAATTCGGCGGCCCCGAGGTCGCCGGGCTGTTCCTGAATACGCTGGACCACGCCTCGCACCCCTGGCTGGAACGCCTGCGCGGACTGCGCGTATCGGCGCACTTCTTCATCCGCCGCGAAGGCCGCATCCTGCAGTTCGTGTCCACCGAGCGCCGCGCCTGGCATGCCGGTGTATCGGCCTTCGCCGGCCGCGAGCGCTGCAATGATTTTTCCATCGGCATCGAACTGGAAGGCACGGACACGCTGCCCTACACTGACGAGCAATATCAGGCGCTGCGCAAGCTGGCGCCGTTGCTGCGCACGCGCTATCCCCTGGCCGCGGCCTGGGGACACGAACACATTGCGCCGGGCCGCAAGACGGACCCCGGCCCCGCTTTCAACTGGACGCGCTTTTCGCGCGACAGCGGCTTTGCGCGGCGGCAGTTGCCGCCCGTCTGACACTTAAAGGATTGGCTATGTTGAAGATCTGGGGACGCCTGACTTCCGTCAACGTTCAGAAAGTGATGCTGACCGTGCGCGAACTGGCCCTGCCGCACACCTTTGTCCAGGCCGGTGGCAAGTTTGGCGTGGTGGACACGGCCGACTACGCCGCCAAGCTCAATCCCAACCGCCTCGTCCCCGTCATCGACGACGGCGGCTTCGTGCTGTGGGAATCCAACGCCATCGTGCGCTACCTGGCCGCGCGCTATGGCGTGGGCACGCTCTGGCCCGAGGACGTCTGCCTGCGCGCCGACGCCGACCGCTGGATGGACTGGCAGGCGACCGAATGGCAGCCCGCCATGGGTCCGGCATTCCTGGGCCTGATCCGCACGCCCGAAGACAAGCGCGACCACGCCGCCATCGAAAACTCCGTCAAGCGGTCGAATGCGCGCGCGCTGATCCTGGACCAGGCCTTGCAAGGCCGCGAGTTCATCGCCGGCCGCCACCTGACCATGGGCGACATCGCCCTGGTCAGCGCCGCGCACCGCTGGCTGGCCCTGCCGATAGCGCGTCCGGATACGCCCGCGCTGTCAGCCTGGTACCGCCGCGTCATGATGCGCCCCGCTCCGCAGGGCGTGCTGACGCTGCCGCTGGAATAGTCCGGCCTCCTGACAACCCCGAAGATCGGAAAAGTCCGAACTTCGGGGGATCAATCAAGCTGGCGCAAGACCTGCTGTGCGGTCACTTTGAGCTCGCCCATGAACTCACGGGCGATCAGCGACACTGTCCGACCCGCCGTTATCACCACGGTCGGCCGCAACTGAATCTGCGGAATGAACGGCCGCACCGTCAACCTCGGAAACGAGTCCGTGTGAAGGTGGAAATCATCGATCAGACCCACTCCGCTGCCTTGGTCTATCAGCGAACAAGCCAGGTAAGAGTGGTTGACGGTCATGACGATATTGCAGGCCGATTGGTCATGCCTGAACGCTTCCCGAACCAGGCTGCTTGTCGTGGTGTCATCCGGGAAAGTCAATATCGGAAAGCCGGAAAGTGCTTGCGGCGTAATGGACTCCAGACCGGCCAAGGGATGATCCTTGCGCATCACGCATCCCACCGCCGCCACGCCTAGTTCCACCGTGTCCACGTCGGCCGAGTCCTTGGGCGTCAGGTCCAACAGGCCCAGCCCCACCTGCCCGAGCCTTACGCGCTCCAACACCAGTTTCGTACTGTGCACTTCGATATCGAAGCGCACCTTCGGGTGCCGTTCCCGGAACTGGGTAATGGCGCGGCCGAGAAGCGAAGCGGACAGATTGGACACCGTCGCAAGCGCGATGCGGCCCGCGTGTCCATCCCGCACTTCCGCGGCCAGGTCTTGCAGGTGCACGATTTCCCCGAATATGCGCTCCATCTCCGGGTACAGAAACGTGGCTTCTTCAGTGGCTACCAAGCGGCCCTTCGACCGAATGAACAACTTGATGCCCAGCTCTTCCTCGGCCAGCTGGATGGACTTCGTTACGGCCGGCTGCGTCACGAACAAGATCCGGGCGGCGCCGGAAATCGAGCCGGTGCGCATCACCGCGCGCACGGCAGCCAAGTACCGAATGTTCAGCATCAGGGTTTACACCGTATAAATTTTAGTTAGTTTGAAGCTGAATAAATTCTAATAGACGTCATAGAGAGCGCAATCCTAGACTTCCCCTACTGATTCACAAACCGAGAGGAAGTCTGTGTCTACACCCATCGATTGGCATAACCGCTCCCAACACCTCCGCATCGAAGGACGCGCCTACATCGACGGCGCATACGTCGACGCGATCGACTCGGGCACTTTCGACTGCGTGAATCCGGCCACCGGGCGGAAGATTGCAGATATCGCTTCCTGCAGAGAGGCGGACGTCGATCGCGCGGTCGCAAGTTGCCGCAACGCGTTTGAACGTGGCGACTGGTCGCGCATGCCGCCGCTTGAGCGCAAACGCATCATGCTCCAGTTTTCGGCCCTCTTGCTCGCGAATCGCGAAGAGCTTGCGCTGCTTGAATCGCTGAACGTGGGAAAGCCCATCACCAATGCGTTCAATGGCGACGTCGTCAGCGCGGCCACCACGATCCAATGGTATGCCGAGGCCATCGACAAGGTCTACGGCGAGGTCGCGCCCTCGGGCCATGCGATGACCACCATGGTCATCCGGGAGGCACTGGGCGTGGTCGCTGCCGTGGTGCCCTGGAATTACCCGCTTTCAATGGCGTGCTGGAAGCTGGGTCCGGCGCTCGCATCCGGCAACTCGGTAGTGCTCAAACCCGCCGAACAATCTCCGCTTACCGCGATCCGAATCGCCCAACTGGCGACTGACGCGGGCATTCCCCCGGGCGTGCTGAATGTTGTGCCCGGCTTGGGCGAGACGGCGGGCCGCGCGCTTGGCATGCACATGGACGTGGACGCGATCGGGTTCACGGGTTCTACCGAAGTGGGCAAGCTTTTCATGCAGTACTCGGGCCTGTCCAATATCAAGCGTATCGGCCTCGAATGCGGCGGCAAGAGCCCGCACATCGTCCTCGCGGACTGCAGCGACCTGGACGGGGCCGCTCAGGCGGTAGCCGCCGGCATCTTCAGCAATGCCGGGCAAGTCTGCAACGCGGGCTCGCGTCTCATCGTCGACAAGTCCATCAAGGACGTGTTCCTGCAAAAGGTCGTCGATCACGCGACTCGCCTGAACCCGGGCGATCCTCTCGATCCGGGCACGCGACTGGGCGCCATCGTCAACCAGAAGCAGCTTGAAAGCGTGATGGCGTATGTGGATGCTGGCTCGCGGCAAGGCGCTCGCCTGTTGGCTGGGGGCAACCGCGCATTGCAAGAGACGGGCGGCTACTTCATGACTCCCACGGTATTTGCGGACGTCACGCCTGACATGCGTATCGCCCAAGAAGAGATTTTCGGGCCGGTGTTGTCTGCCATCACGGTGTCGGGCGTTGACGAAGCCATCGCCGTGGCAAACGCCACGCACTATGGCCTAGCCGCCGGCATCTGGACCGACAGCGTCAAGACCGCGATGAACGCATCACGGTCATTGCGCGCCGGGGTCGTCTGGGTGAACTGCTTTGACCGCGGAAGCATGTCCGCGCCATTCGGAGGCTTCAAGCAATCCGGATTCGGGCGGGACAAATCCCTCCACGCCTTCGACAAGTACACCGACTGGAAGTCGATCTGGATCGCGCATTGATGCGCTTTTAGTCGACGCTTACAAAGGGGAAATCATGACCACCAAAACGACACCCGCGGCAAACCGCAAGAACGGAATTTCACGCCGCACGCTGCTCAAGGCAGGCGCTGCGTTGCCCTTGGCAGGACTATCGGCATGGGCGCCAACCGTGCGCGCGGCGCAGTCCATCACCGTCACATGCTGGGGCGGGGACTACGAAAAAAACGTCCGAGCCATATTCGCCGAGCCGTTCACCAAGGAAACCGGCATCGGCGTGAACATCGTCAACAATGCGGATCTCACCAAGCTCAAGGTGCAGGTCAAAAACAAGAATGTCTCGTGGGACGTCTTCGACAGTATCGGGCCACACATCCTGTCGGCATCCAGGGACGGCATTTGGGAACCCATTGATCGCAGCATCGTGGACACATCGAAGCTGATCGTGCCCGGCGGAGCGGACCACATCGGCACGTTCCTGTTTGCCGCAGGCATCGCCTTCGATCCCAAGCGATTTGCCGCCGGAAAGTATCCGACAAACTTCAAGGAATTCTGGGACGTCAAGAACTTCCCGGGACGACGCGCCCTACGTCCGCGGGTCAGCGAGATGCTGGAAATTGCGCTCGTGGCCGATGGCGTCGAACCCTCCAAGCTCTATCCTTTGGACGTCGAACGCGCCTTCAAGGCGCTGGACCGAATCAAGCCGCACGTCCGCAAATGGACCGAGACGACGCCCGAGACGATTTCGCTGGTGCTCAACAATGAGGTGGATTTTTCGTACAGCTTCGTGACGCGCGTTATTCCGTCGCAGCAGGCCGGCAACTCCATCGATATCCCCCTGACGCAGACGGTCAATGCCACGGAGTACCTGGCTGTTCCCAAGGGGACGAAAAACAGGGAAGCCGCGATGCGATACCTGGCGTTCGTCTTGCGGCCGGATCGGCAGGCCGAGTTTTCGAACCGCATGTTCTTCTCCCCGAACAACAAGGACGCCCAACCCTTGGTGGAGGAAAGCACAAAGAAGTTCCTGCCGGACATGGCCAGCCCGGCCAACATCGTGATCAACGACGTCTGGTGGTCCGAGAACTTCGAGGCTCTTCAGAAGCGCTTTACCGGATGGCTGCTCGTGTAGCGCATCCCGTACTCCCAGCGCCGGGATTCGTTCCGGCGCTCATGCCAATCCCTGGAGCCGACTCATCATGGTTAGCCTGCTTGGAAAGCGGCATGCGGCGCTGCTACTGACGCCCGCTTGCCTGCTTTTGCTCGTCTTTTTCCTATACCCGCTGGGCGTCGTTGCGTGGAAGAGCGTATACGCGGATGGCTTCACCCTGGCCGCCTATCGCGCGTTGCTTGACGGCCCCTTGTTCGCGAAGGTGCTGACAAACACGCTGCGTGTGTCGGTCATCGCAACGCTTCTGAGCACCTTGGCCGGCTATTGCATCGCTGCCCATATCGCCCGCCAGACCAATTCAAAGAGGCTGATCTATCTGACGCTGGTGATGGTGCCACTCTGGACCAGTGTGCTGGTGAAGAGTTTCTCTCTCACCGTCTTGCTCGGAGACCAGGGACTGGTCAATCAAGCCCTGGTTGCCCTGTTTGGCGAACAAGCCCGCCTGCAACTGCTGTTCAACGGCATTGGCGTGATTATCGGGATGATCAATTACCTCCTGCCCTTCACCGTCTTTCCCATCTTGGCGAGCCTCCTGGCGGTAGACCCCCTATTGGCTCGCGCAGCTCGGCTCATGGGCGCGGGCCCAATACGCATCTTCATGCGCATCACACTGCCTTTGACGATGCCCGGCGTCATGGCCGCGACGTTGATGGCGATGACGCTCTCCTTGGGGATGTTTGTCACACCCGCACTGCTGGGTGGACGGCAGGACATGATGATGGCCAACCTCGTCGACTTGTACACCCGCCAGATCCTGGACTGGGAGGGCGCATCCGCCATTGCGATGGTGTTGCTGGCCATCTCAGGGGCGTTCATCCTGATGTTGCTGAAGATCCAGAGTGCCAACCCCTCGCAGAAGGAGCACACCGCATGAAGTCCCACGCCGTCATCCGGGTTCTGAGCCGTTGCACTGTGGCGCTACCGCTGATCATCGCCATAGCGGCCTATGTTTTTCTCGTCGGCCCAATAGCGATCATCGTGGCGGCCTCATTGAATTCCGGGCAAGAGATCGCCTTTCCGCCGCAAGACATCTCCTTGGAACTCTATCGCGCCTTCTTCGCGGATCCGGCCTGGTGGAAGCCCGCATTGCAGAGCCTGCTCGTCGCCCTGCTCACGTCTCTGCTGGCGTTGCTCGTCACGCTGCCCGCGGCCTACGCGCTCAATCGCTGCCGCTTCAATGGCCTGAAAATTCTGGAGCTGTTCTTCATCAGTCCCATGTTGATCCCGGTGGTGGCCCTGGGGCTGGGCGTCTACATCTTCTTCTCGGGGGTGCGCCTGGACAACTCCACACTGGGACTGGTCCTGACGCACAGCACCCTGGTCATGCCGTTCATGTTCATCTCCATCAGCGCGGGCATGCGGCACACCGACCCCACGCTTGAGTCCGTCGCCACCTTGATGGGATCCGGCCCCCTGCGCACGTTCTTCCAGGTGCTCATGCCACAGATCCGGACGTCCATTCTGGTTGGCCTGCTGTTTGCCTTCTTGATCTCGTTCGACGAGGTGGTGGTCGCCTACTTCATCACCGGACCAGAAACCACCACCTTGCCCGTCCGGATGTACAGCGCGTTGCGCTGGGAGGTGTCCCCGGTACTCACCGCCGTCTCCAGCATGCTGACCATCGCGTCGCTCGTCTTTTGTCTCGCCATCCTTGCATTGAAAGAATCCAATCCCAAAGAGCAGCACTGACCATGGCCTATCTCGAAACTCTTGCACATTCCGCTCCTCCCGTGGCAGAACGTCGGCGCCAGATCGAAAGCGAACCCCTGCCCAGGAACCTTCATGCGCTTCTCGCCGAGGCCGCGCGCGACAACGGCGACGCGACGCTCTGGAATTTCTTCGAAATCGGCCAGACCATCAGCTACGCCGACTGCCTGGCCCGCGTCGAGCAGCTTGCCGCCGGGTTGCAGGACATCGGCGTCAAGAAAGGCGACCACGTCGCCGTCATGATGCCCAACGTGCCGGCGATGCCGCTGACCTGGCTTGCCCTGGCCACGCTAGGCGCGGTGATGGTCCCCGTGAACGTGACCTACACGCACCGGGAGACGACATATGTCCTATCCAATAGCGACGCCCGATACCTGGTGACCCACGACTCGCTCACACCGCTGGTGGACGAATTGTTGCTCGCACAGTCCACGGGGATCGATCGCTCGCGGGTGGTGATCGATGGTCATGCGAACGGCTACCTCTCGTGGCAGAGCCTGGCCGACACCCCGCGCCGGGAGATCGATACGGCCGGTGTTTCCCATTCCGACCTGCTCAACATTCAATACACCTCGGGCACCACGGGCTTTCCCAAGGGCTGCATGCTGACTCAGGAGTATTGGCTGGCCAGCGGCAAGGCCAATGCGTTCCGGGACGGCAGGACGTATCGGAACCTCCTTGCCCCCACGCCCTTCTACTACATGGATCCGCAATGGCTGCTGCTGATGACGATTTATCAGCGCGGCACCCTGTTCGTGGCCAATCGCCAGAGCGCTTCGCGCTTCATGCACTGGGTGAGAACCTATGAGATCAATTTCTGCCTGCTGCCCTACCTGATCTATAAGCAGCCGCCACACGAAGACGATGGCAAGAACAGGTTGGTCCGCGCCAATATCTACGGCGCTCCGCGGGACCTGCACGCCAGGATCGAGCAACGGTTCGATGTGGTGGCGCGCGAAGCATTCGGCATGACCGAGGTCGGTCCGGCCATGTTCATGCCGATCGAAGCCACCGACATGGTCGGCTCGGGCTCCTGCGGGGTGCCTTCGCCATTTCGGGAATGCAAAGTCATCAATGAAGCCGGCGATGAGGCCGCCCCCGGCCAGGTAGGCGAACTGTGCATACGCGGCAGGGGAATCCTGCTGGGCTACTACAACAATCCGGCAGCGACGCAGGCCGCGTTCCTTGACGGATGGTTCCGTACCGGCGATGCATTTCTGCGCGATGAACGGGGATACTTCTATATCCAGGGGCGCTACAAGGACATGATCCGCCGCAGCGCCGAGAACATCGCGGCACGCGAGGTCGAGGCCGTCCTGAACGGCTTGAATGAAGTACGCGAGTCCGCGGCGGTGCCGGTACCGGACGCCACGCGAGGCGAAGAGGTGAAGGTGTATGTGGTGTTGCGCGAGGGCGTTCCGCCGGATGACACCTCACTGCAGAACATCATCGCGGGGTGCCAGGCGAATTTGGCGAAATTCAAGGTGCCGCGGTACTACGCCTTCATCAATGAGCTGCCAAAGACCGCCTCGCTGAAAATCGCCAAGGCCACCCTGCGCGAGCGCCCGGAAGGTCTGTCCGAACTGACGTATGACCGTCAAGCCGGGCAATGGCTGACAACCTTGGCCGAGGAAAAGTCAGCATGAACGATTTCGACGCAATCATCATCGGCGGCGGCCACAACGGCCTGGTGTGTGGCGCGTATCTTGCACGCCAGGGCCACAAGGTGTGCGTGCTGGAACGCAAGCATCAGGTCGGAGGCGCGGTCGTGACCGAGGAATTGTGGCCGGGATACCGCCTGTCCACCGCCTCGTATCTGATGGCGCTGCTGCAGCCGAAGATCATGCTAGACCTGGAGCTGAAAAGGCACGGCCTTGACGTGATTCCTCAAACACCCACCTTTCAGCCACTGACGGGCGACGCCTCTTTCACGTTCTGGAACGACCCCGAAAAGCTCAGGCAGGAGATTGCCAAGTTCTCCGTGAAGGACGCTGACGCGTACCCCGCCTACGTCGCATTCATGAAGGCAGCGGGCGAACGGGTCAGGGATCTTCTCTTCCAGGTGCCGATCAATCCCACCTCGTCCAAACTTCCAAAGCTGCTGGAGCTGGCCAAGTTTGGTTGGCGCAACCGCGGCATGCTGGATCAGATCTACGACATCTATGACCTGATGACTCTGAGCGCCTATGACTTTCTGGGCCGATGGTTCGAGTCAGACGACGTGAAAGCGGTGCTGGGATTCTATGCAGCGGCCGCAGGCGGCACGATGAGCATGAAATCGGCGGGATCCGCTTACATCCTTCTGCGAGGATATCTGCGCGACAACACGACGCCCGCGGGAGGCTCCGGCATCATCCGCGGCGGCATGGGATCCATCTCGCAAGCGATCCTGCGCGCCGGAACCGAACACGGAATGCAGGTGCGTTGCGACGCGCAAGTCGACGAGATCCTGGTCGAAGACGGCCGCGCCGTGGGTGTGCGCCTGACGACAGGCGAGACCCTGCGCGGCCGCGCGGTGGTCAGTAATGCTCCGGCGAAGTTGACCTTCCAGGAGATGCTGCGCAACGCCTCCCTGCCCGAGCCATTCTTGCGAGACGTGGCGCAAATCCGCGATCGCGCAACTTCGTACAAAGTACATCTGGCGCTCAAGGGCCTTCCCCGCTATCGGCTGTTCGATTCCAGGCAGATGGGATTCGACTACCCCACGCTGGTCAAGATCGGCCCCAGCATCGACTACATCGAACGTGCCTATGACGGCTCGAAGTACGGAGAGTATGCAAGGAATCCGTGCCTGGCTGTCTTGACGCCCTCGACGCTTGACGACAGCCTTGCGCCGGCGGGCCATCATGTGATGAGCATTTTCGGTTCTCACGCCCCATACCGCTTGAAGACGGGAGACTGGACCGAACAAGACCGGCAGGCGCTCTATGAATGCACGATCTCTACGCTGGAAACGCATGCGCCGGGCACCCGCGACCTGATCGTCCATCATCAGATCCTGGTCGCGCAAGACTATGAGCGCCTGTTCCATCTCCCTGGCGGCCACGTCCATCACGGCGAACTCAGCGCCGACCAAGTGTTTTTCAAACGCCCCGTGAAGGGCTACGCGGCCTATGGCACACCCGTGCCCGCCCTCTACATGTGCGGCGCATCCACGCATCCTGGCGGCGGGGTGACGGGCGTTCCTGGCCACAACGCCGCGGGCGTGGTCGCGAAATTTCTGGGCAACCCCCGTTCGAAAGGGTGAACAGCATGGCAATGGTAGATTTCATCGACATCGGCAAGCGCTACGGAAACACGGCGGCGCTTGAATCGATCAACCTGAGCGTCGAGCGAGGCGAGTTCCTGACCCTTCTCGGGCCGAGCGGATCCGGGAAGACAACGCTGCTGAACCTGATTGCCGGCTTGATCAAGCCCACGTCGGGCAAGCTGCTGATTGACGGAAAAGATACGGCTGACATCTCGCCCGGCGAACGTGGCCTGGGCATGGTGTTCCAGAACTACGCGCTGATGCCCCACATGACGGTGTTCGAGAATATTGCCTTTCCGTTGCGGGTGCGCCGGATCCCGGAAGCTCAGATCCGACAACGCGTCCACGACGTGTTGGAGCTGGTTCGCCTGCCCAACGTCGAGAAGCGTAAGCCCAAGGAATTGTCCGGGGGACAGCAACAGCGTGTTTCCCTGGCAAGGTGCATTGTCTACAGCCCTGCCCTGATCTTGATGGACGAGCCGCTCGGCGCATTGGACAAGAAGCTGCGCGAGCAAATGCAGTTCGAGATAAAGCAACTGCATGCCACGCTGGGCATCACCATGCTGAACGTGACGCACGACCAGGAAGAGGCCTTGACCCTGTCGGATCGCATCGTGCTGATGAACAACGGCGCCATCGAGCAGATCGGCAGCCCGTCAGACTTGTACTTTTCCCCGCGCACGGTGTTTGCCGCCGACTTTATCGGCCAGGGCAATTTTTTCGACGCCAAAGTGCTCACGTCGACGGACGGCAATGTGGAAGTCGACGCAGAGGGATTACGGGTGCGCTGCGGCAAAGCGCGGGCGGATACCCGAGTGGGCGATGCCGCGACGGTGCTGATCCGGCCAGAGAATTTCGTCTTGCGTCCGAACACCGCGAACGGCCCTTCAGCCGAGAATGCGATGGGCGCGGAAGTGGTCGACCACCTGATTTTGGGCGGCATCGTCAAGCACCGCGTGAAACTTCCCAGCCGAAAGGAAATTACGGTTCAGCAATCCAACCATCCTGGAACCCGGTTGTTCAACAAGGGGGAGTCCGTGCAGCTTTGCTTCTTGCCTGAAAGCGCCATACTCCTGAACAAGCCGTCAAGCCGGGGGTAAGCGCCATGATGATCGATTTCGCCAGCCGCCCTCCCTTGGCCGAGTTCACGGTCAAGACTGCCCACATGGATAACTATCGGCGCGTCTACAGCAAGAGCGAGAGTCTCGTTTCGTTGGAGTCGGCCGCGGAAGCGCTCCCCGAGTATCTCCGCATGTACGACAGGCTCAATGCGGCCCATGTCGTCCTGAAGGCAAGGGACGCCCAATCGACTTTGGGTTTCAAGATTCCCAACGAGGTCGTTGCGCAATTTTGCCAACAGCATGGGCCTCGCTTCATCGGCTTCGCGGCGGTCGACCCCCATCGGGGTTCGCAAGCGCTTGAAGAGCTTGAGTACGCCGTCGGCACCCTCGGTTTGCGCGGCCTGAATGTGCAAGGTTTCGAGCATCAACTGGCCATCAGCGATCCAAAACTGATGGCGCTCTACGAGAAATGCGTCAGTCTGGACATCCCGGTGAACATCCATTGCGGCCTGAATTTCTCGCTGTCGAGCAAAGCCATCTACGGACACCCGCTAGCCTTGGACGAGGTCCTGACTTCGTTCCCCACCTTGCGCGTGTGCGCGTCGCCTCCGGGCTGGCCCTGGATATCGGAGCTGGTTGCCATGGCGTGGCGGCACCCCAATCTGTGGATCGGCCTGAGCGCGGTTCGCCCCAAACTTGTCGGCATGCCTGGGTCGGGGTACGAAACGCTGCTTCGGTATGGGTCCTCATTGCTGAAGCACCGGATTATTTTCGGCTCGGGCTACCCCATGATCTCGGTGGAGCGGTCGGTTGCGGAAATCCACGAACTCAAGCTGGACGATGAGATTCGTCGAGCGTGGCTCCACACGAACGCCAGCGAGTTTCTGCGCTTGACGTAGCCCCCCGCTCGCGCCCGCCTGCTGAAGCCGCGCGCGGGGTGTGCCGGCGAATTACTCCACCCAGGGCGTCTGCGCCCAGATCTGGCGCAGGCGGGCATCATCGTCCT
>RCUP01000762.1_pt1 | contig 22317 bp, 26 predicted proteins | sample 2166341 | NCBI WGS metagenome assembly RCUP01 (sample SAMN09932325, study PRJNA488358) | compost metagenome | isolation source: compost soil in succinonitrile-enriched | place: Germany: Experimental Botanical Garden | reverse complement strand
AGCGTGTGCAGTACGACATCGACTACATCCGGCGCTGGAGCCCGACCCTGGATGCCCGGATCATCGTGCTGACGGCGGTGAAGGTGCTGGGGCAGAAGTCAGCTTATTGACGCAGCTTGACGCGGTATGGGGCCGTAATGTGATGAATTCCCTGACAATTTCGTCCCCCGTCATGCCCATGTAAGGTATCCTGTAGGGCTGTCACCTTCCTGCTTTGGGTGGTGCCGCACGGAATGCCACAGGATCCGAGTCAGTGTTCAAGAACGTTCTTTTTGTTTGTGTGGGCAACATCTGCCGCAGCCCTTCTGCTGAAGTCATGCTTCGCCAGTCCCTGGAGGGCAAGGGCATCCAGGTGTCCTCTGCCGGCCTGGGAGCGCTCGTGGGTCATGGCATCGACGCCACGGCACAGGCGTTGCTGGTCGAGCATGGCCTCAACGGCGATTCGCATCGTGCCCGCCAGATCGACGACGCCATCCTCGGTTCGGCCGATCTGGTGCTCACCATGGAGCGCAAGCACGTCCATCGCATCGCCGAGGTCGCGCCGCAGGCCTCCGGTAAGACCTTCCTGCTGGGGAAGTGGCAGCAGGACCGGGAAATTCCCGATCCCTACCGCCAGCAACGCCCGGCGTTCGAGCATGTTTACAGGCTGATGGCCGAGGGTGTTGAAAGTTGGGCGCGGCACTTCTAGTGACCACCGCGTTGGCCCTTTCGACATCCCGTACCCTTGATATGAAGAGTTCCTACAGATGACCACCAACACCCGTATTCCGGCGCAGGACGATACCGATGAAATCGATCTGCGGCAGCTGCTTGGAACCCTGATCGACCACAAGTGGTGGATCGCGGCAATTACGGGAGGGTTCTTCGTTGCAGCGGCGGCATATGCGCTGCTTGCAACTCCGATCTACCGGGCTGATGCGATTGTGCAGGTGGAATCGAAAGTGCCAAGCCTGCCTGGGCTGTCGGATCTCTCCCAGTCGCTGGGGATTGGCGCGGGCTCCGCCGAGGCTACGACCGAGATTGCGTTGATTACTTCGCGAGCGGTCGTCGGAAGTGCCGTCAACGCATTGAGGCTTGATATCGAAGTCGAACCGAACCGCTTTCCCTTGTTCGGTGGGTACTTCGCACGAAAGGCTGAACGGAGCGCCCCGGATGCTCTTGCCGATACCCGCTTTGGCATGACGCGATTCGGCTGGGGTGGGGAGAAGCTGGATGTTTTCCAGCTGGACGTGCCGCGTAAGCTGATTGATCGCCCGCTGACACTTGTCGCCGGGGACAACAGCAGCTATGAGCTGTTCGATGAGCAGGACAACCTGCTTGTGAGGGGCGAGATCGGCAAGGTTGCGGCGGGGCAGGGCGTCACCATGCAGGTGGCCGAGATCCGCGCCCATCCGGGCATGCGTTTCGAGGTGACCCGCCACCGGCACCTTGCCGTTGTCAATGACCTGCAGAAGAAGGTTTCCGTCAGTGAGTCGGGCAAGGACTCCGGGATACTGACTCTGGCGTTCGAGAATGCAGATCCGGAGCTGGCGCAGAATTTTCTGCAGCAGGTGGCGCAGGCCTATGTCCGGCAGAACGTAGAGCGGAACTCGGCTGAGGCTTCGGCGCAGTTGACCTTCGTCAAGGAGCAGTTGCCCAACGTACGCAGCCAGGTCGATGCGGCGCAGAAATCGCTGAGTTCCTACCAGATGCGTGCCAACTCGGTCGACCTTACTCTGCAGACCAAGGGGTTGCTGGATCAGGAAGTCGCGGTGGAAACCAGCATCCAGCAGCTGCGACTGCAGCAGGCGGAGATGGACCGCAAGTTCACTCGTGATCACCCTGCCTATCAGGCGCTGATGCGTCAGATCGGGGATCTGGAGGCGCGCAAGAGCGGCTTCCAGGGGCAGGTAAAGCAGCTTCCGGAGGCCCAGCAGGAGCTGCTGCGACTGACTCGCGACCTGCAGGTCAGCAATGAGATGTACACCGCGATGCTGAACCAGGCGCAGCAGCTGGATGTGGCCCGTGCCGGCACCGTTGGCAATGTGCGGATTGTCGATGCCGCCGAAGTGGACGCAACCGAGCCGGTGAAGCCACGCAAGCCCCTGCTCGTGCTTGTGGGCACCTTGTTGGGCGCGTTTCTCTCGATTGGCCTGGTGCTGCTGCGGCAAGTCTTGAATCGCGGCGTTGAAGATCCGTCCCAGATCGAAGAGATCGGCCTGCCGGTCTATGCGTCGATCCCGGTCAGTCCGGGGCAGCAGTCCGATTCGGTGCGTGGCAAGTTCCGTGCTGACGGCAAACTGCATCTGTTGGCGGTCAAGGATCCGGCCGACCTTGCTGTCGAGGCGGTGCGCAGCCTGCGTACGAGCCTGCACTTCGCGCGCCTTGAGGCCAAGAACAACATCGTCCTGATCTCTGGCTCCAGCCCCAATGCCGGCAAGACCTTCGTCTCCTCCAATCTGGCTGCGGTGATCGCACAGGCTGGCCAGCGTGTGCTGATCATCGACGCCGACATGCGCAAGGGTACGTTGCACAAGGCTCTGGGTGCGACCCAGACGCCCGGCCTGTCCGATGTGCTTGTTGGCAAGACCTCGTTGGACGATGCCATCCGCGCGGTCCCGGGTCTGGACAACCTGAGCTTCATTGCACGTGGTGATGTACCGCCCAACCCGTCGGAATTGCTGATGCACCGCAATTTCACGGAGCTGCTGGAACAGGTGGAGAAGCGCTTCGATCTGGTCATCATCGATACGCCGCCGATCCTTGCTGTAACCGACGCGGCGGTCATCGCCCACCATGCAGGCACCTGCCTGCTGGTCGCGCGCTTTGGCTTGAACCAGCCCAAGGAGCTGATGCTTGCCCGCAAGCGCTTCGAACAGAACAACGTTCAGCTGAAGGGTGCGATCTTCAATGCGGTTGAGCGTCGGGCAACCGGCTACTACAGCTACGGCTACTACGAGTACAAGTCGACCCGATGAACGGGCCGCGGGACAGGGCGCGAGCCAGCGCCCTGGCCGACAGGGAAGTCACGGCAGCTGCAGTGTGCAGGACCGCGACGCATTTCGAGAGACTGCGGAGAAATACATGAAAGTTCTGATCACTGGTGGTGCGGGTTTCATTGGCAGTGCATTGGCACGCGCGCTTGTCGAGCGTGGCGACCAGGTTACTGTCCTGGATAATCTTTCGCCCCAGATCCATGGCGATAACCCGGAAAATTCCGCGCTGTTGGCATCGTTGCCCGCCGACGTCGCGGTGGTGAAGGGAGATGTCCGCCTGCGCGAGGACTGGTTGCAGGTGCTGCCCGGCCAGGACGTGGTGGTGCATCTGGCGGCCGAAACCGGCACCGGGCAGTCCATGTATGAAATCGATCGCTATGTCGATGTCAACGTGCGCGGCACCTCCCTGTTCCTCGATCTGATCGGCAACAAGGTGCAGGGCTGCGAATCGGTCAAGCGGGTGGTGGTGGCGTCTTCCCGCTCGATCTATGGCGAAGGCAAGTATGAGGGCGGAAATGGGCCGGTCTACCCTGGCGCGCGCGTCGACGCGGATCTGCGCGATGGCGTGTTCGAGTGCCGCGACCCGCAGTCCGGTGAGCTGGTTGCTCCGCTGCCGACGGATGAAGACTCGCGCATCCATCCCAGCTCGATCTACGGCATCACCAAGCAGGTCCAGGAACAGCTGGTATTGGTCGGCGCCTCCGCCATTGGCATCCAGGGTATCGCTCTGCGTTACCAGAACGTCTATGGGCCGGGCCAGTCGCTGAAGAATCCGTACACGGGAATTCTGTCGATCTTCTCTACCCTGCTGTTGCAGGGCAAGGGTGTGAACATCTTCGAAGACGGCAAGGAAACACGCGATTTCGTCTTCATCGACGACGTGGTGGCGGCAACGGTCGCGGCCATCGACGCCGATGTGAGCGGCCAGGCATTCAACGTGGGTACCGGCGAAGCTACCGATGTGATCACCGTCGCCAGCGCGCTGAAGGAAGCGTATGGCAAGGGTGGGGACATCAGCATCTCCGGCAACTACCGTATCGGCGATATCCGCCATAACTTTGCAGACCTGAGTCGCGCCGAGGCTGCCTTGGGCTACCGCCCGCGCGTCACCTTCGCAGAAGGCGTGAAACGATTTGCGTCATGGGTGCTGACCCAGCAGATCGAAGACTCGGGTTACCAGCGTTCGGTGGACGAAATGCGGGCGAAAGGGTTGTTGAAGTGAATCAGGCCTCACGGCTGGAGAGTGCGGCATGAGCGAGTCGCTGGCGGGCAAGCGCGTGCTTTTCATCGCTCCAATGTTCTTCGGCTATGAAAAGCTGATCAAGGGCGAGTTGGAGCAGCTCGGTGCCGTGGTCGACTACTTCAGCGACAGGCCGGGAGCGGACTTTCTAACCAAGGCACTGATCCGAGTGGATCGCCGTTTTCTTGCAAGGAAGATCGAGCGCTACTACAGCAGCATCATCGAGGAGACCAGGGAGCGTGACTACGATCTGGTCCTGATCATCCGCGCTGAAGCTGTGTCCAGCAGCATTCTTGATCGGCTGCGCAGCATCCATTCGCGTGCCAAGTTCGTGCTGTATCTCTGGGACTCGATGCACTACAACCCGAACGCCCGCAAGGTGTTGGGGAAGTTCGATGCCGTCCTGTCTTTCGATCGTGCTGATGTTGACGCGAATCCGCAGATGCAGTTCCTGCCGTTGTTCTATGGCAGGGAGTTCGAGCGCGCGGCCAACTGGACCGGTGACTTCAAGTATGACGCGTGCTTCATCGGCACCATCCATACCGATCGGTACAAGGTTCTTGAGCAGATCATCGAGCAGATCGAGAAGGATGGGATGAGAGTATTCGTCTACTGCTATTACCCGTCCCGCATGCTCTTCCGGTTGCGTTCCCTGTTCGATGGGGGCTTCCGCCGATTCGCCAGAAAGTACATCGATTTCAAGGGAATGCCGCTATCCGAAGTGGTTGACCGTATCGCAGAGAGTCGCGCAGTGATCGATGTGAACAGACCTGGCCAGCTGGGTCTGACGATGCGGACGATCGAGGCGATCGGCGCCCAGCGACTGCTGGTGACGACGAACGAGGATATCGTCAACTACGAGGTTTACTCGCAGAAAGGCATGTACCTGATTGACCGGCGTGCACCGAAGGTCGCCCGGGAGTTCCTTCAGGGCGAGGGGATCCCCCACGCAGAATCGGTTCGTGTCGGGCTTTCCGCCAGGAACTGGGTGTTGCGCGTTCTTGGAAACTGACCGGGCCGGCCCAGCGACGCGTCACGCCATCCCCCCGTGCGAACGCTCTCTCAATAGAAGCTACCGAGCATGAAGTACCTCACCGTCGTCTATTACGATACTTTTGCCCGCTTCTTTTCTGCTATGGAAGATGAAGTCAGGCTGCGGGACAGTGAGGCAGAGTTCCTTCACCTCGCGCTGTTTCCAAGCGCCTACCTTTATCTGGCGCTTGAGCGGAAGTCGGTTCGGCTGCTTCCGTGGGAGGCGACAAAAGCTTCGTCGGCATGTGCGTCGGTCGAAGATGTCGAACTGGATCGAATTGGTGCGTATCACTCCTACATCCTTTCGGGTGGGGGCAGGCAGGCTGACGCACGCGTCCGCCAACGTGCGGCGAAGTACGTCAACGCGGTATCTGAGATCCTGCGCCAGTTCCGTCCAGACCGCGTGATCATGTCGGGCGACACCCGGATTGCCTGCGAAGCGCTGTCCATCTGCCTGGCCCGCGATTGGCCTGATGTGCCGAAATTCCACTTCGAGCAGGGGCCAGGTGGCACGACGATTTTCGACACTGCCGGTGTGAACGCTAACTGTTCCTTCAGATATGAAGCTGCCAGCCTCACCGGCGAAGGTTACTCTGCGGACATCCCGCCAAGACGTGGCCGTTTTAAACGAAACCCCTTGTTCAGAGGGTGTGACTACCTGCTAAGTGGAGGTTTGAAGGTGGTCTCCCGTCTTCCTGTCGAGTGGAAGACTTTGCCCATGCCACGGTGCTCAGAGAAGAGATATGCCGCCTGTCTCGAGGATACTTCGGCTGGTGGAGCTGTCGTAGGACCGAATGCGCTGGTGGCACTACAGGTTCCCGATGATGCTAACAACATTCACCACAATCCGCTTGGACTGTCTGATGCTCAGTTTGTCCAAATGGCGGTTATTGCCGTTAGACAGCTTGGTGGCCGCGTTGTCGTCAGAGAACATCCCTTGTATCGCCGCAAGTACAGTCCCGAGCTGTATGAGCTGATCTCGACCACACCCGATGTTGTGCTTTCCAGTGCCGAGCTAAAGGACGACCTGTCTGCCGCTACTGTGGTAGTTACAGTTAACTCGACTACCGGGTTCGATGCGTACATGGCCGGAGTTCCTTCTATCTTGTTGGGCCGTGCGTTTTACGATCACCTCCCGGGAATAGTGCGGGTCGAGTCTGGCTCAGGCCTTGAGCAGGCGATCAGCTCGATCCAGGAAATGAGTGTGGCTGACTTGTTCTCTGGTTTTGAACCTGGAAAGATTGTTGCCGAGATGAGGGATCGTTTTTTGATTGATGGTCACTTGCTTGATGCCCAGCTTGTCGCTCCGTCTACCATTGCAGATATCGTTCATAAGGGCGGGCAAACCCTTGGTAGTGCTCGTCGCGATACGGCAGTAATCGAATGACGGCGAAGGGTATCTATTGGGGCGTCGCCTCGAACCTTCTTGGTAATGCGTTGATGCTTGGCGCGACGCTTTGGTTGACGCGCCTTATCAGTCCTGTGGAGTTCGGCGAGTTTCGCGTGGGCGCAAACTTCTCCACATTGGTGGTGCCGTTTCTGGCCTTGGGTGGCGAGCGATTAATCAGTCGCTTGCTTCAGAAGGACGACGCCGCGGGTGTTGCCCGTACGGTTCGGATGGTCATGACGATCGCGCTGACGGGTAGTGTCGTGCTGCTCGTAATGTACCCGTTGCTGGCCCGGTATGCGTTCGCGGGAACCGTGGGATTCCCGGTCTTTGCACTCGGCGTGCTGTTGGTTCCAATAACCATCTGCTACAACCTAGCAAACACGATATGGAGGCATGTCGGTTCGGCTGCACGTGCGCAAATTCATCTCAATTTCCATCAGCGCCTACTCCGCGCGCCGTTACTCATTGCTTTCGCGTGGTTGCACCCGACGGCTGTCTCCGCGTCTGCCGCGATGTTCATCGCGCAGGGGGCATCACTGTCGCAGCTCTGGAAGTATCTCCGCCAGGTGCTGAAGGCGGGAGGTGATCCTGCGCAGTCCGTTATCCGGAACAGATCGTTCATCGGCGAGATGCTGGTGATCGGCCTTCCGGTGGCGTTGCTCGCCGCCGTCGATCGACTGGATGTACTGATCGTCAATGCTGTGATGGGAGTCAAGACGGCTGGCGAGTACGATCTGGTTTATATGCTGGCCTTGACCGCGATGTTTCCGGCAATGGCCATGTCCAAGACGTCTGAACCGTTGTTGCTTTCGCTGAGCGAGAATCCTGATCGGCAGCGACATGTTCGCTCATTGCAGGTCAGAGCCTTGTTGCTGTCCTGTGCAGCTTTGGCTGGAATAGCCGCGATCTCTCCGTTCATTCCGATGGTGCTGGGCGTGGCAGGTCCCGACTTTCCTGCGGCGGTTCTGATCTTGTCCGCAGGATTGGCCCTGTCTAGCGTATGTGGGCCGGTGCTGGAATACATGCAGATCAACGGGCGCGCCAGAATTACCTTGCTACTCGCGACGTTCCTGATGGGTTTTTTCATCTGGATGAAGTGGTTGGCTGCAAGCGCGGACAGCCTTGTGATGTTTGCGTTTCTGGGCGGGCTCTTCTATCTCGTGCTGCGCCTTGTGCTTGCTGCCTATGTCTTCTTCACCGATCGTGTTTTGCTTACCAACCCCTATGCGCTTGCCGCCGCATTGGCCTTCTATGGTCTTCTTGCGGTCTGGCTTCTAGGTGAAAAGAGCGTTTGCCTTGGATGGCAGTGTTGATATTTTCGTAGCGCGATATAGCAAATTAGAGGTAGGACAGTAGTACAGGCGTTTCTGATGGTCAGCGATGTCTGCTAATTTTGTTCATTCAATTATTCTAGTGTCGGAGATTTGGAAGTGCGATTTTCTTCTGGCATTGTTGGTGACTCAATAACCAGTAAATCTGGCGGCATGCGCCTTTTTTTGAGGGTGAGCGTGATCCTGTTGTTGGTTGGGCTGTATGTGTTCAAGTACGATGGAAACGATTATTCCATGTATGAGAACTACTACAACTCTGGAATCGGCTTTGAGGTGGGTTACGAGATATTCGCTACTCTGGCGAAGCTTGGGGGCTATGACTTCAAGTATTTCTATGGCATGTATAGTGCCATCAATCTTTTGCTATTCTGTTTTCTGTGTCGTTGGCGCACGGAGAGAATGCTTCTTGCGCTCATCCCGTTGATGCTCTTTCCAGGACTCCCATTGAATACCGTCAGGCAGTTTACTGCTGGCCTGATTTGTGCGATCGCATATGATAGGTTCTACCCGCAGGAAAATAAGAAATTTGCCTTTCTCGTGGTTTTGGCGAGTCAGTTTCATATATCGGCGGTATTATTTCTCATTCCGCTTGCCTGGAAGCGAATTGGTGTCTTTATTGCCATTTCTTTCGTTGCAGTCGCGGCGCTCGCATACTTCAGCACCTACACCAGCTATCTGGCAAGCAAGCTGATCTACTATACCGGTGGTGCGGCCCAATCGGCATGGTATGAGCAAGGCGCTGGGAAGTCGCTTGCGTTCGTCTTCTTCGGTTTGTTGTTGCTGGGTGGCGGATTCTTGTGGCGAGTTGGAGATTACAGGAAATACATGCCTCTCTTGCTCTTGACGGCTTTCGCGATGTTTGCATCGGCGTACATGAGTATTTTTATGAGATTTATGTACCTATTCCTTCCTGCGATATCGGTTTGGATGTACAGCTGCTCAACGAAAATTAAGCTCACTGTATATTCTCCTCTATTTGTTATTGGCGCGATTAATATTTATTTTGTTGTTGCGGTATGGGGTGACGGTGCTTATAGGCATAGAAATCACCTTTTGGAATACCTCTTTATGTGACCATGTACTTTCTTGGAAATCGACTGTCTACCGCGCAGAGTAAATTTATGTGTTTCGCGCTATATGGTTTCGTCCCTGAGGATTTAGTGGGTCTCGGAAGTTCCCGTTGGTGAGCTTTTATTTTGCTGGCACCTGCGTGCGGTTTTGAGGATAAATTATGCATCATTTATACAAGATTGCATGGGTAATCAGGGCTTTCGCCTACAAGTTTGTTTTTGGGAGTTTTGGTGTAATAAGCTATATCGGCCAGCCATTGTTTCTGATGGGGGTGCGTCGCATCCGCGTCGGTAGGCGAGTGCGAATTTTCCCGGGGCTTCGTGCTGAATGCCATGGTGATGGCAGTATTGTCATTGAGGATAATGTGGCCATCGGGCAGGGTTTTCATGTGACGGCAATGGGGTGTCTGAGGATTGGGTCGGGGACGTTGATCACCGGATATGTATCAGTTACGGACATCGAACACGAGTATTCTGCTATAGGTATCCCGGTTCTTCAGCAGGGTGTGGATTGGAGGGAAACCCGCATCGGCCAGAATTGTTTCATTGGAATGGGCGCAAGAATCCAGGCTGGCACTATTCTCGGTGATGGTTGTATTGTTGGTGCAAACGCAGTTGTCAGAGGGGAGTTCCCGCCCTACTCAGTGATTGTGGGGGCGCCCGGCCGCGCAGTGAAACGGTACTCCCCAGAGGCTGGCACCTGGCAGCGGCTTGTTTCAAATCACTCAAACGAGATCAATTCATGAACGTTTCCATCAATGACGCTGTTACCGTCGGCAACGACCTGCCCTTCGTCCTGTTCGGCGGCCTCAATGTCCTTGAAGACCTCGATTCCACGCTTTTCGCTGCTGAAAAGTATGTCGAGGTCACCCGCGAACTGAACATCCCCTATGTGTTCAAAGCGTCGTTCGACAAGGCAAATCGTTCGTCGATCAAGTCCTTCCGTGGCGTCGGCCTGGAGGAAGGCCTTCGCATTTTCCAGGAAGTGAAGGCGCGCTTCGGTGTTCCGGTGATCACCGACGTGCACGAAGTCGCCCAGGCGGACCCGGTGGCTGAAGTGGTCGATGTCCTGCAGATTCCGGCCTTCCTGGCCCGGCAGACCGATCTGGTGAACGCCATCGCCCGCACGGGTCGCGCGATCAACATCAAGAAGCCGCAGTTCCTCAGCCCGGGTCAGATGAAGAACATCGCCAGCAAGATTCGTGAGGCCGGCAATGAGCGGATCATTCTGTGCGAGCGTGGCGCCCAGTTCGGCTACGACAACCTGGTAGTCGACATGCTGGGCTTCCGCGAGATGATCGAGGCCACCGGTGGCCTGCCGGCCATCTTCGATGTGACCCACAGCCTGCAGCGCCGCGAGTCGGGCAGCGAGGCCTCGGGTGGCCGTCGCCGGCAGGTGGTCGAACTGGCCCGTTCCGGCATGGCGGTTGGCCTGGCCGGCCTGTTCCTGGAAGCCCATCCGGACCCCGACAACGCGCGTTGTGATGGGCCGAGCGCGCTGCCGCTGAGTGTGCTCAAGCCGTTCCTGGCCCAGATCAAGGCTGTGGATGATCTGGTGAAGTCGCTGCCCAAGCTCGACATCGCCTGACATGGTGTCCACGAAGTACCAAGGGCCGATCAAGCTGGTCCTGTTCGATGTGGATGGCGTGCTGACTGATGGCGGGCTGCATATTGACGGCAAGGGTGAGCAGTTCAAGACCTTCAACGTCCGTGATGGCCTTGCCGTGGCGTTGCTGCGGGTGCATGGCATCCGTTGTGGCGTGCTGTCGGGCAAGGCAAGCCCGTCCCTGGACTTCCGGATCCAGCAGCTGGGCATGGACGTGGCTGTGACTGGCCGTCTCGAAAAGCTCGATGCGTTGGCTGCCATCTGTGGTGATCTTGGCATCAATGAAGCGGAGATCGCCTATGTCGGGGACGATGTCGTCGACCTGCCGTTGGCTGGCCGGGTGGGGCGTTTCTACGCCCCGTCCGACGCGCATCCGCTGGTACTGGCTGCCGCAGATGTGGTGGCCGATGCGCAGGGCGGGCGCGGCGTCGGCAGGGAGGTGGCGGAGAGGGTGCTTGCCGAAGGTGGCGTTGGCCTGAAGGAGGCGTACGCGCCGCTTATCGCCGGATGGAATGCCGCTGGAGCAGTTCAGTAGTCCGCGCAGGGTTGCGCGGTTCATCATCAGAAGGAAACAAGGTATGTCCTCCGTCGTATCGGTCACCGATCACATTGCATCGGCCAAGCGCGTTCTTCAGATCGAGGCATCTGCCGTGGCCGCATTGGCTGGCAGGCTGGATGCGCAGTTCAGCCAGGCAGTCGAGCAGATACTGAGCTCGCAGGGGCGCGTCATCGTCTGTGGCATGGGCAAGTCCGGGATCATCGGACGCAAGATCGTGGCCACGCTCGCCAGTACGGGCACCCCCAGCTTCTTCATGCACCCGGGCGAAGCCTTCCATGGCGATCTGGGCATGGTGACCGCTACGGACGTATTCGTTGCGATTTCCTATTCCGGTGAAACCGAAGAGGTAGTGAAACTGTTGCCGTTCCTGAAAGACAACGGGAACTTCCTGGTGGCCATTACTGGCCGTCCGACGTCGACGTTGGCCCAGGCAGCAGACTGCCACCTTGATGCAGGTGTCGCGCAGGAAGCCTGTCCGCTGGCGTTGGCGCCGACGGCGTCGACCACGGCAACATTGGCGATGGGTGATGCGCTTGCGGTTGCGTTGATGGAAGCGCGGGGTTTCCAGCCAGAGAATTTCGCGCGTTTCCATCCGGGCGGTTCATTGGGCCGGCGTCTGCTTTCCCGCGTTGAACATGAGATGGTCGCAGGCGAGCTGCCTCTGGTCGACGCTTCCTCGCCGATGATGGACGTCCTGCAGGTGATTACCCGCTCCAGCCTGGGCTTGGCGATCGTGCAGACCGGGTCGGGGCACGCGATCATCACCGATGGTGATATCCGTCGTGCGCTCGAGCTTCATGGTCGCGAGGTGTTCGACAAGTCGGCTGCCGAGCTGATGACCGCATCGCCGGCACAGGTCAGCGTGGGCACGCGGGTGGAAGATGCACTGGTGCTGATGGAGCGACGCAGGATTTCGTCACTACTGGTGCTCGACGGCAACAAGCTGGTCGGCGTATTCAAGAAGTAAAGCAAAGAAGGCGCCTGATGAAGGCGCCTTCTTTCTGCATCACTTCTCGATCGCGTCGAAGTTCCTGTAGAAGATCTCCGAATCGCGTTCGGATGTCAGCTGATACAGGCTGTGCGAATGCGCAAGGCGTGCCCCGCCATCCCTGTACAGAGGATTCCACAGGAAATCGGCGCGGGCGCGGGTCGAGCGCGGCAGCATGAAGTCGAACGGCACCGAGAAATAGATGCCCTTGTCGAAGCTGCCTTCACCGAAGTCCTTGGACGAAACGTCGGTCTTGGTGGCGTAGGCGCCCATCGTCACGCCGTTGTCGAAGGCGCGGGCCACCGATACGGTGGCGCCCCAATCCTTGGCCAGGTATCGACCTGCACTGACCGCGCTGATGATGCGACGCTTGTCGCCCCAGAGGTAATACAGCGTGGCGTGACCGGTTGTAACACTGTAATCGCGGAAGCTGAAGCGCTGGTCGAAATCGCGCTGCTTGACCCAGTTCAGCTCTGCGCCCAGCGCCCAGCGCTGGTCCATCGGGCGATACAGGATCTCGCCGCCCACGCCGCCATACATGTACTCCAGCAGGCCGGCGTAGGCCATGCCGTACAGATCGCGGCCGAGCTGCTTGGTGCCGGTCAGCTGCAGATTGGGCAGCGTGAAGTCCGAAGTGGTGAGGTACTGGCGCACATACGTACGCACGCGGGGCAGTCGGCTCGGCGCGTCGTACTTGAACTTGTCGTAGTTGTTGTAGGCGTTGTAGCTGGCACTGCCGCTCAACCACAGATTGTCGTTGAAGCGGAAGGTTGCGCCGTACATGGCCGCGACCTGGAACAGAATGAAGCCGTCCGGCCCACCCACAGACTGGCGATAGCCGATGTTGAATCCGCCATCGAAATGTTTCAGCGGTGCCTCGTACAGATTTTCCGAACGCCGTGCATAGGGGGCGCCCATTTCGACATGGCGGCTGAGCGTTGCCAGATCGGTACGGTTGTCCAGATAGTCGTTGAACGTCTTCCGCTCAAGACTGGTCTCGACAACAGGCAGGCCCTGGCGGACGTTGCGCAGGGTCCACCAGCTGACCTCTTCTGGCGTATGCGGATCGAGGATGCGCGCGGCGCGGCCGATGCCTTGAGCAGGGTAGATGTAGCGGCGCTGTTCGGCGCTGACGATCAACTCTTGTCCGCTGCGATCAATGCGCTTCACCCGCAGGCCAGCGTTTTCCTCCAGCTCGTGGGCGATGGCTGGCCAATCGGTCGTGGCCGGTTCCGCGCCTGCCGGTAGGGCGGTGGCCGCCTTGTCAGTCGTGCTGCTGCGGGCGACCGGCGGCGGGTCCATGAGCTTGGCCATGGGCTTGGCCTGGGCCAGGTTCGATCGCAGCGTGATGCCGACCATGGCAGTATTTCCGCGTTCCCAGCCCAGATGCAGAAGCACGCTGTTGTTGACCGTGAACACTGCACCGAGGTTGATCGGGGAAGACTGCTTCTGGTTGTTCCGCTGCGGCTCGTTGCGATAATCGTTGCCGTCGTACTCGAGCTTCAGCTGCAAGCGGTCCCACGGAGTCTGGTAGCTGATGCCGCCAAACACGCCGAGACGGCCACGGAACATCGCGCTGGTGTTGAAATCGCCGGGCGTGTTGACTCCGGGCCGCTCCTTGAAGCGATCGTCGAGGGCGCCAAGGGGGTTGGCGAGGTCGCCGCGGTTGCCGATGTAGCCGGTGGCCACGCCAAGGCTGGCATCCACCGATCCGAACCGCTTGTTGGCGACTATGTACTCGCTGGAGAACAGTCCGGTGCCGCCCAGATCGCGCGCGCCCACGGAGACCTCGGGCAACCAGCGCCCTTCCTGCCATAGACGCAGTTTGAGGTCGATGGATTTGTCTTTGTAGTTCTGGTCACCGCTGAGCCATTCGGAGCCGTAGCGGCGATTGGCAACGGAGATGTAGCGGAACGAGCCTTCTACCCACGGCAACGGCTGCATCACGACGGTGTAGCGGCTGTAGGGGGAGGTATGGCTCGCGGTCAGGCTGAGTTCGCCTTCGTCGCTCATGCGTGCACTGGGTGTCTGCAGCAGGCCGATGCCGCCCCAGTCGCTGGCGGTGGGGGTGGGACCTTCCTGGGCGTGCAGGGCTGCGCTGATGCTCAGACTCAGCAGGGCGGCGCCGGCGCGAGCCAGCGGCAATCGGTTACGGCACATCAATCTGGAACTCCCGGCGCGTCCAGCACCTGGGTGGCGAGGAAGCGCGCGGCCTCATCGTTGATATCGGGGGTGCGTGAACGCACGGCGGCCCCTGCGATGGGGACGTGGATGATCGCACCCGGCGCCAGCGTAGTGAGCGGGCCGCGGTTCCACAGGGCAATGCCGATCTTGCTGACCCGGCCATCGGGCTGGATCACATACAGGTCGTCAGGGCTGGCGGCAGGTAGTGGCGCACATTGGTTGCGGTAGATGCGTGCTTCCTGCATCGCGACGTGTGGCAACACGCATGGATGCGAGACGGCCCCGGTCACGGTTACGGTCTCTGGTCGCGAGGGATAGATCAATCGATCGCCTGTATGGGCTGGACGGTCCTGCCTGCGGTCGGCCGCCAGCGAGCGCGGTGCCAGCAGTTGCGGCTCTCGACCGGTGACGGGCAGGGCGCCGAATTCGCGTGCCATCTGTGCGGCCGCGTCGGCGATGTCCGGTGCGTTCTGGAGTGCTGCCAGGGTCTCGAGATCGAACAGCAGTCCTGCCTTCAGGCGCGCCTGCGCCAGCACTGCATCCGTGCGCAGCAATGCCGCGCCGGCCATGTAGGCGTTCTCATCCGGGGCGGCAGCAATGGCAGCAGCGCTTAGGCGCGCATCGCCAGCCAGCGCGTGCCTGCCCGGTGACTGGACATGGCCGTAGGTCTCCACGGAGATCGGAGAGGACGCCTCGGTGGCACCGGCGAGCGCAACGCCAAGGGCCAGGGCGATCAGTCGCTGCGTCATCGGGGTTGCAGATCCGGCGAGTAGGGTTTGAGCTGGATGATTTCCAGGTGTGTGTCCGGTGCGATGGCCTGGCGGCTTTTCCAGATGAAGCCGTTGGACGGATCCACCCAGTAATGGTTGTCCTGCTTCCAACCCTCACCACGCAGCCGCTCACGGATATGCGCCAGCTGACGTGGGCGGCCGAGAATATCGACGGTTTCCAGGCCGGTTGGATGCAGGGTGCCGGTCACCTTCACGCCGAAACGGTAACCGGGCATGACGTCGTACTGTCGTTCCACGACATCACCCTCACGTACCCTGCGCAGGTCCAGGAACGGGTTGTGACCCGTGATGCGCATCTGCTGCAGCTCTGGGCTGCCGCCATGGGTGGATTCGATCAGGCCGTTACGCAGGAACACGATGCTGCGCTCGCTGCTGTACCACGCCTGGCGGCCATCATCGATCGCACCCAATACGAGGATCGCGCCGCCAGCAGGACCGTTGACCTTGATCTGCGGGTAGCGATTGCGGGCGACGTCCTCCGCGGTGGGCTGCACGTCCGGCTTGCCTTGCACGGCAAGCTGGACGGCTTTGACGCTGCTGCGGCTGACCACGCCACAGCCGGTCACTGCGGTGACCGTCAGCGTGGCCAGTAGTGCGAAGCGAAGACCCTGGAGAGCGAGGCGGGCTCGAGCGTTCCTGCTCATGCGTACCTCGTCAGTTGTCCAGATCGTTGCGAGCACTGGCCGCATTGCTGATGATGGCAGTGAACGGCAACAGCTGGTTCACGAAGCGGCTCCAGCGGGTGACGCCGGCGGCGCCGACGAACACTACGTCACCCGGCTGCAGGTTGAACTGGCTGGCCACGGCGAAGGCGGACGGTGACTTCGCCTCCAGATGGAACACCTGCGAAGGGGTGTCCTGCAGGTCGTTCGAGCCGCGGATCACATAGATCGCGTTGCCGTTGGAGGTGGTCTGCAGCAGCCCGCGGGCCCGGCCCAGCGCCTGGCTCAGGGAGATTTCGCTGGTCTTGAAGTTCATCGCGCCGGGCTGATTGACCTCACCGACCACGAAGACTTCCTTGCGGTCGAGGTAGGGCACATACAGATGGTCGCCGGCCTTGAGGAAGACGTTCGTTTCGCCGCCGCCATTGCGGCCCAGACGATCAAGATCGATGGTGTAGGTGGTGCCGTCGCGGGTGAGGCGGACGCCTGAAAGGTCGGCCTGCGCCGGGTCGAGCCCTGCCTGGCTGATGGCATCGCCCAAGGTCAGCGGGGTGACGGTCAGCGGCACTGTGGCGGCCTGGCGCGATGCGCCGGTAACCCAGACGCGCTGGCTGGCGTAGGTCAACATCGAGACGTCCACCTGCGGTGCCTCGATGTAGCGGGCCAGCCGGGTGGTGATCTCTTCGCGCAGCTCGGCCGGTGTCTTGCCGGCAGCGGCGACCTTGCCGATATACGGGTAGAACAGCGTGCCATCGGACTGCACCAGGCGGCCTGCTGCGCTGAGCTGCTGCTGCGGACCGGCCGGCACGGTCAGTTCGGGATGGTCCCAGACCGTGATGTACAGGATGTCGCCTGCGCCGATCTGGTAGGGGCCGGGCTGGTACTGCGTCAACGTGCTGGACAGGCCGGACGCGTTCTGCGTGGCACGCTCCATGGCGATCAGCTTGGGTGTGATCGGGATCAATTCGATCTGATCATTGCCTACCTGCTGGCTGTTGCCCATCAGTGAATTCGAGCGCATGTGCTGGCCGGGGGCCCACACACAGCCGGACACGGTGAGGACGAACGCCATGACGGCGACGAGACGCTTGCAGTCCATCGTTAATCATTCCTGGCCCGAACGGGCATGAAAAAGCCCTCGCCGAACTTCCGCCCGGCGAGGGCGTGGGTACTACAACGGCAATCCGATCAGCGGGTGCCGGTGGTACCGGTCGAGCCGGTGGTGCCACCCGGCGGGTTGGTGGTGCCGCCGTTGTCGTTACCTGCGTCGTCCTTGCTGCTGTCAGCAGCAACGCTGTAGACCACGGCAGCGGCGGCAACGCCGAGGCCGATGGTGGCGGCGGTGTTCAGGGTGCCGGTAGCAGCAGCGCCAGCGGCTTCGGTGCCCGCGACTTCAGCGCTGGTTTCGGCAGAGGCGGGAACTTCCTGAGCAAGCACCGGGGAGGACAAACCCAGCAGGACCAGGGCGGCAATCATCTTCTTCATACGGGGTCTCCTACTCCGTGAGGGAAATTTTTCCACCCCTATGGTGGCCAATCTTCACTCGCTCTGTCAAGGAAGGTGAGGAATTTGTGCGGCCTGATCTGCGGTCCTCAGAACTGTTCGAAGACCTCAGTCCGGCCCGAGAGCGCCTTTGCCAGCGCGATGACCACCTGATGGGTGGGCAGATGCGGCAGGCTGAGAGGCAGGATCATTCCAACGAGCACTGCGGCCAACAGGGTCGCGACGGCGGGGCGCTTGGCGGGCGCAGCAATGCTTAGGGTCCATGTGCTGCATCCCAGGCCCAGCGCCAGCCCGGCCAGAATCTCGGACAGGCTGTGCGCGTGCAGCGGAATTCTTGACCCTGCGATGGCAAACGCGAGCAGGCAGCCTGACAGCAACCCGATGACGCGCGCGTGGCGGTCGGAACCGCCGAGTAATGCGCCAACGACCGGGTAGGTGGCGCTGGACATGGCGGCATGCCCGGAGAATCCCGTGAAGTGCAAGCGTTCGATGCCTATCCCCCAGCCCATGAAGGCCAGCTTGGAGGCCAGCGTCACGGTGGCGGTGACGGCGATGGCGGTCAGCCAACGCCATTTCAGCCGTGCATCGGAGCGGGGCAGGGCACACAGCAGCACGAGGGCCATGGGCAGCAGCCAACGGCTGTCACCGACGGCGGAGAGGGACAACCAGACGTTCTGCATCGATGACACATGCGGAGATGAGGGCGACCAGCTTACGGGCGCCCGCCTGTCGGTGCCCTTTCAGCCGCTTGGTCCATTCAGCTGGACGCGGTATCCTGTGACGATGCCAATGGCCCCGTAGCTCAGCTGGATAGAGCGTCCCCCTCCTAAGGGGAAGGTCGCCCGTTCGAATCGGGCCGGGGTCACCACAATCAACAAGTTTGGCAAATGCAGTGGCGTGCACTTCCCACTGTTTCCCGCATATCCACAGGGTTTGGTCCCAGTGGTCCCAACGGTCCCACTCAGTACTTGAGCTTTGCCACTGCGCCATCGTCGCCCTCTGGCGTCAGGTGGGGGTAGTACTTCTCGGTCGTGGCGTAATCAGCGTGCCCGGCCAGGATCTGCACCCGTCGCAACGGCACCCCGGCCATGACCATGTGGGCGCAGAAGGTGTGCCGCAGCCGGTAGCCGGTATAGGCTGCCACCGATTCCCGCACGCTTGGCATCCGACGCGAACCAGTCCGACACCGTGTCCTTGTGCACAGTCACAAGCGGACCGGATAGATTATTGTCCCCGCTCGCGCGGGGACGTCCGTGCTTGCAGCTGCCAGGTGTGGATCAACAGGCGTTGAAGTCTCTCGTTCGATAACTCAGTTTATAGTGCTAACTACTGGCAATAGAACTCAGCTGAGACTTCATTGTTCCTGTCATAGTAGTCATTGGGCATGTTCCCGTTGCCAGAGTAAACGAGTTCCGAACGTCGCATGTAGCTGATCGCGTAGGTCCCGGGGGTGCTGCATGTCGCTGGTATTGCTCCGGCGTACGTTTGGCCACCGAAAGTATGCGAATACTCCGTGCAGGAATATCCCCCGCCAAGATTCTCGGGTTCGGGTCTGCAGTACCCAACGCTTCCCGCCATATTGGTCGCCCAGCCCGTGTTTGCATCGGAAGGGCATGAGCCGAGGCCTTCCGGGCCCCAGTCCCCGTAGGTGTAGAATCCTGAAGGACCTGCAACTCCGCCTTGGCAAGTGTTGGTCCACGACACAATGTATGGCGCGATACCCTCCGTATCCAGGAGTAGGACCCTGCCGGTTTGAACCCACTGGCCTGCGAAGGCATTTTGAGCAAGACCGGCTGACATGAGAAGAAATGATGCGCACAGTATCCGGTGACGCAACGTTGGGCGGGCAGTTCTACGATCGTTTCGCTTCGAATTCACTTCCGTCTCTCCATGAGTAGGGTAGTGCTGCACAGCACGCGAACAATCTCAGGGCGCCGGGTGGCTCGCAATCAGATAATTGCATATACGGTTGTAGGTCGATTCCTATGGCGAAGTGCGAGAAGCGCTCTGTAGGCCAGTCTGAGCAGCTAAGACTGACGATTGAGCAAATCGCAGCGGTTGAGACGCCCGGCCATATCCTTCCGGCCATGCTTCCCTCGCACGGCTACTAAGGTTTCCGTACTGCCCAGACGCCATCTGGTTGGCTGTGGCAGGGTGGGCGCCATGGCTGGAGGCGGCGGCAGCATGTGCCCTGCAGCTCTGGATCGTCATGGCCGAGCGGCTGGGCGGTATGGGCACACGTCTGGACCCGCTGGCGGCTGCCGCGTTGTTCAACCACCCGGGCCCGGCGGGGTTCCATCGCTACAGGCAGGTGCTGGTGCAGGCCGAGCTGGGCTGATCCGGAACGGATTTCACACCTCATTCATGCCTCCGCGGCAATGTTGAGGTCATAGCGGAAGGGGGACTGCTGGGCGCTCAATGCCCGAGCGCGCGACGGTGCTTGCTCCCCCCACGGGCTTGTAGGACTCTGCCTTGAATCTGCTTATCTCTTTAGCCTGCGCGGTGCTGGCAGCAGGCGCTTTGCTGGCGCTTATCCATGGAACCGCCCTGTGTTGGAAGGCGGCCGCTGGCCGGCGCGCAGCGCGACGAAAGGGATCACGATGATGGAGGCGTACCGATACGCCTATCAAAAAGCACGCGGCTGGCACGCTCCGATTCTGATCTCGGCGTGGGCTGGACTCAGGTACTCCCTTACCGGGGATACCGGCTACTTCAAGTCGCATGGCGGCTGGCGCCGCTCAAGGCTCCGCAGAGGCGTGGAGTCCTCCGAGTAGGTGGGCAACAGTAGCGATGCACTGGGAGATGACGACCTACAATCCTGTGATCGGTTGCGACTGGTCGCTGGCCGCCAGGGTAGCTCGGGCAGTTGATCCCCATGATTTTCGATCTTCGGGACGTTCGAGGCGCTGGAGCTACTTCGAGCGGGCACCGCATTGGGTGGCGGCCTCGATGTAGCGAGCCTGCCGATGCTTGAGGAACCTGCGGTAGAACTTGATCTCGCTTCCGCCTCCAGTTCGACGGGCGATCTCAACAAACTCCTTCCCGAGGCGTTGAGCCATTCCACGCATGCGGCGTCTCCACTGGAAGCGGTGAACTGTTCTGAGGCACTACTTGGGCGCGGGTGTGGAAACCGGATCCACGCGCTGGCGAGGTGATTCCCCATCCATCTGGATGGTGGCAACCAGAGCGCCGGTCTTCGCATGCTGGAGGGATACCGCCACCAGCTTCGCAAACAGCAGCTTCTGGTGGATCTCCCGATCGTTGGGGCTGCTCAGCGTCGGAGACCGGTAGTCCACGTTCTGCAGGTAGTACGGAGGTGTGATTTCGACCTGATAGACGAGGGCAACGTCGTTCTTCAGGGATCTTGCCACTTCCGGCTGAACATCGAAGTTGAGGTGCAATGCAGCGGCCGAATTCTCTGTCCATGGCGTGTTGGCGATCGAATCAATGTACTGCATGGGGAAAGCCAGGTTCACCGTTTCGCTGGTGCCCTTGCGGACATTCGCGGTCACGCCGAACGCATTCGTACCGATGTAGGAACTGCCTTTCCCATGTCTGATGGTCATCAGCATGGCGTAGACCAAGTGATACTTCTGCCCATCGGATGCCCCCGACATGAATTTGTTCAGCGCGTGGACGCGCAGCTTCTGCGTGTCGGCGTCGTAGGTCGTATAGGCACTTTCATCGTCGCGGAAGCAGATCTGCCCATTGGGTACCCCGATGGCTTCAATGCTTCGAACTGCGCGCTCTTCATACGCCGACCGGCTGGTAAACTCATCGCGGACGCCGAGCTCGGTGAACAGCCTGCCCGCCACATGCAGGGCGTTGCCCTTCAGGCGAATGGACCCCACAGCGTCATTCACGGAGTCACAGGCTTGCTGCGATGTATTGTCCGCAGCGAGGCATGGGAACGTTGCCGCCATTGCGGCGAAGAGAACATAGTGGCGCATGCGTGGTGTCTTCCATGATCGGTCAATGCTGTCAATTCGATTGCGCCGGCATGCCATCTCTCCTGCGCACCGCGTGCCAAGTATATCCAGCATTGGCCAAGCGGTTGCCGTCTTTGTCCATGCGGTACCGCGCAACGTGATTTCCTGCCGCAGAGGGCTCACCATTGCGGAAGTCTCCTCCGCCGAATGACCATGTCCGAGCACCTGCAGCCTGTGCAGTCATCGCACTACGCCACCATTGCGAGCTGGCTTGATTCGGCTGCCTCCACCCAGCGCTGGGCAGGGCCTGGCGTCGCATTTCCGCTGGCGCCGGATTGCCTGGCCCACGCCCTGGAACTGGAGATCCGCCCTGGCTGGGTACTGCTGGACGCGCATGACAACTGCCTTGGCTTCGGCCAGTACTGGCGGACCGAAGCCGATACCGCACATCTCGGCCGCATCATTGTTTCTCCGCAGGCGCGGGGGCGTGGCCTCGGACGTGTACTGATGCAGTCCTTGAGCAGGCAGGCGCTGCAGGTGGATGGTGTCCGGCGCCTCACCCTGCGCGTGTATCGTGACAACGTGGCCGCGATGGCCTTGTATCGCAACCTCGGATTCGTCGCGGTTGAGCAGGAATCTACGGCGCAACTGCTGTTCATGGCCTGTCCCGCCGGCTGAGGGGTGCGGGGCGGGGTGGGGCTCTGCACTCCCAGTGCACATCACCTGCACGCGCTGCTGCAGCCGGACTCGGCAGTCTGGTGGCGTCCCCAACGGTTGCCCAGGAGCGCCCCCATGAATACCCCCGGCACCCCCAAGCCTTCCTGGCGTCAGCGCAACGTGCTGCTGACCGTCGCCGCGGTGCTGCTGGCAATCGTGTTGATCCTGCTCTTCGTGCCCTGGTAGAGCTCAGCCGCACTCGGGTGAGGCAGATCGACGGTAGCTACGCGGTGAGCCGTTTCGATATGGGCCAACGCGTTCGTGAGCAGGGTACCGAGCTGCTTGGCGATGTCGGCCGCAACTTCCGGGTCGGCGTGGGCTACAACTTCACCGACTTCAG
>RCUP01000760.1_pt1 | contig 22319 bp, 21 predicted proteins | sample 2166341 | NCBI WGS metagenome assembly RCUP01 (sample SAMN09932325, study PRJNA488358) | compost metagenome | isolation source: compost soil in succinonitrile-enriched | place: Germany: Experimental Botanical Garden | reverse complement strand
TCGGACATCTGATGATCGCGACGACCGTGGCCGCCGCCCTGGCGATTCTGACTCCACCGACCCAGGACGTGCTGAACAGCACGCCCGCGGCCTATTCCTCCAGTCAGAATGGCGTCATCAGCGGTCAGGACATGGCCCTGTTCCAGCAAGGCCTGGCGTCAGCTCGCGCCCGCGACGTGATCGGCACGCAGTCGATCATGAGCCGCATTTCCGACCCCACGGCGAAGAAGCTGGTCGAGTGGGCCCTGGTCGATACCTCCGACAAGCAGCTTTCCTACACCGATCTGGCGCGCGCCCAGACCGATCTCGCCAACTGGCCGCGTGGTGATTCGCGCCGGGCGGCGGGCGAGCGCGCGCTGAACCTGGCCAACGCCTCGCCCGACACGGTCATCGCCTTCTTCAACGGCTCAGCTCCTACGACCGCCGACGGCGCCATCGCCCTGGCCGGCGCGCTCGAACAAAAAGGCCAACGCGGCGAGGCTCAGGCCCTGATCCGCGACTGGTGGCGCACCCGTTCGTTCGAAGAAGCCCAGCAGTCCGTCATCGCCAACCGCTGGGGCGGATGGCTGAACGCCGACGACCACGTCACGCGTCTGAACATGCTGCTGCTCGGCCCGCACGGCCCGGCCACCCGCGCCATGGTCTACATGGTCCCCGCCGACCGTCAGGCCGTCGCCAACGCCGCCATGGCCCTGCGCACCGCCTACTCGCCCGACGCCCTCGTCGCGGGCCTGAGCCCAGCCGTCGCCAACGACCCGGCCGTGGTGCTGGAACGGGTGCGCCTGCTGCGCTCGGCCGGTCGCCAGTCCGAAGCCTTCCCGCTTCTGTCCGCCCTACCCGCCGCGCCGTCGCACAAGGAAGGCCAGGACACGCTGTGGAGCGAGCGCCGCAACTACTTCCTGGACGCCTTGCAACAGGGCAATGCCCGCGCCGCCTACGCCGCCATGAACGGCCACGGCTTCCCCTCGGGCGAGCGCAAGGTGGACGCCGAGTTCTTCGCCGGCTGGGTCGCTTTGACCAAGCTGAACGACCCCGCCGCCGCCGCCCAGCATTTCGAGGTTTTGCGCAACAGCTCCTCGACACCGATCACCCAGGGCCGCGCCCTCTACTGGCTAGGCCGTGCCGCCGAGGCGCGAGGCGATCGCCAGGGCGCGCAAGCCTGGTACAAGGCGGGCGCTGAACACTGGCAGACCTTCTACGGCCAGCTCGCCGCCGAAAAGGCCGGGATCACTACCCTGACCCTGCCGGGCGAACCCACTCCCACGCCCGAGGACGTCAACCGCTTCGAGGGCAATGAGGTTGTGCGCGCCACCCGCATCCTCGGCGCGGCGGGCGAAAAGACGCTGCTGCGGGTCTTCGCCTATCACCTCGACGACACCCTGCCATCGCCCTACGACCTGACCCAGTTGTTCGACCTGATGCAGGGCTACGGCGACCAGTTCGGCTCCATGATGGTCGGCCGCGCCGCCAGCCAGCGCGGCTTCGTCATGCCCGAGCGCATGTATCCGGTTCGCATGCCGCCCCAGACCTCGGGCGCCGCGCCGCTGGAGTTCACCCTGGCCATCACCCGTCAGGAATCCAGCTTCGATCCCCTGGCCCGCTCGCACGCCGACGCACGCGGCATGATGCAGCTTCTGCCCGCCACGGGTCAGGGCGTGGCCCGCCGCATGGGCATCGGCTTCTCGTCGGAACAGCTGTGGGACCCGGACGCCAACATGCGCCTGGGCAGTTATCACCTGGGCGAACTGATCAACAACTTCGGCGGTTCGCCCCTGCTGGCGACCGTCGGCTACAACGCCGGACCGGCCCGCCCGCCCCAATGGGTGGCCCGCTGCGGCGATCCGCGCAGCCAGCAGGTCGACCCCATCGACTTCATCGAATGCGCGCCCTTCACCGAGACGCGCAACTACATGATGCGGGTGATGGAAAACATGCAGGTCTATCGCGCCCGCCTCAACGGCGGCTCGGCCCCGCTGACGCCCTCGGCCGACCTTGCGCGCGGCACCCCGCCCAACAGCGGCCCGCGCGCCTATCAACCATAGACGCCCCTGCATCATCCCCCAACCGTGACCGGGGAAGTTTGAAAAACCGCCGTTGACTCAAGGCCTGTGGCCAGTATGCCTTGGCTGTTCGAGGAGGGGCGGCTTTTTAGATGCAGGGTAGAGATCCGGCGGCCGACCAGGCTCTGGCGCAAGCGCATGATCGACTGCTGAAAGACGATTCGTTTCAGTTCGATCGCATTGGTTTTGACCCGCCGCCGCCCCCAGAATGGTTTCGCTGGCTCGGGGATCTGCTGCAGGCGATAGGGCCTGCCCTCAAATGGGTGTTCTGGATCGGACTGGCGCTGCTGGCGGGTCTGATCCTGTACGCCATCGTGCGCGAGATTCTGCGTCTGCGCGCGCCACGCGCCAAGCCGACCGTCCCGCCGTCCATCCCCGACGAATGGCGGCCAAACGCCCAGGCGGCTCGAGATCTTCTAGCTGAAGCGGACGCCCTGGCGGGTCGCGGCCTCTACGCCGAGGCGGCCCACCTGCTGTTGCTGCGCAGCGTCCAGGACATCGAGAAGCGACAACCCCGCGCCGTCCGCGTCTCACTGACCACGCGCGAAATCGCTTCGCTGAAAGCCGTGCCCGACGCGGCGCGCCCCGCCTTCACCCTGATCGGCGCCGTCGTCGAGCGTAGCCTGTTCGGCGGCGACGCCGTCGGCGCACCCGACTTCGCTGATTGCCGCCAGGCCTACGAAGCCTTCGCCCTGCCCGAAGGCTGGCGCGCATGAGCCGCTCTGCGAAAGCCACCGGCGGGGCCTTTTCGCCCGCCGCCATGATCGTCGCCATACTGGTCGGGGTGGTCTGCTTTGCGGGCCTGGGGCTGCTGTCGGCCTATGCGCCGGAACTGAAGTCAGGAAACAACGGCGGCGAACACGCACTGTCGCGCGCCGCCACGGGCTACGGAGCTTTACCGAATCTTCTGCGCAATCTTGGCGTGCCGGTGATGATGAACCGTGGCGTTCTGACCGAGGAAGCGATCGACAGTCTTCTGGTGCTCACGCCCAAGGCAGACACCCAATCGGACGAGATCGAGGATATCCGACACGACGGCGCCATCCTGATCGTCCTGCCCAAATGGCAGGCTATCCCTGACGCCAAGCATCCGGGCTGGGTCCGAACAATCGGCGCCCTGCCTCCTAACGCAACGCTCGCCCTCCTTCCCGATGCGCTGCGCAAGAACTCTGAGCTGATCGTGCGCAAGGGACCGGCCACGGTCGGCCTGCGCCGCCCCTCCGGCACGCCCTTCGGCGCTCCGGTCAAGGTTGAAGGCCTGCGCACCCTGTCCGGCCCGCAATGGATTCCGGTCGTGGTTGATGATCAAAATCATCCGGTGCTGGTCATGCACAAGGAACTGCGCACCTATGTTCTGGCCGATCCCGACCTGATCAACACTCAGGGGTTAAAGTCCCTGGCGGGCGCAAAAACGGGCGTGGCGCTGATCGACATCGCACGGGCGCAGACCTCGCCTGTGATCTTCGACCTCACCCTTCATGGCTTGAAGCGAAGCCGCAACCTGTTGCGACTGATGCTGGAGCCGCCGCTCCTGGGCATGACCCTGGTCCTCGCCGCTTTGGCGGTGTTTGTCGGCTTCCAGGCGACCATCCGTTTTGGTCCGGCGCGCGAGACTGGCCGCATCATAGCCCTGGGCAAGCGCGGCTTGGCCGACAACACAGCCGGTCTGGTGCGGCTGGCGCGGCGCGAGCATCATATGGCCGCGCCCTACGCGCTTCTGGTCCGCGCCGCCGTAGCGCGCGCGATCGGCGCGCCTCGACACCTGAGCGACGCATCACTGGACGCCTTCCTCGATCGCGTCGGGCGAACGAACGGCGCCGCCGATACCTACTCGAGCCTGGCCGAACAGGCTCGGGCGGCCAAGACTGCCGGCGACCTGATGCGGGTCGCCGGCGCCCTATACCGATGGAACCAGGAGCTGACCCGTGGACGTCAATGAGGTGAAAACGATCGCCGAGCGCATCCGCGCCGAGATCGCCAAGGCCGTCGTGGGCCAGGACGGCGCCGTGGACCTGTTGCTGACCGCTCTGTTCGCGGGCGGCCACGTCCTGCTGGAAGGGCCGCCGGGAACCGCCAAGACCCTGCTGGCCCAGAGCTTCGCCCAGGCCGTCGGCCTGGACTACGGCCGCATCCAGTTCACGCCTGACCTGATGCCCGGCGACATCATCGGCTCCAACCTGTTCAACTTCCAGACGTCCAGCTTCACCCTGACGCATGGACCGATCTTCTGCGAGTTGCTGCTGGCGGACGAGATCAACCGGACCCCGCCGAAGACCCAGGCGGCTCTGTTGGAAGCCATGCAGGAACGCCAGATCACCATCGACGGTCAGGCCCATGCGCTGAGTCCCCGCTTCACCGTCGTCGCGACCCAGAACCCGATCGAGCAACAGGGCACCTATCCCCTACCCGAGGCCCAGTTGGATCGTTTCCTGTTCAAACACGTGTTGGACTATCCGACGCTAGAACAGGAACAGGCCATCATCGCCGCCCACGGCTCGCGCACCGGGCAGATGGACCCCGTCGCCCTGGGCGTCGCGGTCGTGGCCGAGAGCGCGACGATCAATGCCGCCGTGGATACGGTCGCGAAGGTGCGGTTGACTGACGAAGTGGTCGCCTATGTCGCCGGCCTGGTGCGGGCCACGCGGGATTCGGCGGATGTCGAAACCGGGGCCTCGCCCCGCGCGGGGGCCATGCTGGCCGTCGCCGCCCGCGCCCGCGCGGCGCTGGACGGCCGCGACTACGTCATTCCGGACGATGTGAAGGCGCTGGCGATTCCGGCCCTGCGCCACCGTCTGGTTCTGTCTCCAGCCGCCGAGATCGAGGGCAGACGCGTCGAACAGGTCCTGGCCGGCCTGGTGGATCAGGTGGCGGCCCCCCGGTGATCTATCCCAGCCGACGCGCGGTGATCGTCATGGCGGCAGGCGCGCCAGTCGCCCTGCTGGCGGGCGTTCTGACACCCGCCGGATGGCTGGCGGGTCCGGTCTGGATCGCCGGACTGATGCTGATGGTCGCCCTGGACGCCCTCATGGCAGGATCGCGCGCCGGGCTGCAACTGAACGAACCTGAGCCCGTGCGCGCAGCCGTCGGACGCCCAGGCCTGGCGGGGCTGACGATCCGCTTCACGTCGACCGGACGCGCCCCGCGTCAGGTGGAGGCGGCCCTGTCAGGAGAGGACCGACTGGGTCTCGATCACGTCCCGCGTCGCGCCGAGGTCGTGGAGAACAGCGTCGCCGTCGCCTTCCCTTTCACCCCCACGCGCAGAGGCGCCGCCAGCCTGGACGAGCTATGGGTCCGTTGGCGCGGGCCGATGGGGCTGGCCTGGAAGCAGAAGGTGTTCAGCCTGAACCTGCCCGCGCCGGTGCTGACCGACCTGCAATGGGTGCGCGATGAGGCCGTGCGCCTGTTCGCGCGAGACGCCGAGTTCGGGACCAAGACCCAGCTCGAAATCGGCGAGGGCTCCGAGTTTCAGGCCCTACGCGACTATCAGCCGGGCATGGATCGTCGCGCCATAGACTGGAAACAGTCGGCCCGGCACTCAGCCCTGATGGCCAAGGAGTTCCGCACCGAGCGCAACCACAACGTCATCATGGCCCTGGACTGCGGTCGCGCAGCCTGCGAGCCCGTCGGCGGGATGCCGCGCATAGACCGCTTCATCCATGCCGGCCTGCTGCTGTCCTATGCCTGTCTGCGAGGCGGCGACCGTGCCGGCCTCTTCGCCTTTGATTCCCGCCCCCGCGTCTCGACCGGCGCCCTGGGCGGCGTGGACGCCTTCCGCACCCTGCAAGCCGTGGCGGGCCGTATCGACTACTCGGCGCACGAGACCAACTACACCCTCGCTCTGGCCACCCTGTCGGGCCAGTTGAAACGTCGCTCCCTGATCGTCGTCTTCACCGACTTCACCGATCCGACCGCCGCCGAGTTGATGCTGGAAGCCCTGTCTCCCATGCTGAAGCGCCACCTGGCCCTCTTCGTCGTCCTGCGCGACGATGAGTTGGAAAGCCTGGCCGCCGCCGCGCCTGAGACCGCCGAAGACGTCGCCAGAGCCGTTGTGGCCGGGACCCTGCTGCGCGAGCGCGAGACCGTCCTGGGGCGACTGCGCCGCATGGGCGCCCACATCGTCGACGCCCCAGCGGACCGCGTCGGGCCTGAAGTCGTCAACGCTTACCTGGACCTGAAGCGGAGGGATCTGCTGTGACCGAAGCCCCACCGTCCGGCCTGTTGAAAAGCCAGCGCTTCCGTCAGGCGCGCGAAGACGACTGGCGTCGTCTGGAACGGTTGATGGACAAGGCTGAAAAGGGCTCCGCAGCCAAGCTGACCGACGCCGAAATCCTGGCGGTTCCGGTGCTGTACCGCTCGACCCTGTCGGCTCTTTCGGTGGCGCGCGAGACCTCGCTGGACCAGGGCTTGATCGACTATCTGGAGACCCTCGCCGCCCGCGCCTACTTCTTTGTCTATGGTTCACGGGCCACCCTGCAGGACCGACTGACATCCTTCTTCCGCCACGATTGGCCCAAGGCGGTTCAGGGGATTTGGCGCGAGACCCTGATTGCGGCGGCTTTGATGGCTCTGGGGGCGGTTGTCGCCGGCTGGCTGGTGCTTCATGAGCCCGAATGGTTCTACGCCTTTGTGCCCAGCGATCTGGGCGGCGGTCGCGATCCGACCGCTTCGACGGCGTCGCTGCGCGCCACGCTGGACGGCACGGATGACGCGGACGGCCTGTCGGTCTTCGCCGCCTTCCTGTTCACCCATAACGCCCAGGTCGCATTGCTGGCCTTCGCACTAGGCTTCGCCCTGTGCCTGCCGACTGCTCTCTTGGTTCTCTACAACGGGGCCACCCTGGGAGCCTTCTTCGCCCTGTTCGCTAGTCGAGGCCTGGGCGTCGAGCTGGGCGGCTGGCTTTTGATCCACGGCGTGACTGAACTGTTCGCGGTCATCCTGGCCGGCGCCGCTGGTCTGCGCATCGGCTGGTCTGTAGCCTTCCCTGGCCAGAAACGGCGCCTGGACGCCGCCGTCGAGGCCGGACGAACGGCAGGGACCGTTATGGGCGGGGTCGCGGTCATGCTGCTGCTGGCCGGCCTGCTGGAAGGCTTCGGTCGACAATTGATCGTCGACACAGGCGCGCGCTACGCCGTGGCGGCCGCAACCGCCGTGGTGTGGGGCCTCTACTTCTATGCCCGCCGTCGCGAGGCCCCTCATGTCCGTTGAGCCCATCCGCTCCAGCTCGACCGAGCGCGCCTTCATCACCCCGGAAGGCGTCGATCTGCGCCTGAACATCGGCGATGCGGGACAGAGGGCCGCCGCCTTCATGCTGGACGCGGCCATCATCATCGCCGTCCTGGTCGTCTTCACCCTGGTCATCATCTTCACCGGCATCGGCGCGATCGGTGCGGCGGGCCGGGCCGGCGCCGAGATGATCGCCGTGCTCTGGCTGGTCGTCTTCTTCCTGCTGCGAAACTTCTACTTCACGGCGTTCGAGCTGTCGGCAGCCGCCGCAACGCCGGGCAAGCGGATCATGGGGCTGCGCGTCGCCTCACGCGACGGCGGGCGGCTGAGGGCCGAATCCGTCTTCGCCCGCAACGCCATGCGCGAATTGGAGGTCTTCCTGCCGATGTCGGTTCTGTTCGCCCGCGCCGGCGAGGGCGGCGTGGACAGCTGGATGTATCTTCTGGGCTTCGTCTGGGCGGGAATTTTCGTCTTCTTCCCTCTGTTCAACAAGGACCGGTTGCGCCTGGGCGATCTGGTCGGCGGCACCTGGGTCGTGCGGACGCCACGCCGCAAACTGACTCGCGACATGGCGGACGACGGCGCGCCCCGTCGGACCGCCTACGACTTCACGCCGGCCCAGATCGACGCCTATGGCGCCAAGGAACTGCATGTTCTGGAATCGGTCCTGCGCCAAGGCGACCGCAAGACGAAACGCGCTGTGGCAGACCGCATCGCGACCAAGATCGGCTGGACCCGCGATCCGCTTCAAAGCGACAGCGATTTCCTCAGCGCCTACTACGCCGCCTTGCGCGGCCGGCTGGAGGAAAAGCTATTGATGGGCGTCAGACGCCGCGACAAGCACGACGTCTGATCGCCACCGGATCAGTCAAAGATCGAGGCCAGATCCTCAGGGCCGGCGCCTTCCTTGGCGGTCCGCAACTCGTAGTAGAGGGACGCGACCCCCGCCGAGGCCACAACGCCCGACAGGACGTTAACGATCGGCGTAGTGATCAGGTTGAGGCTGAGATTGGGGCTGGCCTCAAAGCTACCGCCCAGCGCGAGATTCAAGCCGCCGATCGCCCCGCCGACAATCCAGCTCAGCACCAGGTAGATCACCAGAAGACCGAAGACCGGCCAGCGATAGCCACGTGTCAGATCGCGACTGCGTTGCAGGCCCTCCATGATGCCTCGCTTCTCGACCACGACGGCCGGAGCCGCCACGGACCACAGGACCGTCAACATCACGCCGGGCACGATCAGAAGGAAGTAGCCCAGTATCATTCCCAAGCCCGCCACGATTCCCAGGCCCAGCAAGGGCAGGAACATCTGAATGCCGACGCCGAGCGCGCTGTCGAACGAAGTGGTCTTGCCGTGGAAGCCGTTGACGGCCGCCTTCACCACCACGCCTTGCAGAATATAGAGGCCGACGAGGTAGAGGACGGTTCCAAAGGCGACAAACAGGAAAGATGAGCCGGACGCCGTCGTCAGCATGTCGCCCTGTCCAAAAGCCGCCAGAACGCTGGGCACGCCGACCAAGAGCGCCGCTGCGCCAAAGAAGACCACTGCATTCTGACTGATGCTGGTGAAAGTTCGCTGGATCACCCGCCCCAGATCGAACTGCCCGCGCCGAGCGCCCGTGGCGTTCTGGTCCCGATCCGGCATCACCGGGCGCATGACGAAGATTTCCGTCGCCTGGCGATCCTCGCCCGCAACGAAGTCGACCCTCTGCCCCGGCTCCAGCGGCGATGATGAAGATTGAACGTCCGCGCCAGCGAAGCGATAGCGAGCGCCGTCGTCGCCGGCGATCGCCCCTTCGTCCGTTCCGCTGTCAAACGTCAGCACCTGTCCGCGCATGGGCCCCTCCTTGCTCGCGTCACACCCACAGAGCCTAGAGCCGTCAACCGCGGTTCGCCAGCACCTTCGCGGCGCCCATCACGCAATCAGAGAACATGAGCGGGCGGCGCCCGCTCATGTCATCGCATCAGAACCAGGCCTTGATGCCGACGACCAGACGCGTCGCGTCAACATCGTCGCCGCGCGCCCTGGCGTAGTCGGCGGTGTCGCCGAACGAACGGCTCCACTCGACCCCGACATAGGGGGCGAACTCCTTGCGGATTTCATAGCGCAGCCGCAGGCCCGCCGTGACCGAGGTCAGGCCCGAACCCATCTCCAGCTCAGGGATGTCGCTGGCCGACAGGGCCACTTCGATCGCCGGTTGCAGGATCCATTTCTGGGTGATGCGCTGGTCGTATTCCGCCTCGGCGCGGGCGGTCAGGTCGCCCTCGGTCGACAGGAAGGCGGCGGCGCTTATCTCGAACCAGTAGGGCGCGACGCCCTGCACCCCGACCGTCAGATGAGTCGTGTCGTCGCCGTCAGGACGGAAGTCCTGGCGCACGCCCGCCTGCACATCCCAGAAGGGCGCGACGGCGCGGCTGTAGAGGGCCTGGACCTCGGCGTCGTGCAGCTTGCCGTCGAACGCGCCCTCGCCCTCGGTCTTCCACCAGAAGCGGTTGATGTCGCCGCCGGTCCAGCCCTGGGCGTTCCAGCTATAGCTCTTCTCGCCGTCGCCGAACCCGGCCTCGATCGAGTCGATCAGGACGGCGGTGGTGCGCACGTCGCCGTTCTCGACCAGCAGCTGCTTGCGCGACGCCGCCATGACGGCCGGATCGAACAAAAGGTCCGCCGCATGGGCGGGCGCGGCGCGGGCGGCAGCGGGCGGAGGCGTCTCGACCATGCGCCCGCCGACGGCGTCCACGCTGGTCGGGATATTGGGCGCGCCGCCGGCCATGGCCGACATATCGTGCCCGGCGTGGGGATCGGCGGCAGTCGTCTGGCCCATGTTGTGACCCGCATGCGGATCGGCCTGAGCCGGAGCCATGTTGTGACCGGCGTGCGGATCAACGGCAGGCGTCTGAGCCGGAGCCATCCCGCTCATATCATGACCAGCATGCGGGTCCGCCGCAGCCACAGGGCTCATGGCGTGACCGGCATGAGGATCGACCGGGGCCGGTTGGGCGCCGTGTCCAGCGTGGCCGCTCATGTCGTGGCCCGCATGGGGATCGACAGCGGGCGTCTCGGCCGGAGCCTTCTTCATACAGTCCATGTCGTGACCTGCACCGCCGCTCATGTCGTGACCGGCGTGAGCGCCTTCCTGACCCGCGCATTTGGGGCAGGTGCAGGTCCTGGTCGTCGGCTGGTCCGTCGCAGGCACCGCCGTGGCCGCGCCCATGTCGTGACCCGCGTGCGGATCAGCGGCGGGCGTCTGGGCCGGAGCCTGCATCCCGCTCATGTCGTGGCCGGCGTGCGGGTCGGCAGCGGGCTGAGCGCCATGTCCGGCGTGACCGCTCATGTCATGGCCCGCATGCGGGTCCGCCGCCGCCGGGGCGGCAGGCACGGCAGGCCGGGGCCGAGGCGCGGGCCTTGGGCGGGCCTGCTGAGGGCGAGCTTGCGCCGGGCGGGCCGGCGCGGCGTGGGCGCCGTGCCCGCCATGCGTCTGGGCGACGGCGGAACCGGCGGCCAGCATCAGAGGCAGAACCGCGACAGCGGCGAACAGGGCGCGGCTCATCGGGCGGCTCCTTCCAGCGGACGAACCGTGACGACGTTGAACATCCCCGCGTGCATGTGCATCAGCAGGTGGCAGTGGAAGGCCCAGTCGCCGGGCGCATTGGCGGTCAGGTCGAAAGTGACTTTCGATCCCGGTGCCACGTTGACCGTGTGCTTCAGCGGCTGATGGCCGTCGTGGCCGTTGACCAGCTCGAAGAAGTGGCCGTGCAGGTGGATGGGGTGGGCCATCATGGTGTCGTTGACCAGGGTCACGCGCACCCGCTCGTTCAGCTCGAACCGGATCGGCTCGACCAGCTCCGAGAACTTGCGGCCGTCGAAGCCCCACATGAAGCGTTCCATATTGCCGGTCAGATGGATTTCCATCGAACGCGACGGGGCGCGGGTGTCCGTATTCGGCGTCAGCGAGCGCAGGTCGGTATAGACCAGCACCCGGTGATCGACGTCCTGAAGCCCCTGCGGGCGGTCGCCCAGACGGTTGGCGGGCGCGGGCGCGATGGCGTCCACGCCGACGCCGACGGCCATGTCGGCGGGGGCGTTGTTCGGATCGCGCATGCTCATGCCGCCATGGTTCATCGGCGCTGCGGCTGCGGCTGCAGTTCCAGCGACAGCTCCATGCGCCGAGTGGTCCATCCCGGCCATCGAGCCATGGTCCATCCCCCCCATGCCCATGTCGGTCATGGTCAGGTTGGGCACCTTGCGCAGCGGCGGCACCTCCGCCGTCATGCCCAGACGCGGGGCCAGGGTGGCGCGGCCCATGCCCGAGCGGTCGATGGCTTCGGAGACGATGGTGTAGGCGCGGTCCTCGAGCGGGCGGACGATGACGTCATAGGTCTCGGCGACCGAAATCTGGAACTCGTCCACCTCCACCGGGCGGACGTGCTCGCCGTCAGCCTGAACCACCGTCATGGCCAGACCCGGAATGCGGACGTTGAAGATCGACATGGCAGAGGCGTTGATGACGCGCAGACGCACCCGCTCGCCGGGACGGAACAGGCCGGTCCAGTTCTCCTGCGGACCGTGGCCGTTGATCAGATAGGTATAGGTCGTGCCGTTGACGTCCAGGATGTCGCGCGGGTCCATGCGCATCCCGCCCCACATCCGGCGCTCGGCCAGATCCATGCCGTCCGACCCGTCCAGCAGCCCGGCCAGCGTGGTCTTCTGCATGTTGAAGTAGCCGGGGCTCTTCTTCAGCTTGGCCAGGATTTCGTGCGGATGCATGAAGCTCCAGTCCGACAGGACCAGAACGTGCTCACGATCATAGCCGACCGGATCGACGACCGCCGGGTCGATGACGATGGGGCCATAGTGGCCCATGGCCTCCTGCAGGCCCGAATGGCTGTGATACCAATAGGTGCCCGACTGCTTCAGCGGGAACTCATAGACAAAGGTCTCGCGCGGCTTGATGCCGGGGAAGCTGACGCCCGGCACGCCGTCCATCTGGAACGGCAGCAGCAGGCCGTGCCAGTGGATCGAAGTGTCCTCGTCCAGGGTGTTGGTCACCGACAGACGCACGTTCTGGCCTTCGCGCATCCGCAGCAGGGGCGCGGGCAACAGGCCGTTTACGGTGAAGGCATGACCCGTGCGCCCGCCGACGGTGAAGTTCGAATGACCCACCGTCAAGTCGATGTTCGGCCCCGTCAGCGTCGGCATATCCGCCCGCAAGCCGGGCGATCCGGTTTGCGCCCAGGCGGGCAGCAGACCCTGAAGGCCGAGCATGCCGCCCCCCAGGGCGGCGCCGCGCAGCAAGGTTCGACGGTCCAGAGATGTCAGCGCCATGAAGTCAGGTCTCAAAAAGTTCGCGCCCGTCAAAAGCCAGGCGTGCAAGGGGTCTGACAGGGCTTACGCGGGAAACGGCATCGCCCCTCGCGCCTGTCTTGCGTCAGGGCGTCGCAGCATGGGCCCAAGCCCGACGCTCGACCAGCCTGCGCTTCAAACGAGGCCGCGCGTGACGGCCAGACTCAGCTTCTGTCGAGCACGGGCGACGCGCGTCTCGACCGCCTTGGGCGTGATCCCGAGGACCTCGGCGATTTCAGCATGCGAGCGTCCCTCCAGCGTGGCCAGCAGCAGCGGCGCCTTCAGATTGTCCGGCAGGTCGGCCAGTGCGCGATCCAGTTCCGCCATGCGGCGCCTGTCGTCGATGCCGGCTTCAGGCTCGGGCGCATCAACGCCCACGGCCATGGCCTCCGGCGCGTCCAGCCCCATGACACCACGGATGAAGCGCCGAACGGTGCGCTTGCGGCCCCAGTCCCGACACTTGTTGACGGCGATGAAACGTAGCCAGGCCGTAAACGACCGCGCCGGGTCATAGCGCCGGATGGCCAGCCAGGCTGAGGCATAGGTTTCCTGCAACAGATCGTGCGCCTCGTCCGCATCCCCGACATAACGACGAATGAAGCGGTAGAGGTCGCCCCTCGTGGCGGACATGAGAGCGGAAAAGGCAGCGCGATCGCCCCGCGCAGCCCGCGCCTCGTCTGTATCCTCTGCCGTCACCTCGATCTTACCGAGACTCTTGCGTCAGAGCACCGGCGATTTCCTTGTCAAAGACTTGCGCCTGGTCCGGCGTCAGCACCGAGCGCATTTCAAAGACGTGGGCGATGGTCGCCTTCTGCAAGGCGCCCATGGCGTCGTGGAAATGATCCACGGCCGCGCGGACTTCGGCGCTGTCGCCCTTGCTGGCGGCGATGGCCTCGGCGAGCTCGCGATTAGCGGCGCGGACCTCGGCCTCCAGCGCCGGGCGACGGGCGGCGAAACGGGCCTCGATCTGGTCCAACTGCGCGTCCTGCCCCGCGCTCAGGTCCAGTTTGCGGTGCACGATCTCGTGTAGCCCCGGCGTTTCATGCTGCTTCATCATCCAACCAGCGCCCAGCCAGGCGCCGGCGACGCTGGCCAGAGCAGCCAGAACCACGGTGATAAGGATCGACTTCCAGTTCGCGCTCATCCCCCGACCTCGAAACTGGTCATCGGCGACAGGCCCGCCGAGACGCTGAAAATCTGGATGTCCGACGGACGCGGCTTGAACACCTGACCCAGCACGCCGCCGTTGGCCACGCCGACCAACAGGGCCATGGCCATGACAGCCAGACGAACCTGGCCCATACGACGCTGCGACTGGCGCTGTTCAATGCGCCGCCACACGCTAGCCTCGAGGTCGGCCAGCCGCGCCATTTCCTCGGCGGAGAGCGGCGCCGCCAGCCTGTGCTCGATATCGTCCGTCATTCTGCCATCCTCGCAGCCCCGCCCTTAATACGCAGGTGAACGCCCCTCCCCTTGAAAGCGCATGAGGGGCCGCGCGTCGATAGGCGTATAGGTCTTGATCGGCCGATTGGCCGCGACGCCTTGAGCTTGGGGGAAGCGATGAAGGTCCTGCGATATTCAACCCAGATCCACAAATGGGTCGGCCTTGTGGTGGGCGTTCAGGTGCTGTTCTGGGTTGGCGGAGGTCTGGTGATGACCGCCATTCCGATCGAAACGGTGCGCAGCGAGCATCGCCTCAAGACATCGACGCCCGCGCCCTTGCCGCTGGATCAGATCCTGTCTCTGTCCGAGATCGCGCAGCTGTCCGGCGTGTCTCCGACCCGGGCCGAACTGAAGACGACCCAGCGCGGCCCCGCCTGGGTGCTGTCCCCATTGGAGGGAAAGCCGGTCGTCGTCTCGGCAGCCACCGGACGACCGTTCAGCGCCATGACGGCTCATGAGGCCACCCGCCTGGCCGTCGCCGCCTATCAGGGTGAAGCCGCGCCCTCGCCAGCGGTGCTGCTGGAGCAGGCCCCCAAAGAGACGGGGCGCGACGGCCCCTTGTGGCGCATCGACTTCCACGACGCCGAGCGGACGACCTTCTATCTGTCGCCCGAGACCGGCGAGGTCGTGACCCGGCGATCAGGCGTCTGGCGCTTCTATGACTTCTTCTGGCGGCTGCACATTCTGGACTTCAAGACCGGCGAGAACTTCAACCATCCGACACTCATCGCCATCACGGCCCTGACCCTTGGTGTGGCGATCACCGGCATCATCCTGCTGTGGATCAAGCTGTCGCGCGACTGGAAGGTTCATCGCGCCACGCGCCGCAAGCTGGCGCAGAAGGCTTGATATGAGCCTAGAGGGATGCCGGCGGCGCCAGCATCCCCATCGCCCCGACCAGGACCAGGATCAGAAGACCCAGGGCCAGCTCGGCGCCGAGGCTGAGCCTCAGCCCCACCAGACCGCCCTGCCCCCGCTCCAGAGCCGGGGTCGAGCTGAACCGGTGCAGCGCCGCCAGCCCCAGCATGGCCGCAAACGCCGCCAGCTTGACCGCCAGCAGACGGCCATAGGCGGTCTCGCCCAGGCTGAGGACCCGCTCAATCCCGACCAGGTAGAAGCTGTTGATCAGGCCGGTCAGCAGCAGGACCGCGACGCAGATGCTCCCCACCCGCGCGAAGCCGCCCAGCGCCCTCGCCAGCTCAGTCTTCGCCGCCGCATCCGTCTCGATCCGCCGCGTCGCCATGGCCACGAAGGCGAAGACGGCGCCCAGCCAGATCAGGGCGGCGACAGCGTGGGCGATGTCCGAGGCCAGATGCAGGCCATGCCCCGGCCCCTCGGTCGCCGCGCCGTGGCCGGTCCAGGCGAAGCTGGCCGCAACGACCAGTCCGAGGGACAGACCGACCAGCCACAGGCCGCGTCCCGGTCGCAACGCCAGAACGGCCAGCAGCAGCAAGAGCCCCGCCCCGATCCGCACCGCATAGGCCGCGCCCAGCGACGTGCCGCCGAGGACGAAGCCGAGAGCCTCCGGGTTCAGCGCCTGATCCAGCGCCCCGGCCATCAGCCCGGTCTGCAGGGCCAGAGCCGCCGTCGCCAGCAGCGCCAGCATGACCGCGCTTCCCCCCAGAGCCGGACGCGCCCATCGGGGCGCCTGTCCCCCGAAGACCCCGCCGCCGTAGAGCATGAAGGCGGGCAGGCCCAGGACCAGGGACGCCGCCGCATACTGGGCTGCGCGCAGCCCCATCAGCCAGGGCTCCATGCTCAGCGCACGGTGAAGGGCACGGAACCCGTCATGCGGTGGCCGTCGCTGGAGGCCAGCCGCCAGTTGATCACATAGGCGCCCGCCGCCAGGGGCCGGGCCACGGGCGCGCTCAGGGTCTTGCCGTCCTCGCTGACGGTGGTGCGCACCGGGGTCTTCACGCCCGCGGCGTTGACGACCTCGAAGGTCGAGAAGGCGGGGGCCATCTTCTCGCTGAAGGTCAGGCTGAGGACACGCGGCGAGGCGACGGTCGAACCGGCCGCCGGGGTCGAGCTGACCAGACGCGCATGGGCGGCGGCGACGCCGGGCAGCATCAGGGCCGTGGCGACGGCCACGGCGGGCAGAAGGCGAAACAGGGTCATGGGGTTCTCCTTGAAAATTCAGGTCTCCAAACCCCTACGCGCCGCCCCGTTGCCCCCCTCGCAAAAGGGCTGTTGACCTTACCATGATGGGAAGGATTAGAAGGATCAGGCTGAATAACGACGAAAGGCTCCGCCGATGTCCGACGCCTCCCTGAAAGTCCTTGATCTGCCGGTCCTCGGCATGACCTGCGCCAGCTGTGTCGGCCGGGTCGAGAAGGCCGTCCGCGCCGTGCCCGGCGTCACCGAGGCCAGCGTCAACCTGGCCGCCGAACGCGCCCATGTGGTGCTGGACGGTGGCGGAAGTCCCGCTGCGGTCGCCGCCGCCATCCGCACCGCCGGCTATGAGCCGATGGAAGAAGAAGTCGTCTATCCGGTCCGCGAAATGACCTGCGCCAGCTGCGTCGGTCGCGTGGAAAAAGCCCTGGCCGCCGTGCCCGGTGTCCTGAGCGCCAGCGTCAATCTGGCGACCGAACGCGCCACCGTTCGTTTCCTGTCGGGCGCCGTCGCCTTCCGCGACCTGGCCGCCGCCGTGCAGCAGGCGGGCTATGTGCTGGAGCAGCCGGAACAGACCGGCCTCGACGCCGCCGACCGTGAACAGGCCGCCCGCGCCGCCGAGATCCGCAACCTGGGCCGCGCCGTCCTGATCGCCGGGGTCGCCACCCTGCCCCTCTTCGTCCTCGAGATGGGCTCGCACTTCGTGCCGGGCATGCACCACTGGCTGGAGCAGACCATCGGCACGCAGAACTGGCGGCTGATCAGCTTCGTCCTGGCCACCTTCGTCCTGTTCGTTCCGGGCCTGATCTTCTTCCGCAAGGGCGTGCCTGCCCTGCTGCGCCGCGCGCCGGACATGAACTCCCTGGTGGTTCTAGGCGCCAGCGCGGCCTGGGTTTTCTCGACCGTGGCCACCTTCGCCCCCGCCCTGCTGCCGTCCGGCACGGCCAACGTCTATTTCGAAGCCGCCGCCGTCATCGTCACGCTGATCCTGGTCGGACGCTGGATCGAGGCCCGCGCCAAGGGCCAGACCAGCCAGGCCATCCGCCGCCTGATGTCGATGCAGGCCAAGACCGCCCGCGTCGTGCGCGACGGCGTCGAACAGGACATGTCGATCGACACCGTTCAGGCCGGCGACATCATCGTCGTCCGCCCCGGCGAGCGCGTCCCTGTCGACGGCGTGGTGACCGAGGGCTCGTCCTACCTCGACGAATCCATGCTGACCGGCGAACCCATCCCGGTCGAGAAGAGCGCGGGCGCCAAGGTCGTCGGCGGCACCCTGAACACCACCGGCGCCTTCCGCTTCGAGGCGCAACAGGTCGGCGCCGAGACCGTGCTGGCCCAGATCGTCCGGATGGTCGAAGCCGCCCAGGGCGCCAAGCTGCCCATTCAGGCCCTGGTGGATCGCATCACCGGCTGGTTCGTGCCGGTGGTCATGGGCGTGGCCGTCCTGACCTTTGCCGTCTGGTATCTGTTCGCGCCCGATCCGGCTCTGGGCATGGCCCTGGTCGCCGCCGTCTCGGTGCTGATCATCGCCTGCCCCTGCGCCATGGGTCTGGCCACGCCGACCTCCATCATGGTCGGCGTGGGCCGCGCCGCCGAGCTGGGCGTCCTGTTCCGCAAGGGCGAGGCCCTGCAAGCCCTGCAAGGGGTCGAGGTCATCGCCTTCGACAAGACCGGCACCCTGACCGCCGGCCGTCCCGAGCTGACCGACCTGAGCGTGGCCGAAGGCTTCGCCGAGGATGACGTCCTGGCCCTGGTTGCCGCCGTCGAAGGCCAGTCGGAACACCCTGTGGCCCGCGCCCTGGTCGAGGCCGCCGCCGCGCGCGGCCTCAGCGTCGCCCGCCCCGAAGACTTCGCCTCCGTGCCCGGCAAGGGCGTCGCGGGCGTCGTCGCGGGCCGCCGCATCGAGGTCGGCGCCGACCGCTACATGGCCGAGCTGGGCCACGACGTCGCCGCCTTCGCCGAGGACGCCGCCCGTCTGGGCGACGAGGGCAAGACGCCCCTCTATGCCGCCATCGACGGCCAACTGGCCGCCATCATCGCCGTGGCCGACCCGATCAAGCCGACCACGGCCGCCGCCATCCAGGCCATGCACGGCCTGGGGCTGAAGGTGGCCATGATCACCGGCGACAACCGCCGCACCGCCGCCGCCGTCGCCCGCCTGCTGGGCATCGACGAGGTCCACGCCGAGGTCATGCCCGACGGCAAGGTCGCCGCCATCAATGCGCTCAAGGCCGGCGGTCGTCGCGTCGCCTTCGTCGGCGACGGGGTCAATGATGCGCCGGCCCTGGCCTCGGCCGACGTCGGTCTGGCGGTCGGCGGCGGCGCCGACGTGGCCATCGAAAGCGCCGATGTCGTCCTGACCGGCGGCGACCTGCGCGGCGCCGTCAGCGCCATCGGCCTGTCGCGCGCCACCATGACCAACATCCGCCAGAACCTGGCCTGGGCCTTCGGCTACAACGTCCTGCTGATCCCGGTCGCGGCGGGCGTCCTCTACCCGGCCTTCGGCTACATGCTGTCGCCCATGCTGGCGGCGGGGGCCATGGCCCTGTCCAGCGTCAGCGTGGTGCTGAACGCCCTGCGCCTGCGCGCTTTCAAACCTCACATCGAAGGAGCCGCCCGATGAACATCGGCAAGGCCTCTCTCGCCACCGGCGTCTCGGCCAAGATGATCCGCTACTACGAATCCGTCGGCCTGATCCGACCGTCCGAGCGGACCGAGAGCAATTATCGCGACTTCAACGAGCGCGACCTGAACGACCTGCGCTTCATCCGCCGCGCCCGCGGCCTGGGCTTTTCGGTCGAGGAGATCAGCCGCCTGCTGTCGCTGTGGCGCGACCGCAACCGGCCCAGCCGCGAGGTCAAGGCCCTGGCCGAAAAGCACGTCGCCGACCTCGACGCTCGCATCAAGGAGATGCAGGCCATGGCCGACACCCTACGCAATCTGTCGCATTGCTGCGCCGGTGACGACCGGCCTGACTGCCCCATCCTGTCTGACCTGGCGGGTACGCCCGCCGCCGTTTCCCCTGTTTCCCAAGGAGTAGCCCAATGATCGCCCTGACCATTCCCAAGATCCGCTGCGGCGGCTGCGTCGCCTCCGTCGAGAAGGCCATCCATTCGGTCGACGCCTCGGCCCAGATCGTTGCCGACATCGAGGCCCGCCGCGTCGAGGTCACGACCCAGGCCGATCGTCAGGCCCTGGTGACGGCGCTGGACGCCGCCGGCTATCCGGCCGAGGCCGCCTGATCATGAACAGGATGAAGATCGCCACCCTCGCCTTCGGCGTCGCCCTCCTCGGCGGCGCGGGCTTCCTGCTCAACGGCCTGCCGACCGTGGCCCAGGCCGCCGACATGACCGTCTACAAGAGCGATTCCTGCGGCTGCTGCGGCGGCTGGGTCGAGCATATGCGCAAGGCCGGCTACGCCATCCGCGTCGTCCCGACCGACGACCTAGCCCCGGTGAAGACCCGCCTCGGCGTGCCGGAATCCCTGTGGGGCTGCCACACGGCCGTCGTCGACGGCAAGGTGATCGAGGGCCACGTCCCCGCCGCCGCCGTCGACGCCTTCCTGAAGGCGCCGGGCGCCGCACGCGGTCTCGGCGTGCCCGGAATGCCGACCGGCTCGCCCGGCATGGAGGCCCCCGGCTACGCCCCCGAACGCTACGACGTCATGCGTTTCGGCGGCGGCGCCCCCGCGCGCTTCATGACCTTCGAGGGAGCCAATCCGGTTCGACGGTAGAACAAAAACCAGAAACCCCCTGGCGGAGCGCATCCGCCAGGGGTTTTGATTCAAGCAGCGTGAAACAGGCGCGCCACGGCCTTGGCCGCGGCCCACACCCCGCCCAGACTCGCGATCATTCCAAGGACCAGTACGGCCTTGAAATGCCGATGCAGGAAATAGAGAATTTCACCCGCCATCTTCGTTCATCCAGTGCTTGCGACCCATAATGGCACAATACTGGATGAACGCTGCAACAACCGTGCGTGAACAGCCGCCCTAGACGAGGCGGCTTTGCACCACGGCGGCGCCGATGAAGCTAGCGAACAGCGGGTGCGGCTTGAACGGGCGGCTCTTCAGCTCCGGGTGATACTGCACGCCGATGAACCACGGGTGGTCCGGGCGCTCGACCGTCTCGGGCAGGACGCCGTCGGGCGACAGACCGGCGAAGATCAGGCCGGCCTTCTCCTCGATCGCGTCGCGATAGTTGATGTTCACCTCGTAACGGTGACGGTGACGCTCGCTGATCTCGGTGGAGCCGTAGATGTCGGCGATCTTCGATCCCGCCTTCAGCGTGGAGTCATAGGCGCCCAAGCGCATGGTGCCGCCCAGATCGCCGCCCTGCTGACGCAGGACGCGTTGATTGCCCTGGGTCCATTCGGTCATCAGGCCGACGACGGGTTCGTCCGCAGGGCCGAACTCGGTCGAGGTCGCCTTGGGGAATCCAGCCAGATTCCGCGCCGCCTCGATCACCGCCATCTGCATGCCGAAGCAGATGCCGAAGTAAGGGATCTTGTGTTCGCGGGCGAAGCGCGCCGCCTCGATCTTGCCTTCGGCTCCACGCTCGCCGAAGCCGCCGGGGACGAGGATGGCGTGAGCGCCCTCAAGGCGCTGGGCGCAGACGTCAGGCGCTCCCTCGAAGGTGTCAGCCTCGACCCAGTCGATGTTGACCTTGACGTTGTTGGCCACGCCGCCGTGCTGCAGGGCCTCGATCAGGGACTTATAGGCGTCCTTCAGGACCGTATACTTACCGACCACGGCGATGGTGACTTCGCCATCGGGATGCAGGCGACGGCGCACGATCTCTTCCCAACCGGTCAGGTCAGGCTGCGGCGCGTCGGTGATGCCGAAGTGGGCCAGGACTTCGCTGTCCAGGCCTTCGCGATGATAGTCCAGCGGGACGGCGTAGATGTCTGCCGAGTCCATCGCCTGGATCACGCCGCTTTCGCGCACGTTGCAGAACTGGCCGATCTTGCGCTTTTCCTCAGCCGGAATCGGCTGTTCGCAGCGGCACAGCAGGATGTCGGGCTGGATGCCGATGGAGCGCAGTTCCTTGACCGAGTGTTGGGTCGGCTTGGTCTTCATCTCGCCGGCCGTCTTGATGAAGGGCAGCAGCGTCAGGTGAACGAAGCAGGACTGACCGCGCGGCAGGTCCTGTCCCAGTTGGCGGATCGCCTCGAAGAAGGGCAGACCCTCGATGTCGCCGACGGTGCCGCCGATCTCGACCAGAACGAAGTCCACGTCCTCGCCGTCATCGGTCTTGGCCGGGCTGAGGCAGAACTGCTTGATCTGGTCGGTGACGTGCGGAATCACCTGAACGGTCGCGCCCAGATAGTCGCCGCGACGTTCCTTCTCCAGGATGGTCGAATAGATGCGCCCGGTCGTGACGTTGTCCGACTTGGCCGCCGAGACGCCGGTGAAGCGCTCATAGTGGCCCAGATCGAGGTCGGTCTCGGCGCCGTCGTCGGTCACGAAGACCTCGCCGTGCTGATAGGGGCTCATCGTCCCCGGATCGACGTTCAGATAAGGGTCCAGCTTGCGCAGACGGACCTTGTAACCTCGTGCCTGCAAAAGAGCGCCGAGAGCGGCGGAGGCGAGGCCTTTTCCTAGCGAGGAAACCACGCCGCCGGTGATGAACACATAGCGAGCCATGGGCGGACACCTTACTCCATGATTCGCGGCGGGAGCATGGCCCGACGCAAAACAACTGTTGAACAAAAGAAGAAAGCGCGCCCTGCGGCGCGCTTTCGGGGATTTCGTATCTGTCGGCGGCCTATTGCGCCGGTGCGGACGCCGGGGCCGAAGCGGCCGGGAGGCTGGCTTCCAGGTCGTCCAGCGAGGGCGCCGCCGGGGCGGCCGGCGTCGGGGCCGGTTGCTCGGCCGGAGCCGCCTGTTGTTCGTTGCCCACCGCGATCGCGCCCACGGCGTCGGCGTCGATCACCGAACGCGAACCGCGAGCGAAGTTGCCGGCGATGGTCAGGCTGATGGCGCAGATGAAGAAGGCGATCGCCAGGATCGACGTGGCCCGCGTCAGCAGGTTGCCCGCGCCGCGCGCGGTCATGAAGCCCGACGGGCCTCCGCCCATGCCCAAGGCGCCGCCCTCGGAGCGTTGCAGCAGGATCACGGCCGTCAGGGCGACCGAGATC
>RCUP01000756.1_pt1 | contig 22423 bp, 24 predicted proteins | sample 2166341 | NCBI WGS metagenome assembly RCUP01 (sample SAMN09932325, study PRJNA488358) | compost metagenome | isolation source: compost soil in succinonitrile-enriched | place: Germany: Experimental Botanical Garden | reverse complement strand
GATTGCGTCATCATGGCCATCAGCGAGATCATGGGCGGCAAGCCCGATCTCGTCCTGTCCGGCATAAACGACGGTGGCAACCTCGCGGACGACATCACCTATTCCGGTACGGTCGCTGGTGCGATCGAGGGGACGCTGCAGGGCGTGCGCTCGATTGCGGTCAGCCAGGCGGCGCGCAAGGAAAACGGCCGTTTCACCCCATGGGAAGTGGCCGAAACTCATGCTGGTGATCTTATCCGCAAGCTGATGACGGTGGAGCTTCCGGATGGAACCTTCCTCAACGTCAACTTCCCTCATTGTGCGCCGGAAGAGGTACAGGGTGTCGAGGTAACGTCGCAGGGCAAACTCGATTTCGGCCTGATGATCGATGCGCGAGAGGATGGTCGCGGCCGACCCTATTACTGGCTGAAATTTTCGGAGCGGAAAGGAAATTTCCGTGACGGCACGGATATCCAGGCGCTTAAGGAAAACAAGATTTCCGTAACGCCGCTGAAGCTGGACCTGACCGATTATTCGGTCCAGGATCGTTTGGCATCCGCGCTGGGAGCAGGAGTTGCCGGTTGAAAACTGGGATGGTCGAAAAAGAAGGATTTGCTGCACTCGTCCTGCGCTTGCGGGCTGAGGGTATCTCCGATCTGGATCTTCTGACGGCCGTGGAGCAGACACCTCGTTCCCAGTTCGTACCAGCTCCGCTGGCCGAGGAAGCCTATTCCAGCCGCACGATCCCGATCGATTGCGGTGCCTTCATGGAAGGCGCCGACCTCGCTGTGCGCCTTCTGCATCGTCTGCAGGTAAAGCCTGGTCATCGTGTGCTCGAAATTGGCACAGGTAGTGGGTTTACCGCTGCGGTGATGGGGCGAATTGCCGAGCGCGTGACGACCGTCGAGCGTTACCGCACGCTGGTTACGGCAGCCAACGCCCGAATGGACGCACTGAGTCTTCGCAACGTCATCATTCGACAGGCCGACGGTAGCAACGGCCAGCCGGGTGAGGGAACTTTCGACCGCATTCTGGTGACTGCCGCATTTACCACTTTACCGCGGTTTTATGCCGAGCAGCTCACGCATGGCGGCTCCATGATCGCTCCGCTCATCCTTGATGACGAGACCTGCCTCATGACGCGTCTGACCAAGACCGGCAGCCGTTTCGAGCGTGAGGATCTGTTCCCGGCCCCCTATCTTCCGCTTGTTCCGCACGTAGCCGAAGCTCTCTGAGCTTGGCTGGCATGGTTAGCAATTTGACAAAATACCGACTTTTGGTGCGGCGCCTTAACCTGCCAGTAAGACTAACAGGTTTTAATGACTCTCATGATGGTGGCGTCATGAGTAGGTCGAGTCAATGCGTTTCAAGAGTTCATCCAAGTTCGGTACATCCGTTGTAAAGTTCGCAGCGGCAGCCTTGCTGGCCAGCGCTGCGACCGGTTGCAGTTCAGACGCTACGCGTTTTTCCGGTCTGTTCGACGGTACGGACAATATGACCACGGCATCCATTCCTCAGCGGCAGGGAGGTGGTGCATACGGTCAGGCTCCGGTTCCGCGTGGTGACGTGTCTTCGTCTCAGGGCATGCAGCCGCAGTACGGTTCGAATAACGTTGCTTCGTCTCCGTCTTATCCGCCTTCCGGTGGCTATTCGTCGCCGGCGCGCGTCGCTTCCGCGCCTTCGAGCGTTCAGCGTTCGGAGCTGTCTGCTCCAAGCAGTCTTCCTCCGGTGTCCGGATCCGATTCTTCGACGCGCCAGCAGGCCATGGCTCAGCCATTTCCGCAGCAGTCGAACACGGCTCCGGTTCGTGGTGCAGACAACCTGACAACCGGCACGGTCAAGCCGATGTCCGGCTGGTCAACGGTCAATGCGCCGCGTGTCACGCTGAGGCCAGGCGAGTCGGCCAAGACATTGGCAAACCGTTATGGCGTTCCTGAAAAGGAAATCCTGCGGGCAAATGGCGGTACGCTCGCAGCCGGCCAGTCGGTCGTAATTCCGACCTTTGGTCCTGCGCGCAATACTGCAAAGACTGCCGCTGGCGATATCGATCTTCAGAACAATGCACCTGCGCCGGAAAACCAGTCCGAGCAGAAGCTCGCTGTTCTGCCGTCGCGTGACAAGTCGCTGGCGGAGCCGGGCAAGATCACGCCTCCCGGCGGCAAGCCGCTTGGCGGCACATACACCGTCAAGCCCGGCGACACGCTGACCAAGATCGCCCGCGAAACCGGCACATCGGTCGACGCGCTGAAGGCTGCGAACGGCATGACCGATGGCACCGTTCGTATCGGCCAGACGCTCAAGGTTGCCAATGGCATGACCGACCCGGTTCGCACTGCCTCGGTTCCGCAGAAACCTGCCGAGCCTATGCAGGCAGCGCCGAAGGCTGCAGCTCCGCAGCAGCCGGCTGTCGCCAAGGTTGAGCCTGCCGTAGCAGCACCGTCCAAGCCTGCCGCTGCAGAAAATGCATCGCTCAGCGAAGTCGAAAAGAAAGCTGACGTTGCGTCTGTCGCCCCACAGTCCACGGGGATCGAGAAGTACCGCTGGCCGGTCAATGGCGCGGTCATTGCCGGCTACGGCTCCAACGTCAATGGCAGCCGCAATGATGGTATCGACATCTCGGTTCCGGAAGGCACGCCGATCAAGGCAGCCGAAAACGGTGTCGTTATCTACGCAGGCAATGGTCTGAAGCAACTCGGCAACACCGTGCTCGTACGTCACGACGACGGCAAGGTCACCGTTTACGGCCATGCCAGCGCGATCAACGTCACCCGTGGCCAGAAGGTTACCCGCGGCCAGACGCTTGCTTCTTCGGGTATGAGCGGCGACGCACAGCGTCCGCAGGTTCACTTCGAGGTCCGCAAGGACGCAACGCCGGTCAATCCGAATACCTACCTTGAATAATGTAGTGCGTTTCAAGGGGACAACGAAAAAGCCCGGCTCTGCCGGGCTTTTTTGCGTTTTCACTTGATTTCAGTAGAAGCGGCAGCCGTTTTTGTTTCCGGAATTATGCCCTGGCGATCGAGTCTTGTGGCGTTATATGCGATCCAGCGGCTTGCGCAGTCGGCCGGCGAGATCCTGAATGTACTGCCAGGCCACACGACCCGAACGGCCTCCGCGTGTCGTTGCCCATTCCAGTGCTTCGGCGTGAAGTGTTTCTTGACCCAGGCCCAGGTTGAAATGTGCTGCGTATCCGTCGATCATTGCCAGATAATCGTCCTGGCTGCATTTGTGGAAGCCGAGCCACAGGCCGAAACGATCGGAAAGCGAGACTTTTTCTTCCACGGCCTCCGAGGGATTGATGGCCGTCGATTGCTCGTTCTCCATCATGTTGCGGGGCAGGAGATGGCGACGGTTGGACGTTGCATAGAAAAGCACATTGTCCGGTCGCCCTTCTATGCCACCGTCGAGCGCGGCCTTGAGCGACTTGTAGGCGGTGTCGTCATGATCGAAAGACAGGTCGTCGCAGAAAAGGATGACGCGCTGCTTCGATGATTTGAGAATGTCCAGAAGGCCGGGCAGTGAAGCGATGTCCTCGCGATGAACCTCAACGAGTTTGAGGGATGAGCCGGTTGCCACACGCACATCTTCATGCACGGCCTTGACCAGCGACGATTTGCCCATGCCGCGCGCGCCCCATAAAAGCACGTTGTTTGCCGGATATCCTTCGGCGAAACGAAGCGTGTTTTCATGCAGGATATCGCGCACATGATCGACCCCGCGGATCAGCGTCAACGCGATACGGTTCGGCCGCGGCACTGGCTGGAGTTTCAGGTTGGATGGCACCCAGACGAAGCAATCGGCGGCATCCCAGTCGTTGACTGCAGGAGGCGGTCCCGCAAGACGTTCGACCGCATCGGCAAGGCGCCTTATTTCGGCAAGCACCTGTGCGTTAATGTCCTCGCTCATGACGCTGCCCTTCCTTTTCCTCTGTTTCGGGCCGGGTAACACGCTCGTCATTGCATAGAAAGGCTTTGAGCCGTGGATTCGGTACGCAAATTGCCGCTTTCTGTTGCATTCCGGGCCATCGCAACTATATTCCGGCGGCTTGAACGGGGGCGGGGAGTCTCCGGTAGTTTTAGGAGTTCTCGATGTTCATTACCGAAGCATTCGCCCAGGCGAGTGGCGCAGCAGCCCCCTCGGGCACCGATTCCATCCTGCAGATGGTCATGCTGTTCGCACCCCTGATGGTGGTGTGGTATTTCTTTCTCATCCGTCCGCAGCGTGCCCAGGCCAAGAAGCGCAAGGAAACGCTTGATAACATTCGTCGTGGCGATCAGGTCGTTCTCGGTGGCGGTATCACGGGCAAGGTAAGCAAGGTCATCGACGACAACGAACTGGAAGTCGAAATCGCCGAAGGCGTCAAGATCCGCGCCCAGCGTGCCTATATCGCCGAAGTCAAGGTCAAGGGCGAACCGGTCAAGACCGAATCTGCTCCGACCAAGTAAGCGGCACGATAACCGGCTTGCTCGAAAGTCGGCTACCTGATTGCCCGGATCGTTTCTGTCTATACGACGGAGGCTTGATCCGGGCAAAGTTGTTCTGGAAGGAAGCCGTGCCAATGGCGAAAGGCATCGAAATCCGAGACGCTCATTTTCCGGGCCGCGCGCCGATCGATGCCTACGGCAATGGTGGTTTCCGTTTCGCTGACATGTCCCATCGCGGCTCCATTCTATGCTTGCCCTCTGGCATTCATGGCTGGGACATGCGGGAGGGCGATCCCCTGACGATCGCCTCTCTAGAGCGCGTACTGGCCGATGCATCCGGCATCGAAGTGCTGCTGATCGGCGCAGGGGCCAACCTTAGGCCTATACCCGCTGACGTGAAAGCTGCGCTGAAGTCCAGAGGCATCTCTTCCGATCCGATGAGCACCGGTGCAGCCGTGCGCACATTCAACATCATGCTGGCCGAATCCCGCGCTGTCGCGGCGGCTCTCATCGCGGTTTGACATGACCGATACCCTTTCCGAAAACGGCGCGCTTTGCCTCTCCATGCTGCGGGAGACGGACCGCGACCGTTATCTGGCCTGTCTTCTTTCGCCTGAAGATAAGCGGGGTGCGCTTGCCTCACTTTATGCGTTCAATGCGGAAATTGCCCGCGTTCGCGACGTGGTGCGCGAGCCGCTTCCCGGCGAAATCCGACTGCAATGGTGGCGGGATCTCTTGGAAGGTGGAGCCGCAGGAGATACCGGCGGCAATCCGCTCGCCGCTGGTCTGTTGGAGACCATAGACCGTTATCGTTTGCCACGGCAAACACTAGTCGCCATGACAGAGGCACGCATCTTCGACCTCTATGACGATGCCATGCCTGACCAAAACGCGCTGGAGGGCTATTCGGGTGAGACAGCATCGGCTTTGATCCAGCTTGCTGGTCTTGTCTTGTCACCCGAAGATGCGACTCAATCGGCCGATGCTGCCGGGCATGCGGGCGTGGCACAGTCGATAGCCGGCTTGCTGATGCTTTTGCCGATCCATAACCGCAGGCGGCAGATCTATGTCCCGCTCGATATCCTTTCCGCAACAGGCCTTGATCGTGACGGCTTTTTGGCCGGCGAGGACAAGTTGCGCATCTCGGCAGCGATCGAGGCTTTTTCCGGCCTGGGGTTGGAGCATTTGCAAAGGGCCCGCCATGCAGGGCCGATCGCCAAGCCACTTTTTCCGGCCTTTTTGCCTGTCTCTCTGGCGGAGCACATCTTGAAGCGGGCCAGAAAACTGGGCGCTTCGGCGCTTTTCGGTGGCTTGCAGCAACCGCAATGGCGTCGCCAGATCAGCATGATGAAAGCGACGCTGCTTCGCCGCTTCTGATGCGACATAACACTCGCGCAAGCCTCGCACGCTAGGCACTATGCAACCCAAAAACCTGCCCCCCAAACCTTCCATGCCTAGGAGAAGCGGTTTGAGTGCCCTTATCATCTGGATCACGATCGTTGCGCTGATTCTCGTTCTCGTTTTCTACATAAGGCGAATTGCCCGTAGGAACGACGAACAGGGGCGTTACGATCTCGGGACCGCAATCCTCGAATTCGGCCGGGCCTTTCCGGAAGAAGCGATTCGCAGCCTGCATGGCACAAAGGATGGTGATGTCTTCGTTCGCCTGCATAACGACAAGACGGGCTTCATGCGCAATCGCCGCAACCATTATGCCTGCCATCTCATCCAGCCCGGTCGAGTGCGAATCGTTCCCTTGGCAAATGCTAAAGGGTTCGTTGCTGAATTTCTCGATGCACCGACATTGAATGGCGAATTTGTATTCGTGAAGGAAAGTGAAGCAGCCGAAGTTTCTCTCTGGCTGCTCGACAATTATGTCAGCGTTACAGGTAAAATCAGCGACGACGGCCAGCCGGATGGCGGGCGTGAAATGGCCGCCGCCGATGGTGATGCCTCTACGCCAGACCGAGCCAATTAGCGCAATCTTTCAGCGCCCGCGCCGACAATAACTGCCGTTTCATAACGGTCTTGTCCTTGCCACGAAAACGTTTGACGCCTTCCGGCTTGACGATCGAGCCGGGCTCGAGTTCTGGAAAAAGGCCGAAATTGATATTCATCGGCTGGAAGGATCGTTTGCCGGGCTCCTCATCATGAATGAGGTGGCCACCGGTGATGTGGCCGAGAAGCGAGCCAAAGGCTGTGGTGGCAGGAGGTGGCGCAAGCGGTTCCCCCTTCCGCTCGGCAGCCGCAAATCGTCCGGCAAGGAGGCCTATCGCGGCGCTTTCCACGTACCCTTCGCAGCCGGTGATCTGGCCGGCAAAGCGCAAGCCGGGCCGGCTTTTCAACGTCAGTGATTTGTCGAGCAGGATCGGCGACTGAATATAGGTGTTGCGGTGAAGGCCGCCGAGCCTCGCAAACTCGGCATTCTGCAGGCCGGGTATCATGCGGAAAATCTCTGCTTGCGCGCCGTATTTCAGTTTCGTCTGGAAGCCGACCATGTTGTAGAGCGTGCCAAGCGCATTGTCCTGGCGCAGCTGCACGACCGCATAGGCCTTGACCGTCGGGTTATGCGAATTGGTGAGGCCCATCGGCTTCATAGGTCCGTGGCGCAAGGTTTCGCGGCCGCGTTCCGCCATCACCTCGATCGGCAGGCAGCCATCGAAATAGGGTGTTCCTTCCCATTCCTTGAACCCGACCGTATCGCCGGCGATCAGGGCGTCGACGAAGGCGTCGTACTGATTCTTGTCGAGTGGGCAGTTGATGTAGTCTTTGCCGTTGCCTCCAGGGCCGACTTTGTCGTAGCGCGACTGGTACCAGCATGTATCCATATCTATCGAATCGCGATGGATGATGGGTGCGATCGCGTCGAAAAAGGCGAGCTGGTCTTCACCCGTCTCCGCCTGGATGGATGCGGCAAGCGAAGGCGAGGTGAGGGGGCCGGTGGCGACCACTGCCAGGTCCCATTCCTTCGGTGGCAGTCCCTGGATTTCTTCTCGGAGAACTGTGATCAGCGGATGGCTGGAAATTGCGGCAGTGACCGCATCCGAAAATCCGTCGCGGTCGACGGCAAGAGCGCCACCCGCCGGAACCTGATGCTTGTCGGCCGAGGCGATGATCAGCGAGTTCGCAAGTCGCATCTCTGCATGGATCACGCCGACGGCGTTGGCTGTCGCATCATCGGAGCGGAACGAATTGGAGCACACCAGTTCGGCAAGGCCGTCTGTTTTATGGGCATCGGTGCCGCGAACGCCGCGCATCTCGTGCAGGATGACCGGGATGCCGGCCTGTGCGATCTGCCAGGCTGCTTCGGAGCCGGCAAGGCCGCCGCCGATCACGTGAATGGGGGAATAGGATGTCTCTGTCATGGGCCGCGTCATTATCACGACAAGCTGCCGACAGGAATCAAAAAGCACTTCATTCGAAGTCAATTTGGCGCCTGAGGCTAACCAGAATCAAAAAGGCACCTGAGAAGGTGCCTTTGATCATCCTTGGGCATTTCAGCCGCTAGACTTGTTCCTCCGGCGGTTGGGATACCGCCCCCGTCAGGGATTAACGGAAGGAACGAGCAGCGATGTTACGGATATCGTAACGGGTCAGGCCGATGTCGGAGAGGGCCTGGTTCGACAGGTTGCCGAGTTCGTTCATCGTGCGGCGGTAGCTGACCCAGTTCTTTGCGATGCGGATCGGGTTCATGGTGGTTTCCTCAAGTCGTCTTTTTCCCGGCGCTCGTTATCGGCTCCGGCGATGTGCTTCTTATACGACCGAATAATAAGAATGTGCAGTGCAAATTATGTGCAACTGCCATGCGTTTGTGCGGTGAATTGTCGCTTTTCTGGGCGATGGGCGAAAAATGAGCTGAGAATTTGCGCTATGGCAATTCTAGCAAAAGACAGAGCGATTTCGCGTTTCAACAGCAGGCGAAAAGGCTTCCAGGCAATAATGAACTGCACAAACGAAAAACGCCTCCCGAAGGAGGCGCTTTCGACCGACTGGAGAGTCGAGGTTTTATTAGAAGCCGACTGCAGTCCGAGCTACGCGGCGGATGTCTGCACGGCCGATGCCGAGGTCACCCAGTTCGCGGTCGGTCATGCGGCCGAGCTCGGAAACGGTTTCGCGGTACTTGCGCCAGTCACTGAATTTCTTTGCGATGCTCATTGTGGGGATCCTTTGCCCTGTGGGCGTCATATCCGCCCTCTTCATCTGCTAATCGTTTTAAATGTTCTTCTGCACAAAAAACAGCGCCCGTTACGTATGCCACCTATGCGTCTGGCGCATTGCGATAAGGAGGTGCGTGGCGCTGGTATGTTCGGGTGATGGAGACACTGCTGAAACAAATAACGCCCACCGGGGGAGGAGGTCCGGTGGGCGTCATATGGATGACCAGCGAATGGGAGGAGGAGTCTCGCCGGTCTGTACGGGACAGCGCTGGGAGGAGGAGTGCGCGCCCCGAATGTCTTGCGGGAAAACCCGCCTTTAAAGCTGCCGCATTTAGGAGGCATTTGCCCCGGCCTGCTCACTGCTTCGTTCGTTAAGCTGAACTTATATAAAGGGAGATAAATTGTGCACTGCAAACGCTGAATGGATGGCATGCTTTCTGTGCATGGCTGTTTTGGTCGGCGCAGGTGGCGTCTGGGAGATTGTGCTGACACCGCCAGAACGAATATCCCCTGCTTTCATCCTGTTCTGACAGTCTTCTTTTGTCCCTGTCATTTTTCCTTTGCGTGCAGGAAAACGGATGATATAGAGACGCGCGCTCTGGAAGGCCTCCGGCGACGAGGTATTTCGACGCGGTTTGGGGCGCGGGTATGGTGAAATTGGTAGACACGCCAGATTTAGGTTCTGGTGCCGCAAGGCGTGGGAGTTCAAGTCTCTCTACCCGCACCAAGCACCGCCAAGGTGTGGTCTTGAGCCAAAGAATAGGGCGAACGACCGGCGCCTTTAATGCCGCGGCTGGTCTCTTTGAAGTTCCGGCGATGTGCTGACTGTTGAACGGCTGGAGATGCCGGATAGTTGGTGCCGCCGCCACGATATGAAGGTTTGAAAATGCAGGTTACCGAAACGCTCGCTGAAGGGCTGAAGCGCGAAATCAAAGTTGTCATCCCTAAGCAGGAGATGGAAGCACAGCTGAACGTGCGCCTCGCCGATGCGAAGGATAAGGTCCGCATCAACGGCTTCCGTCCGGGCAAGGTGCCGTTGGCGCACCTCAAGAAGACCTACGGCAAGTCGATCATGGCAGATCTCGTCAACGAGATCATCCGCGACCGTCCGGGCAAGATTCTCTCAGATCGCGGTGAGAAGTCGGCAACCCAGCCGTCGATCGCTATGACCGAGGATCAGGCAGAAGCCGAAAAGATCCTGTCCGCACAGGCTGACCTTGAGTTCACGCTCACCTACGAAGTCATTCCGCCGATCGAGCTGAAGTCGACCGACAAGATCACGGTTACTCGTGAAGTCGTCGAAATCGCTGACGAAGAAGTCAACGAGCAGATCGTCAAGATCGCTGAAAGCGCTCGTACTTACGAAACCAAGAAGGGCAAGGCCGCCAACGGCGACCGCGTCACCATGAACTACCTCGGCAAGGTCGACGGCGTAGCCTTCGATGGCGGCGCTGCCGAAGATGCCGAACTGGTTCTCGGTTCCGGCCAGTTCATCCCGGGCTTCGAAGACCAGTTGGTCGGCGTTAAGGCTGGTGACGAAAAGGTCATCACGGTTACCTTCCCGGAACAGTATCCGGCTGCAAATCTCGCAGGCAAGGAAGCGACCTTCGACATCACCGTCAAGGATGTTGCTGCTCCGGGCGAAGTCGAAATCAACGACGAACTCGCTTCCAAGCTCGGCATCGAATCAGTCGATCGCCTGAAGGAAATCGTTCGCGGCCAGATCGAAAGCCAGTACGGCAACCTGACGCGCCAGAAGGTAAAGCGTCAGATCCTCGACCAGCTCGATGAAATGTACCAGTTCGACACCCCGCAGGGTCTCGTTGACGCCGAGTTCGACAACATCTGGCGCCAGATCAACACCGATCTTGCCCAGTCCGGCAAGACCTTCGAAGACGAAGAAACGACTGAGGAAGAAGCCCGTGCGGAATACCGCAAGCTTGCCGAGCGTCGCGTTCGTCTGGGCCTAGTTCTCTCCGAAATCGGTGAGAAGGCTGGTGTTGAAGTGACCGAAGAAGAGCTGCAGCGCGCGCTTTATGCACAGCTGCAGCAGTTCCCGGGCCAGCAGAAGGAAATCCTCGATTTCTTCCGCAACACGCCTGGTGCTTCCAACTCGCTGCGCGCTCCGATCTTCGAAGAAAAGGTTATCGACAAGCTGCTTACCGAAGTGAAGGTCACCGACAAGACCGTCACGAAGGAAGAGCTGATGGCTGACGACGAAGCCGAAGGCGACGACAAGCCGGCCAAGAAGAAGGCTGCGCCGAAGAAGGCCAAGGCTGAAGCTGCGGAAGGCGAAGAAGCCGCTCCGAAGAAGAAGGCTGCTCCGAAGAAGAAGGCCGCTGAAGACAGCGCCGAATAATCTTCGCAGAAAATGATTGGAAAAGCCGGGTCGGCAACGATCCGGCTTTTTTATTGTCTACAACCCATCAACTGACGTTTGCCGAGCCATGATCCGTATCGAAAATATCAGCAAGTCGAACAGCCATCGCATTCTCTACATCGAGGCTTCGGCTGCGCTCAATCGCGGTGAAAAAATCGGCCTCGTTGGCCCGAACGGCGCCGGCAAGACGACACTGTTTCGGATGATCACCGGCGGTGAGATCCCCGATGAAGGCCAAGTTTCGGTCGAGAAGCATGTCACCATCGGCTATTTCAATCAGGATGTCGGCGAAATGTCCGGCGTCAGCGCCGTCACCGAAGTGATGGATGGCGCGGGTCCCGTCAGCACGGTTGCGGCCGAACTGCGCGAACTCGAAGCCGCCATGGTCGATCCGGACCGTATGGACGAGATGGATGCCATCATCGAGCGCTACGGCGAGGTTCAGGCTCGTTACGAGGAACTCGACGGTTATGGGCTGGAAAGCCGGGCTCGCGAAGTGCTTGCCGGTCTCTCCTTTAGCCAGGAAATGATGGATGGCGATGTCGGCAAGCTTTCGGGCGGCTGGAAGATGCGTGTGGCGCTGGCCCGCATTCTTCTGATGCGCCCGGACGTGATGCTGCTCGACGAACCATCCAACCATCTCGATCTCGAAAGTCTGATCTGGCTGGAACAGTTCCTGAAAGGTTATGACGGCGCGCTTCTGATGACCTCGCACGACCGCGAGTTCATGAACCGGATCGTCAACAAGATCATCGAGATAGATGCCGGGTCGCTCAATACCTATGCAGGTGATTACGGGTTCTACGAGCAGCAGCGGGCGCAGAACGAAAAGCAGCAGCAGGCGCAGTTCGAGCGCCAGCAGGCGATGCTCGCAAAGGAAATCAAGTTCATCGAGCGCTTCAAGGCGCGTGCGTCGCATGCCGCTCAGGTTCAGAGCCGGGTGAAGAAGCTCGACAAGATCGAGCGCGTCGAGCCGCCGAAGCGCCGCCAGTCGGTCGCTTTCGAATTCCAGGCACCGCCGCGTTCGGGTGAAGACGTTGCCAACCTCAAGGGCGTCCACAAGGCTTATGGCAGCAGGACGATCTATGAAGGCCTGGATTTCTCCATTCGCCGCAAGGAACGCTGGTGCATCATGGGCGTCAATGGTGCCGGCAAGTCGACGCTTCTGAAGCTGATTGCCGGTTCGGCCGAACCGGATCAGGGATCTGTTGCGATCGGTGCCAGCGTCAAGATGGGCTATTTTGCCCAGCACGCCATGGATCTGCTCGATGGCGAGCAGACCGTGTTCGAGTGGCTCGAATCGGAGTTCCCGCGTGCCGGGCAGGGCGCTCTCAGGACGCTCGCCGGCTGCTTTGGTTTCTCCGGCGATGATGTCGAGAAGAGGTGCCGCGTGCTTTCAGGTGGTGAGAAGGCCCGCCTAGTGATGGCGGCCATGCTGTTCGATCCGCCGAATTTCCTCGTTCTTGACGAGCCGACCAACCACCTCGACCTCGATACCAAGGAAATGCTGATCAAGGCACTATCCGAATATGAAGGCACGATGCTTTTCGTCAGCCACGATCGCCATTTCCTTTCCGAGCTTTCCAATCGCGTGCTGGAAGTCTCCTCCGAAGGCGTCCATCGTTATGATGGCGGCTACCGCGAATACGTCGAGCGCACCGGTTACGAAGCTCCCGGCCTTGTCGCCTGACGTCCCCGTCGAGCACAACATTGGAAATTGTGATCGGTTCTCTGGCCGGTTACTGGTTTTGAATGTCTTGATCCGTAGCGCCTTGCGCCTAGCTAGTCCTCTGATGGCTGGTAAAGGTAAAACGGCGATGTTGGATTATGAATTTTCAGACACTGCATTGGCGGGCTTTCGCCCGATTATCGATTTTGAGCCTGATGCTTGGCGCCTGCACGATCCCTCCGGACACATCTCGGGTTATCGGTGAAAATTTTACGGTAGCGGCGGCGCGAACCGAACTCGTCGGATTGGATGAAGACGATGTTCGCATGTGTGCAGGCTTTCCGACCGCAAGCACTGCGACGGCCGACGGAGGCACGATCTGGGCCTATCGCCGTGACATGCCGCGCGGAAACTGGAACGTCGTCAATCCGTCCTTCACCCTTTTCGGCGCGATACCCGCGGTGAACACGTCGACGAGCGGTTCCTCGGGCGGCAATTGCAGCACGCAGTTTCGATTCGCGGAAAACAGGCTGAAGCAGGTGGAGTTTGCGGGTGACAACAACACCGCAACCGATCTGAACGGTCTTTGCGTCAGCATGATCGACAATTGCCTGATCTATGCCCGCAAGAAAAAGGCGCGATGAAGGTAGCGCCATCTCATGAAAAAAGCCGCGCAATGCGCGGCTTTTGTAGGTTTGCGATATGCCTCAACGGCAGACGCGGATAGATTCCATATGCCAGCCGCCGTCATAGGCGTTGCGAACCCGCTGATCCTCGAACCAGCAGCGTGGCGGAGGTGGTGGTGGCTCCACATAGCGGGGACCGCCGCTATTGGCCAAGGCCCCACCGATCAGGCCGCCGACAATACCTGCAGCCAATCCTCCGGCAATGACCTTGCCGGTATTGTCGTGGTGGCGATGATGACGGTCACGGTCGCGATCCCAGCGTGGCGGTGGCGGTCCGCGACGGTCGTCCCAACGCGGCGGCGGTCCGTCGCGCCATTGCGCCATCGCTGTTCCGGCCGGGGCCATGGCCGCGCTGGTGAGGATGGCGATGGAGAGGACAGAAAGAGCAATCTTCTTCATGTGTTTCGTCCCTGGGCGCCGGATTGTCCTTGGCGCTTCGATGGCGGACATTGCGCCAGTCTGCCTTAACGTAGCTTGAACGAAATCGCTCTTTCCTTGGGTCTAGCTACAGCCCTACTGATGGATCGTGTAGGATTCCATGGCGCAAAGATCCTGAGTGTCTTCCATGTCCTCGAAATTGGAATCTTCGGTAAACTCGAAACGCATGTCGTATTTGCAGGTTCTGCGGCCGTCGGCGATCGTGATCTTCATGCTCTCGCCCGGATCGAGAACATCATCACCGAACACGTCATCTTCCCAATTGTCGACACCGGTCGGCGAAGTATAGAACCGCTCGAGCGTTCCGCTGGTTTTGTTGATCAATGTAAAGACGAGATCGTCTGCGGCGCGCGAGGCACCAACAGAAAGAATAAGCGCTGCAAACGCACCGGCGGCGATGGAAGTGAACCGTGTCATGTGAAAGATCCCAGCCCATGATTGGGCGGTAGATCATTACCTCATTGGTAAAGACCTTCAATATGCCTCCGGATTCATGATGAATCTTGGCTTTCGTCTATCAAGTGGCTTGAAGGGCAGATGCCGCCATGTCGTCCTTTTCCACCGCACGCTGATAGGCGTCGCGAAGAGCGATGCGCCCGAAATATTGCTCGAAGGCCGGCCGTTTTTCGATCGAGCCGAATTGCAGCCCCCAGCCGATCTGCGAGCCGACATAGACATCCGCCGCGCTGAATTTTTCGCCGGCTATGTAGGAATTGCTGCGAAGGGCGAATTCCAGCCCATCCATGACGTCGGCAAAACTGCCGTAGCCGATCATCCGCTCGCGGCCGGGTGGAACTTCAAAGCCGAGCGCGCGGTTGCTCACCGCTGCTTCGAGCGGACCGGCAGCGAAAAACATCCATCGATAATAGTCGGCGCGGTCTGCGAGCGAGGGCGCCAGACCTTTTTCGGGAAAGGCATCGGCAAGATAGGCGCAGATTGCCGCACATTCCGTCACCGTCTTTTTGCCGTGAATAATTGCCGGGACCTTGCCCATCGGATTGACTGCCTTGTAGCTGTCATCCTTCATCGTCGTGCCGAATTGCAGGATTTCCGTGCGGTAGGGTGCGCCGATTTCCTCCAGCATCCAGCGGGCAATGCGGCCGCGCGACATCGGGTTGGTGTAGAATAGGATCTCATCTGCCATCCGTCATTCTCCTGTTGCCGCTCCTTGTTTTGGAGCGCGCGGCGACACAATCAAGGTCTGAAGTTTTAGGCGATGAATGATCGGACCGGCGTGCTTGCTAAAGGGGCTTGCGGTACTGGATAAACCCCGGCGCCACAGCGACGCGATCATAGAGGCGTCTTGCCGCGTCGTTCTTTTCCTGCGTCAGCCAGTACAAACGACCGGCATTCTTATCGCGAGCAAGCAGCGCCACCTTCTCGATCAACGCCTCGCCGACGCCGCGGCCTCTCTGGCTGTCATCGACATAGAGGTCCTGCAGGTAGCATGTCGTATCCGGCAGCCAGGTCGAGCGATGGAAGAGTGCATGCACGATGCCGACAAGCTTGCCCTCGTCGAATGCGCCCAGTGCATGCATAGGTTCTTCCGGGTCGTGAAACCGCGACCAGGTGATGTCGTACTGCTCCTTCGGCAGTTCCGATTCATAAAAGCGGATATAGGCCTCGAACAACGGTTGCCACGCCTCGCGATCGGATGGCGCGAGAGGACGGATTTCGACAGGACGATTGGCAGACATGCTAAGCCTCCGGCGCAAAAGAAAACGGCGGGGAAAACCCCGCCGTTCAAATGTAATCCGAAGATTATAGCTTACGCCATGGCCTTCTTCAGGTTTTCGTCGATCTTGTCGAGGAAAGCGGTGGTCGAGAGCCACGGCTGATCCGGGCCGATGAGCAGCGCCAGGTCCTTGGTCATGAAGCCGGCTTCGACCGTGTCGATGCAGACCTTTTCCAGCGTATCGGCGAACTTCGTCAGTTCGGCATTGTCGTCCAGCTTGGCGCGGTGTGCGAGGCCACGGGTCCAGGCGAAGATCGAGGCGATCGAGTTGGTCGAGGTTTCCTGACCCTTCTGGTGCTGGCGGTAGTGGCGGGTAACCGTGCCGTGTGCGGCTTCGGCTTCGACCGTCTTGCCATCCGGCGTCATCAGAACCGAGGTCATCAGGCCGAGGGAACCGAAGCCCTGCGCGACGATGTCGGACTGAACGTCGCCGTCATAGTTCTTGCAGGCCCAGACATAGCCGCCGGACCACTTGAGCGCGGAAGCGACCATGTCGTCGATCAGGCGATGTTCGTACCAGATCTTGGCTTCATCGTACTGTGCCTTGAATTCGGCGTCGAAGATTTCCTGGAACAGGTCCTTGAAGCGGCCGTCATAGGCCTTGAGGATGGTGTTCTTGGTCGACAGGTAGCAGGGAACGCCACACTGCAGGGCGTAGTTGAACGAAGCGCGGGCGAAATCGCGGATAGAATCGTCGAGGTTGTACATTGCCATGGCAACGCCAGAGGACGGCGCGTCGAACACGTCGTGCTCGATGGTCTGGCCATCGTCGCCCACGAACTTGATCGACAGCTTGCCCTTGCCCGGGAACTTGAAGTCGGTTGCGCGATACTGGTCGCCGAAAGCGTGACGGCCGACGATGATCGGCTTGGTCCAGCCCGGAACCAGACGCGGCACGTTCTGCATGATGATCGGCTCGCGGAAGATGACGCCGCCGAGGATGTTGCGGATCGTGCCGTTCGGGCTCTTCCACATCTTCTTCAGCTTGAATTCTTCGACACGGGCTTCGTCCGGCGTGATGGTGGCGCACTTGATGCCGACGCCGTGCTTCTTGATCGCGTTGGCGGCGTCGATCGTCACCTGGTCGTCGGTGGCGTCGCGGTTCTCGACCGAGAGATCGTAATATTCGATGTCGAGATCGAGATAGGGCAGGATCAGCTTATCCTTGATCAACTGCCAGATGATGCGGGTCATCTCGTCGCCGTCGAGATCGACGACCGGGTTGGCTACCTTGATCTTCTGCATGGACTTCCTCTTGTCGTGAATGGGCCAGGACGGCCCCGAATGGGTCAACGGGTTGCGCTATAACATCGCAGGCGGAGCGTGCAAAGCCGTGAGACAGGGATTGGGGGCTTTTCTGTGAGATTTCAACGCAGGGCCTTTCCGGCTTTGAAAAACAGCAAGAATGGTCATTGCCAAATAAAGGCCGAGGGGTAATGTCCGCGCAAATCGCTTCGAATACGGATCACCGCCATGCGAACTCTGCCGCTCGCTCTTGCCCTGTCGTTTCTGTCCACGGTTTCGGTTGCCGCCGAACCCGTCGATCCGGTCAAGGAGGTGATGAAGGTCACCGAGGACAACTGGAACAGCAACGACAGCGACTGGAAATTCATCTTCGATCCAGAGCCATTGGCACGCCTGTTCAGCAAGCGCTTCCAGACGGCCTATGCCGATGCCGCCAAGCATCCGGCCTATGAAACGGAAAACAACCAGCCAGGCGACCCATTCGGTTACGATGTCGTCACCGCCTCGCAGGATGGCTGCCCGCTACAGGATATCGTCATCGCGCCGGGTGTGGCCGCGAATGGCAAAACGGATTTCAAGGTCACGTTCAAGCAATGGACCTGCATTGATGACGCCGATCTGAAGGACACGGCCTCCGAAGTGCATTTCGATGTAATCGATGAGGGCGGCAAGCCCGTGATCGACGACATCCACCGCGTGGCCGATGGTGAAAGCGATAGCGTTGTCGAGGAAATGCAGTCGCTAGCCAAGGGCGAGTGATGCCGGGTGTGCCCGGCTTCGCAATGCTACAAGCGATGTCTAGGGCGCGGCGGATGGCCATGACGTTTGCCGATCGTCTGCTGGCCCATGATCCCGCCTTGTCGCGGGTGAAGATGGGAGCGCGCGTGACGCTCACCATCCTCGCCTCGATCCTCGTCCTGATCGCCATTCATCTGGCGGTAACGCCGCTGCCGTCGATTTCCTATGCACTGGCAATCGTGCTGTCGATCGAAGGCGGCGTCGCCGTGAAGGACAAGACGCCCGGCGACCAGCTGACGACGCGCCTGATGGGCTGCGCGGCAAGCCTTTTCTGCATCACGCTTGCGGCAGCGCTCGAACCTTACCGGCTTGTCGCCGACCTGACCTTCCTATGTGTCATCCTTGCGGCGAGCCTTGCGCGCGTATTCGGCCAGCGCGGTTTTGCCGTCGGCATGTTCGCGTTCATTTCCTATTTCATCGGCGCCTATTTGCGACCGACATTTTCGGAACTGCCGCTGGCGGCTTTGGGGCCGCTTTTTGCCGTCGCCTTCGGGCACCTGATCCGCAAATACCTGCTGGTTGACGACTGGCGTCGCGATCTGAGCAAAACTCTTCGGGCGATAGAGCATCGTGTGTCGGATATTCTGCTGCGACTTGCCGGGTTTGCGGCAAGCGGAACGCTGACGGAGAAAGATCGCCTCGAACTGCGCCAGATGGAAGAGCAGCTGAAGGACGTGGTGCTGATGGCGGAAGGCCTTCTCCCGCGCAATGCTGACGGTTCCATGCCCAGTGACAGCAGTTCCGTCATGGCCGTTTCGATCGCCATCTTCGATCTTCACCTTGCCGCTGAAAGCGTTATCGTGCAATCGCTTGGGGCCTTGCCGCCTGCCGCTCTTGTGAATGCCGTGCTCCATGATGATGCGGTCGCGGCAAAGCGGATCGCGGAAGACCGTTCTATTGCGGCCGGTGAACAGCGAACAAGGCAGAGCGTCCACGCGCTCTTATGGCTGCAGCGGGCTGCCTCCGCCCTGCGTGAGGCCGCCACAGACCGGGCTTTCCAGCAATTGATGGCCTTTGGTGATGTGCCGCGGGCAGGGCCGCCGGTGAAACCGGATTTCTCCTGGAGGAACCCGCTCGTGCGCGCAGCTGTCCAAATCACCATCGCCTCCGGCATCGCCATGGTCTTCGGGCTGCTGCTCTCCCGTGACCGCTGGTTCTGGGCCGTGCTGACGGCATTTCTCGTGTTCAACAACACCCGCTCGCGTGGCGATGCGGCATTGCGGGCGATCCAGCGATCGGTCGGTACGCTGCTCGGCGTTGCCATCGGCCTTGCATTGGCGACGCTGCTTTCCGGTCATACGACAACGACTGTCGGCCTTGCGGCCGTCTGTGTCTTTTTGGCCTTTTATTACCTGCAGGTCTCTTACGCGCTCCTGAGTTTCTTCGTCACCATCGTGCTGTGCCTCGTCTATGGCTTGATCGGCCAGCTTACATATGAGGTCCTCTTGCTACGACTGGAGGAAACGGTGATCGGCTCAATCGCCGGCATGTTCGTCGCCTTCGTCATCTTTCCATCCTCCACCCGCTCGACCGTCGAACTGGCGGTTGCCCGATGGTACGACGCGCTCGGACAGTTGCTGGAGGCGGTGGACAACGGGGAAAGCCGCTACCGGCTGATCGAATTGTCGAACCGCCTCGATGAGACTTACCGAGACCTGACCGTTGCCGCGCGTCCGCTGGGCAGTGCATGGTCGCTGGTCACCCGGCCGGGGCCGATCCGCCAGACGTTGGCGATTTTCCTCGCCACCTCCTATTGGGCCCGGATCCTGGCGCGGGATTTTGCAAATGCTGGAAACGGCAACGACCCGGAAATGCACCGAGCGATTGATAATGCAAGGCAGGCGCTGGAGAAGGCCACAGCCAGGAAGGCTGACTGTTTTTCCATCAAGACGCCGCGCCATGCTGCTGCAAGCGGCAATTTGCCGGCACCGGGGCAGGGCGCCGCACATGGGGCGGATATGGTCGCCAATCTGCTCAATCGCCTTTATCCGCCGGCAGCAGATGAGCAAAAGAGCCAATAACCGGCTTGCCGTTGTTGGCCGACGGGTCTATTGCCCGGCTCCAAGAACAAGCGGAAACGAATATGTCGGGCACCAATAGCGAACGTGAACTCATTGCCGAAGGGCCGGCGATCATTCTGGTCGAGCCGCAACTCGGCGAAAATATCGGCATGGTCGCCCGCGCCATGGCCAATTTCGGCCTCGTCGAACTGCGCCTCGTCAACCCGCGTGACGGTTGGCCGAATGAAAAGGCGCGCTCTGCCGCCTCCAAGGCCGATCACGTCATTGACGGCACGAAGGTCTATGAGACTCTGGAAGAGGCGATCAGCGACCTCAACTTCGTCTATGCCACAACGGCGCGCGAGCGTTACGGCTTCAAGCCGGTGCGCTCCCCGGTTTTTGCCGCAGCGACCCTGCGTGAAAAGTTCAAGGCAGGTGAGAAAACCGGAATTCTGTTCGGTCGAGAACGCTGGGGCCTTAACAACGAGGAAGTGGCGCTTGCCGACGAGATCGTCACCTTCCCGGTAAACCCCGCCTTCGCGTCGCTCAATATCGCCCAGGCCGTGCTTCTTATGTCCTATGACTGGATGAAGTCGGGCATCGACGACCTTGAAGAGACACGCTTCCAGCCGATCGAGCAGAACCCTTCGACGAAGGAGCAGGTGCTCGGCATGTTCGAGCATATCGAAGAGGCGCTGGATGCCCGCGGTTATTTCCATCCGCCTGAAAAAAAGCCCAAAATGATCGACAACCTTCGGGCTGTCCTGTCGCGTCGGGCTTTTTCCGAACAGGAAATCAGCGTGTTTCGCGGAGTGATCAATTCGCTTGATCGCTTCCCGCGGCAGTGGCCGAAAAAGATGGTGCCGAGACAGAAGAAGGCCTCAGAAGCAAGGGAGACAGAGGGGAATGACAGCGGCGAATGAGCTGAAGCCGATACTGGTGTTCGATTCGGGCATTGGTGGGCTGACGGTGCTGCGTGAAGCGCGCGTGCTGATGCCCGAGCGCGGTTTCGTTTATGTTGCCGACGATGCAGCCTTTCCCTATGGCAGTTGGGAGGAGGGTGCTCTGCAGAGCCGCATCCTTTCGCTATTCGAAAAGCTTCTTGCGGAACATCAGCCCGAAATCTGCGTCATCGCCTGCAATACGGCCTTCACCCTTGCCGGTGCCGCACTGCGCCAAAAATTCCCGCACATGACCTTCGTCGGCACCGTGCCGGCAATCAAGCCCGCGGCCGAACGCACTCGTTCCGGCCTCGTTTCGGTTCTGGCAACTCCCGGCACCGTCAAGCGCGCCTATACGCGCGATCTCATCCAGTCCTTCGCCACCCAGTGTCATGTCCGCCTCGTCGGATCCGAAAACCTTGCCCGCATGGCGGAAAGCTATATCCGCGGCGAGGCGATTTCCGATGACGAGGTGCTCGCCGAGATCGCTCCCTGCTTCGTCGAGAAGGATGGCGAAAAGACCGATATCGTCGTGCTTGCCTGCACGCATTACCCCTTCATGGCCAATCTCTTCCGTCGTCTTGCGCCCTGGCCCGTCGACTGGCTCGACCCGGCCGAAGCAATAGCAAGGCAGGCTCGACGCAAAGCGCCGCTCATCGAAGGCGCTGAACATCCCGAAGGTTTCGACTTTGCCGTCTTCACCTCGGGTAATCCGGATTTTGCCACCCGCCGTCTGATGCAGGGGTTTGGCCTGCGCACCGGCTGAGGCATGGCCTGATCGCCGACTGTTGCCCTCGTGCAACAAAAATACCTTTGAGTGCAATTTTCGATTGTGGGTGCTTGCGCGTTTGAAAAGACCGTGCAATGTTCCAGCATCCGCAACTCAAGCAAGGGAGAGCATCGATGAATACATTTTCTGCTTACATGCGCCTCTCTGGCGGATTGGTCCGAACCATGCGGGTGAATTACCCGCGCAATCTGCTCGGACTGGCTTTCCGCGGCTGATAACGCCCGGAATCCGCCTATTGGCATCTTTCTCGATCTAAACTCGATTTGACGTGACCGGTTTATCCGTCTGACGGCTATTGCCGTTAGCACTTCCGCGCGCGTCTTTCCAAAACCACGAAAGGACCCGCTCGCATGCGCGAGGCGGGGCGGAAAAGCTATGCGTGAAATGCACGTAATGGTTGCCGATGTTCTGTCGGCAGAAATGGACGCTCTTCACCGGCGCCACGGTCCCTGGCGTCTGATAAAGGCACTTGTCGCGACCCTCGTCAGGCGCTCTTCGCCGTTTTCGGCAAACCGCTCGTCCGATCTCGACAATCACATGCTTCGGGATATCGGTCTGCCCGAAAACGTTCCGGAGGTCGATTTCGTCCTGCAGTCCCGGTTCGTCGACTGGAGGAACTACCTGTGAGCGACGGTCTGACATGCCGTCGCTGGCGCTGAGAGACATGGAGGCCGCGTCGAATGTGTTTCGAACCGCATTCGACGCGCAGCTTCCATGGCTTGCGGGTCTTCACAAGCCGGAAGACGACCGGGGCTTCTGGTCGGGATATCTGTTCTCGAATTGCGCCATCTGGGGTGCTGCCCGACTGGGTGAACTGATCGGCGTCATCGCGTTCCGCCAGGGCTGGGTCGATCAGCTCTATATCCTGCCGCATATGCAGGGGCGGGGCATTGGTTCGCGCCTTCTCGATATAGCCAAGGCCAATCATGTTCGCCTTAATCTCTGGACCTTTCAGAAAAATGCCGGTGCCCGGTTTTTTTATGAAAGTCAGGGATTTGAGGTCGTCCGCGAAACGGATGGCGCGGACAATGAAGAACAAGAGCCTGACATCCTTTACAGCTGGCGCCGCTGCGCCTGAAGCACGCACTTGTCATGCGGATCTTTCCGTGACTTGATCTCGCTATCCACCTGAGGAAACTTCCATGTCGCTCGAACACTGGCTTGCATTCGTTGCCGCATCC
>RCUP01000751.1_pt1 | contig 22480 bp, 20 predicted proteins | sample 2166341 | NCBI WGS metagenome assembly RCUP01 (sample SAMN09932325, study PRJNA488358) | compost metagenome | isolation source: compost soil in succinonitrile-enriched | place: Germany: Experimental Botanical Garden | reverse complement strand
CCGGACTGCCGGGCATGGCTGAGAATGGTGCGGGTGAAGGCGCTGGAAATGAACGGTTGGCAGGTCATGGCACGTTACGACGAGAAGACAGGCGTGTACTTATGCCAGCCTCTGTGTTATCGATCCAATGCATTAAAAGTATCCGCCAAATGCAGGAGACGCATGATGGATCTACGACAACTCCGCCACCTTGTCGCCCTGGCCGATTACCGCAACTTCGGCCGTGCCGCCGAGGCGATCAACCTCAGCCAACCCGCCTTCAGTCGCAGCATCCAGACCCTGGAGCGCGACCTCGACTGCGCGCTGGTAGAACGCAGCAGCCGCGAATTCCGTCTGACTGGCCAGGGTGAACTGGTACTGCAACATGCCCGGCGCCTGCTCGCCGGCAGCCAGGCCCTGCAAAACGAACTGACGCAATACAACGGCCTGACCGGTGGCGAGTTGCACTTCGGCTGCGGCCCGTACCCGGCCCAGGTGCTGGTGCCCGAGGCGCTGGCGGAATTCATCCAGGCTCACCCGGCGATCCGCATCAGCTTCCACCAGGGCGACTGGGAGCAACTGGCGGTCTGGCTTCGCGAACAGCAGATCGAATTCCTCGTGGCCGACGCGCGGTACTTCACCGGCGACCCGCAATACCAGGTTCAGCTGTTGCGCCCTCGACGTGGGCGGTTCTTTTGCCGTGTCGGACATCCCTTGGTGCAGCAGCAGAACCTGTCCCTGCGCGCCCTGCTCGACTACGCGGTGGTCGGCACGCGAATACCGCCGATGATCCGCAAGATCCTCGCCGACGTGCAGGGCGAGGCGGACTTCAACCCGAGCGTGGAGTGCGCGCAATTCGATGCGATCCGCCGCGTGGTGATGCGCTCCGATGCGGTGGGTATAGCCACCATGGAGGCCTTGGCCGAACTGGTGGACCAGGGCCTGATCCGGCTGCTGGAGTTTACCGACGTGCCCAAGGAGGATCCCGGCCTGCAATTGCATTACGGCATCGTCAGCCGTGCCGGGCATTCCCTGACACCGGCCGCGCTGGCGATGGTTGAGGCTGTGCTGACGGTCGACCAACGTTTGCTGGCGTCGAACTAGGCGCATCTGAAACACACACAAATCCCTGTAGGAGCGAGCTTGCTCGCGATGGTGTATCAGTCGACACAGCGGTGAATGACACTCCATCGCGAGCAAGCTCGCTCCTACAGGGGTAGATCACGCACGCCGCGCCAGCGACTGCAAGGCCCGGGGCTCACCGAGGGCGCGCAGCAGGCAGTGCATCGCCTCCTCGCGGCTGCGCTCGAAGCGATAGCGCGACTCGATGTACAGCGCCAGTTTCAATTCCACGGGTTCGTCCAGGGGCAGCGGCACGTGTTGCAGGCCCAGCACGTTGGCGACCCGGCTTGGCAGGCTGATGCCGAACGGCTGGCGATCGGCGATCAGCTTCGCGGCCAGGGTGCTTTGGGTGCTCATCGCCACATTCCGGCGCAGGCCTTTCAAGCCAAGCTGCAAGTCCACCGGGCTGAGCCCGTCGCGGCGGCTCGACACCTGGATCTGCGGCTGCTCCAGATACTCCTGCAGGGTGCGCGGCGGCTCCTTGAGCGCGGCGCCATAGGCGAACACATAATGGTCGGCGGGCAATGCCTGTTTGTGCAGGCCGGCAAGCCCGGCCAGCGGTTGGTCGAGGTCGATCAGGATATCCAGCTTGCCGCTGGCCAGGTCCTGCAAGGCGTCGCGGCGCCGGGGCTGGAAATAACGCACCTGCCAATCGGCGTGGGGCGATTCGAGCAAGGCATCGAGCAGCACCGGTTGCAGGCAATCCAGGCAACTGATGCGCAGCAGCGGATTGTTCTGCCGCGCGGCGGGGATCATGCGCAAACCATCGCGCAATGACTCGAGCGCTGCACGCACGTAGTCGGCCAGACGATGGGCGACCAGTGTCGGCGTCACGCCCAGGCGACTTTTGATGAACAGCGGATCGCCGCACAACTCGCGCAGGCGACGCAACGCATTGCTCATGGCCGGTTGCGACAGGCACATCACCTCGGCCGCACGGGTGACGCTGCGCTGCTGATAAATCGCATCGAAGGCAAGCAACAGGTTCAAATCGAGCTGGCGTAAATCAAGCATGGTCTTGCTCCGGCAAATCGCTTAACGTCGGGCAGCCTAACCAGTGTTCCGGAACAAGCTGTGAGCCCTACATGACAAAAAGCGATCAGCCACTGCACGATCCATCCATACCCAATGCGTTCTACGCGCCGACCCTGCTGCCGGCCATCGAAGAGTTGCTGGCCCGTGGCGTGGACCGGGACAGTATCGAAGGCCTGTTTCGTCGCAGCCTGTTCGAGTTGCGCACGCCGTTCATGCGCATTCCGCTGTTCATGTCGCGGCGCTTCTGGGCGTTTGCCCTGGAGCAGACCGGCGACCCGCTGATCGGCCTGGCGGCTGGCCGGCGTTTCGTTTCCACCGCCACCAATGGCCTGACGTACCTGTTCGACGTGGCCGACTCACTGGACAGCGCCTGCCAGTATTTCGTGCGTTTCTTTCCGTTTTTCAACGGGCACTTCCAGGCGCGGATCGTGCGCGGCGACGACAGCGTCCAATTGCACCTGCTCGATTGCGGCAGTGTGAAAACCAGCGCGGCAACCGCCGATTACATACTCATCAGCCTGTGCAGCATGTTGCGGCGCAAATTCCTCGCCAGCGGCCTGGAGCGTGATCCGGTTCTGGGCGTCGGGCTGGTCGGCGCTTGCACGACCAATGCGCAGGAACATCAACAAGCCTTTCGCGCACCGGTGCAATGGGGGCAGGCGCAGCACTCGATCCGCCTCGATCCACAGCTGTTCGTCATCCCGTTGACGCCGGGCAATCATGAACTGGAACACACGCTGATCGAGCTGTTGGAGCAGACCCGACGCAACAGCGAACCGACCTTGCTGGAGCAAGTCTGCGACCATTTGATCGGCAACCTCGCCGAAGCCAACTGGCAGCAATTCTGTACCACCCAGCACGTGCTCGAGCGCACCGCCGCCCGACGCTTGAAGGCGTTGGGCTGGAGTTTTTCAGAGTTGCTCGACGAATACCGTCGCTACCGGGCCGAAGACTTTTTGCAGGGAACGGACCTGGAGCTGGTGGAGATTTCCGACCGCCTGGGCTACAGCGATGTGCAAAGCTTCAATCGTGCCTGCCTGCGGTGGCTGGGGTGCGCACCGGGTGCCTGGCGAACCCGGCAAGGTCGATAAAAAACCACACGCGTGCGAACCCTAGGCGGCCCATTGAATGAACGCCCGTAGCCGCTCACAGGCGGCTGGCTGACAAAGACAGCATCATTGAATTTGCTATGACTCGACAGGCACTTGATCAATAGATTGTTGGACATTTTTTAACATTCGCATTGCGCCATCTGTGCGTAAGAACTGTCAGACGCGGTGAACACTCGTCATTAAACCGGTGGCTCAAACCTGACACCCCCAAGCAGCTACAACCCTTGTATTTCAAGGCTTGCGGCAGGTTGTTGCTTTCTTGAGATTTTCGCCAAACAGTCAAAATCGGGAGGGGTGAAACCCAATAGTGATGGCAATAGCCCCACATTTGGGGGCGTCTTGCCCCTTTAACATACTGGTTCGCTGACACGGTTTGCCGAGGCTGGTCTATACCCCCTTTTGACAGTCTTGTTTTGCAACTCTCCACCGTTTTACGAGGCACGCTGATATGGACGTGAGCGTATTTGGTACGGGCTATGTTGGCCTGATACAAGCAGCTGCATTGGCCGATGTCGGACATCGCGTCCTGTGTGTCGACATCGATCCGAACAAGATCCGACAACTGCAACAGGCCGTGCCACCGATCAGTGAGCCGGGGCTTTGCGGCACCCTTGAAGAAAACATCAAGGCCGGTCGCCTGCTCTTCACCACCCAGGCCAGCGATGCGGTAGAGCACGCCGAGCTGATCTTCATCGCCGTTGGTACGCCCGCCGACGAAGACGGTTCGGCCGACCTCAGCCATGTGCTGAACGTGGCCCGGCAGATTGCCAGTTTCATGAAGGCCGACCGCACCCTGATCATCAAATCCACGGTGCCGGTAGGCACGGCGGACCAGGTCAGTGCCACTGCCATTGAAGAGTTGCAGCGCAGCGGCAAAGGCTCGCTGAAGATACGGGTGGTGTCCAACCCGGAGTTTCTCAAGGAAGGCAGTGCCCTGGCCGATTGCATGCGCCCGGACCGGATCATCGTCGGTACCGCTGACGATGAAGCCCGCAGCCAGATGAGCGAGCTCTACGCACCGTTCTGCCGCAACCACGACAAATTGATGTTCATGGACAACCGCAGCGCCGAGTTGACCAAGTACGCAGCGAACGCGATGCTGGCCACGCGCATCAGTTTCATGAACGAACTGGCCAACCTCACCGAGTTACTGGGAGCAGATATCGAAGCCGTGCGCAAAGGCATCGGTTCGGACCCGCGCATCGGTTACCACTTCATCTACCCCGGTTGCGGCTTCGGCGGTTCCTGCTTCCCCAAGGACCTGCGCGCTCTGCTGCACACCGCCGAACGCGCCGGAATGTCCCTGAAGTTGCTGCGTAGCGTGACCGACGTCAACGACCACCAGCGGCATATCCTGTTCAGCAAACTCAAGGCGCAATTTCCCGGTGGACTGGCCGGCAAGTCCATCGCCGTGTGGGGCCTGGCGTTCAAACCCAACACCGATGACATGCGCGAAGCACCGAGCCGCAACCTGATGGAGGCGCTCTGGGCCGAAGGTGCGAGCGTGCAAGCCTACGACCCGGAAGCCATGTCCGAATGCCGGCGCATTTACGGCTACCGCGACGACCTGCATCTGTGCGCCACCCGCGATGACACACTCGAAGACGCCGATGCCCTGGTGATCTGCACCGAGTGGAAGAACTTTCGCGTGGTCGACTTCGACAGGCTGGCGAGCAAACTGCGAAAACGGGTGATCGTGGACGGACGCAACCTGTACAGCCCGGAACAGGTGGCGGCCGCCGGCCTGCATTACAGTGGCATCGGCTTGCGCCGCATCACGCCCGAGGCCGTCCGTCCATGAAGATTCTCGTCACCGGAGCAGCCGGCTTCATTGGTGCCCATTGCGTGCTGCGACTGTTGCGCGATGGACACCAGGTATTCGGCCTCGACAACTTCAACAGCTACTACGATCCGCAACTCAAGCACGATCGCGTGCGTTGGGTGCAGGAGCAGGCACGCCCTTTCCCGCTCTCAATGGTTGACCTGGCCGATACACCGGCCATCGAGGCACTGTTTGCCAGGGAAAAACCGGAGATCGTGATCCACCTCGCGGCCCAGGCCGGGGTGCGTTATTCCCTGGAAAATCCCCGGGCCTACCTGGACAGCAACTTGAGCGGGTTCCTGAACATCCTCGAAAGCTGCCGCAACCACCCGGTCAAACACTTGATCTACGCTTCGTCCAGTTCGGTGTATGGCGCCAACCAGCACACACCGTACTCGGTGCACGATGGTGTGGATCATCCGCTGTCGCTGTACGCCGCGACCAAGAAGTCCAACGAATTGATGGCCCACAGTTACAGCCACCTGTTCGGTATTCCCTGCACCGGGCTGCGCTTTTTCACGGTGTACGGCCCCTGGGGACGGCCTGACATGTCGCCGATCCAGTTCGCCCGGGCCATCGCCGAAGAACGGCCACTGAAGCTGTTCAACTACGGCAAGCACCAGCGGGACTTCACCTACATCGACGACATTATCGAGAGCATCACACGCCTGATCGACCGCCCACCGCAAGCCAACGCTCAATGGGACCGCGAACAGCCAGACCCGGCCACGAGCATGGCACCCTGGCGGATTTTCAACATCGGCGGCCAGCACCCGGTAGAGCTCAAGGACTATCTGGCATTGCTGGAAAAACACATGGGGCAAAAAGTCCGGATCGAACTGCTGCCCCTGCAACCCGGCGATGTCCTCAACACCTGCGCCGATGCCAGTGAGCTGGCCCGCGCTACCGATTTCCAACCGCGTATCGAACTGGACGAGGGACTGAGGCGCTTCGTTGCCTGGTTCCGCTCTTACTACTGACTGCGTCCCCCATACCGCACACGGCTGAACTCTGCGGAGAATTTATGTCTGAACACGAAAAAAGTGTGCCACTTGGCAATTTGCGTAGAGAAAAGCGCCTGGACCCCGAACAGCGCATGCGCATGGATGCCGCGATCCACATGCAGGGTTGTGGCTGGATAACCGGTCGCGAAGGTGGCCGGCCATGGACCCTGTCGCGCACCAACCGCGTCCTGGCCTGCTTCGGCGCGCTGCTGATCCTGGTGCTGATTTCCCCGGTGCTGCTGGGGCTGGCGCTGGCCATCAAACTCACCAGCCCGGGGCCGGTGATGTTCGTGCAAAAGCGCACCGGTTACCGCGGCCGCATGTTCGGCATGTACAAATTCCGCACCATGGTCACCAACGCCGAGGAACTCAAGGAGTCCCTGCGGCACCTGAACAAGCACGGTACCGACGCCATCGATTTCAAGATCGACAAGGACCCGCGCATCACCGGTATCGGCGGCTTCCTGCGGCGCACCAGTCTCGATGAGCTGCCGAACCTGTTCAACGTGGTGACCGGCGACATGCGCCTGGTAGGCCCCAGGCCGACTTCGTTCAATGCCTACCGCTACAAGAACAAACACCTTGTGCGCCTGAGCATCTACCCCGGCATGACCGGCCTGTGGCAAATCTCCGGGCGCAGCAATATCGATTTCGACCAGCGCGTTGAGTTGGATCTCACCTACATCTCCCAGCAGAGCCCGCTGCTTGATTTGAGGATTCTGTTGAAAACCCCTTTAAAAGTTTTCAGCGGACAGGGAGCGAGTTAAATGGACGGCTCAACGGCTAAAAGCCTCAGCATTGCCAGCCCGAGCGAGTCCAATCTGACATCGACCGTGCTCGACCAGAACCTGCGGATCCTTTTCCTGACCGCCGCCAACCCCGGCGCAGGCACCACCACCAGCGCGCTGGCGCTGGCCAGTCAACTGGCGAAGATGAGCAGCGGCCTGGTGCTGCTGGTGGATGCCAGCCAGTCGGCGACCAACCTCACGCAACAGTTGGGGCTGAGCAAGGAACGGGGGTTTCGCGACTTGTTGTTCAACACCCAGAGCCCGCCCTTGTTGCAGGACTGCGTGGTGGACGTCTCCAGCCTGCCCTTTCACGTTCTGCCATTCGGCCGCTACTCCCGTGGCAACGAACACCTGACACCCGAGCGCCTGAGCCCGCTGCTCGATCAACTCGGCATCCGGTACCGCTTCGTGGTGATCGACGGCGACGCGGTGTATTCGGCCTCCGACACCCTGGTCATCAGCACCCAGGTGGACGGCGTGGTCCTGGTCGTGCGCTCGGAAGACACCCGCTGGGAGGTGGCCCAGGCCGCGGCCCAGCGCTTGAGCCAGGCGGGAGCGAAGCTGGTCGGCAGCGTGTTCAACCGACGCAAGTACTACATGCCCGAATGGCTGTACAGAAACCTGTGAGCAGTCAGACAAGGATGACGCCATGAACGCCAAGATGCTTGTCCTGCTTTTGCTGCCCCTTGCAGGTTGCTCCAGCACTTCCTCCGACGAATCCCAAGGCATGCCGGTGCAAATCCTCACGGCCCCACCGGCGAACGCCCAGGCCACTGACGTGCCCAAGGTCGAGCAGACCCTGCGCCCACAGGATGTGCTGGACGTGATCTTCCACATCAGCACCAGTGGCTCGGCCGCCTATCGCGTGCAGTCCGGGGACACGATCGCGCTGAACTTCACCGCCGCCAGCCAGTTCAACGGCAACCAGTTGGTGCTGCCCGATGGCACCATCGAACTGCCGGGGGCCCACACCACGGTGAAAATCGAGGGCCTGACCCGCGATGAAGCACGGGACGCGATTCAGCGCGCCTACGATCGCAAACAGCTGTTCCAGCCCAACCGCAATCAGCTGTCAGTGATGGTGGTGAGCCCGCTGGCCAATGAGTGGAACCTCAAGTCCGTGCTCAACCACCCCGGCACCGGCATGAGTCGGGAAATCACCGTGGGCACCGACGGCTACGCCAGCTTCCCGGAAATCGGTGCCGTACCGCTGCAAGGCATGACCATCAACCAGCTGGAGGCCTACCTCAATAAACGCTACGCCACCCTGCCGGGGCGCATGACCGTGGACGTGCTGCTCAAGTCCACCGCCGGCAACGAAATCTATGTACTGGGTGAAGTCGGCCAGCCGGGCTCCTACCCGATCCGCCGCCCGGTGTCGGTGCTCGAAGCCCTGACCTTGGCCCGCGGTTCCAACGTCAAGGCACGCCTGGACTCGGTGATGATCATGCGGCGCAACGGCAACCAGGTGGTCGCGCATCGTTACGACGTGGAAAAAGCCTTGTCCGGCGACGCCACCCAGATCGCCTACCTGCAAGCGGACGACATGCTGTACGTGCCCAAGACCAAACTGGCCAGCGCCGGTGAGCTCGCGCGGCAACTGGCGGACGTCGTGTTGTTCCAGGGCATGGGCCTCAGCTTCAGCTACCGCGTCGACAACAAAGACGACAACAGCAACTAACTCTCAGGTGGCCAATGAATCCAAAGGAAAACTACCTGCATGAGTTCTTCAGGATCTTCTTCGCCAACAAGCAGCTGGTGAAGCGAGTTTTCCTGGTCTTTGCCGTGATCGCCGTGGTCTTGCCGCTGTTGCTCAAGCAGAGTTTCGATATCACCGCCCAGGTGATCGTGCAGTCCAAGAAAATCTCCCAGGGGGATGCCACCAGCACCCTCAATCAGGAAAACGCTTCCTTCATTCCACCGTCGCTGGCGGACATGGAGACCGAGAGCAACATCCTGCGTTCGCCGGCCTTGATCCGCCAGACCATCAGCGAGTTGCGCGAAAAGGGTGAGTACACGCTACCCGTGAGCGCCTTCAACAAACTGCTGGTGCAGCCGTTCAAACGGTTTGTCACCAATCCCGTTCGCGAACACGTGACCAACCCGGTTCGCAACTTGCTCGGACTGCAGACCGATCCGGTACGCGACACCGTGCTCGATGCCCTCACGCAGCAAGCGTCCTCTGCCCTGAAGGTGGAAACCTTGCCCGGCTCCAACGTGATCTCGATCGTCTACCGTTTCCCTGACCCGGCCCAGGGCACCCGGTTCGTCACCGCCCTGCTGCAGAACTACCTGGTCAGCCGCCAGGAAATGCAATCGATCGACCTGCCGCAGAGCTTCTACGAAACCAAGAAGTTGCAGTACCAGGTGCGTCTCGATGGCCTGGAAGCCAATCGCCTGGCCTTGCTCGAAAGCATCGGTTCGTCCGACCCCAAGGAAGAAATCACGTTCCGTCTCAACGCGATCAACACCGAGGAGCAGGCGCTCAACCTGTATCAGGACCGACTGCTGCAAAGCCAGCGCTGGCTCGATTACCTGAAAACCAGCCTGGCGACCGCCAACAACGCCAGATTCACCGACTACACCTTCCCCTACACCTTCACCACCACGGTCGACAGCGTCGCTTTCGAAGACCGCGAGATCAAGCAACTGGGTGAGCAACTGACGACCCTGGTCAGCCGCTATATGGACGACCTGGCGGTCTTTCAGCCCGGCAGTGAGCCGATGCAAATGACCCGCGAGCAAATCATCCGGGCCCGTGGGCAATTCCTGAAGATTGTCAGCAACCGGATTCAGGAGCGCACCAGCGACCTGGCGACGATCAGCTCGGTCATCGAGCAGAAAACCGCGCGCATTGCCGAGTTCAAGAATCGTATCCACCAGTTGCAGGAAACCCGGAGCAAGCTGCGGCAGATGGACACCGAAATCAACGCGCTGCACAAGGCTTTCGCCACCTATGCCCAGCGCTTCGCCGAAAGCAGCACCGCGCGCGCACTGGACAACGACCTGTCCAACGCACGGGTACTCAGCCCGCCGTTCGAACCGACCGAAGCGGCGTTCCCCAAGCCGATGCTGATCATTCCGTTCGGAGTGTTCACCGGTTTGCTGCTGGCGATTGCCCTGGTCTATGTGCGTGAGTTCTTCGACCACCGCTTCAAGCACCCTGCGCAAATCACCCATGAACTGGGCTTGCCGGTGCTGCTGGTGATCAATGATCAAAGCACCCTGCCAAACAATCCGCACAAGAGCTGGAGCGTACCGGCCCTCGTACATTGGGTGCGCAATTGAACGCGCCGCTCGGCACCACCCACGACCTGCCGATCATTCATTTGCTCAGCAGCGGCGGCTTCTATGGGGCCGAGCGGATGCTGCTGGATCATTGCCTGGCGACGCCGGGGCAGCACCAGGTGCTGTTTCTCGATGCGCCGCCAGAACTGATCGCGCGATTTCGCGAGGCCGGTGTCGATTGCCTCGGCTGTGCAGGCCTGGTCGCGTTGCTGGGGCATTTGCGCCAGCGACGGAACCAGCGGCCACTGATCAATACGCACAACTTCAAGGGTCTGTTGTTCGGCTGGATCGGCGCTACGCTGTTGCGCCTGCCACTGGTGATCACCCAGCACGGCTTCACCCCACGCAGTCGCAAGCAGAAGTTCTACACCTGGCTGAGCCTGCAACTGTGCCGCACGGCCTCGGTGAACCGGGTGGTGTGTGTCGCCGAAAGCATTGCCGCGCTGCACCGTCAGGCCAATGTGCGCACGGACAAACTGCAGGTGATCCCCAATGGCCTGCCGGCGGCCCACGACTTGCTGCCGCACAGTGGCGAGCGTCAACGCTGGCTGGCTGGTTACGTCGGGCGCCTGAGTAGCGAAAAAGGCCCTGACCTGTTTCTCGATGCGCTGATCCCGTTGTGTCAGCAGTACCCGCAACTGGACGCTGTGATGCTCGGTGACGGGCCGGAGCGCGAAAGCCTGCAGACGCGGATCGACGAGGCAGGCTTGCAGGCGCGCATCACACTGGCGGGCTACCAGACCGACATGGGCGCCTGGTGGCGGCAACTCGATGCGTTGGTGATCAGCTCGCGCACCGAAGGCACGCCCATGATTCTGCTCGAAGCGATGCAGGCCGGAGTGCCGGTGGTGGCCTTCGGCGTCGGCGGGATTCCCGATGTCTTGCAGGACCGCCACAACGGCCTGCTGGCCACGCCCACCGACAGTACCGCCCTCGCCCGCCAGATCGGCACGCTGCTGGGTGACCCGGCCCTGGCCGGGGAGTTGATCGACAACGCAAAACGTACGCAACGGGATCGCTACGACCTCAAGGTCCTGGCCGAACGCTGGTCGCAGCTTTACATCCGGACTGCACGAGAGGCGCACCCGTGATTGTTCCGCTCTCGATCGTCAGTTTGCTCGGCCTGGTCTGCCTCGGTTTGCTGGCCAGCCCTTATCCGTATCTGGCGCCGGGAGCGGTACTGGGCCTGGTGGGTGTCGCGGTGCTGTACCGCAAACCGGCCTGGGGCCTGTTGGGCATTGTCGCCATTCTGCCTTTCGAAGGTCTGTTCAAGGACAGCTCACTGTCGGGCTCCAAATTCCTCGGGGCTTCGCTGGCGCTGATCCTGATGCTGCAACTGGCGACTCACCAACTGCCGAGCGAGCGCCTGCGCAGCAATATCTGGCGTTTCCTGGTCGGGTTCATGGTGCTGTACCTGCTGAGCCTGTTGAACACCGACGACATGGGCTTCTCCCTGGGCCACCTGCGCGAATTGAGCGTCGGCCTGATTCTGTTTGTCATCACCCTGCTGGTCGGGCGTGAGTTGAACCTCGACATGTTCGCCAAACTGGTTGCCATCAGTGTCGCGGCGACCTGCGCCATGGCGATGTTCTCTGCCAAATACCAGGACGATGGCCGTGCATCCGGGATGCTCAATGACCCGAACGACTTTGCCCTGATGATCGCCTTCGCCGTACCCATGGCGCTGTTGCTGGTGGTCCGCAGCCCGAACCGGTTGCACCGGTTGTTCTGGGGGGGCTGTACCCTCTTGCTGCTGGGCGGCATGACCAAGACCGAATCCCGTTCGGGGCTGGTGGTGTTGCTCCTCAGCCTGTTGATCGGCGCGTGGCACTACCGCGCGCAGTTGCCACATATTCGTCCACGCTACCTGGGCTTTGCCATGCTCGGCCTGGCGATTGTGATTTCGCTGGGGCTCTATGCGATGCCGGCCGGTTACGTGGAACGCATCCAGTCGCTGAGCATCCTCAGCTCCGGGGCCAAGAGTCAGGACCCGTCACTGGGCCGTCGTGCCTCCTACATTGTGGTCGGCAGCGCCATGATCGCCGAGAACCCCTTGCTTGGCACCGGCCCCGGCACGTTCCCGCTGCACTACGCTACCACCGGTTATGCCAAGACCTTTGCCATGACCGGCAAGACCGATGACCTGTACCGTCGCGCCCACAACACCTACCTGGAGATCTTCAGTGAACTGGGAATTCCCGCCGGCCTGATGTTCGTCGGCATGCTCGCCCTGGGTTTGTACAACCTGATCCGCGCCCGCCGCGCCTGGCTATTGCGAGGAACTGGGCATCAGGCTGATCTGATGACCCACCTGAGCATGAGTTTTCTGTCGTTGACGTTGTTCCTGATGTTCCTCAGCGCACCGAATCACAAGTACCTGTGGATCATGCTCGCGTTGACCAGCGTGCTGCGCACTAAAGCCGAAGAAGCCCCGCCGACGGAGGTCAGGGCATGAACCGCATCAGCATCATCATCCCGATGTACAACGAGGCCCGGCACATCGCCCGGACCCTGCAAGCGGCACGACATGCCGCCGAGGCGGCCAACGTCGAATGCGAGTTGATCGTGGTGGACAACGGCTCCGATGACCAGGGCCCGGACATTGCCCGACAGTTCGGCGCCCAGGTGCTGGTCCTGCCCGGCCTGCTCATCGGTGCATTGCGCAATCGCGGAGCGGCGATCACCAGCGGCGAATGGCTGGCCTTTATCGATGCCGACGTCGAGATGCCCGAGAACTGGCTCAAGCTGTTGTTCGACCTCGAGTCCGGCGGCCAGGCCGATGTCATCGGCCTTGACCTGCACACCCCGGCCGAAGCGCCGTGGTACGCCGACGCCTGGCAGCGTCGCACCTTGCGTCCCGATACGCAGCCGCTGCATGTCGTGCAATGGCTGCCCACTTGCAACCTGCTGATGCGCCGTCGCTGGTTCGACAAGGTCGGTGGTTTCAATGAACAACTGCGCACCGGCGAGGACAAGGAACTGACCATGCGCCTGGTCGACGCGGGCGCGAAACTGCTCGCAGTCAACCAAAGCGTGGCGCTGCATTGGGGCTACGAAGGCAGTTGGCGGGAATGGATGGGCAAGGAATTATGGCGCCAGGGCAGTCATCTGCAACTGCTGCGCACCCATGGCCCGAGCCTGCGCTTGCTGCGTTTTCCGCTGCTGTCGATTGCCGCCTGGTTGATCGATTTCATGGCCATTTCCGCCCTGTTCGACGGGTTCCCCCATCATTCGCTGCTGATGCTGCTGCTGACCGTCCTGCCCGCCCTGGCACTGAGCCTGCGTCAGAGTGCCAGGCACCGCGACACGCTCCTGACCCTGCAACTCTGGGGCCTGCACTGGGTGCGCCTGCACCTGGCGGGGGCCGGGTTCATCCTCAGCCTTTGTCATTGGAATGCCAGGAGGCCCGCCCGTGGCTGAATTCATTTTCTGGTTGTGCCTGTTGCTACCGGTTTACGCCTACCTCGGTTATCCCCTGTTATTGACGTTGCTGGCACCGTTTTACCCGGCACCGCGCCAAGGACCGGCACAACCGATGGACGTGAGCATCGTGATTGCCGCGCACAACGAAGCGCGGCATATCGAAGAAAAACTGCGCACCGTGCTGGCCCAGGATTATCAGGCCCGCTCGCTGCAAATCATCCTCGCCAGCGACGGCTCGACCGATGACACCGTGGCCTGCGCGCACCGGGTCGAGGACCCGCGCATCACCGTGCTCGATCTGCCCCGCCAGGGCAAGGCGGCGACGCTCAATGCCGGGGTCGCGATCAGCAGCGGCGCGATCCTGGTGTTCACCGACGCCGACAACCAGTGGTCCACCGACACCCTCGGCCATTTGCTCGCGCCGCTCAACGACCCGCAGGTCGGTGGCTGCGCCGGGCACATGGTGATCCCGGTGACAGGAAAGGGGTTGAGCGTTGGCGACAGCCTGTATCGGCACTATGAAGGTTGGCTGCGCTACGTGGAAAATCGCACCGGCTGCATGGTCTCCGCCGACGGCGCATTGCTCGCCTTGCGCCGCGAGTTGTTCCAGAACGTGCCGGCGGAGGTCAACGACGATTTTTTTATCAGCACCTGCGCGCCGGTCGCGTTCAAGCGGATTGTCTACGTGCCCCAGGCCCGGGTAATCGACCAGGGTGTGGACGAAGCCGACAAGCAATTCCGTCGCCGTCAGCGGGTCACGGTGGGTGGCCTGCAAAGCCTGGCCCAGCGCCGGGAGTTGCTGAATCCGCTGACCCACGGCCTGTATGCGATTGCCTTGATCAGCCACAAGCTGATCCGCCGGCTGGCGCCGATCCTGTTGCTGCCGTTGCTGCTGAGCAATTTCTGGCTGTGGGAGGATCACGGCTTTTATCGCCTGAGCCTGATCGCACAACTGCTCGGTTACACGATGGCCATTGCCGGCCTGCTGGATTCGCAACACCGCTTGCCCAAACCCTTTCGCCTGGCCGCGTTCCTCCTGGTGACCCTTGCCGGGATGAGCATCGGCCTGTGGCAGTTCCTGCGCGGTCAGCGTTACGCCCAATGGAACCCCGAGCAAAATCGATGAGAGGCGCGTGCCGTGGCGATCAAACAACTGTTGAAACGCACCAGTGGCTGGCTGTACCTCAACTCCCCGGTGGGGCGCAAGCAACTGCACGGCGCCGGTGTGATCCTGATGTTGCACCGGGTGCTGGCCAGCGACCAGGCCGCCGAACTGCCCCACCGCAATGAACTGTGCGTCGGGCCAAAAGCGTTTGAACATTTGCTGGTGTGGTTGAAAAAACACTTCGACTGCGTGCCGCTGATGGACATTCTGCAACCGGGTGCGCGCTCGGAGCGACCGAAAGTGGCGCTGACCTTCGACGACGGCTGGCGCGACAACGCGCTGAATGCCTTCCCGCTGCTGCAAAAACACCAGGTGCCGGCGAGCATCTTTCTGTCCACCGACTTCATCGGTAGCCGCCAGCGGTTCTGGTGGGAAAGCATCGGCGAAACCCTGTGGAACAGTCATGGCGAACAGGCACGGCAGAAACTGATCGAACGCTTGCAGCACCTGGGGCGCCCGTTGCCGACACGGTGCGATGACCCGGATCGGCAACGCCGCAGCCTGGCGTTGCTGAACTTTTTGCAGAGCCTGAAAACCCTGTCGCCGCTGGACCTCAATCGCCTGACCGACGACTGCCCGCACGAGTCGTTGCCCCAGGCGCTGGACTGGCAGCAAGTGCGCCACCTGGAAGCGTCCGGCCTGGTGCGCTTCGGCCCCCACGGTGCCAGCCACGCCATCCTCACCGGTCTCGACGATCAACGCCTGGATGAAGAGCTGAGCCGCAGTCGCCAGGCGCTGCTCCACGGCTGCAACCAGCCATTGCCGGTTTACTGCTACCCCAATGGCGACAACGATGCGCGGGTGCGCCAACAGGTGGCCAGGCATGACTTCCCGTTTGCCCTGGGTACCGGCACCGGCATTTATCGAGGGGCCGAAGATCCACTGGCCCTGCCACGCTTCGGCGTCAGCCAGCGTACCGCGCGCAATCCCGGGTTGCTGTCCTGGCGCATCTACCGTGGTGCACGCCCATGAGCGGCAACAACTACCTCAAGCACCTGGCCCTGAGCATGGGCACCAAACTGGCGATGATCGCCCTGCGCTTGCTGCGCAACGTGTTGCTGGCGCGAATTCTCGGCCCCAGCGAACGGGGGTTGTTTGCCTTGCTCAGCGCCCTGCCCGACCTGATCAGCGCGGCCACCAGCGGCGGCTTGAATTCAGCGGTAGGCTATCAGGCGGCCAAGCAACGACCGATGGGTTTGCTGCTCAGCCAGGTGCTGCTGTTCGGTTGTCTGCTGGCGGCGTTGCTGACCTTGGCGGTGGTGGCGCTGACCCGCGAGTTCGGCAGTGAACTGGAGATCACCACGCAATTGGGCCTGCTCGCCTGGCTGTTGCTGCTGGCGGTGCCGCTGACCGTGCTCAAAAGCGGTTTGCTGACCCTGCACAACGCCTCGGGCGGCGTGGTCGCCTTCAATGCCTTGCGCCTGATCGAGTCGCTGGCGCCGCTGCTGATGTTCCTTGCCCTGTTCTGGATGTGGAAAAGCGCGGCCCTGGAAGCGGCGTTGATCAGTTGGCTGACGGGGATCAGCCTGGTGGTGCTGGCCGGTTGGGTCTGGCTCAAGCGTGAGCATCCGTTGAGCCTGCAATGGGACCGCGCCAGTCAAAACGAATTGCTGCGCTACAGCGCCCGCAGCCATCCGGACCTGCTGTTCCAGCAAATGATCCTGCGCTCCGACTTCCTGATCATCGGCGCCCTGCTCGGCACCACGGCACTGGGTCACTACGCCATGGCCAGCGCGGCCGCCGAGTTGCTGCTGATCGTTCCGGAAGCAGTGACCACGCCGCTGATGAAGCGCCTGCTGCAACAGGAAGAAGGCATCGAAAAAGTCACACCACTGGCCTTGCGCTTGACCGCTACGGTGATGATCGGCGCTTGCCTGAGCATGGCTGTGGTGGGTGAATGGTTGATCGTGACGCTGTTTGGCGAGGCCTACCAGCCTGCATACCCGGCGTTGCTGGCGCTGCTGCCAGGCCTGTTGGGCCTGTGCTATGCGAGCATTCTGCGCCTGGACCTGCTGGGCAAAAACCGGCCCGGCACGATTTCGTTGTTGATGGGCCTCAGCGCCCTGCTCAACCTGGCGCTCAATGTGCTGCTGATCCCGACCTACGGCATCGTCGGCGCAGCAGCGGCGTCCTCTATCGCGTACCTGGCCGTGACCCTGGCGCTGTTGGTGGTGTATTGCCGGTTGAGCCACGTGCCGGTCTGGCAAACGCTCATCGTCCTGCCCGGCGACATCGCGCCGATGCTGCTGATGCTGCAACGGAAATCGGCATGAAACACCTGTTATTGCTGGTGAGTCTTGGACTCGGGCTGAGCGCCGAAGCTGCGCCCATGCGTTGGGCCGATATCCGCGACGGCAGCCTGTACCTGCAAACGGACCGCCCCGACACCCTGACCGTGCTCTGGACCCCGGTGTGGCAGGCTGAAGCCAACGAAGAACACCTCTACTTGCTCGACGGCCAGGGCAAACTCCAGAGCGAACGACTGATTGCCGCCAATGAGCCCCGCGGTAGTCAACGCTGGAACCTGGCGCCGGACGCCGCCAGTTATCGACTGGAAATTCCTGGCTACAGCTTCCGCCGTTATACGGTTGAGCACGACGACCACACCGTCGCACTGTTCGCCCCGGCCAAGGTGCATTTCAGCGCCGAGCCCCGGGACGGTGACGAGTTGTATTTCAAGGTCGCGGCCGGTGAGCACGCGGTGCTGGCCGGTAAATTCCACGGCGGCGTCGGCGCGTTGCAAGCGCAACGCGTGAGTGACGGCCAACAACTTTCACTTTCTCTAAAGCCGTACCCCTTCTATTGGCAGTTCGACAAAGTCGAGTTGCCCGTTGCAGCTACCGATCAAGTCTGGCGCCTGCACCTGCGCGGTAGCGGCAAGGTCGCATTCTGGCTCGATGGCACGGCCAACCTGTTCGCCCAGAACCCGCAACAGCTCAAGCCCTTGCGCGAAGACGAAGGCCAGACCCGGCTGACGCTGCACAACGACGTGCTCGGCAAGACCCCGAACCTGGGTATCGCCCTGCCCTATGCGCAACTGCCGGATTCCGGTTTCGCCGTGCTCGATGCCCTGCAACCACAGGCTGGAACCTATTACAGTCTGGTCGACATCATGGCGACGCGGCCGCATTACGAAGACGTGTTCCGCCGGCTGTATCAGGATCGCTTGGGCATCACTCAGGACATCACCCTGCTGGCCGGCAGACAGCGCCTTGCCTACCTGCGCGCCGACACCACCAGCAACGCCGGCCTCGACGCCTGGCTCGCCGCCACACGCGCACTCGGCGGCAAGGGCACACACTACATCGGTTTTGCCGACGAACCGAACCTCAACTACCCGGACTACGCCAGCTACAAGCGCATCTTCAACAGCATGGCCTGGCAAGTGCGCAGCAACCCGGACAACGCCAAAGCCGGCGTACGCATCGCCATGCCGGCCAGCTCCCGGTTCGTCAATGGCCCGTTCGTCGACAATGCCGCCGACAAGCGCGGCATCGACTGGGCCCGACGCCTGCTGGCCGAGTCCGGCGACAAGATCGATGCGCTGGCCTGGCACGAATGGATGGTCCGCGACCTGCTGGCGACCCGTGTCTACCGCGATAGCGTACGCAAAGCGGCAGAGCTGGTGGGGTTCGACGCCCAGGGACGACCGCGCAAAGCCTTGTTGCTGGACCAGACCAACATGTCCAGCGGGGCCAGCCTCAGCCCTTACGATCAGGAAACCCACTACGCCTCGTTATGGTGGGCCTCGGTCATCATCAATGCTTCCCAGGACGGCTTGCTCGACATGCTCGGCTGGTTCCAGGCCGCCGACGAACCTGAGTATCCCAAGGGTATGTTGCGCGTGCTCGGCAAGGATGAGTTCGAGCTCAAGCCCGTGGGCCTGGCGCAGCAATTTATCCGCCAGCATTGGCTACGCGATGTCATGCGCCTGGAGAACGACGCCTTCGAGGTTGACGTGCTGGCCATGTCTGCCGGGCACCAACGCAACCTGCTGGGCGTCAATAAAGGCTCACGCTTGCAGCGTGTGAGCCTGGCTGGCGCGCAATGTCCATTGCCCCATGGATCATTGCGCTATTTCGGCGCCGACAACCGCAGTCGCGACGCATCCTTCAAATGCCTGGAGGGTCGCATCAGCTTCGATTTACCAGGAGAAACCCTGTTTTCCCTCAGCTGGAGCACCTCATGAACGCCATTGATTTTTTACCGCGTGGACGATTCGTCGCGCATTGAGTCACGCCACTCACGGCCAACACCGTCGGGAGTCAAAAACATGAATGCTCTGAAAAAGCTCAGCGATCACATCAAGCAAAAAGGTCTGCGCGCCACCGTCGGCAAGTTGTGGAAACACTACGTATTTTTCCACGAAGAACTGTTGTGGATGGAACGCGACCTGGTGAGCCCGGTACCGCCACACAAGCTTCGGCCCTATTCACCGCTGCGACTGGAAACCATCACCCCACAAAACGCCGTAGCGTTCGCCAGGCACTTCGGTGATCGCGTGGGCACCATGGCCGAGTTGGCGTCCGAAGGGTACACCGGGCACATGTACCTGGATGAAAACGGCGATACCGTGGCCTTTATCTGGGGCAGCACACGCGATTATCTCGACCGTCATTACTACGGCTGCATGTTTCCGGTGAAGCCAGGCGAGTTCTTCGAGTTCGCTCTCGAGCAGATTCCTGCCTACCGGGGCACCACGCTGTCGGTCGATTTCCAGCTGAACCTGTGGAAAGCCATGGCTGATCAGGGCTGCAACAAAGTGGTGGATATCTGCGAGTCCCACAACATTCCCGCGCTCAAGCTGCACATCCGCATGGGGTATCGCGAGCAGGGACGGATCATGAACATCTACCACCTGTTCGGCTGGCGCTTCTTTCGCGAAACCCGCTACAGCGGTTCACGCCTGGATGCCTTGCGCAAACCGGCACCCTCTCCTGTTCCAGCCGAGGCGAGCTGATCTTATGTCTGCACGATTCGAATGGCGCACTTCGCTGTGCACCCACGACTTTCCGGTAGAGGCTTACGAAGCGTTGCGCCAGCGCGTAACGGACCACACGCCGTTCAACACCCTGGCCTGGCTATACGCCTCGGAACTGGCACTCAAGCCCGGCGAGCAGTTGCACGTGCTGCTCGGCTGGCAGGGTGACGAACTGGCGCTGTGCCTGCCGCTGGTGGCGTCCATGGAGCGCTTTGCGCGTTTGCCGTTTCGGGTCCTGCATCATTTGGGCTATCCCCTCGCCGACCGCCTCGCACTGCTGACGAGGCTGGACGACGACAATTTACGCCAGGCGCTGACGCTGATCCGTCAACGCCTGCCCCATGCCGTGCTGCAACTCAACGAACTGGCCGGTTCCACGGCCCAGGTACAGGCCCTGGCACCGTGGCAGGCGCTGAGTTCGACCGCCGAACATCGCCTGAGCTGTCGAGTACCGGTGCACCTGATCAGCGAGGCCGACCATCAGGAGGTCTCCGGCGACCCGCGCTACAAACTGCGCCGCGCACGCAAACGCATCGCCGCGTGCGGTGCCCAGGTGCGGCGGATTACTCCCGACGCCCTGACCATGGGGCCGCTGTTGCAGGAAATCAGTGAGGTCGAAGCGGTGAGCTGGAAAGGCGATGAAGGCGTCGGGATCTTTTCCGATGCGCGCCATCGCCAGTGGATGGACCGCGCCTTCACCGCCCTGGCGGCCCGAGGCCTGGTGCGCGTGGTGGTGCTGGAGCTGGAGGGGCGCTGCATCAGCTATCGCCTTGGCTTGCTGGAACAGGGTCGACTGTACGACTACAATCTGGCGTTCCTGCCGCAATATGCCGACCTGGGCAGCGGCCGGGTGCTGCTCGAAGAGTGGATTCGCTGGGGCCTGGAAGACAACTGGTGCTGGATCGATGCGTCGCGGGTCAGCCTGGAAAACTCCAGCCATCAACTGCACGAACGCATGACCGGGCAACTGGAACACTGGCGCTGGAGTTTTTACTCCTGGCGTCCAGGCGGTCTGGTGCTGGGGCTGGCCTTGCGGGTCTGGCAACGCTTCAAACCCCGATTGCAGCAATGGCGCACCCGACGCGCGGCGGCCGCAGTCGCAACACCCGCGGTCCACACGCCTGCGCCTACGGAAAAACTCAAGGAGGGTGCACATGCCTCGGCAAGTGATAGTCAACGCTGACGATTTCGGCCTCAGTGCCTGCGAAAACGCGGTGATCCTTGGCGCGTTCCAGGCCGGGCTCATCAGCTCCGCCACCGCCATGGCCAACATGCCGGCGTTCGAAGCGGCCTGCGTCCTGGCCCGGCATCCATTGCTCGAAGGCCGAATCGGCCTGCACTTCAACCTGACCTACGGCCGTCCGTTGAGCCAGAGCATTGCGCAGCGCCCGACGTTTTGCGACGGGGCCGGCGTGTTCGACCTCAACCTGCCCCGCACCCACCTCTGGCTCGGGCGCCGGGATCGCAACGCCGTACTGGAAGAACTCGAAGCCCAGTGGCAGCGCTGCCTGGACAACGGCCTGCGCCCCACCCACCTGGACTCCCATCAACACGTGCACAATATCTGGCCGATCGGCGAGATCGTCGCGCGCTTCGCCGCCCGCCAGGGGGTGCCGGTGCGTCTGGCGCGCAATCTGGGGCAAAACCTCAGCCTGCCCAAGCGCGTGTTCAAGGACCTGCTCAACCGTCGCCTGAGCAATCTGGCCGGTGCCACCGCCGACTACGTGTGCACCCCGGTGGATCTGCGCAACGCCGAGCCGCCACCCGATGGATTGCTGGAAATCGTCGCCCACCCGAACCAGCTCGGCGCCGACTTCGGCGATGCCTACCTGGAACCGGGAGAGTCCTTGAGCGCGTTGCTGGAACAGCGTTTGCCGGGTGTGCCGCGGGTGGCCTATACCGCTGCGGGAGACGCCGCACCTCGCCGTGCGCAGGCCGCTCTGGAATAGCTCACCCCGCACTTGTTGGAGCGAGCCTGCTCGCGATGGGGTTGCCTACATCTTCCTCGAAAAAAAACCCTCTGATCGCGGAAATGTCTGACTGCTCATCCGTATCCATTTGGATACATTCGAGCAATGAATTATCTTGTCCAGCAAACCGCTACTTTCGCAGCATGGCACGCCTCGGTTCGCGACTTGCGAGCCAGGCTAGCTATCGCTCGTCGCATTGACCGCGCATCTGCGGGTAATCTTGGCGACAACAAGCCTGTCGGTGATGGCGTTTCTGAAATGCGCGTGGACGTAGGTGCCGGATACCGGGTTTACTTTACGATGCGAGGCGGTGCCGTCATTGTCCTGCTGGCCGGAGGTGACAAGTCATCTCAAACCGCCGATATCAAACGCGCAAAAAAAATGGCAAAGGAGGTTTAACCATGAGCCAGACTTTGACGACTTTCGACATGGCGGCGCTGCTCGACAGTGATGAAGCCATTAGCGAGTATCTCTCTCAGGTACTGGCAGACGGTGACAATGAGGAGTTTCTGCGCGCTATCGGCTATGTGGTGAAAGCCCGTGGCATGACACAGATAGCCAAAGACTCTGGAATGGGTCGCGAAAGCCTCTACAAGGCCTTCGCGCCGGGAGCAAAACCACGTTTCGATACGGTCCTGAAGGTCATTCATGCCCTGGGCATAGATCTCTGCGCGCAACCAGGACACACCGTCAATCACTCAAATCTATAACTGATTTTCCGCGTCATGTGGCTGGTTTCACCACCACCCACGTAAAACACAACGGCAACTGCGCTGCCTGCTGCTGATAGC